>Ga0134125_10009614_pt1 | contig 10876 bp, 12 predicted proteins | sample KB31751_FD_96464 | JGI IMG/M metagenome (GOLD analysis project Ga0134125, IMG submission 96464) | Terrestrial soil microbial communities with excess Nitrogen fertilizer from Kellogg Biological Station, Michigan, USA - KB3-175-1 | ecosystem: Environmental > Terrestrial > Soil > Unclassified ...
CAAGGAGGTCTGCGGGTCGCCGCTGAACTGCTCGACCAGCGCCGACGTACTGTCGTCGCCCTGGCACAACACCGGCGTCGACAGCCGTTCGCGCATGGCTTCGGCGGCCGCGCGCGCCGCCCGCATCGACGAGAACAGGCCCAGGGTGCGCCCGTCGGCGGCGGTGATGAGCTCGGCGATCTCGGTCAGCTGCTCGGCCGAGCCGATGCCGTCGCGCCCGGGTGGCGGCAGATGCGCGGCCACATACAGGATTCCGGCCTTGGCGTGCTGAAACGGCGAACCCACGTCCAGGCCACGCCAACGCGCGTCGTCGTTCGTGCCGGCGGTCAGGCCCCACGCCGCGGCCATGGCGTCGAAGGAGCCGCCGATCGTCAGTGTCGCCGACGTCAACACCACCGTCGAACGCGAGAACACGCGCTGACGCAGCAGGCCGGCGACCGACAGCGGGGCCACCCGCAGCACCGGGCGCGGCGAACCCCGGTTCTCCTCGTGCTCCAGCCACACCACGTCGGTGCGGTCGGGGATGGCCGGTCCGAACGACGCGAGCACCCGCGATGCGGTCTCCGCAATCTCGCTGAGCGTGGCGACGGCTTCGGCGCGCGCCGAGGTCGCCTTGGCGTCGTTGGTGGTGTCGATCGCGCTGCGCGCCGCGGTCGCCACGTCGCGCAACGCCCTCAGGTATGTCGCCATGTCCTCGTCGAGGCGATCGATGCGGCCCGGTGTGCCGTCATGGATGGCCGCCGCGAAGGTGGCCGTCGTCGCGTCGAGGCGCTGGATCAACTCCGGGCTCACCAACCGGCTGATCCGCCGCGAGGCGACCCCGAGGGCGGCCGACGTCAGCTCCGCGGTGGCCACCGACGTCACCCGGTCCACCAACTCGTGTGCCTCGTCGACGACCAGCAGCGCGTGCTCGGGCAGCACTGCGGATTCGGCCACCGCGTCGATCGCCAGCAGCGCATGGTTGGTGACCACCACATCGGCACGGCCGGCCTGCACCCTGGCCCGCTCGGAAAAGCACTCGGTGCCGAACGGGCAGCGGGCCACCCCGAGGCATTCCCGCGCGGAAACACTGACCTGCGACCAGGATCGGTCGGGAACGCCGGGCTTCAAATCGTCGCGGTCGCCAGTTTCGGTGCTCGACGCCCACTCGGTGAGCCGTTGCACGTCGCGGCCCAGGGCGCTGACCGCCATGGGATTGAAGAGTTCCTCTTGCGGCCGGTCACCGGCTTCGTCGCCGTCGCCTGCCCCGCCGTTGTGGATCTTGTTCAGGCACAGATAGTTTCGTCGCCCTTTGAGTAACGCGAACTGCGGGCGGCGCGGCAGGGCATCAGCCAGCGAATCGACCAGCCGGGGCAGATCGCGATCGACGAGCTGGCGCTGCAGAGCGATGGTGGCCGTCGAGACGACGACGGGGGAGTCGTCGCTCAGGGCGTGCACGATCGCGGGCACCAAATAGGCGAGCGACTTGCCGGTGCCGGTACCGGCCTGCACGACGAGGTGCTCGTCGGTCGCGAAGGCCTGCGCCACCGCGGCGGCCATCTCCTGTTGGCCGCTGCGTTCACTGCCGCCCAGCGCGGCCACGGCGGTGGCCAGCAGCTCGGGCACGGACACGTCGGACGTGGTCACTCCTTGGTCAGGCCCGGATCTGCGTCGTGGTGACCGCGGGTTCTCCGTGCGACAAGTTCAAACCCTCCCACGGCAGACTGCGCAGCCCGGAAGCTACCAGCTCGCGCGCCGCGGCGAGGTTCGGTTTGCACACCAGCTCCCCACCGCGGACCAGCGGGACGGTCAACACCCGAGCCGGTTCACCGACATCGGGCCGATGGCCGGCCCGATACAGGATCTCCTCGGTGATGATGCCGGAACTGCGCGAGGTGCGCAGCGCCTCCTTGTGCCCACCGTGGGATTCCTTGTGGCTGCTGCGTTTCTGCACCGCCAGGCCGTCCACTTCGACGAGCTTGTAGACCATGTTCGCCGTGGGCGCGCCCGAGCCCGTCACCACCGACGTGCCGACGCCGTAACTGTCCACCGGCTCGGCGGCCAACGCGGCGATGGAGAACTCGTCGAGGTCACCGGAGACCACGATGCGGGTCCGGGTGGCTCCTAGCTCGTCGAGCTGCTGACGAACCTGCCGGGCCAGGACCCCCAGCTCGCCCGAGTCGATGCGCACCCCACCGAGTCCGCTGCCGGCGGCGGCCACGGCGTTGGCCACACCGGTCGTCACGTCATAGGTGTCCACCAGCAGGGTGGTGTCGACGCCGAGCGCCTCAACCTGTGCCCGAAAGGCCGCCAATTCGGTCGATGCCGCCGGGGTGTCGGTGTGCGCGTGCAGCATGGTGAACGCATGCGCGGAGGTGCCCTCGGCCGGTATTCCGTAGCAGCGCTGGGCCTCCAGGTTGGAGGATGCGGCGAAGCCGGCGATGTAGGCCGCGCGGGCCGCGGCGACGGCCGCGTGTTCATGGGTTCGCCGTGATCCCATCTCGATCAGCGGGCGTCCCCTGGCCGCGCTCACCATCCGGGCGGCGGCCGACGCGACCGCGGTGTCGTGATTGAAGATGGAAAGCGCCAGCGTTTCGAGCACCACGCATTCGGCGAATGTCCCGCTCACCGACAGCACCGGGGATCCGGGGAAGTACAGCTCGCCTTCGGCGTAGCCGTCGATATCGCCGCCGAACCGAAAATCACGCAAGTACCGCAACGCATCTGGGTCGAGGAATTGCCCCAGCGACTGGCAGGCCGCGTCGTCGAAGGTGAACTGCGGTAGCGCCTCGAGCAGCCGGCCGGTTCCGGCGACCACGCCGTAACGACGCCCGTCGGGAAGGCGGCGGGCAAAAAGTTCGAAGGTGGTCCGGCGATTGGCGGTGCCGTCTCGCAGCGCCGCCGCCAACATCGTCAACTCGTACTTGTCGGTCAGCAGCCCAGTGACGACCGGGTCGTTCATTCCATAACGGTATCGGCTGCCAGCTGGGCTCGGTAACGTCGTCCATCCCTCGGTATCGTGTAGGGCATGGTTGTTATGTCAGCGCCCACCAAGCCGGGCACTACAGGACAACGCGAGTCCGCGCCGGTAGAGGCCACGGCGAGCCCGTGGGTCACGATCGTCTGGGATGACCCGGTCAACCTGATGACCTACGTCACATACGTGTTCCAGAAGCTGTTCGGCTACAGCGAGCCGCACGCCACCAAACTGATGCTGCAGGTGCACAACGAAGGCAAGGCCGTGGTGTCCGCCGGCAGCCGGGAGTCCATGGAAGTCGACGTGTCCAAGCTGCACGCCGCCGGTTTGTGGGCGACGCTGCAGCAGGATCGCTGAAACTCGAGGCGCTGGCGATTCCCTGTGCGCAAATGGAAGCGGGTCGAGACCGCGGATGGTCCCCGTTTTCGGTCCGCCCTGGCGTCCCATGAGGCAGCCCTGCTCAAAAACCTGGCCACCGCGATGATCGGTTTGCTCGATGAGCGTGAATCTTCCTCTCCGGCGGACGAACTCGAGGAAATCACCGGCATCAAGACCGGCAATGCCGACCCGCCGAAAGATCCCACGCTGCGCCGGCTGTTGCCCGACTTTTATCGACACGACGACAAGGACACCGCGCTCCCCGACGACGCGGACAGCCTCAACGCCGCACTGCGCAGCCTGCATGAGCCGGGCATCGTCGACGCCAAACGCGTTGCCGCGCAGCGGTTATTGAGTACGGTCCCCGAGGATGGTGGCCGGTTCGAGCTGAGCGAGGAAGACGCAAACTGTTGGGTCGCGGCGGTCAACGACATCCGGCTGACGTTGGCAATCATGCTCGAGGTCGGCCCGGAGGGCCCGGAGCGGCTGCCGGCCGACCATCCGCTGGCCGTGCACTTCGACGTATATCAGTGGCTGACCGTCCTGCAGGAGTACCTGGTGTTGGTGCTCATGGGGTCCCGATGACCGTGACGGACGCCGGATGAACGCGATCACCGACGTCGGCGGCATCCGCGTCGGCCACTACCAACGACTGGACCCCGACGCCTCCCTGGGAGCCGGCTGGGCGTCCGGCGTCACCGTGGTCCTTCCCCCACCGGGGACCGTCGGCGCGGTCGATTGCCGCGGCGGTGCGCCCGGCACCCGGGAGACCGACCTGCTGGACCCGGCCAACACCGTGCGGTTCGTGGACGCGGTGCTGCTCGCCGGCGGCAGTGCCTACGGCCTGGCCGCCGCCGACGGTGTCATGCGCTGGCTGGAAGAACACGAACGTGGCGTGGCGATGGGCGAGGGCGTGGTGCCCATCGTGCCGGGAGCGGTGATCTTCGATCTGCCGGTCGGTGGCTGGCAGTGCCGCCCGACGGCCGAGTTCGGCTACCTGGCCTGCGCGGCCGCCAACGACGCCGCGGGGGGCGCAGCGATGGGCGTCGGGACCGTCGGCGCCGGGGTGGGCGCCCGGGCCGGAGCGCTCAAGGGCGGGATCGGGACCGCCTCGCGGGCGCTGCCGAACGGTGTGACCGTCGGGGCGGTGGCCGTGGTGAACTCCGCGGGCGAGGTCGTCGACCGGGCCACCGGTTTGCCGTGGATGGCGGACTTGATCCGGGAGTTCGGACTCCAGCCGCCGCCACCCGCGCAGATCGACGCGTTCGCTCAGTTGCCGACCGCGTCGGACCCGCTGGACAACCCCCTCAACACCGTCATCGCGGTGGTGGCCACCGATGCCGCCCTGAGCGCGGCGGCGTGTCGGCGGGTGGCCATCTCCGCCCACGACGGCCTGGCGCGCAGCATCCGCCCGGCGCACACGCCGGTCGACGGGGACACGGTGTTCGTCCTGGCCACCGGGGCGGTCGAGGTCGATCCCCCCGCCGGTGCGCCGGCCGCGTTCTCCCCGGAGACGCGGCTGGTCACCGAGGTCGGTGTCGCCGCGGCCGATTGCTTGGCACAAGCGGTGCTGGGCGGCGTGCTGGCCGCCGAATCGATCGCCGGTATACCGAGCTTCCGCGACGTGCTGCCCGGCGCGTTCGGCCGATGAGTAATCCGCCGAACGCTGCGCCGGTAGCCTTGATGGTGCTGGAACCACGCTGGAAGGGCAGCCATGGGTAAGACCGCTCCGAGGGCACCCGCCGCCCAGACGAAAAAGCGGTCCACGGCGATGATGGGCGCCGCCACGATCCTCACCTTCGTCGCGTTGCTCTACCTCGTCGAGCTGATCGACCAGATGACCCGGCATTCGCTGGACGCCAACGGCATCAGGCCACTGGAGACCGACGGCCTGTGGGGCATCGTCGTCGCCCCGGTATTGCACGAGAGCTGGCAACACCTGATGGCCAACACCGTGCCGCTGCTCGTCCTGGGATTCCTCATGACGCTGGCCGGGCTGTCCCGGTTCGTCTGGGCGACCGCGATCGTGTGGATCCTGGGTGGCTTCGGCACCTGGCTCATCGGCGACGTCGGCAGCAGCTGCGGTCCCACCGACCACATCGGGGCTTCCGGGCTGATTTTCGGCTGGCTGGCCTTCTTGCTGGTGTTCGGGATTTTCGTCCGCCGGGTGTCCAACATCATCATCGGGCTGCTCGTCATGTTCGCCTACGGCGGCATCCTGCTCGGCGCCATGCCGGTGCTCGGCCTGTGCGGTGGCGTGTCCTGGCAGGGCCACCTGTGCGGAGCGATCGCCGGCGTCGCGGCCGCCTACATGTTGTCTGCCCCGGAACGCAAGGCACGGGCGGGAAGGACGGCCGGCGCCGCGTCGCCGCGACCCAAGACATGAGCTCACCACTTGCCCCGGTCGGGGTCTTCGACTCCGGTGTCGGGGGACTCACGGTCGCGCGGGCGATCATCGACCAGTTGCCCGACGAGGACATCATCTACGTCGGCGACACCGGCAACGGGCCCTACGGCCCGTTGACCATTCCCGAAGTCCGGGCGCACGCGTTGGCCATCGGGGACGACCTCGTCGGCCGCGGCGTCAAAGCGTTGGTCATCGCCTGCAACACGGCATCCGCGGCCTGCCTGCGGGACGCCCGCGAACGCTACGACGTGCCCGTCGTCGAGGTGATCCTGCCCGCGGTGCGCCGCGCGGTCGCCACCACGCGCAACGGACGCATCGGCGTCATCGGCACACAGGCGACCATCAACTCGCACGCCTACCAGGACGCGTTCGCCGGCGCCCGCGACACCGAGATCACCGCGGTGGCCTGCCCGCGGTTCGTCGACTTCGTCGAGCGCGGCGTGACCAGCGGGCGTCAGGTGCTCGGATTGGCCGAGGGCTACCTGGAGCCGCTGCAGCGGGCGCAGATCGACACGCTGGTGCTCGGATGCACGCACTATCCGCTGTTGTCCGGGCTCATCCAATTGGCGATGGGAGAGCACGTGACGTTGGTTTCCAGCGCCGAGGAAACCGCCAAGGAAGTGCTTCGGGTGCTCACCGAACGGGACTTGCTTCGCCCCCATGATGCGTCGCCCGCGACTCGCGTCTTTGAAGCCACCGGCGACCCCGAGGCATTCACCACATTGGCCGCGCGATTCCTCGGTCCCGCGGTGTCCGGAGTCCAGCCCGTTGAGCGGGTGCGCATTGAATGACGGCCGGGCGAGATTCTCGTCGCACGAATGCGGCGATGTTTTCGGCACGCTCCGATCGGGCATGGCACAGTGGTGTCCGTGCGAATAACCGTGCTCGGCTGCTCGGGCAGCGTGGTGGGTCCGGATTCGCCTGCGTCGGGTTATCTGCTCCGGGCACCGGACACTCCGCCACTGGTCATCGACTTCGGCGGGGGCGTTCTCGGCGCGCTGCAACGCTATGCCGATCCCGGTTCCGTGCATGTGCTTTTGTCGCATTTGCACGCCGACCATTGTTTGGATTTGCCCGGACTGTTCGTATGGCGGCGCTACCACCCGACGCGCCCGCTCGGTAAGGCATTGCTGTACGGCCCCGGCGATACCTGGTCGCGGTTGGGCGCGGCGTCGTCACCCTACGGCGGTGAGATCGACGATTGTTCGGACATCTTCGACGTTCGTCATTGGGTCGACGGCGAGCCGGTGACGATCGGGGCGCTGACGGTGGCGCCGCGGGTGGTGGCTCATCCGACCGAGTCCTACGGCTTGCGGATCACCGACCCCTCTGGCGCATCGTTCGTCTATAGCGGTGACACCGGCGTCTGCGATCAGCTTGTCGAGTTGGCTCGTGGTGCCGATGTTTTTCTCTGCGAGGCCTCCTGGACGCACTCGGAGGACCGTCCGCCCGCGCTGCATCTGTCGGGGACCGAGGCCGGCCGCGCCGCGGCCGAGGCCGGTGTTCGCGAACTGTTGCTGACCCATATCCCTCCGTGGACCTCGCGTGAGGATGTGATCAGCGAGGCCAAGGCCGAGTTCGATGGTCCCGTGCATGCGGTGGTGTGCGGTGAGACGTTCGATATCCGCCGCTCCGAAAGGGTCTGAGCACACCGGGTTGGCTAGTGTTGCTCGGGTGACGAGACGAGAAGACGGCCGCCTTGACGACGAGCTTCGGCCCGTGGTCATCACCCGCGGTTTCACTGATCACCCCGCCGGTTCGGTACTGGTCGAATTCGGCCACACCAAGGTCATGTGCACCGCCAGCGTGACCGAGGGCGTGCCGCGTTGGCGCAAGGGGTCGGGTCTGGGGTGGCTGACCGCGGAGTACGCGATGTTGCCGTCGGCGACCCATACGCGCTCGGATCGCGAAGCGGTGAAGGGCCGGCTGTCGGGGCGCACCCAGGAGATCAGCCGGCTGATCGGGCGGTCGTTGCGGGCCTGCATCGACCTGGCGGCGTTGGGGGAGAACACCATCGCGGTCGACTGTGACGTGCTGCAAGCCGACGGGGGCACCCGCACCGCCGCCATCACGGGTGCGTTTGTGGCGTTGGCTGACGCGGTGACCTATCTCGGCGCGTTGGGGAAGCTGTCGGATCCCCGGCCGTTGTCGTGCGCCATCGCGGCGGTCAGTGTCGGCGTGGTCGACGGCAGGGTCCGGGTGGACCTGCCCTACGAAGAAGACGCCCGCGCCGAGGTGGACATGAACGTCGTCGCCACCGACACCGGCACCCTCGTCGAGGTTCAGGGGACCGGTGAGGGGGCGACCTTCCCCCGTTCGACGCTGGACAAACTGCTCGACGTGGCGCTGGCCGCCTGTGACAAGTTGTTCGCCGCCCAGCGCGAGGCGCTGCAGCAGCCATACCCCGGTGTGCTCCCGGAGGGGACTCCGGCGCCGAAGGCGTTCGGCAGCTGACCGTGCCTGATGGTGAGGACCCGCCGCGCCCGGCTTCGCCGCGCTTGCGATCGTCACGCTTGCTGGTCGCCAGCCGTAACCCGAAGAAGCTGGCCGAGTTGCGCCGAGTGCTCGACGCCGCCGGCCTGACCGGATTGACGTTGGTGTCGCTCGACGATGTGGCCCCGTTCGAGGAAGCGCCGGAGACGGGCGCGATCTTCGAGGAGAACGCGTTGGCCAAGGCGCGGGACGCGTTCACCGCGAGCGGGTTGCCGAGTGTGGCAGACGATTCCGGGCTGGAGGTGGCCGCGCTCAACGGGATGCCCGGTGTGCTGTCCGCGCGTTGGTCGGGTAACCACGGCGACGACGCCGGCAATACCGCGTTGCTGCTGGCGCAGTTACGCGACGTGCCCGACGAGCGGCGCGGGGCGGCGTTCGTGTCCGCCTGCGCGCTGGTGTCGGCGTCCGGTGAGGTCGTCGTCCGCGGCGAGTGGCCCGGCAGCATTGCGCGCGAACCGCGCGGCGATGGTGGCTTCGGCTATGACCCGGTATTCGTGCCCAACGGGCAGGATCGCACCGCGGCGGAGCTCAGCCCGACGGACAAGGACGCGGACTCGCATCGCGGTCGTGCGCTGCGGCTGCTGTTGCCGTCGCTCGAAAAACTTGCCCGGTCCGAGGGCTGAGCCGCGCCTGGCGAGCATTGGCAACACTCGTCACATCAGTCGCTGCGCAGGGTGATCGGCGAAGTGCCCGCCTCGTAGCGACAACGAGTCGTCCGCTCGCGTTGTCGCTATGAGGTGGGCACTCCGGGTGTCGTCCCCGGGAGAGACGCGTGGGGTGGCTGTGGCTTACAAGCCGAATTGGGCTTTGACGTCCCGGGTTTGGAAGTGCTCGACGATGATGCCGAGTAGTGGGATGGTGCCGGACAGCAGCACGCCGACCGTCTTGCCGATCGGCCAGCGGACCTTGACCGCCAGGTTGAACGCGGTCAAGACGTAGATGAAATACACCCAGCCGTGAACCACTTCGATCCATCGGATCTCGTGGTCGAAGACCAGATGCGAGACGATCTCGTAGCACAGCGCGATGAGCCACAGGCCCGTCGTCCAGGCCATGATCCGGTAGCCGAGCAAGGCGGTGCGGATCTTGTCGACCGGCACTGCCGGCGCTGGTCCTCGGGGCGTCTCCGGTGTGGTCATGCGGTTGTCCTCTTTTGCTTTTCGGCATCTTGGGCGGCGAGTTCGGCCAGGTAGTCGTTGTACTCCCGCAGCGCCGGGTCGTCGGGTGACTGCGGTGTGGGCTTGGGTCGCGCGGGGAGCAGTCCGGCGGGTATCTCCGTTACGGCGTCGGTGTCGCGCGGCTGTGGCGGTTCCTCTTCGTAGCGAACGAATTTGCGGTACGCATACACGCAGAACCACGCGAACAGCGGCCATTGCAGTGCATAGCCGAGATTCTGAAATGAGCCGGCGACGGATTGAAATCTGGTCCACTGCCACCAGCCGAGGGCCAGGCAGCCGCATGCCGCGCTGATCACCAGGGCGATCAGCGCGGGTCTGCGACGGTGTGTAGTGGACACCCCTTGACCGTACCGCTCAGGATTTGGGCCCGGCGAACTCGACGAGGCGCACGATGGCTCGGCCGGGGTGCATCCGGCGGTACGATCGGCACGCCGCGGGCGTGGCGAAATTGGCAGACGCGATGGTTTTAGGTGCCATTGCTCGAAAGAGCTTGAGGGTTCGAGTCCCTCCGCCCGCACTGATTTCAACGCCGGTCACGACACGAAGCGAGCGCGCACCTCCGGCGCCGGCAGCGGGCAACTGTCGTACTTGCCGAAGACCCGATAGCGGATCGCGGCGAACCGGTCGTAGAGCCAGTCGCGCACGGGCGTCGGCACGAGGCGGGCGACCTTGAGCACCTTCCACGGGCCGCCGAGATAGTCCACCACGCGCAACGCGGCCTCGGACCGGACGGCCACCCGTTCCGAGGGCTGGCCGGGATCATCGACGAACACCACCGAGTCGACGTCTCCGATGGCCGGGTGCCGCTCGATGATCGCTTTGGCGAAGACGCTCTCCAGCGCCGCAAAGCGCAGCGGACCGCCGGGATCGACGCGAAGGATCGTGCGCACCGCCCGGTTGCAAACCCCGCAGACACCGTCGTACAGCAGCACCGGCGCCACTGACTCCCTGTTCATACTTCCCACGTTACTGACGGCGCGGAAGGTGGACAGGCGCCGAGGTTGACCTATGGTAAGGCAACCCTTAGTTTGTGGGGTAACGTACCAAGTCGTGACCGGCTGGCCGGTGATCCGCGGCAGGGTGCCGCCCGCGCGGGGTTGCGGCAGCTGTCGGATTCACCATTCGTGCGGCCCTCGCCGGCCGCATCGATCCGTGGCCTCGTGGCGGTGATCCCGCGGAGTCGTCACACCGGTGAGGGCGTCGCGGCGCGCAGCGCCGCGGGAAAGGACCGCCAATGGCACGCGGATTCCAGGGTGCGATGCTGCGCAGCTTCGGCGCGCGCGACCACACCGCGACGGTGATCGAAACCGTCCGGATCGCGCCGCACTTCGTGCGGGTGCGCATGACGTCGCCGACGCTGTTCGAAGACGTGGATGCCGAACCGGCCGCATGGCTGCGGTTCTGGTTCCCGGACCCGGACGGATCGAAAACGGAGTTCCAGCGCGCCTACACGATTTCGGAGGC
>Ga0134125_10009617_pt1 | contig 10873 bp, 10 predicted proteins | sample KB31751_FD_96464 | JGI IMG/M metagenome (GOLD analysis project Ga0134125, IMG submission 96464) | Terrestrial soil microbial communities with excess Nitrogen fertilizer from Kellogg Biological Station, Michigan, USA - KB3-175-1 | ecosystem: Environmental > Terrestrial > Soil > Unclassified ...
TAACTTTTTAATGATATGTAACTTACTAATTGATATTGGAGCTACCATGGGCGAGCGTCTAATATTTCACTCTTCTTTAGGATGGGCGGTTTGTATAGCCTGGATTTTTACCGAAGAAGCAAGAAAGAAAATTACATCGGTAAATGTTCATAAAGCCCTATTATGGTCGGTACTTGTAATTTTAACCGTATTGTGTGGAATTAGAACTATAACCCGTAACGAGGTTTGGAAAAACGACATTACGCTATTTACACACGATGTAGATGTTATGCCAAACTCTGTACTGTGTTTAGGAAATGCCGGCGCCCGTTGGATTGATTTATCTGAACGTCCTGAAAACAAAAAGCACGAAAAAGAATATTTGGATAAAGCTAGGGGATACTTAAATCATGCTTTAGAGTTGCACCCTAAATATGTAAACGGATATTTGAACTTAGGTTTAGCCTATTTTAAACTACGTGATTATAACAAAGCCGAAGAAATTTGGGGAACAGCTTATCGTTTATATCCAAGTAATCCGTATTTGGTAAGTTATTATCGTGTGCTTTCAAACGTATATATACAGCAGGCGTTTCAGGATGCTAAAGATAAAAAACTGCAAAACTCATTGTATTGGTTTGAACGTGCATCGAAAATCTTCCCGCAAGATCCTGAAATATGGTATAATTTGGGTGGAGCGGCATTTTCTTTAGGCGATTATGCTAAGGCAGCTACTGCGTTTAGCCAGTGCTTAAAATTAAATCCAAATCATGCACAGGCTAAAGCCGGGCTGGCAAATTGCCCGCAGCAACCTGTACAACCTTAGAATTAATTCATTTTTTGATTTGTTTTAAAACAATGCGACTCCTGCTCTCAAGGGCAGGAATGCCGCAATGTAAAAGACTTTCGGCATTATGAATAACCTCTGTTTTTAATTCAGGATATTTTTTTGAAATGTTAGCCAAAACACTTAGCGCAAAAACGCGTATGGCAATGGGTTCTTTTAAGTTGTGCAAAAAAGCATAACTAATATCGTATAGAGTTCCGCAATATTTTTCGGGTATATCAACATCTTCTAATACACGTAGGGTGTTTCGTTTTATGGCATCGTGAATGTTTTCTTCTCCTAATTTTTTAATCATTTTGGCAAACCAGGGTTTTATTAAATCTTTATGAGCTTCAATACAATAAGATACGGGCCAAGCTGCTCGTTGTGCTGTTTTGTATTCAGCAGTAAGCATAAGGGTAATTAATTCGGCAAACCTTTTTTTATCATCGCCTACATACCCAACAATTTTTTGCATTTGAGTTTTGGAGTGCTCTTTTAAAAGAGCTTCTTTAATTTTCATACTAGTAGTTTAAAGTGTGGCGTAAGCAATAGAAGCTAGCGAAATGGTAGCGTTTGTATTTTCTTGTAATTTAAGAATGCAAGCCTCGGTTGTGGCGCCGGTTGTAATAACATCATCAACTAATAAAATATTTTTATTTTTTATAGTTTCAGGATTTTGAAGTTGGAAGGATGTAGAAATATTTTCTGCACGCTCTTCGCGGCTTTTGTGGGTTTGTGTTTCGGTAAACTTGCTTTTAACAAGCACGTTTGTTGCAATAGGAATATTTAAAACCTCGCTTAAACCTTTGGCAAAATGTTCGCTTTGGTTGTAACCTCTTTTTTGCAATCTTTTTTTATGAAGTGGTACAGGAATGATATAGTCGATATTTGAAAAAACATCACTCTTTTTTAAATCTTGCCCGTACCATTTTCCTAATAATTGAGCTACCTCGGGTTTGTTTTTATATTTTAAAGCATGCATCATTTTTTGCACGCTTCCTTTTTTCTGAAAAAATAAAAAACTACTGGCAGCCTTAATATCGGCTCTGCCAAAAAATATTTTTTCAATAGGGTTTTCTGGCTGTAAATGGTAGTTGGTTTTGGGTAGGCTTAAATAGCATTTATTGCAAATAAATTCTTCGTGTTTAAACAAGCTTTGTTGGCACCCGCTACAAACACGTGGGTAAACAAGCGAGGCTACGTCTAATAAAAAATCTTTTAGCATAAAATTTTAAGACTTCAAATTAGCCATTTAGCGTATATTTGCAAAAATTTTTTTATGAGCGACAAACGTGTTAGAGTTCGTTTTGCCCCTAGTCCTACGGGTGGTTTACATATGGGTGGTGTGCGCACCGCTTTGTTTAGTTATTTATTCGCTAAAAAACATGGCGGAGATTTTATTTTGCGCATTGAAGATACCGACCAAACACGTTATGTAAAAGGTGCTGAAGAATATATTATAGAATCGCTTAAATGGTGTGGCATTGAGCCTAATGAGGGTGTTGGTTTTGGTGATGGCCCGCATGCGCCATACCGCCAAAGTGAGCGTAAAGAATTAGGGATATATAAAAAATATGCCGATAAATTAATTGAAAGTGGGCATGCTTATTATGCTTTTGATACATCGGAAGAATTAGATGAAATGCGCAAGCGTTTAGAAGCCGCTAAAGTTGTAGCCCCGCAATACAATGCGGTATCTCGTCAAAACATGAAAAACTCAACTACGCTAAGCGAAGATGAGGTTAAAAAATTATTGGCCGAAGGAACACCTTATGTGGTGCGTTTAAAAGTACCACGTAATGAAGAAATACGTTTTAACGACATTATACGTGGTTGGGTAGTTGTAAACTCATCTCAGGTTGATGATAAAGTGCTTTTAAAAAGTGATGGAATGCCAACATACCATTTGGCACATATTGTGGATGATATTGAAATGAAAATTTCTCACGCCGTGCGTGGTGAAGAATGGTTGCCATCTGCACCAGCACATATTTTAATTTACCGTTACTTAGGCTTAGAAGAACAAATGCCAAAACTGGCGCATTTGCCTTTAATTTTAAAACCAGATGGAAATGGAAAATTAAGCAAACGCGATAAATCGGGTATCCCAATGTTTCCTTTAAACTGGTATGACGAGCGTACTAAAGAAAGTTATACCGGTTACCGCGAACATGGATTTTTTCCTGAAGCATTTATAAATATGTTGGCTATGCTAGGTTGGAATGCAGGAAATAATCAGGAAATTTATTCGAAAGAAGAATTAATAAATCTATTCTCATTTGAGCGTGTAAATAAAGCAGGTGCTAAGTTCGATCCTGAAAAAACTAAATGGTTTAACCAACAGTATTTACGTAAAAAATCGGACGAAGAATTAGCTGATTTATTTATGCCTGTTCTTAAAGAGCATAACATAACTGTAAGCAAACCCTTTGTAATTGGTTTTTGCCGATTGATAAAAGAGAAAGCTCATTTTGTAAACGAGTTTTGGAATTTAGGTTCTTTCTTTTTTATTGCACCAACAGCGTATGATGCTGAGGTGTTGAAGAAACGTTTAAACCCACAAACATTAGAATACATTAAGGAAGTAAGAACTGCATTTAACGCTATACAAAATTTTACGGCGGCAGAAACCGAACATGCATTTAAAGCCGTTTCTGAAAAACTGAATATACCAACCGGACAAGTAATGCAATTATTTAGGGTTGCCATTACAGGTGTTGGGGGTGGACCAGCCCTTTTTGAAATGCTGGAGTTATTTGGCAAAGAAGATTCGCTGAAACGTTTAGATGCTGCTATTGCTAACTTTGAAAAACAAGGTTAAACAAAAATTTATACTTTTATTTAAAATAAAGCGTTAAGCTATAATGAAAGTATATTTTAAAATAACCTTTCTCTTTTTTCTTTTTACTTCGGTTATTTCATTTGCACAAAATGTTACTATTAAAGGCATTGCACCTACGCATAAAGGAAAAGAAATTTCGGTTTATTTATACGATGATTTAATTACGCAGTCGCAAACCTTACAATCTTCGGATACGGTTGATGCACGCGGTAATTTTGAGCTGACCCTATCTATTAAGAGCACACAGATAGCACTTGTTAAAACAGGCAACCTAACAGGCTCTATTTATATTCAGCCAAATTTTATATACGGAATTATTTTTCCGGCAAAAGATAGCTTGCGATTTAATGCCGGGGGAACAGAGCAAAATGTAAATCTTATTATTAACGGAGATAGTACAGAACTTAATGCGCGTATTATAGATTTTAATGATTGCTTTGATTTGTTTTGGGAAAAAAATTATAAGGCTTTTGTTTCTAAACAAATTCACCAAAAATTAGATTCATTTCAGCTGCAAATAAATAAGCGCTATGAAAAAGTAAAACTAAGTTATTTTAAAACGTATGTAGACTACACCTTTGCTTCTTTCAATGAAAACACCGGTCGGCATCATAATTACTTGGCTAAACGCTATTTGTTAGATAAGCCGATTGGTTATGGCAATTATGAGTATATGAGTTTTTTTAATCAGTATTTTAAACAATACATACAAAAACAAAGCAATTCAAAAAACGGAAATCTTATTATAGATGCTATTAATGAGCAGGGCGAGTACAAACACTTAAATGAATTATTAAAAGGCGACCCGATTTTAAAAAACGATACACTACGCGAACTAGTTGCTTTAAAATCACTATCTGATTTATATTTTGCGCCGCATTTTAAAAAGGGAAAAATAAAAGAAATGTTAGAGCAATTGCAAGGCTCAACTACAATTACTGAACACAAAACAATTGTTTTCGATATACTGCGTAATATGAATAATATGCGCATTGGGCAAATGGCTCCAAATTTTTCATTACCCAATATAAAACATGATACTGTTTCGTTATCTGACTTTAAAGCTCGCTACACCTATCTTAATTTTTTTGCTACCTGGTGCACTGATTGTTTGCAAGAGTTAAAAAAGCAAGAGCAGCTTTTTAGAAAATATGGAGATAAAGTAATGTTTGTTTCGGTTTGTACAGATAATGATACGATGGCTTTTAAAAACTTTGTAAAGCAAAACCCTACGTATAAATGGACCTTTTTATATGGTGGGAAGAATAAGAAGCTGGCAGAACAGTACAATATAAAAAGTTTACCTGTTTATTATTTTATTAGCCCGGATGGATATTTATTACAATCGCCTGCACTTAAGCCCGATGAGGGGATTGAATTTAAATTCAATCAAATTTTTAAAATGAAGAACCCTCCTAAGCCTAAACCAAATTAAGCCTTTCGGTGTGTTTCGATATAATCTTCTAATTGTGTTTTTAAAACCAGGAGATAACTTTGTAAATCTGTAGTGCTTATTTCCTTTTCAGGATGCTTGCCAATACTAAGCGGTGTTTCATCTAAATACTTATACAATTCAGGATATTTTGTTTCAATAACTGTAGTAAGCTCTATGATGTTTTGCATTAAAGCGTTTAAGTTTTTCATGCTTGTTTAGTTAAGATGTTATGTAAAAATACGAAACTATTTTTACTAATAAAGATTTTCTAAATCCTTACTATAATCTTGCTGTAAATCTTCGTGTAAGGAACTAACAAGCGCATTTATTTTTTTGATTTGCTGCTCGTACATGTTTACTATCAACTGACTTTTGTGATAAGGAATGTCTGATTGTTTAAGATTACTACAAAAGCAAATGAGTAAATCTGCACTTGTAGCTTTATCACTAATATATTTACTGTATTTGGTAATTGAACGAAGTAATTTGCGTAGCCCCTTTTTAACATAATATAGATTAGGCTGACTTTTTAAAGTAGTTATGTGCTCATCAATTTCTGCTTTTATTTCGTTTACAAAAGCGGTTTTGTTGTGCGCTTCAAATAACAAATAACTCAAAAACTCTTTATTATCTTTTTTATACTTAGCAAGTGCTGCACATAATTCTATTAATTCTTTATTAGGAATTGCCTGCAACTCTTTTTTTAATTCGCTTAAACTAACAGCTTTCATTTGGAGTGATTTTAATTTCTGTTACAAATGCTTTGGTAGGCACATAGCTGACAGGTTTCTAATTCTTCGGTAGGGTTAAAATTTGTTTTTGCATTAAATATACCGGCAATAAAAGCAGATAATTTATCTTCAAATTCAGCAAGGAAATCAGTGGTTAAAATCAATGGGCGTTTGTTTAGCGTTATTTTATAAACCCGTTCTTGTGCTCTAAACGGAATAATGCAGGCACTTATTTTTTCTGCCTCGGCAATTTTATTTTTCCAGGCAAGCCATGCGTAAACTAATAGTTGTAAAACTTTGCTGTATTTGGCATCTGTAAAAACCTCGCTTAAACTTTCTATATTAAAAGTATCGTACTCTTTTTTTACGGAAGATTTATAATCTATAATTCTAAAAGTGCTTGGCGTAAAATCAATTCTATCGATTGTACCACTTAAGTTTATTGGAATAATGCCCGAGCCAATGTTTACAAATATATTAGCCGTTAAGTTTTTCTCAAGATGTTTAATGGTTATACTTTCTTTTTTCTTTTCAAGATCTTCAATCGTTTCTTTTTCGTGAGACAATAAATTAGCAATGTGTTTTTTTATTACATGCAAGGCAATTGTTTTTTTGCCGTTTTCGTTTACAGGCTCTTTATAATGTTCAATAAAAACTTCTTCAGCGGACTGTTGGTATATTTTTTCTAATGCAGAAATGTTTTCTTTAGTAAGAACTTTGTCTAAAAGTGGTGTGTAAATTTTCTCTAATGTTTTATGAATGATGTTGCCTATGGCAGATGCCTCCATATTTTCGTCTACTTCATCAGGCTCTTTAATGTTGGCAATAAATCGGTAATAAAATTTAAGTTCGCATTCTTTATAGGTGTTTAACGAAGTGGGAGAGAGGCCTTTTTCTGATTGTGCTTTTTCTGTAAGTCTGCTAAGTACACTTTCAGTTTTTTGTATATGAATTTCAAACTCTTGCTGACCTTGATTTACCGGTAGCGATAATATTTTCTCCTCTATAACTGCTTGTTTGTTTTTCTCTTTTAATTCGGATAACAGCTGAGTTATAAAACGACTTTTTTCTCCTTTACCAAACGTATCCGTTTCAGTGTTATAAATTAAAGCAGCTTTATTAACTCGCTGTAATAGTCTATAAAAGTGATAAGCATAAATGGCATCCTTCTCACTGTACAAAGGCATTTGCAAAAAGCGTTTTAAATCATCGGGGATAAAAGATGCACCCGATTTGCCTGCCGGTAAAACATTTTCGTTTACCGATAGCATAATAATATTATCAAAATCAAGCGTGCGGGTTTCAAGTACTCCCATAATTTGCAAGCCACTTAAAGGCTCGCCGTAAAAAGGAATGCCATTTGGAGCAAGCGTTTGCTTAACTAAAATTTTTAAAGCCTTTAAACTTGTTTGCGGGTAATTTAAAAAAGCCTGTTGCAAGGTGTTTAAGTTTTGCTGAAAGATGAGTGCTGTTTCTAATTCTAATGAGCGATGTTGTGTGTCGTGAGTTTTTTGAATTAGTTTTTCGTTGAACTTACATAAACGCAATACAAAATCTTCTACCGAAGTAAAAGGGGATAACAGAAACTCAATATCAGTAAAAGTTTCTCCCATCCAGGTTTTTAGTAAATCTGTACGCAGGTAAATAATGTTGCTTTGATTTATTTTTTTTATTGTTTTATGCAAAGCAACATTATCATTAACCAGTGTAGCAACTATAGGGTTATATAGAATAGACAACACATCTTTAAAATAAAAAGCCTCGTTGGGTTTTTTGTTTAAGTGTGCCTGTATAGTTTCTTCATACAAACCATATAAAGGAGTAATGTGTGTAGGGTACTCTAAAGTAATATTTACCGCATGTATTTTTTCGGGAAGAGCACTCAAGACGGGCAACAACAATGTTTCATCTGCCAATACAATGGCTGTTTTTTGTAGCTGTGTGTCGTTTTCTAAAATTTTGTTAAGTGCCTGCATAGCAGCGGCAACTTGCGCCATTCTGCCGGCTACCCCTATAATTTCAATGTGTTTAACCGAAGTGGTTAAAGCATCTGAAACAAAGTTTTTTTGTTTGGTAAAACGTGTAAAATGTTTTCGTAAAAAGGAACCTGCCTCTTGTGCACTATCTTTTAAATAATAAGTATCGGCATCCCACAATATTTCGGCAATATTTTTTTCTACTAAAAAAGAAATTATTTTTTCTTCGGCTAAGTTAACTGCGTTAAATCCGCAGAAAAGTATTTTTTTGTAAGGTAAAGTGTAACCGTTTTTTGCAACACGCTCATAAGCTACCCTGTATGATAAACCTTGCCAAGCTTGTTTAGTTGCTAAGGCATTTTCTTTCATCAGCTTATACACCTTGCCTAAATTTTGCATAAAGGCTAGGTAATTTTCTTGCATGGCGGTTAGCTTTTCTTCGCCCAAACTCCAGCTTTCAATTTCTTTTATGTTGCGTAAATTTTCGAAAATAGTTTCGGGTTCAATTAAGTACCTGTCTATCTCATTAAAATCTTGCATAACCTGTGGTGCCCAACGCAAAAACTGTTCGAACGAAACAGCATCCACTTCCACTACTTTGCAGTAGGTGTTATATAACTCAAACGTAAGTGTTAGCTCTGATGCGGTTGGTAGGTTTGATATTTTTTCTACAAAATCTTCGGCTGAAATAATTTCAGGAATCCAAGAAGGTTTATTTAAAATACCCGCTAAATGTTTTTTTAAATATAAACCACCGCGTTTATTAGGCAGCACCACACAAAGCGAATCTAAGTCACCGGCATAATTTTTATGTATATGTTGTGCTACTAATTCTAAAAAATATAGCATTTTTGTTCCATGAATTCTCTGCTTGAAAGTATAAAATATCCGCAATATAGGCGGTATAAAAACGGACTGAGTTATTTTAAAATTCTATCGCCTGTTTTGTGCGAAGAAATTAAAGTAGTTGGTAGTAAGCGATTAACTTATACTATTGAAGCAACCCAGTATCCCGAAAAAGTTTTTATAAATGACCTGCTTTTAAATTATACTTTATTTGCTGATGAAGTTAGCGAGGCAGAATATAAAGCACAGAAAATAAATTAATTCTCTGCTTTTTCAATAGTCATGCCTACATCCATAATAAGAAACAGTGGGTCTATTTCGTTTTTATTTCCGTAGCGCATGGCCTGTTCAAAGGCAAATTTATATTTGCCAGCTTGTTTAAAGTGAGCATTTTTCTTAAACAAAATAGTGTTGTCGTATAAATCTCCCATGCCTTTGCCTAGCCAATGACCCTGCTCGTCGGCCAAAATGCATTCAATAGTATCTACCGAGGTTGTTAGGTTAGGGTACGTAGTATGTAAAAATATAAACAGATTTTTGTATGAGTAAGTTTCGGCATTACGCACATTTATGTACACATTGTACAGCTGATTGGTGTCAGTTATTTCGGTTTCAAAGTTTATGAATTGTTTTGCTGGCCAGCCTTTTTCTTCTTCAATGCGCTCGTATTTAGAATACACTACATTTTTATTACATGAAGCCAAAAAACATATAGCCAAAAAATACGCTGCTATTTTAAAAACCTGTTGCATACTTATTTAGTATCTCTTCTTTTTTGGTTCTGAGGACTATTATTATTTCTTCTGCGGTTTGGGTTGTTGCGTTGTTGGTTTCCACCTTGCTGTTTCTTTTTATCAAAACGATTAATATTGTCTTTGCCAACTGCATTTTCAAAATCAGGGTGTTTCATTGGCTGCACAGGCGCCTTTATTTTCACCTCTTCAACCAATTCTTCCGGATGTATGCCTTGTTTGTTCCACTCAACAATTTGTTTTACTCTATCAACAGTAAGTTGCACGAATGTTTGTGCATTTCCTTCATAGGAAAACCACATCTGACGTTTAAAAATATCTGTCTTTTGATGGAAGGCCCTACCTTGTTTTGTAGTAAGTTTTAAATTATCGGTTTGCGGAAAATCTTTTACGGCATCTAAATAAGAATCCAACTCATAATTCAAGCAACATTTTAATTTGCCACATTGTCCGGCCAGTTTCAATGGATTTAACGATAATTGCTGGTAACGAGCTGCGCTTGTGTTTACGGTTCTAAAATCAGTTAACCAGGTTGAGCAGCATAATTCTCTTCCACACGAACCAATTCCACCTAATCTTGATGCTTCTTGACGTGCACCAATTTGTTTCATCTCTACTCTAACTCCAAATTGAGAAGCCATACTTTTAATAAGCTCTCTAAAATCTACACGGGCATCGGCTGTATAATAAAATATAGCTTTGCTTTTATCGCCTTGGTACTCTACATCACTAATTTTCATGGCTAAACCATGTGTAATAGCAAGTGTACGGGCCTTATACATAGTTTCTACCTCAAGGGCTTGCGCCTCACGCCATTTATCAATATCAGCAGGGCGCGCTTTTCTATATACTTTTCTTACCTCAGCACTATCATAATTAATTTCTTTCTTTTTCATTTGAATGCGAACTAACTCGCCCGCAAGCGATACTACGCCAATATCATGACCCGAGGTTGCTTCAACAGCCACCACATCGCCCACCTGAAAATTTTGATTAGTTTGATTTTTATAAAATTCTTTGCGCGAGTTTTTAAAACGCACTTCAAGCACATCAAAAGGCTTATCTCCTTGTGGTAATTGCATATCAGACAGCCAATCGAAAACAGTTAGCTTGTTGCAACTATCTGTAGCACAGCTACCTGAAGAGCCACAGCCCGCAGGTTTTCCACCATCACTTGTTTTATCTGTTGAGCATCCGCTACTACACGACATATCTTTAATTACTAGTTAAATAATTACTAAGAGAACAAATATACTATATAGATATGATATTTTAATCTTTGAGTTTTTTATGATTTTTTGTTTATAACAAAACACTCGGTTACTTTTACGCACCTTAACAGGCATAATTTGATACAACAAATAAATAAAGGCGAGTTACACATTTGGCGATATACCGTTAATGAACAGGATTATGTCGCCGAAAAAACTAATCCTATCCTTTCTGTTGAAGAACGAGAAAAAGCTACCCGATTTATGCAGGA
>Ga0134125_10009620_pt1 | contig 10873 bp, 7 predicted proteins | sample KB31751_FD_96464 | JGI IMG/M metagenome (GOLD analysis project Ga0134125, IMG submission 96464) | Terrestrial soil microbial communities with excess Nitrogen fertilizer from Kellogg Biological Station, Michigan, USA - KB3-175-1 | ecosystem: Environmental > Terrestrial > Soil > Unclassified ...
CGCGTCGCCGAATTCCAGTCCCAGCAGGCGGCGCTCGAAGCGCTCTATCGGGATCTCGCACCCTCGCGCGACGAGCTCGCGCTGTCCGAGGTCGAGCAGATCCTCGTGCTCGCGAGCCAGCAGCTCTCGCTCGCCGGAAACGTGCATGCCGCGCTCGCGGGATTGCAGGTGGCCGATGCGAAGCTCGCGCAACTCGACCGGCCGCAGCTTGCACCGGTGCGCCGTGCGCTCGCGCGCGACATCGAGCGGCTGAAGGCCGTTCCGTACGTCGACGTCGCGGGCATTTCGATCAGACTCGACCAGCTGATCGATGCGATCGACGCGCTGCCGCTCGCGAAAGACGAACGCGTCGCGCCGCACGCCGCGTCGACTTCGCCGACGAAGGATCCGGCGTGGAAGCGTTTCCTCGACGGGTTGTGGAGCGATCTCAAGAGCGTGATCCGCATCCAGGTCGACGAGCACCCGACGGCGCCGCTGATCGCGCCCGAGCAATCGTTCTTCCTGCGCGAAAACCTCCGGCTGCGTCTTCTGTCGGCGCGGCTTGCGCTGCTCGCACGCGACGATCGCTCGTTCAAGGCCGACCTTACCGCGGCGCGCGATTGGCTTTCCGAATACTTCGACGCGAAGAATCGCCAGGTGCAGGCGACGCTCGCGACGCTGTCGCAGCTGTCGTCGATCGCGATGCCGACCGAGATGCCGGACCTTTCGGCGAGCCTCGACGCCGTGCGTGCGCTCGAGGCTGCGACCGATCGCGCGCCGGCGTCCGGCAGGTAGCGCGCGCCCGCCGTGAAGTCGCTGATCGCGTTCATCGTCATCGCGGCGTTCGCGGTGACGCTCGCGCTCCTGTTCCGGCTGAACAGCGGCTACGTCATGTTCGTGTCGTCGCCCTACCGCGTCGAGCTGTCGCAGAACGCGTTCATCATCCTCGACATCCTCGCGTTCGTCGCGCTGTACGCGCTGATCCGCGCGGCGGTGCGCCTTGCGAAGCTGCCCGAGGAAGTGCGCGAAGGACGGCGGCGGCGCCAGTTCGAACGCTTCCGCAACAAGCAGGACGCCGCCGTCGTCGCGCTGCTCGAAGGACGTCATGGAAAGGCGCGCCAGTTCGCGCAGGAAGCGCTGGCGATTCCGCAATCGTCGCCGGTCGCGGCACTCGTCGGTGCACGCGCCGCGCTCGAGACGCGCGACTTCGACGGCGCGACGGCGATGCTCGAGCGTCCCGACACACTCGCGACGAATCTCGCGGTGCCACGGCTCATGCTCGAAGCGGAGCTCGCGCTCGAACGCGGGCAGCCGGCGGAGGCGCTTGCGAAGCTCGGTGAATTGCGGCGCGAGGCGGGCCTGCACACCGCGGCGCAACGCCTCGAGTTGCGTGCGCTCAACGCGGCGAAACGCCCCGCCGAAGTGCCCGCGCTCGTCGATCAGCTCGTCAAGCGCAAGGTCTACGACGCGAAGCAGGGCGAGATCCTGCGCGCGAGCGCGCATGCGGAAGCGCTCGCGGCGCTTGCGCATGATGCCGCAGGACTGCGCGCGTATTGGGCGCGCGTGCCCGAAGGCGATCGTCTGCAGCCGAAGGTGGCGCGTGCGGCGGCGCTCAGTCATCTCGCCCAGGGTGGCGATCGCGAAGCGGCCGACATCCTCGCCCGAAGCCTCGATCGGCACTGGGATTCGAGCCTCCTTCTGACCTACGCCGAATGCCGCGCGCCCGATGCGACGCGTCAGCTCGAAATCGCCGAACGCTGGCTTGCCGCGCACAACCAGGACGCGACGCTGCTCTACGCGCTCGGACGGCTCTGCGAGCGGCAACAGCTCTGGGGCAAGGCGCAGACGTACCTCGAGGCGAGCCTCGCGCTCGACAATCACTGGCGCGCGCACGTCGCGCTCGGGGAAATGCTGGCCGAGCTCGGGCGGACCGACGAGGCGAACGCGCACCTGGCGGCCGCCCTGCGACTCGCGCTCGGGGAGCTTGCCGCGCGGTAAGCCTGATTCGCACCAGCACGACGACGCGCGCCGGCGGATCGATTATGCTGCGCGGCGTAATGGCGCAGCCTGTTGCTGGTTCGCAGGGAGAGGGGACGAATGTCGGCAACGCGTGTCGTGGCACTCGCGGTCGCGGCGCTGGCGCTTCTGGCGCTCGGCGCAGCCATCGGCGCGGGCGCTTATCCGGAGCGGCCGATCACGCTCGTCGTCGGCTTCGCGCCCGGCGGCGGCGTCGACGCCAATGCGCGCCTGCTGGCTGACGCGCTGTCGCAGCGCTTCGGTCAGCCGGTCATCGTCGAGAACCGCCCCGGCGCGGGTTCCAGGATCGCGAGCAACCGCGTCGCGAAGGCCGCTCCCGACGGCTATACGCTGCTCGTCACGACGGCCGCGGTGACGATCGACATGGCGGCGAGCGCCAATGCGGGTGTCGACGCAAGCGCCGAATTCGTGCCGGTGTCGACGATGTCGACGTCGCCGATGTTCCTCGTCGTCAACCCGTCGCTGCCCGTTCGCGACGTGCGCGGGTTGATCGAGCGGGCGAAGGCGATGCCCGACGCGCTTAATTACGCGTCATCGGGCAACGGCACGACGCCGCACCTGTATGCCGAGCTCTTCAAGCTTCGCACCGGGACGCGATTCGTGCACGTGCCGTACAAGGGGACTGCGCCCGCGCTCGCGGCGCTGATTGCCGGCGACGTGCAGATCGGCTTCGCGCCGGCGACCTCGGTGCTGCCGTTCGTCAAGGCGGGAAAGCTGCGCGCGCTCGCGACGACCGGTTCGGCGCGCTTCGCGCTTCTTCCCGACGTGCCGACGATGAAAGAGGCGGGCGTCGTCGACGCCGAAACGGACGTCTGGTACGGGATGCTCGCGCCAGCCGGCACGCCGCCCGACATCGTCGCGACGATCGCGACGGCGATCGCGACGGTTTCGCACGCGCCGGACTTCAGGCGGCGGCTCGTGGCGCTCGGGGCGGAGCCGAAGACGATGACGCCCGCGTCGTTTCGCTCGCTGCTCGAGCGCGAGGTCGTCCGCTGGGCCGAGGTGGAAAGGATCGCGCGCATCAACCCGTAACTCACACGTTGCCGGTCGGGCGGAAGGGGCTTGCGCGCGCCGGCATTTCAATCCCGGTGATCGTTCGTCAAGGAGGCGGGCGTGACAACGGAGGACGCTGGCGGATCCCGTGGCGAATCGCTCGGCGCGCGCCTCGCGAAGATCGCGGCGCGCGAGCAGGACCGGCTCGCGGTCGTCGAAGACAATGCGCGCATCAGTTATCGCGACCTCGATCGCGCCGCGAGCGGCGTCGCGGCGCGCATCGCCGCGGCGACGAGCGGGCGCGACGGGCCATCGTGCCTCTTCTTCGAGCGCAAGCTCGCGAGCGTCGTCGCGATCTTCGGCGCTGCGCGCAGCGGCCGCGCGTACGTTCCGCTCGATGCGGGCGACCCGCCGGCGCGGCTCGCGGCAATCCTCGACGACTGCTCGCCGGTCGCGCTCTTGACCGACGCACGCCTTGCGCCGCGCGCGGAGACGCTTGCGCCTCGCGGCTGCACGGTCATCGCGTTCGACGATGTCGCGCGCGAACGGAGCAGCGCGCAGCTTCCCGGCGTTGCGGGCGACGCTGCGCTCTACATCCATTACACGTCCGGCTCGACCGGCACGCCGAAGGGCGCGGTTCAGACGCATGCGAACGCGCTGTTCTATGCTGACGTCTATGCGCGCGCGCTGCGCATCGCGCCCGCCGACCGACTGTCGCTCGTCTACACGATGAGCTTCGCCGCCGGCACCGGCGACGTCGTGCGCGCGCTGACGCAGGGCGCGACGCTTTGCGCGTACGACCTTCGCCGCGACGGCATCGCGCCGCTTGCCGACTGGCTCGACCGTGAGCGCGTGAGCGTTCTGCACATGCCGCCGACCGCGTTTCGCGAATTCGCGGGCCGGCTCGCGCCGTCGCGAATCCTGCCGCATCTGCGCGCGCTGCATCTGGGCGGCGAGCCCGTGTTCGCCAACGACGTGCGGCTCTTTCGCGAGCGCACGCTGCCGCATTGCATGCTCGTCAATCACCTTGCGTCGACGGAGGCTGGCGTGGTCGCGCAGCACGTCGTCGATCACGCGAGCGCGATGCCGGCGGGTCCATTGGTGCCGGCCGGGCGCCCTGTCGACGGCGTGCGCATCGAAATCCGGCGCGACGACGGAAGCCTCGCGGATCCTGGCGAAGTCGGCGAGATCGTCGTCGCGAGCCGCCACGTGAGCCCCGGCTACTGGCGGCGTCCCGAGCTCGACCGAGCGACGTTCGCCGATGTGGAAGGCGAGCCGGGCGTTCGCTGCTACCGCACGCGCGATCTGGGCAGCCTCGACGGCGAAGGCCGCCTGCATTTCGTCGGTCGCCGCGGCAGCCGGGTGAAGATCCGCGGATATTCGGTCGATCTCGCCGAAGTCGAAGCAACGCTCGCGACGTGCCCGCTCGTCGAAAAAGTGGCAGTGACCGCGATCGACGAGGGATCGCCGGCGACCCCGACGCGCCTCGTCGCCTATGTCGTTGCGCGAAACGACGCAGAGCGCGATCCGCAGAGCGTTCGGCGTTACCTCGCGTCGCGGCTGCCGCTCTACATGCTGCCGGCGCGCATTCACCATCTCGATGCATTGCCGCTGACGGCGACCGGCAAGGTCGATCGGAACGCGCTCCCGACGATGGTGTCGCTTGCCGCCAGCGCACGCGATGCGGAGGCGCCTCGCGACGACATCGAGCACGGGGTCGCGCAGATCTTCGCGGAGCTGCTCGCCCTCGATGCGGTCGGTCGCGACGACGATTTCTTCCTGCAGGGCGGCGATTCGCTGCTCTCCGTCGAGATCGAGTTCCGCGTCGCCGAGGCGTTCGGTGTGCGCGTCGGCAATTTTCATCGCGGCGCGACGGTCGCGTCGATCGCCGCGAGCGTGCGCGCAATCCGCGACGATCCTGCACGGATCGCGGGAAGTTTCCCCGTGCTGATTCCGCTGTGGACGCAAGGTGGCGCACCGCCGCTTTTCATCGTGCACGGACGCCACGGGCAGGCATTCGTAAGCCCGCATTTCATGCGGCTTCTCGGCGACGACCAGCCGGTGTGGGCTTTCCAGGCCCGCGGCCTCGACGCGGTTTCCGCGCCGCACGAGTCGGTCGACGACATGGCGGCCGAGTATCTCGCCGAACTGCACAAGGTGCGCCCGCACGGACCCTATTTCCTGGGCTCGCTTTGCGCGGGCGTCTACATCGTCGCGTCGATCGCCCGCATGCTGCGCGCCGCCGGAGAGGAAGTGCTACCGCTGTTGCTGCTCGATCCGCCGAACAGCGTGAGCCAGCCCGGCTACGGGCAGATCTCCGAGGACGCGTTCGTCGCGAAGATGCAGGCGCGCCACGCGCGCGGCACGACGGCGGGACCGACGGAGGACCCCGTCTACATGCGCGCCGTCATCCGTACGGCGTCCGCATTCGAAAAGGCGATCGCGAAGCATCGACCGCTGTCGTACGACGGTCCGGTGTACGTGCTGTCGAGCCATCAGCGAATGCACCGCGGCGACCCGCTCGCGCTGCGCCGCATCTTCACCGGGCGCTACAAGCGCTACGAGGTCGGCGAGACGCACGCGGCCGCGCTCGATCCGCGCAATCCGGTGTTCGCGAGCACGTTGAAGCGCTGCGTCAGCCTGATACTCGATGCCGCGCGGTCGAGCGCGCCGACGGGGAGCTGAACGTCGCCGAGCGCGCCGGTCACTGCACGGCAACGATGCCGACAAAAGGGGCGCACCTGCTGCGTGCGCCCCTCTGCGGCAATGGCGAGATCGACCTACTGATACGCGCGCTGCGGCCCTTCGTTGCGCGGATCGCTCGTATCGTGCCGGGTCACGCACGCGAAGCTGTCGGCGCGGTTCGGATCGTACCCTTTGCCCAGATACTCGGCGCGCTGCGGGAACGGGCATAGCGGCCGCTGGAACTGCACGCCCTGGGCGGCCAAGTTGTTGACGTAATGGGTGGCGATGATCCGATCCGGTGCCACGCCCTGCTCTCGCCAACGCTCGAGTGCCTTTACGAGATCGTGATCGGCGTCGATGACCGGACCGTTGCTCGTGCCGTTGCCGAATGCGTTGGGACCCGCGCCCCCGCTGCAATGCGCCATGCCCGGCACCATGAAGACGCGATAGAAGCCGTGGACATCACCCATCGTGTCGTTCACCTTGCGGTAGTAGTTGAGACCGTTCTGCGGAGGAATCGCCGCATCGGACCATCCGGCGTACTGGATCATCTTGCCGCCGTGCGCCCTGAATGCGCGCAGATCCGGGTTCACGGAGCTCAGGATCGGCTGCAGCATCTGTCGCGCGGCGTCATCCTGCTGCACGACGTCGATCGACAGGTAGTTGCACGTCGCCACGTTTTGCATCAGCGCGCAGCCGAACCCCAATCCCAGCCCGTACTGGCTGCCGGGCGACGCGGGCGAGCTGCCGGTGATCCAGCTCGTCCAACCACCGGCCGGTGCCTCGCCACCAGGCTCGAGGCCCGGGAACAGCAGCACCTTGCCATCGTGCGGACCGGCATAGAGCTTCTCTGCGGCTTCGACCTGCGCCGGTGTCAGACACGTGCTCGGATCGTCCTTGTTCTTGCAGACGAGGTGCTTGGGATCGAAATTGCACCCGCGCGGATCGTTGAGGAACAGGTCGGTGTCGACGCCGCCATCCTTGCCCACGCACTTGTCCAGCGCCGCGTTGGTGAGCAGAGCCAGCTTGCTCGTCGGGATGTAGGCGTCGGGAACGCCGTTCGTCGCGGGACCCGTGAGCGTCGCCTGCATGTCGAACAGATACGAGGCGCCGAACTCGCCCACCTGATCGTTCACGGGCGACCCCACGATGATGCCGTCGAAATCGTTCGGGAATCGCTGTGCCTCCTGCAGCGCCTCGCGCCCGCCGTCGGAGCATCCGACGAAGTACGAGTAGGTCGGCGCCTTGCCCATGAGAGCATCGACGATCGTCTTCGAATTGTCGGTCGTCGCCTTGATCGCGCGATATCCGTAGTCGAGGAGCACGTCGGTGTTGTCGATGAATGCGTTCGCGCCCGCGGGAGGCGTCTTGTTCCCGGACGTGCCGTCGTCGGTGCTGGCCGTGGCATAGCCGCGCCCGGTCGCGTTGGCAAGCGCGGCGTACTGGATCGAGCCGGCGAACCCGCCATTGCCGACCTGCTGATATTTGCCGTTCCAGCTTCCGTCGGTCGGGATCCACACCTCGAACTTGACGTTGGAATTGGCGCCGGGCTTCACGGTACCGGCAACGCGGCACATGCCCACCGGCGCCTTCGTGCTGCCGGTGACGGTGTCTCCGGCGTTATATGACTGCGCGAGCGTGATCGCCGTATTGGGCAGCGCGATATTCGCCATGTCCTCGCACGTCATCGCGGCTGCCGGCGCGGCATGCGCGACGGTCGCGGCGACGGCGAGCGCAAGCGACTGCGCAGCGCAGCGTCGACGAAGCAGGCGCGGAATGGATTGATTGCCTGGTAACGCACGAGATTGCATCGTTTCCTCCTGGCTTCGGCAAAGGTGGCGATCGTGTCGAGGCTCGCGGTCAGGCGTGCGCCGGCAGGTCGAAAGAATCGTGAACGTTTCCGGGCCTTCCCCGCGATCAAGGGCGCGAAGGAATATGTATGCCTGCCGGCGAAACGTGTCAAGGCAGCGTCAATCGCGCTCGACGAACCGCTGTCCCGCTTCGCCGCATCCGTGTAAGTGCGCCTCGAATGTTCGCTTTTGCGCTCGGAAGCGGTAACCTTGCATCGGGAGAGCCGGAAACACGAGACGTTGCGGATCGACAAACCACCCGGGGAGGGAGGGCGACGATGAAGCGCGTGCTTGGGGCTGTTGTGCTGGGGATCGCGTTGGCGCTGCCGGGACATCGTGCGGCTGCCCAGTTCAAGACGACCGATACGTCTGACCTGTGGTGGATTCCATCCGAGTCGGGCTGGGGCATACAGATCGTCCAGGCAGAAGCGACGATATTCGCGACGATGTTCGTCTACGGAACGAACAAGCAGCCGACATGGTACGTGGCGCTGCTGAAGGACCACACGTTCGGGGACTACACGTGGACCGGAACGCTGTATGCGACGACGGGACCGTGGTTCGGCACGGTGCCCTTCGATCCGGCTGCCGTCACCCCGACGCCGGTGGGCACGATGACGTTCCAGGCGCAGCAAATCAATGCGGCAGCCCTCACCTATACCGTCAACGGCGTGCAAATCGTCAAGCAGATCCAGCGCGAGACGCTGGCGACGATCGATTTCAGCGGGTCGTACTCGGGTGTGCTGAGCCAGGCAGCGTACGGCGGATCATGCGCTCCTGCCGTCATCACCGACGCGACGCCCGCGACGTTCCGCATAACGCAAAATGGCGCATCGATACGCATCGATTCGTCATCGCAGGTCGGCACGTGCTCGTTCGATGGAACCTACGCCCAGCAGGGCCATATGGGCGAGGTCACGGGCAACTACTCGTGCGTCGGCGGCGACAGCGGCACGTTCGCAATGAGCGAAATGATCGCGAGCTGGTTCGAATTCCATGCCCGCGTCGGCACGGCGAGCCAGGCGGGGTGCACGCTGAAGGGGTTCGCGAGCGGCTTGCGGCAGCCGCCGCCCCCGCAATGACTGGAACGCGTTCTCGCGTGAGCGGACATGGCGCGAGCAGGTTCTAGCGCGCCTGCGTCTCGGCCGCATACGTGAAGCTGTCGGCGAAGAACTCGTTCTCCGGCAGGTTGCGCAACGTCGTGAAGTCGCGCTTCGCCGCGTCGATCATCGCCGGCGCGCCGCATGCATACACCTGGTAGCCCGCCAGATCCTTGAAGTCGTCCAGCACGGCGCGGTGCACGAATCCCGTGCGGCCGGGCCAGTCGTCGTCGGGCGCGGGTTCCGACAGCACCGGAATGAACGTGAAGTTCGCGTTCTCCTGCTGCCATCGGCCCGGCACCTCGGGCATGTAGAGATCGCGCTTCGCGCGTGCGCCCCAATAGAGCACGATTTCGCGCGGGATCCGGTGATGCAGCATGTGCTCGATGATCGCCTTGATCGGCGCGAAGCCGGTTCCGCCGGCGACGAAGATCACCGGCTTGTCGGTCGTCTCGCGCAGGTAGAACGCGCCGAGCGGGGCTTCGAAGCGCAGGATCTCGCGGCCCTTGTACGTGGTGAACAGTGGATCGGTGAAGAAGCCGCCGGGTGTGTGGCGGATGTGCAATTCGAGCAGATCGTCGGCGTGTGGCGGCGTTGCGAGCGAGAAGCTGCGGCGATGCCCGTCCTTCAGCAGGAAATCGATGTACTGCCCGGCGAGATACTGCAGCCGCTCGTTGACCGGCAGCTTGAGCTTCACGACCGCGACGTCTTGCGCACGCTTGTCGATCGATTCGATCCGGCAAGGGAGACGCCGGATCTGGATGTCGCCGGCCTTGCGCACCTCGCGCACTTCGATCACGAGGTCGGTCCGCGGCTTCGCGACGCAGAAGAGCGCAAGCCCCTTGCGCTTCTCGTCGTCGGTCAGCGTCGACGGCTGGTGCGCGCCGAAGTCGACCTCGCCTTCGAGGATGCGGCCCTTGCACGTGCCGCACGCGCCGTTGCGGCAGCCGTAGGGAATCATCAGGTCGGCGCGCATCGCCGCCTGCAGCACGGTCTCGTCGGGCTCGCAGCCGAAGGCGTGATCGCTCGGCCGTATGCTAATCTGCAGGGTCATGATGCAGCGGCTGTTGCTCGTGGGTTGCGGCGATGTCGCGTTGCGCGTCGCCGGCCTGCTGCGGCACCGGGTGCGCCTCGTCGGCCTCACGCGCGATCGCGACGACGTGCGCAAGCTGCGCAGTCACGGCATCGTGCCGTTGCAAGGCGATCTCGACGATCGCCGCTCGCTCGCCCGGCTCGACCTGGGCTGCGCGGCCGTGCTGCATTGCGCGCCGCCGCCGTCGGATGGCCGCGACGATCCGCGCACGCGCAACCTGCTCGCGGCACTTTCGACGGCGCGCATTATACCGCGGCACTTCGTCTATCTCTCGACGTCCGGCGTCTATGGAGATTGCGCCGGCGCGCGCGTGTTCGAGACGCGGCCCGTCCGGGCGCAAACGCCGCGCGCACGGCGTCGCGCGGCCGCCGAGCGGCGGCTTCGCACGTGGGCCGCGCGTAACGGTGTCGCGCTGTCGATCCTGCGCGTGCCGGGCATTTACGCGCAGACGCGATTGCCGCTCGATCGCCTGAAGCAGGGCACGCCGGCGCTCGTCGCCGACGAGGACGTCTACTCGAACCACGTCCATGCCGACGATCTCGCGCACGCGATCGTGGCCGCGCTCTACCACGGCCGTGCGAATCGCAGCTACAACGTCTGCGACGACAGCGAGATGAAGATGGGTGCGTGGTTCGACATCGTGGCCGATGCGTTCCATCTGCCGCGTCCACCGCGCGTGTCGTGGGACGATGCCGAGCGGCAGATCGCGCCGATGCTTCTGTCGTTCATGAGCGAGTCGCGGCGGCTCGCGAACGATCGTATGAAGCGCGAGCTTCGCGTGCGGCTGCGTCATCCGACGCCCGACGCGATGCTCGCGCAATGCGCGCCGCGCGAGCTCAGACGCCAGCTCGCGCTGCCGATCGGGTGAGATGAAACGTCTTTCACGGTCGCTCGCTCCCAAGCGGCTGACGCCGTGACGCCGCTCGCTGCGAATGCCCGGCGCAAGCTGACGCTTGCCGAACGCCTCGATGCGTACGAGCGGCTGATGCGGCTCGACAAGCCGATCGGCACGCTGCTCCTGCTGTGGCCGACACTCTGGGCGCTGTGGCTCGCCGCCGGCGGCGCTCCGCGCGGCTCGCTCGTGCTGATCTTCGTCGTCGGTACGCTGGTGATGCGTTCCGCTGGCTGCGCGATCA
>Ga0134125_10009621_pt1 | contig 10870 bp, 8 predicted proteins | sample KB31751_FD_96464 | JGI IMG/M metagenome (GOLD analysis project Ga0134125, IMG submission 96464) | Terrestrial soil microbial communities with excess Nitrogen fertilizer from Kellogg Biological Station, Michigan, USA - KB3-175-1 | ecosystem: Environmental > Terrestrial > Soil > Unclassified ...
AACCCCCTTTGGCCTGGCTCGGCTGGACGGCTGCGGCGGCAACTCTCGCCGCGTCGGCGGCCGTGGTGACCGCCCTCCTCGTCGAAACCGCCTCCGGCTCGCCTGCCGCCGCGTGTCGCTGGCAAAGGGCTGGGCCGCCGCGACTGTCGCATGCCGTCAGCGTCGAGAGCGTCGCCGCACGGTCGGCGAAGGATGTCTGGCTCGTGGGCTTTGCCTACCGGAGCTCGGCGGACGACGGAATGGGCAGCTGGCACTGGAACGGCAAGCATTGGGTGGGAGTCGGGGTGAAGAAGTTGACCGAGACCGTGTCTCCCGTGTTCTCGGTGGCCTCGAGCGGTCGCGACGCGTGGGCGGTCGGACGGACGGCCGCCGGGGCTCTGGCCCTCCACTGGAACCAGCGCTTTCGAGATCATCTCGGCTACACGTGGTGGGCCCGGGTGCCGGTGCCGCGTGCGTTCGGACGGGCGGGCTTGAACTCGGTCGCGATGATCTCGCGGCGCGACGTCTGGGCGGTCGGCGACGGAGTCGTCCTGCGCTGGCGCGGCTCCTGGTCGCGTGTCTCGACGCCCGCGTTCGTGAACAGCTGGGCCGGTATCTCGGTCACCAGGATCGGTTTCACGAGCGGGGTCTGGATCACGGGCTACGACCAGGATCTCGACCAGTGGCGCGCCGCACGCTGGACGGGCTCCGGCTGGTCGACCTCCACCGTCGCCGGCGGCCTCATCCACGCGCGCCCCGGCCTGAACATCGCCGCGGTCTCCTCCTCCGACGCGTGGATCGTCGGCCGCTCACCTCAGAAGAACGGCCGCGCCGTGGCCTTCCACTGGGACGGCACGAACTGGAGCGCTGTGGCCGGGCTGCCGCTGCCGCTGGGTGTGGCCTCCGAGCTCAGCGGCGTCGTGGCGCGAACAGCGAGCGACGTCTGGGCGGTGGGCTCGTATCTCTCGTCGGGCGCGCCCCGTTCGCTCGTGCTGCACTGGGACGGAGCGCGCTGGTCACGAGTCGCCGCGCCGGGAACCGGGTTGAGCGAGATCGCGGTCGTCCCGGGAAGCCGGCAGGCCTGGGCGGTCGGTGGAAGCTATCTCGGCAAACGGCTCGTGCTCGACAATGTCCTTCGTTACCGCTGCTGAGCCATGTCGTAGCAGGCCCGGTCGGTCGAGCGACCTAGCCGAAAGGATGGTCTACGGCTCTTCGGCTACGTGAGAACCTTGGCGCGCACCGCCTTCGCCAGAGGGCCGCTCGCCAGGTGGCCCCGCGGCGGGCCCATGCGGCAGGCGGAACGCGTCACGCCGAAAGGAGAGGCTCATGCCGCCGAAGATTGCCGGCCGGATCGTCAAGCGGGCCGGTCGGATCACCAAGCGCGTCGGCCGGATCGTTACTGCGATCCCACGCTTGCTTCTCGGTCGTTGAGGTTCCTCCCGGGGCCACTGACGCCGCCAACCGGCTGGCGTCAGCGGCCCGACGGGCGGGTGGGCTGCTCCTAGAACACGTAGATGAGCAGCAGGACGATCAGCACGATCACGAGCAAGGTGCCAAGTCCGATGTACATGTCCACCTCCCGTCAGGTAGCTGACAAGTCTGATTAGACAACGGCCGAGGCCGCTTCGTGGTTACGCCCGGGTCGAGGCCGCCTGCTCGGCGTGCTTGCCCTCGCAGAACTCCTCGACGATCTTGTCGTTGAACGCGGGCAGGTCGTCCGGCTTGCGGCTGGTCACGAGGCCCTGGTCGACCACGACCTCCTCGTCGACCCACTCGCCGCCGGCGTTGCGGATGTCGGTCTGCAGCGTTGGCCACGACGTCACCTTGCGGCCGCGCACGACGCCTGCCTCGACCAGCATCCACGGGCCGTGGCAGATCGCGCCGACCGGCTTGGCCTGCTCGAAGAACTCCCGCACGAACGCGACGGCGTTCTCGTCGCCGCGCAGCGTGTCCGGATTGCCAACGCCGCCCGGAAGCACGAGCGCGTCGTAGTCGCTCGCACTCGCCTCCTCGACGGTCTTGTCGACCTTGAAGGTGTCGCCCTTGTCGTAGTGGTTGAAGCCCTGGATCTCGCCCTCCTCGAGCGAGATCAGCTCGGGCGTGCCGCCGGCCTGCTCGACCGCCTTCCACGGCTCGGTCAGCTCGACCTGCTCGACCATGTCGGTGGCGAGGAACGCCACGCGCTTGCCCTGCAGCTTGTCAGCCACTGGAAACCCCTTTCGCTCGGTTGTCGCCTACGGAGCTGGCGGTGGAGGAGGAGGTTCTTCCTCCACGTACTCGGTCGTGCGCCGCACGGCGGGGCGGTAAACGCGGCGCCGCACGACACCGCCGGGCGCCGCCGGATCGGCATAGCCGGGACCTGCGCCGCCCCAGAAGCCGGCACCCCACCAGGTGCGCCAGAGCACGAGCGAGATCAAGAAGACGATCAGCCCGACGACCATCAGGATCACGCCCACGACCTGCGGGTCGACGCTGCCGCCGTTCGTGTTCACGGCCCAGGTCAAGATCGCCCCGAAGGCGATCAGGATCAGGCTGATGACGATTCCCATCCCGGCCTCAGTACCCGAGCAGACGATTTGCGAACCTTCGCCCGACTTACTCCGTCGCGTCAGGCGCCAAGGAGTCTGTAAGAAGGACGTACGCGAACCCACAAGCCTTGAGCGCCTCGAACGCGGCGAAGAAGGCAAAGAGGGTCGCTGCCGCGATGTGCAGGCCGTCGTGTTCGAAGGTCGAGTACGCCAACCAACCGAAGACGAGCGCGAAAACCGTCTCGCGGGCGACAAGCGTCCAGCCCACGACCGCGTGAACATGCGCTGGCCATACCTTGCGAGTGACGCGTATCGCGATCACTCGCGCGACGACAGTCAGAAGGATTCCGACAATGATCACAACAGTCACGAAGTGCGCCTGGGAGGATTCGAACCTCCGACCAACGGCTTAGAAGGCCGTCGCTCTTCCGCTGAGCTACAGGCGCCTGTCCGAAGCGTAGCGCCGGTTCGGGTCGTCTCTAACCGCCGCCGCAGCCGACATGCGCGGCTGCGGCTCACGAGCGCGCTGGGAGGACGCTAATCCGTCGAAAGTCGTCATGGCCGCGAAGCGGCCGGACTTTCGACGGTGAACTAGCGGCTACGGGCGCCGAAGTCGGCGGTGATGATCGTCGCCGCGCCGCCGCCGTAGACGCCGGGGGCGCTCGTCGAGTGGACGGCGCCGAGGCCGATCTCGCGCCAGCGGGCGTTCAGCAGGTTGGCGCGGTGCGGCGCGCTCGAGAGCCAGAGGCGGAAAGCGCGCGCGGCGCCGATGTCGGGCCCGCCCCAGACGAGGTTCTCGCCGACCGTCCAGCTGCGGAAGCCGCGCGGCGAGTACGCCTGCGCGATCCGCTGCGAGAACGACTGGCCGTTCGCCGAGTTGTGGCTGAAGAAGCCGAGCCTCGCCATCTGGGCGGAGTGCCTGTCGGCGGCGCCGACGAGCGCGCCGTTGAGCTTCAGCGGCACGAGCCCGTGCGCCGCGCGGAAGCCGTTGATCTGCGCGAGGAGCGCGGTCTGCACCTGCGTCACCGGCGCGGTCGTGCCGCGTGGGGTCGCCGAGCCGGTGGACGGCGCGAAGGCGACCAGCACCAGTAGACCGAGCAACGTCAGGGTCCTCGCGTGCGCGCGCATACGTCGTGACTCGGCCCGCACACGGCGGCCGGCAATCACTCGATCGAGGGATCAGAGCGCGGTGCTGGGGTGCTCGTGCCGGTGCTCGAGCCAGTCGTTGACGACGACCTGGATCGAGCCGGCCACCGGGATCGCCGCGAGGGCGCCGATGATCCCCGCCAGCTCCGCGCCGACCAGGATCGAGATCAGCACTGCGAGAGGCGAGAGCTGCACCGTCCGCCCGTAGATCACCGGCTGAAGGACGTGATTCTCCAGCTGCTGGTAGAGGACGAAGAACACGACGGCGACGATCCCCGCCGGCACCGAGTGCAGGAAGGCGACGATGCCGATCAGGATCGCGGCGATCGTCGCCCCGGCGAGCGGGATCAGGTCGAGGATCGCGACGATCAAGCCGAGGGCGACCGCGTACGGCACGCCCATGATCAGGAGCACGACCGTGGTCAGGGTGCCGGCGATCAGGCTGATCAGCAGGTTCCCGGTCACGTAGCCGCCGACCGTCCGATAGATCTCGTCGCCGACCTTGCGCCAGCGCGGCTGCGACTCGGTCGGCAGCAGGCGGTAGAAGCGCTCGACCCACTGCGGGCCCTCGAGGATCATGAAGAAGGTCATGAAGATGATGGTCACCGCCGCGACGACGATCGTGATCACGCCCTTGGCCACCGAGAGCGCGACTCCCGAGAGGCCCAGCACCTTGGTCGCGCCGCCGTTGCGGACTGCTTTCTCGATCCGCTCCTGGATGTGGTACTTCGTCTCGAGGAAGCCGAGCCGGCCCTGCCCGTGCGTGACGTCGTGCGCGTAGTCGGGCAGCTTCTGGACGAAGTCGTTCACCTGCGAGACGAGCGTCGGCACGAACGTGAAGCTGATCGCGACGATGAACGCGATCGCGAGGAAGTAGGCGGCGGCAGCCGCTGCCCCGCGTCGCTTCAGGCCGCGCCGCTGCAGCCAGCCGACGAGCGGGTTCAGCGCCAGCGCGAGGAACACCGAGATCACGACCCAGGTCAGCACGTGCCGTGCGATCCAGATCACCTCGAGCGTCACGGCGACGCCGATGATGATGGCCAGCAGCGAGAGGACCGTCCGCAGCCTGAACCGGACCGTGCGCTCCGGGATCACGCAGCGCAGCATCGCGCCGGGGTCGGACGGCCTTCGCTGGGGCTAGGCTTCCGATCGCGCGCGGGCGTAGCTCAATGGTAGAGCCCTAGCCTTCCAAGCTAGTTATGCGGGTTCGATCCCCGCCGCCCGCTCTTCGAAGACGAGCAGCTCGCTCGTCTCGTACTGCGGCCCGGGGTCGAGTGAGGGCAGCGCCGCCTCGATCCTCGCGAAGCCCGTCTCGGCGACCTCGTCGCTCAGGTGCTCGAAGACCGAGACCGAGCGCAGCTTCAGCCGCTCGTAGTCGTCGGCCAGGCTCGCCGCGCGGGGCCACGTGACCCGATCGTGGGCGGCGAGCGTCCAGCCGGCGCCGGTGAAGTCGCCTTTCACCGCTCCCTCCGTCCTGAACTGCGCCCGGTCCACCTCGAGCCAGTCCGGCATGACGCGGAACCACCAGGTGTCCGGCATCCGGTCGGCGAGGTTCGTCACCACGAAGAGCCGGCCGCCCGGCTTGACGACGCGGTGCAGCTCCTCGGCCGCGCGCTCGCGATCGGCGACGTGGTGCCAGACGAAGAAGACCAGGGCCGCGTCGCACGAGTTATCCGGCAAGGGGATCTGCTCGCCGGACCCGGCTGCGTAGGTGACCGCGGGGTGGCCGGCGTGCGCGACGGCCTGAGCGCGCATCCTGTCCGAGGGCTCGACGCCGTGGGCCGGGCCGCCGAAGGCGCTCGCCAGCGAAGGAGTCAGGCGGCCGGTGCCCGAGCCGAGGTCGAGCCAGGCGAGCGGCCGTGTCTCCGGCAGATGACAGGCGAGCGCCTCCATCCAGGCCTCGAGCGCCTCGGGCGACATCTGCCTGCCGGCGTCGTAGACCGCGTGCAGGCGCGCGTCGTAGTCCACCCTCTGCATGCCGGCCAACCTAAGTGAAACGGCCTCCCGAGGGAGGCCGTTTCGTATATGACGCGGGCCAATGCGGCGAGCATGTTCCCCGAGCCCCTGCGGCGAGACTTCGAAGGCGACCCGCGTTGCCTGTAGGCACATGATCGGCGACAGCTGGCCTAGGACTGCCCCCCGATAGGGTGATTCGATGGACCGGCTGATCCTCGCGCGGCACGGCGAGAGCGAGCGCTCCGTCGGCGGCCTCACCAACGGCGATCCGACGGTTCGCGTCGCCCTGACCGAGGTCGGGCGCGAGGAGGCGAGGCACCTCGGCCGCGAGCTCGCAGACGAACCGATCGACCTCTGTGTCACCTCGGAGTTCGAGCGCGTCCAGGAAACGGCCGACCTGGCGCTCGAGGGCCGCGACGTCGCGCGGCTGGTGCTCGCCGACCTGAACGACATCCGCTTCGGTGAGTTCGAAGGGCGCCCGCTGACCGACTACCGCGCGTGGGCGCACGCGCACGGGCCGCTGGACGTCTGCCCCGGCGGCGAGAGCCGTGCCGAGACGGTCGGTCGCTACGTTCGGGCCTACAGAACGATCCTCGAGCGCCCGGAGGAGACGATCCTCGTGGTCGCCCACGGCCTGCCGGTGCGCTACGTCCTCGACGCCGTCGCCGGTCGCAACCCGGCGGCGAAGATCGAGCAGATTCCCTACGCCGAGCCGTTCAGGCTGAGCGCCCAGGAGCTCGAGGCGGCCGTCGACCGCCTCGAGTCCTGGGTCCTGAATCCCGTCTGGCCTACTTGAACTGGAAGTCGACGTACGGCGTGGTGCCGTCGGCGAAGTGAACGAAGAGACGGCGGCAGGTGCCTGCCCAGCTCTTGTCCGTGGACCAGTTCAGGTTGAACTGGTTGCCGGTGACCTTCAGGCCGCTCAGGCCGATCGCCACATCAGGCCCGTCCGACATCGGCGTGCCGCTCGGGCAGGCGACGCTCCGCGACGAGATCGACTGCACGGCGTTCAGCTGCGCGTATGCCTGACCGGCTGCGTTCGTGAGCGACCACTTCACCGGAATGGTGCGGCCCGCGTTGTCGAGGTTCAGCACCGGCGGGTTGTTCACCGGCGGGAGGAAGCCGCCGAAGGTGAAGAACACCTTGTAGGTCGCGCTGCGGCTGACCGTGTTGCCACTCAGGTCGGTCGCGGTGACGGTGAAGGTGTGGGGGCCGACGGTGCTCGTGTCGAGCAGCCCGCCGCTCTGGATCGCAGGCCCTGAGTCGGAGCGGCCGCTGCAGCTCTGAACGCCGCCGGGGTCGGAGCAGTCGAACGTCGCCTTGACCTGCTGGTTGAGCACGAAGGTCCCGTTCGGCAGCGGCTGCGAGATCAGCAGCCCCGGCTGGGCGGTGTCGGGCACCGACTGGAAGTTGACGGCCTTGTTGAAGCTGTAGCCGACGTTCCCGGCGCTGTCCTGCGCCTCGCCGTCGAGCAGGATCTGGTCGACGGTCGTGGCCGTCGTGATGGTCGCCGTCCAGAGGCCGCCACCCGCGTTCGTCAGCGCCTGCACGTTCCACTGCGGGGCACCGGCGTTGTAGAGGACGGCGACGCGGTTCAGGGCCGTGTCGTCGGTGACCCGGACGAAGACCTTGAACGTCCCCGGAGCGGTCTTCACCCCGCCCACCTGCGTGATCTGCGGCGGCGTGTTGTCGCTCGAGTTCGAGTAGCCGATGTCGACGTTGACCGAGTCGACGACCTGCTCGGTGCCGCTCTCCGAGCCCGCGTCCGGCCTGAAGCGGCCCATGTTCACCACGAGCGTCGAGCGCTCCTGGCCGAAGATCACGTCGCGATTCACGGTCACGAGGCCGGCAGGGAAGAAGATGCTCGGGAAGTCGAACCGGGGCCGCTCGCTCGCGTCGAAGACCAGCGGGAACGGCTTGACCGGCTTCACGTTGGCAATCGTGTGCGTGGTCAGGTCGGTGATGAAGGCGCCGTGCGCGGAGGTTCCGGGCACCGTCACGTCACGGGAGAGCTGCGGCTGGACCGGCCGGTAGATCACCGAAAGCGTGCCCGACTTGATCCCGCCCGCGGTCGTCGTGCCCTCCGCCTGGGAGTCGTCGTAGAAGAGCGACTGGCCGTCGCCCGCGTCGTGCGCGGTGATGCTGGCCGTGAGCGCCGGCACGTGAGCTGTGTTCAGGCCGCCGACCACGGTCGGGGTCAGCTGCGGCGCGGTCGGCGGCTGCGGCTGTGGCGTGTTCGAGAAGCCGTAGAACGGCAGGCCGTACATGTTGGCCTCGACCATCACCTTCTCGTCGACGACGTCGTAGGCGCCCGCCTCGCGGTAGTACTCGTGCAGCGCGCGCACCCACTGCTCGCCGATCGTGCCGCCCGTGTTGAGGTCGCGCGCGAAGTTGCGCATCAGCTTCTCGGAGAGGTCGACGGTCTTCGTGTCTCCGTAGCCGAAGCCGGTGTTGGCGAGGTAGACCGCCGTGTTCGAGTGGCCGTACGCCTGCGCCCAGTCCCGCTGGCGCTGCGTGTCGCCCGCCGCGATCGGGCCGCCGACGGTGTCGGGAAGGCTGAAGCCGCTGTGACAGCCGATCGTGAAGATCAGCTGCGAGCGCGTGACGTCGCCGCTCGTCGGGAAGTCCGCGAGCGTCGGAAGCGACGGCAGGCCGGCCGGCTGCAGCAGCCAGTGGTTGTAGTGCGCGTAGAGCGCACCCACGCTGGGAGCGCCGCCTGTCTTGCCGAAGAAGTGGCCGACGAGGTCCGACTTCGTCCAGAGCGACGTCGGCGGGAAGAGCGTGTCGGAGCTCGACGTGCCGAGGCCGAATTGCGAGTTCAACGCCTCGTTCGCCTTCTGAGCGCCGTCGACGAAGAAGTCGTCACCGGTCGTGAGCGCGCTGCTCACGCTGAGGCGCCCGTTGGTCGTCACGTACTGCCCGAACTGGCTGATGATGTCCTCGGGCGTCTCCACCACACGCGAGACCGACAGCTGCGCGAGCGGGATGCTGTGGTCGAGGAACGGCACCTTGGCGAAGTTCCCGTACGCCTGGTCGGACAGCACCGTGTTCAGCGCCGAGGAGGCGTAGGTCGAGTTGCCCTTGCTGAGGTTGTCCGTCGTGAAGACCAGCTCCTGCGCGTTGTCGATCTCAGGCGACAACGACGTCAGGTCGGTGAGGCGCCAGGACGGGAGCGCCTGGTCGGTCCCCAGTAGCACGACGTAGCGCAGGTTCGGCAGCGTGCTCCGGTAGCCGGCTACGACGCCGTTGATCGCGCTGACGACGGCGTTGGCCGCGTCCGGCGAGCACGGGTTCGAGTCCCAGGCCGCGTACGCGTTCCGCACGGCGGTGCTGCCGTCGACCGGGACGACCTGGCCGTTGACCTGGCTGCGAACCGTCGTGAAGTCGGGCGAGTTCAGCAGCGCGTTCATCCGATCGAGGCCGTACATCCCGGCGAGGCGCTGGCGGTTGACGAGGAAGATCGCCTGCGTGCTCGAGGGCAGCGACGTTGGCAACGACGAGGGCTGTGCGAGCGTCGGCGCGAGGTTCGTGATCGCCGGGCAGGTTGGCAACGTCGGCGGCGGCGTCACCTTCACGCGCACGACGTAGTTGCCGTCGCTGAAGGCGCCGTTGTAGCCGCTTACTCCGATGACAGCGCTGCCGGTCTCGCCGTGGGTGACGATCTGAACCGCCTCGTTGACGGCGCCGCGGTTGGCCGAGATCGAGCCGGCGGGGATCGAGCCGGCGGGAATGGAGCCGGCCGGGATCGAGCCTGCGGGAATGTCGGCCAGCGTGTCCGGCGGCAGCGCGCGCCGCGAGTTGTCCACGCCGGGGTTCGAGTCCTCGATGCCGATGCTGCCGGCTGGGATCGACCCGGCCGGGCTCGGCTGGATCGTCGGCGCGCCTGGCTTGTTCAGCGCGAGGTCGAGATCCGTGCCGGGGGCCGTCTTCAGGTACGCAGCGACCTTCGTGCCCGGCGCGAGGCCGTCCAGCGAGAAGCGGAAGTAGTCGACGTCGTTGGAGCTCGCGATGTGGCCCACGACCAGCGTGTCCTTCTGGATCGTCGGCGCCGTGGCGGGGTCGTCGCTTGGCTCCCAGTTCTGCGTGACGAGGACGGGCGCCTGGTCGACGGCGAAGTACTTGCCGCTCGTCGTGACGTCCACGGAGCTCGTCTGGCGGCCGATGTTCAGGCCGACATACGACGAGAAGTCGAGGCGCATGTGCCTTGTCAGGGTGCTCGTGCCGCACGGGCTGCCTGGGAGCTCCAGCCAGCGCGGGCCGTTGGCGCCGTTCACCGGGTCCGAGACCGCGACCGGCGCGGCACCGCCGTAGGAGACGGCCGACGAGCCGGGGACGGCGAAGAAGCCGTCGGGCAGGTTCACGTGCACCGCGAAGCTCGTCGCAAGCGCGCAGTTCAGGTCGAAGTCGACGTGGTACCGGACGTTCTTGCCGGTGCCGATCACGTCCTGGAGTCCCTGCAGCTTGATCTGCTCCCACGGGTAGTCCGAGAGCGGGAGCATTGCCTGGATGATCTGGTCGATCGTCGTGTCCTTGCCGATGCTGCCGGCAGGAAGTGCGGCGAAGAGCGCGTCGAGCGTGAGGCTCGGGTTCAGGGCGCCGGCGGCGTCGGCCTGGCCGAGAGTCGATCCGGTCGGGCACGTGAAGCCGCCGACCGAGCCGGTGCAGTTGACGAAGTCGGGAAGCGTCAGCGGCGTCCGCGGGAGCAGCGAGCTGATCAGCACGGTGCGCAGCGCGGTCGCGTTGATGTCGATCGAGCCGGCGGGGATCGAGCCCGCCGGGATCGAGCCGGCGGGGATCGAGCCGGCCGGGATCGAGCCGGCCGGCGTGGAGCCGAGCTGACCCGAGATCGCGATTCCGAGCGCGGTGTTCGTCGCCGTGTTCACGCCCGTCAGGCTGCCGCCGCTGTCGGTGATCGCGGCGCTCCAGCTGGCGTACGGCGTGCCGTCGGCGTGGCGCGGGACGGGCAGGCTGTCGAGCGGCGCGTTGCCCAGCATGAGGGCCGAGAACGGGATGTTCCGCCAGAGCGTCGTGAAGAGCGGAATGCTCTTCAGCGGCAGCGCCTGAAGGCGTTCCCAGGGCGTCTTCCCGTCAGCGGGCACGAACCCGGTCGGGAACGGCCGACCGTAGTGCGCGATGTCGTCCAGCGTCACGGCCTGAAGCGGCTCGTTCGCGAACGGCGAGTCCTTGAGGATGGCCGTCCAGGTCGTGCCGACGAGCGGGATCTGCGAGAGCAGGACGCTCTTCAGCGCGATCGAGCCGGC
>Ga0134125_10009623_pt1 | contig 10869 bp, 9 predicted proteins | sample KB31751_FD_96464 | JGI IMG/M metagenome (GOLD analysis project Ga0134125, IMG submission 96464) | Terrestrial soil microbial communities with excess Nitrogen fertilizer from Kellogg Biological Station, Michigan, USA - KB3-175-1 | ecosystem: Environmental > Terrestrial > Soil > Unclassified ...
CAATCCAATGCCCGTGAGGCGGCATTTCGTAAATCACAACAGGTCGGACATACAGACACCGGATCGTTTATGATTCAAAACAGTACCTGTGATCCGATAAGGGCAAAATATCTCACTCCATCCTATCATACGTATAAAGATCCATTACCAGCAGGGAGGACCATCGCTCCCGGTCCACAGGCGACCAGCCCACCGTATCTCATTGAATTGATGAGTAAAGTGGAGAAATTTGTGTATCAATTGGTGGGTATCTCCGCTGCCATCTATGGTGGATCTGATAGTCCCGTCGCGGTCAATCAATTGGTCATGAATACGTTGATTGCGGTGGTGAAAGAGACTCAGACATGGCTGTTACCGATCATTCTCAAACTGTTTCATACATCACCAATGGGACGCGCGATGATGGAACATGCTTGGAAAAATTATAGCTTGAGAAAACGGGTTCATGAATACATTGCGGAATTGCGGAGGTTAAGATTGGAAAAGAGAAGAGAACTCATCTCTCCACCTCAAGAGAAAACAGAGACTGACAGTGAAAAGAAGAAACCACGTGTGACGGCCGATGGTGAAATTGCGGATACTCATGACGATGAATTCTCAGACATTCCACCATTGCCGAAATTCACACAGTTTATGAAACAGCAATACAAAGTGTCTGTGGTGTTCAAATCGTTAATCGATCCGGTATCAGTGAGAAGTTGGATGGAGGATAATATGATCTCTGCCGCCACCGCCATCGCTCTCACAGCGGCATATTCCGGCCAGCCAGAGGATATATTTGATGAGAAAACCACACAACGTGCATTGGATGCGAAACTGAAAGAAAAGGAGCTAAAAGCCAAACCACCACCGAAACCTGCTGCGGCTGGTGGAGGGATTCCCAAAACAAAAAGCGACGCCGGTGGCACTGGTCAGTCTAAAGGCGATGCCAAAAATCCATTATCATCCAAACTCTCCAAAGACAAAGATGGTAAAGTCACCCAAAAGGTTGATTCTGACGCTGCCAAAGTGGGGAGTACACAGGCCGCTCCGAAGAATGGGAGAGTCTCTTCTGATCCCAAAAAGACATCCGCCACAACCGCTCCGTCCTCTTCCTCCAAGAAAAATGATGCGGATGATGAAAAGGAAAAAGAGAAGAAGAAAAAAGAGAAAGGCAAAACATAACATTATCGATACAGACTGTCTATTTTTGTGATATTGTTTCTTTTGAATCTAAACATCTCTCTTTCGCACATCAACTCGGACAATCCATTGTCAAACTCATCGAGTCCGTCGGCCACCACGTGAAATATCGAGAATGGAACTTCCCGAGATACTCCAAACACAGATGGATAATATCCACCAACTTATGATGGTCTCCATAGACCGAACACAATTCGGTACACATCATCGCGGATTGAGAACTCCAATACTCTTTTCGAGTAATAAAATAATCCGAGAGTTGACTCAAGAATCCATCATTCGGGTTGATCCTTGGACTGACCGATCGAATGAGTTGCAATGCTTCTTTGTCACTATAACCCAGCATATCCATCACGTGAACACAGGCGAGAGTGACTGATCGACTCACTCCTTGCCAACAATGGATGAGAACAGGAGAATCATCCGATACAGCCATGACCCATTGATTCACTCGACCAAATGCTTCTTGTAATGGTACATGAGGTTGATCATCGGCCCAGACTCGTTTGTATGTAATCCCTGGGTGGGACACAAGTAACCCTTCGGCCAACAGTTCACGGCAACTGACCACACATTGAATATTGTGTTCTTTCAACAACTTCAAATCATCCGCAGCGGTCTGATTCCCCAAAAACAATCGAGGAAGTAATTGAATGATCACCGGGATTTGTTTGGGGCGTAGTCGTCGTGGTTTGGGAGAGATGATGGGAACCGGTTTCGATTTGTATTCGAATTCCAATGGATGATCCCCGGCGAAATACATGTCTTGTTTGAGATGTTCAAAGATGACATCGAGACTGGGAGTGTATGATGGGAGTTGTGTTAACACTTTCGTGGCGGCGGCCATCTATTAATGGAAAGGGATGTGGTGTTAGAAGGTGAATGGGCTCAGTCAACAGATCACAAATACAACCATCCAACAACCAAACGCCATAAGTCAGGGATGAGATAACGGAGAGATCGAACATGTTCAAACATGGTTTGTTCGGAGCATGGGACCACTCGGAATGGGATCGTGAGGGAATGTGTACGATCTTCATCCCAAACGTTCTCGTCGTCATCCGTTCGTTCCTGTTGCCATCGTTTCGGTGCTCGGAAATCATTCAATATCAATTCATAATCACCAAAGAACCATCGTTTGTATTGGTTGTCGCATGAGATAGTCATCGGTCCTGTCCCATTGTCTTTTAAAAAGTCCAAATGGATACTCGTTTGTGTTTTATCACCATTGTCGTGAACGCGCCATGTTGTGATACTCCCTGCATCGACATCCCACACATTCATAGTACCAACATTCAATACAAATATTCCATTCGGTGTCATCTGTGGCCACGGGGCTCGTGGTGGTTGTTGAAGTTCCGTGCAATCACACTCGATAAAATGACCATAGTCGTCCCATGATAAAACATGTTCTCCCAATACGGGATCTAGGGTGGACAATTGAAACCCGTCATGGGTGTTAAGTCGTCGATGTTTATGTTCCGTATCGCCTGTATAACACGGTTCACACTCAAAGTGTACGTGATCGCCCGATCTGATATCCCAACATGATATATCATCGAGACAGTGGCGCATCACAATGGGATTTTTTTTACCGATAGAAATTAAAACGTTATTACGTGGTAAAATGGTTTGGTGTTGAATCAATTTATAACCCAACACACCCTGTTTGAGTGGTTCGCCTTCATGGAAATGTAAATCAAAGGGTGGCATGGTTGTCGAAATCTCATTGATGTCCAACACGTCCATTGTCACATGAATGGTAAATATGATTTTCTTTTCTTCTTTCTGATTATCATCATTTTTCGGTCGAACATTCCGATTCCATTCGGGTTCGGGTTCAGAGGCTCTCACACGTTTGGTCATGATCTGTAAAAAAGATACAATCAGGTCTGTGAACTGTCCGGATTCTCGGATAACTCAATAGGTTGGTTGTATAAAGAGATATTTTTTACAAGAAAATAGATACGACATTTGTATCTAAAACAATCCAATCCACACATCACATCACCAACTCAAAGACAAATCCAAAGCATGTTTCGTCAGCGCAATGCGAGTCAATACATTCACATTCACACTTCCGGTTTGACGAACGAGATACTTTTTGATTTCTGCCTCAACATCCGAGAGCATGTTTCGAGACAGTGAAGTATACCCTGTGACAAACAATCCATAGGAAATATCACCAGACGGTTTGCGTGGGTTTTCCATCAATACACATTTGACATCCATAGGAGTGGAATTGCCTTGTAATGAACAAACACATGTGACAATGGGTTTGAGTTGTTCATGAAATGATTCTAATACATTCGTGGAATCCATACACCGTTTGACTTCTGCTATGAGTGATGGTGTGTTGAGAAAATGATTGGATGGCAAAATGTCTTTTTTACTCTCGATTTTTTGACGTTTCTTTGGCTTCCATTGTTCTTCTTCTTCTTTGTGTTTTGAATCACTGTTGCCCTTTCCTTTCCGTTTATACGTCGTTTTGATATCATCCGTGTCACTCTTTTCATCATTTGTCATCATCAATAACAATTGCATCGATTCGCATGGCGGGTCGGGGATCGGGTTGATCGCAATGGGTTTATGCCATCCGGTGACCCGTATGATGGTTGGTGGTAGCTCTTTTTTATCCGATGGTTGCTGTTTTGTATCTTTTTCGAACAAAAATGATACATCCCGTACACGAAACAGTACATGCTTTTTTCTCACATCCGATAACATATCGTCAATCGCGATCACACAAATCATTGAAGTTTGTGGAGAGGGTTTGGTAGTGACAATACAATCGAGTTCTGTATCGTGGATGATGATTTTGGATGTACTGCCTCCGACTCCGAGAAGTTTGGCAAACCCGGAAAGGAGGTCTTGCTTGAGGGCTTCGGTTGGAGATGGGGTGGTCATACCCTATAAGACACAGTCATCACGATCATTACCAGCAGTCGACGAGTGTAATGGAATGGAAGAGGAGAGACGTAGATAAGGTCATAGTTCCTTAGAGTCACTATCGGCGCTTTGATTTTGAATCAGTTCACGTAACTTTTTATGAGCGTCGTCGACGCTTTCGTCCGAGTCCGCCGTATTCACCTGAACCAACATTTCGTCAACATTCTCTTTCATATGAATTAGTTTTTCCACCACTCTCACTTGTTCTTTCATATAATCCGAGGGTGTGAGTTCCGCCGCCAGTTTGGCATAATAAAGCGACCGTTTCAGATCGCGAGCCACGATGACAATATCGGTGCGTTGATCCGTGAACCCATCACCGTACCAGTTCTTGAGCAGACACGCGGCTTCGGTACGTACGAGCTTTGTTTTGTTTGGATCTTTCACGTCATTTCTACACTTCAACACGATATCGATGATCTTTTCTGTTTGTTTGTACATCTCGCCGTGTACTTCGAGACGTAAGGTTTTTCCGGAGTGTGCATGGATGGTATCGGAGTGTCGGGGATCAAACACATAGTCAGTAATTTCACTGGAGTCTTTGGGTAATGGAACACTTAAACAGTCGCCCATAATATCTGAGAAAGGAAACGAGTGAACATGTACCAGAGGTGGGTGAATGATTTTTTGAATGAAAAAAAGAGAATGCGACAACTCTAATTCTTCTTCTGATCAGAAGTCGGAGGAGGAGTGACAATGACTTGCGAATTCGAACTCACAGACGATCCGCGCAATGGACCCATATGACCCATCACCACATCCATTTCCATTTGATACTGGAAATCATCACTGAAAAACGAAATCGCATACATCACCATACAAAACGAATAATTCTTTTCTTTGCGAGTATGCACCGCAGTGGCGAGAAATTCTTTGGAATCATGAACCATTTCCCCCATCAATTCTGCGTTTGAGGTTTTGCCATCATAACGTTTTTTAAAACACAGACGTTGCGGATACACTTTCAATGGGAAATGCAAATCAATAAACATATCCGGTTCCGGTGAATATCGATCCCATGGCATCACGAATGAGAAATCTCCTGAGTGATGTTTTAATATCATATCCCATACCGCTTTGCGAAACGTCAATTGAATCGCTCGACTGGATAATTGGAACTTCCGCTGTTTGATGTCTTTCGGACCGTTCTCCATAAAGTATTTCGCTTCGCCAAAGCGTTTGGTCAAATCATTCACCTTTTCAACCGCGGCGCCTTTCTCTTTTTCACTGGCTTTGTTACGAATCAATTGTTTGGAGTGTAACTCTGCCTCTTTGAGTTTCTTTTCGAGTTTTGGAATGAGTTTTGGCACCGCCGTGGAATGATCCAATTCCATTTGTTTGAGTTGTGCTTCGAATCCTTCTTTGTATTTGAGTTGTGCGTTTTGATACGTTTCGTGAATTTTGTCAGTCACGTTTCCCGGGCAGTTGTAAAACCATAGCGTTGCTACGGTTGTCCACGATTGATTGGTTTTTTCATCCGTGGGACAGCCTCGAACCATCAATACACAATGTGAAGATTTGCGTTCTTTGATAATTTTGTTGGCTGTATCCACAACCACACCGCCCAGATACTTCAACAACGCTTTGCGGAATTTCACCGCTTCCAGAGTTCCCGTGTTGCGATCAGTGGTTTTGAATGCCGGGTAATCAAATGACGGTTGACATCTCACCGGTTCTCCATCGGATTGTTTAACCAAAAGAAGTTGTTGGTGCAAGACAAACGACTTCTCATCTCCTCTCATGACAAATGTAAACGTTCGTGGATGATCCACCACCATCGAGGATGCGACTTCTGACGTGTGTAAACCCATTTGACTGATGTCTTCCGGGGTCATTGTGTATGGAGGAGGTGCTTTGGGTTTTGATGACTCTTTTGCAACACGGCGTTTGGCGACAATGGGTGGTGCTTTGCGGTCCGTGGAGGATGGGGTGGATGATGTTGGTGTGATGGGACCCGCGGAGGGAGATGCCGCCACAGGAGCTGACCATGCCGGTCCTGCTCCTCCCGCACCATCGGATGACGCTGTTGTTCTTGTTGTCGAGGCCTTCCCATCAGAAGAAGACGGTGCAGCCGCTGACACCGCTCCCGACCCCTCCACCTGTGTATTCTTCTCCTTTTCCATTTCGAGGGTTAACCGTTCGAGTGTTTTGAGATAATCATCCGAATAACAATACTGTGCTGTGATACTGGCTTTGGCTTGTGCTTCGGCGGACTGTGGATCGAGTTTGGGATCGGTGTCGTCATCATCCGAGTTGTTATCTTTTTTGTTTTTATCATTATCATCCTTTCCCTTGTCCTTCTCGGGCGTGGCCGCTGCCGTTGTAGCAAACAGCGATGCGTATGGTGAAGGGGTCGTTGTGGTTGTCGATGATGACATCTGCGAAACTAAGAAACACGAGAGATATAAGAAAAAAATGGGAGAGAGGAGAGAGCAGTGTTTTTATTGTTTTTTATGATTTTTATTTTTCATTTTGCCGTTTTGGAACATCAATCACATAATCAACTATGTTTTTCTTTTACTCATCAGTCTGCACATCCTCCACCGGATTGATAATATACTGTCGATTTTTCTTTTGATGAGAATGTGAACCCGTGGACCGTGATCCCCCTCCAGTCCGATAGGAGGATGAATGAGAGGGAGTGGTGGAGACCGATAACTCCACCTCCGTGGTTTGCGTAGGATGATAATGAGGATCCTGTGCTCCACGACTCGACGCCGAACAGAAAATCTCAAATGGCATCACCGCAACAGCAAACAATAATAATAGCAGATACCACAACATCCATGCATACACCGCTTGTGTGTTGTCATTGGTAGAAACAATGCCCCACATGACTTCCGCGACAATGGCGAGGAAAAACACTCCCAACAATACCATCCATGATAAGATTTTCCATCCCAGTAACCAAAACCCACCCACCGACCATAATTGCCATTGTTGAATCATGAAAATCCAGCTCCCAATTTGCCATTTGGTATTATTGATGTCATTGATATCCCACCAGAAATACTGTCCGACGACATTCAGTGCCAAAGCGATGAACCATAGAATCCCACAGAACACGTGCCACCACTGAATGGTTTTGCCTTCTGATTTCATCCGTGATGCAAATGCATATAAACCCAATAACAACGGGAGCATATTGGCCAGTGCAAACTGATTGATTGCCAAGAACTCCGTTGCCGAGAGGTATTTCACATGAATGGTGAGGACTTGTTCACCGGACATGCTTGGGTGATATTTTTCCTACAAAGGGATCAAGATAAAGTGGACATATATCAACATGGAATTGTTTTTTTGGTCTATTATTCAATAATAAGAGTTTAAATTACATATTCAATTTTTAATTTTTTTTGAAAATTCCAAAAATATACTACCATGTCTTTGAAAATTCCGAGAAGTCGGACAACTCGAACACTTGACTGTGATTTCGGAATTAAATGATTTTTTGAATTTTTAATTTTTTTATTTTCTGAAAAATACAAAGTCAAGTGTTTGACTTGTCCGACTCTCGGGATTCCTCAAAGACCTGCTTCTATCTTTTGATTAAAAATAAAAAAATTCAAAAAAATTAATTATTATTTCACGTTTTTCATAGGGAGATTTCTCGATGAAAAACCGATCACGGTCCCTATGAAAAATCGATACCGGTCCCCTTGAAAAAAAAGTTGGAGTCTTAGGGTCCTTGATCATAAAGGTTACTAAAGTAACAAACATGAAAAAATTTTTTGGAAAAAAATATAAAGTCAAGTATTCGAAAAATTCAGAGGGACGGAAAGTTAAAACACTTGACTATTGTTGAGAATAAAAACATTTAATTTAAAAAAATAAAAAATAATAAAAAAATAACTATGTGTGCTATTGCGAGAGGGGAAAAGAAATCACAAGGAGCACATTTTTTCTTTTTGTAATTACTCTGCCCACTGCCTGTCAGATGGCATCACCAGCCTATCAACAAGTCGACAAACCCACGGGTGAAGAAGACGACAACACGTGCAATTGCGCCGCCGAAACACCATTGACGGAAAACTGGTTCTACCGTGAAAAGGTACTGTGGATTTTATGTCTGGTATCGGTCCTGGCCACGGGATCCCAATCCATCGTGTTATACGTCTTTGTCGGAATCAATTCGGTGGTGAGCATTCAACCGTTATACACCGAGTTCAATGCACAAACGACAGGTATCCCGAGTGGATTTATCGAGTTTCAATTGGCATCACCATTGATCTATCCTCAATACTTACCTCCGATCGCACTGACAGTGGAAATGATATTATCGTTATTTTACATTTGTTTTATGTTAAATCGTTGGTATCGACACAATGTGATCAATAACGGCATTACCTTTTTTCGATGGATCTTTGTCTCCATTGTTTTTGCCGTCATCAATTTGGATATTGCGTTGATGGTCAATACCATGGAAGTGATCCCTCAATTTTCAGTGGTTACTGGTACCGTGGTATTTTTCCTTCTGTTTATCCTCGTGGATGAATTCATTGTGATGAAACGGGAAGCTCATGCGTTCGGATTATTGGTCATTTCCATTATTCCCTTTGCGACGGTGTGGGGGATCATTTTCCAAGGATTCAATCTAACAGGGGATTTGGCAGGAACACCCAACACTCCCGATTGGATCACGGGAGTTATGTCGGCGACGTTCGTATTGGAATTGTGTATTTTGATTATGGAGTTTGTACGCATTCTCAAACCACTGTGTGTGGAAGTGGATACCAAAAAAGCTCGTGCGGGACATATTCCGGTATCGGTATGGGAAAATGAAATCGCTGTGTTGTTGATCACCAATGTGACTCTCGCCATTGTCTCATGGGTTCAGTTTGGGTTTCAACAGCCTCTGTGATTTTTTGTGAGAAAACGTTTTCTGTTGTTTTGGAGATGTTTTGTCAATTGAACTTTCACAATCTCATTTCTGATGGTTTTCAGGTCATGAGTGGTGAAGACGATCGCAAACGTCGTAAAAGACGTTTTGGAGAGAATTATGATGATAAAGGAAGCAGTGGAAGTGGAAGTGGTTCCGCTGGTGCTGCGCCGATGAAAGATGACGACGACACCGACACTGACGACAAAGCACCAACCAAAGACACAGAAGACCCATCGGAACCCCCAACCAAAAAACTCACGCGAGACGAAGACATCAAACTGCGTATGGGTCTCATCGAAGAAAAAGCGAATGACACAGCGAATCTATTCAAACAGGAGATGGAACAAAATGGGACAGCACCGTTTTCCACAGAAGACGAGTTGTTGTTATTGAGAATGGTATATGAATCAACATCAATGGGATATGATATGTCATGGATGGTTGCAACATACAGCGAAAAAGTCGAAAACAGACTCGTGACAGAGGACGAATTTACGTTTCACCATGCGAATTTAGAACTCGGAATGGGATTCGGTGGAATACGCGTTGTTTCATTTGACCAGAAAACGGGATCAGTTGGTATTCAATTCATACAGGGATACGTCGACGCTAGCGTCGAAGACAGATTTCGATATACGTGGAATTCCGTGAAGATTCAACCGGCAACTCCCGACATCAAAACCCATTACGACGATTATACCATTTCACAACAGCGAGAAATTGGACTCACTCATCCAAACGAGAATTCTGTTTTCTTGATGCGTAATGATCAGCTTATGAGAGTCGAACCTAAACGCAATGCGGTTGTTTTACTTCATTTATTAGAATTTAAAAAGCCAACCACGTTAAAGCGGCTTCGTGTGGATGAAAGTGACGTTGAAGTCGGAATGAGTGAAGATGGATTGTTTATGTGGACTAAAAACGATTTTTATGGTGCTGGATTCCCTGGCACGTATGCCATTGTTTTTAATCAAACAGGAAAACAACTGATCTTATGGCAAGATACAGACGATTATATGGTTGTTGGAGTTATTCCCGGTACACGCCAATTGGTTGTATTGCGCTATTCGGGGTCAGTCGGTATCAGCGTCTATGACGTGGATACAGGAATACTGATTAAACGATTGAATATTAAAGCTGATATAGCAAACAAAGTAGCATCGATCTATCGAAGTGACGATTATCGACTCACAAAGAATGGAATCTGGAGTATCAAACACAGATTATATCACGGTGCGCCACCTCTAACAGTCGATCAGTCAGAAACTCCACATTTGGATTTCATCGAATTTCCAAAAGGCAATGAAACCACAATCAATACGATTCATACCACACCTCTTCGAACGGGGATTTCGCGCTTGTATTTGTTTGAAGACAGCAACAGCGCATCGGTCGGAGTTCTTCATATCGACGAACAAACGAATGACATTAACGTGTTTGTTGTTCATCCACGTTCTGTTTTACACAATGTGTAAAACGTTTCAAATTGTTCGATCAAAACATAATTGGATACGTTTTCCCTTTCTCCCTATCCTATTTAGATGAGTGGTGAAGATGATCGTAAGCGACGAAAGAGACGATTCGGAGAAGACGATGACGATACAGGAACCAGTGGAAGTGGAAGTGGATCCGCTGGTGCTATCCCGATGAAAGATGACGACGACGAAGACGACGATACAGATAACAAAGCATCATCAACCAAAGAAGAGGACGACGATTCTTCAAGTCGCCCCACCAAAAGACTCACCCGGGAAGAGGATGCCAAATCACGTTTGGATTCGTTACATGCCACTGCAAACATTGCTGCGAATGACCTCAAAAGTTCTCTCGTGGACGTCCCCATCACTGCTGATTAC
>Ga0134125_10009624_pt1 | contig 10868 bp, 11 predicted proteins | sample KB31751_FD_96464 | JGI IMG/M metagenome (GOLD analysis project Ga0134125, IMG submission 96464) | Terrestrial soil microbial communities with excess Nitrogen fertilizer from Kellogg Biological Station, Michigan, USA - KB3-175-1 | ecosystem: Environmental > Terrestrial > Soil > Unclassified ...
AGGAACATGCCGACCGCGCCCGAGGAAATCCAGAACTCGGGGCTCATTTCAGCTCCTTCCAGAACTTCTGGAAGTCCTTGGGCGGCTCGGCGTCGAAGCAGGCGGGGCGGCCGCTGGCCGGGTGCTCGAATAGGAGCTGGTAGGCGTGCAGCATCATGCGCGGGGGCACGAGGGTCTTCGCGTCGCGCACGTCGAACTCGGGGTCGCCGGCGACGGGATGGCCCAGGAAGGCCAGGTGCGCGCGGATCTGGTGCGTGCGGCCGGTGAGCGGCTTGGCCTCGACGAGCGTCGCGGTCTTCTTCTTGGACAGGATCTTGAAGCCGGTCTCGGCGGTCTTGCCCAGGCCGGTCACGACGATGCGCCGGTGGCCCGGCTCGCGGCCGATGGGCGCCTGCACGCGCGAGGAGCCCTTCATCGCGCCGCGCGCGATGGCGCGGTAGGTCTTGTCCATCTCGCGCGCTTTGAAAGCGGCCGTCAGGGCCGCGTACGTCTCCGGGTCCTTGGCCACGACCAGGACGCCGCTCGTGAGGCGGTCGAGGCGGTGCACGATGCCGCAGCGCGGCGTGCCCGCCTTGAGCACCGCCGGGCGGTGCACCTGGATCAGCGCCGCCAGGTTCTCCACCGTCTCCGCGCGCGCCGCCTCGGGATTGGTGAGCCACGACTCGCCGAGCGGGTGCATGAGCAGGCCGCTGGGCTTGTTCATGACGAACAGGCGCTTGTCCTCGTAGAGGATCCAGGACTCGAAGTCGGACGACGTCTCCAACTCGGGCAAATCGACGACGACGCGATCTCCCGACTCGACGCGGTCGTCGGGGTCGCGGCGCTCGCCGTCGATCGTGACGTGCCCGGCCTCGACCAAGCCCTTCAGGAAGACGCGCGTAAAGCCCTCCAGGTTCTTGGCCAGGAACGCGTCGAGCCGCGCCCCGCCGGACTCGACCTTGAGGATCTTCTTCACGCGGCCTTCCGGCGGACGGAGACGACGACCCCGACCGCGACGAGCGCCGCGATCGCCACGAGCTGGGACGGAGAGAGGCCGAAGGTGAAGGCGCCGCGGTCGTCGCCGCGGAAGATCTCCACGGTGAAGCGCGCGACCGCGTACAGCGCGATATAGAGGAGGAAGGCCGAGCCCGGCTTCCAGCGCCCGTCCTGCGTGCGCGGCAGGGCGATCTTGGCGATGGCGAAGGCGATCAAGGCGTTGAGGATCGCCTCGTAGACCTGCGTGGGATGGCGCGACGGGTCGCCGTCCATGGCCACGCCCCAGGGCAGGTCGGTGTGGCGTCCGTAGCAGCAGCCCGCCATCAGGCAGCCGAGGCGGCCGATCGCGTGGCCCAGCGGCAGGGCCACGGCGAAATAGTCGGAGAGCTTGACGAAGTTCAGCTTCTCGCGCCGCGTGACGATCCAGCCCGCGAGCACCGAGCCGAGGAAGCCGCCGTAGAACACGAAGCCGTAGCGCACGTCGTGCCACAGCAGAGTGATGTCGCGCTCGACGATCACGTAGCCGATCTTGCCGCCGAGCAATGCCCCGCCGAACAGCCAGTAGACCAGGTCCCAGAAAGCGTCCTCGGACAGGCCCATCTGCTTGCGGCGCGACTGAAGCCAGCCGATCGCCGCCACGTAGGCCGCCGCGACGAGCACGCCGTACGTGGAGAGCTCGAAGGAGCCGATCCTCAGGAGCGTCGGATGCACGCGGACCTCCAGGCCACCAAGGCGAGCGAGAACGCGACGAGGCCCACGCCGAGCCCCTGGCCGGCCGTGAGGCCGAAGGCGCCCAGCGGCACCGTGTCGCCGCGGTAATACTCCTCGAAGAAGCGCACGATGCCGTAGGACGCGAAGTAGGCGGCCGCGACGAGGCCCGGGGCGCCGTTCTCGGTGCGCTTGAGGAGCTGGTACATGCCGAGAGCGATCAGCGCGTTGGCGCCGGCCTCGTACAGCTGGGTCGGGTGAAGGGGCACGCCGAGCCAGACCTGCGGGACCTGCGACGCGGGATCGGTGAAGCGGATGGCCCACGGCACGTCGGTGGGGCGGCCGTGGCAGCAGCCGGCCATCAGGCAGCCGAAGCGGCCGAACACGTGGCCCAGCGGCGCCATCACGCACACCGTGTCGAACACGCGCAGGAACGAGATCTTCTTCCAGCGCGCGAACGCCCACAGCGCGAGGGGCACGCTGATGAAGCCGCCGAGCACGGAGAAGCCGTGCGAGGGCGAGATCGCGGTCAGCCAGAAGTCGCGCGAGAAAGGCTTGGTGTACTCGAAGAGGAAAAGCAGGCGGCCGCCGCCGAAGCCGCTGAGCATGATCACGTTGACGAGGATCCAGAAGTCGTCGTCGGTCTTCAGGCCCAGCTTCTTGCAGCGCTCGCGCAGGAACCAGAAGGAGAAGACGCCGCCGAGCACGATCATGAACCCGTAGCCGTAGAGCTTGAACGGGCCCCAGGCGAACAGGACGGGCCTCATTTTTTCTTCTCGGGAGGCGTGAACCGGTACTCGATCTCGCCCTTCTTGATGTAGCCCAGGTCGCGCCGCGCGGCGCGCTCGACGCCCCCGTCGCCGGCGCGCAGGGCCTTGAGCTTCTCGTCGAGGTCCTTCTCGTCGCGGTCGAGCGTCGTGATCTCGCTCCTCAGACGGCGCAGCTCCACGTAGTTGCCGACCATGCTGCGGAAGCCGGCGTTGCCGAAGAAGACGTAGAGGATCGCGCCGATGGCGAGCAGGCGGGGCCAATGCTCGCGCGCGTACGCGGCGGCGGCGGAGCCGCGCGCCGCCCGGGCGGTCATCGCGCCGAGGCCGGGATGCGGAAGGGCGCGCCCCCGGCGAACTCGGCCTTCGCGCCGAGCGCGGCCTCGATCTGCAGCAGGCGGTTGTACTTGGCCAGGCGCTCCGAGCGGCACGGCGCGCCGGTCTTGATCGCGCCGGCGTTGAGCGCCACCGCGAGGTCGGAGATGAACGCGTCCTCGGTCTCGCCCGAGCGGTGGGAGATCACGGCCGAGAAGCCCGCCTTCTGCGCCATGCGGATGGCGGCGACGGTCTCGGTCAAGGTGCCGATCTGGTTCAGCTTGATCAGGATCGCGTTGGCGGCCTTCTCCTCGATGCCGCGCTCCAGGCGCTTCGGGTTGGTGACGAACAGGTCGTCGCCGATCGTGCGCAGGCGGTCGCCGAGCTTGGCGGTGATGGACTTCCAGCCGGCCCAGTCGTCCTCGGCGAGCGGGTCCTCGAGCGAGGCGAAGCCGTACTGGGCGGCCCAGCCGGCGTACACGTCGGCGAGCTCGGCCGCGGAGCGGGCCTTGCCCTCGAGCACGTACTTGCCGTCCTTGTAGAACTCGGTGGCGGCCGCGTCGAGGGAGAGACGGACCTTGTCCTTGTAGCCGGCGGCGGCGATGGACTTGGCGAGCACCTCGAGCGCCTCGGCGTGCGTCTTGAGCTTGGGCGCGAAGCCGCCCTCGTCGCCGACGGCGACGGTCATGCCCATGGACGCGAGCTCCTTCTTCAACGTCTGGTAGATCTCGGCGCCGGCGCGCAGGGCGTCCTTGAACGAGGGCGCCTCGGTGGGCACGAGCATGAACTCCTGGACGTCGAGGCCGGAGTCGGCGTGCTTGCCGCCGTTGATGACGTTGAGCATCGGCGTGGGCAGGACCCAGCGGTCCTGCGGCAGGGAGTACGCCTTGCGCAGGTGGACGTAGAGCGGGAGCTTGGCGGAGTTGGCGGCGGCGCGGGCGGCGGCCATGGAGACGGCGAGAATGGCGTTGGCGCCGAGGCGGCCCTTGTTCTCGGTGCCGTCGAGCGCGATCATCTTGGCGTCGAGCGCGGAGGGGTCGCCGGCGTCCATGCCCTTCACGGCCTTGGCGATCTCGCCTTCGACGTGGCCGACGGCCTTGAGCACGCCCTTGCCGAGGTAGCGCTTCTTGTCGCCGTCGCGCAGCTCGACGGCCTCGTGCGCGCCGGTGGAGGCGCCGCTCGGGACGGCCGCGGAGCCGCCGGCTCCGTCGGAGAGCGTCACCTCGGCCTGCACGGTGGGCAGGCCGCGGGAGTCCAGGATCTCGAGCGCGCGGACGGATTCGATTTTCGCCATTAGAATTTCCCCTGAAGAAGCTTCTTGCCCGCCTCCAGCATCTCGTGGAGGCGCTTGGCCGTGTGGGCTTCCGCGTACAAGCGGAAGAACGGCTCGTTGCCCGAGCTGCGCAGGCCGATCCACGAGCCGTCGCGCAGGATGAACTTGAAGCCGTCCGTCTGGTCGACGCGCCAGACCGACGCGCCGCCCAGCTCCAGCGGCGGCTTGACCTTCAAGCGGTCCTCCAGCTCGATGATCTGGCGGAGGCGCTCCATGCGGACGCTGATGCGGGTGTTGTGGAACTCGCCGAGCTTCTTCTGCAGGCGAGCCCGAACCGCGCCCAGCGGCTTCTTCTCGAAAGCGACCAGCTCGAGCATGAGCAGGCAGGCCAGGATGCCGTCCCTCTCAGGGACATGTCCCCGGATGCTGAGGCCCCCCGACTCCTCGCCGGCCAGCAGGAACGTGCCCGAGCGCAGCAGCTCGCCCAGGGACTTGAAGCCGATCGGCGTCTCGCGCGTCTCGGAGCCGTGCGACTTGGCCACGGCGTCGAGGAAGTGCGAGGTCATCACCGAGCGGGCCGCCTTGCCGGACTGGCCGCGGTTGACGACGAGGTGATCGTAGGCGAGCGCGATCACGTCGTTGGCCGGGATGGGCTGGCCGCCGGCGTCGATGATGCCGAAGCGGTCCGCGTCGCCGTCGCAGGCGAGGCCGAGGTCGAGCTTCTTCTTCTTGACCAGGTCGGCCAGCTCCTCGAGCGCCTCGGGCGACGGCTCCGGAGAGCGGCCGCCGAACAGGATGTCGCGGCCCTCGTGCAGGGCGATCACTTCCACGCCCAAGCGCTCCTCCAGGAACGGCCGGAGGTACAGGCGCGCGGTGCCGTGCATCGCGTCGACGCCGACCTTGAGCTTCGCCTTCTTGATCGCCTTGACGTCCAGCAGGCTCTCGAGCTGGTCGAAGTAGGACTTGCGGAAATCGAGCGTCTCGGTCCACGACTCCTTGATCGAGCGCTCCTCGGACATCGTCTTGACCGAGTGGTCGCCCATCAGCTCGACGCGCCGCTCGAGGTCGTTGGTGATCTCGGCCGGGGCGGCGCCGCCCCAGTAGGGCACCCACTTGAAGCCGTTGTAGTTGTAGGGGTTGTGCGAGGCGGTGATGATGATGCCGCCGACCGCCTTGTTGGCGACGACCGCCCAAGCGGCCGCCGGCGTGGGCAGCTCCTCTTTCGAGAACAAAGTGCGCACGCCGTCGTTGGCGAGCACCGCGGCGACCTCTTTCGCGAACTCCTCGGAGAGGAAGCGCGTGTCGTAGCCGACGACGACGGTCGGCACCCGGGTCGGGGGCGTGCCGGCGAGGAACTGCCGGTAGTCGTCGCTGTTGTGCCCGACTTCCGGGCTTTCCTTGACCGCGCCGGCGGCCGCGTGGGCGACCTTGCGCACGTTCGAGAACGTGAACTCGTCCGACACGATGCCGCGCCACCCGGAGGTGCCGAATCTAATCATGGGCGGCATAATAGGATAAGGGCCCCGCCGGGGTCAACCGCCGCGTGCGGCGCCGTTCGCTAGGCCCTTGGTCCTATTGACGCCTAGGCCTTAGGGCCTATGGCGGAAAAGGGTCCCGGCGGCTATTCTCAGGGGGTCATGCAAGGAGCCGCCGTCATGAAAACCCCTCTCTTCGCCGTCCTGCTCGCCCTCGCGGCCTCGGCCTCGGCCGACCCGCTCATCCCGATCCCCATGGGCCCCGCCGCCTCCGGCCAGTGCGTGATCGGCTCCGACGGCTGCGGCGTGGCCCGCGGCGCCGCGATGGACCCCGTCAGCGAGGCCGTCATCGTCGGCCTCGGCCAGCGCGCCGTGCCCTCGCTCGGCGGCGACGCCCTCGAGAAGGCGGAGAAGATGGTGGCCGCCCAGGCGGCCAAGACGGCCCCCGCCGAGGACGTGGCGGGCTCCGCGACGGACATCGCCGCCATCGGCGGACAGATCATCAACCCGGGCGGCTCCGCCGCGCCGTTCCGCAGCGCCACCGGCATGAACCTGGGCGCCGCGGCGGCGGCGGCCGAGGGCTCTTCGATGCTGCCCAAGCAGGCGACGTTCGACACGCACGTGGACGGCTCGGCCGTCGCCTCGGCCTCTCCGGCCAAGGCCACGGGCCTCTCGTACGTGCACAGCCAGAAGGTCGAGGCCGTCGTCGGCGCCAAGATCGACCCGTTCGGCTCCGACCCCAAGCTCAACGCCGGCGACTCCGGCCTGGGCGCGGGCGGCACGCGCGCCTCCTCGAACGGGTCGCGCTGACGTCGAGCGTAGGCCCAAGGGCCTAAATCGCGCTGGGACCTAGGCCTCTCCCGCGTCCCCTCGTCTCCGGCTACTCTATAGTCAGATGACGAGACTGGCGATGACGGCGGCGCTTCTGCTGGCGGCTCTCGGGGCTCATGCCGAGATGCCGACCTTGCTGGGTTCCGATCTTCTGAGCCAGGAGATCCTGACCAAGACCACCCTGCCCAACGGCGGCGTGACCGCCGCGGTCCGCGTCCGCTCCGGCCAGAGCGTCGCGCTCAACCTTCCCGACGTGACCGCCGCCCCCGCCGCCGCGGCGACGCCGAAGCTCGCCCCCGCCGCGACCCAGGCCTACCTCGACCTCAAGCCCGCCGCCGGCCTTGCCCCGAAGGTCGTGAAGGCCAAGGCCAAGAAGGCGCCCAAGCACGCCGTCGACCAGCTCAAGCACGTGTCCGCCGCGAAGAGCTGGACCGAGAAGCCCTAAGGCTTCAGCGCGTCGATCCAGCGCGGGAAGAAGTCCGCCAGAGTCGGGTAGCGCTTCCGGTCGTTCTCATACTCGGCGAGCCGCGCGACCAGGGCCGCCTCGAGCTTGGCGCGCTTGCCCCCGTTCTCGTCCGGCCGGTGCCGCGGGTCCAAGCGCGTCGCCAGCGCCGAGACGAGGATCGCCGTCGAGCACTGCGTCCACCCTCCCGCGCAGTCGCCCCCCTCGAGGCCTTGGAACACGCTCTTGCGCGCCGCGAGCTCGTCCTCGTAATCGTAGAAGGCGGAGTCGACGGAGAGGTGGAGCGCCTCGTTGAGCGCCCCGCGCCAGGCCGCGTCGTCCAAGCCGTAGTACGGGCGAGAGGCGTCGACCTCATAGCGGCGCGCGATCGTGATCACGTCGAACGGCCCCGCCACCCGGCGCCCGCCGTTGCGCTTGGGGCCCGCGTACGGGTACGGGATGATGTAGCAGGTCAGCCCCGGCGTGTAGATCACGGGAAGGACGTAGACCAAGGTGAAGTCGGGCCCCGGTCCGGCGTAGTCGCGAACGAGCTTGGCCAGATCGCGCCGGTCGAGCTCCGCGCGCGCCTCGCCCTCGTAGCGCAGGAACGCGCGCCGGTGCTCTTTGAAGTACTCCGGGAAGCGCGACTTCGCCGAGAAGTCGCGCAGGGCCGTCAGGAAGCGCTCGAACTCCGCGCGCCCCCCAGCGCGGTCGACCACGTCGCGCGCCAGCGCCGGGTCCTTGGCCCATTTCAGCTCCGGCAGCGGCGTCAGGTACTGCATCGCGAGCGCGGACGCGTCCTCGCCGCGCGCCGCGGACGCGGCGAACAGCTTCACCGCGGGATGGGCGCGGAAAGGAGCGAAGCGCGCCTCGAGGTCCGGGAAGTCGGCGGAGACGGGACGACCCGCGTCGCGGTGAAGGCCCGCGAGGTACTGCACCACCCCGACGAGCTCCACGCGCGGATCGACGAACGCGCGCAGCTCGTCGGCGAAAGCGGGAGCGGCGAGAATGAGAAAAGCGCCGAGCGCCGCCAAGATCCTCATTTGGCCGCGCACTCCGGCGGCGTCGCGGGCGCGGACGGAGCGCCGCGCTTGCCGAGGGCCTCGAGCGTCTCCGCGAGCTTCGGATAGAAGTCTCTCAAGGTCTTGTAGACGTCGCGGCGGCGCTCGTATTCACGCAGGGAGTTTCCGAAGGCGCGCTCATACTCCTCGGCCGGCTCGAGCTTCCGCGTCCAGAGCGTCCACGGTTTCGCGTCGCCGGGCAAGGCGAGGTTCGGATCTCCCCCCGCCGAGACCGCGATGCGCCGCTGCACCGAGCGCTTGATCATGTTGACCACGCAGGACTGCCACCCCTCCGGGCACTCGCGCGCCACCGGCGCCAGCAGCCAGCGCAGGCGGTCGATCTGCGCGCAGCGCTCGGCGAGGATCGGGTCGACGGCCACGTCGAGAAGCTCGTTCCAGTAGGACGAGGGCTCGAAGCGCGGCACGCCGCCCGGCGCCGCGGACGGCTCGGCGATCACGAACACGTCGAACGGCCCGGAGACCGGAGCGCCCGAGCGCTGATAAGGGTATGGGAGGATGTAGCGGTACGTCCCCGCGCGGTAGGCGAGCGACAGGATCACGTGCAGGCGCGCGTCCAGAGGGCCGACGTAGCCCTCGATCAAGCCCGGGTAGTCGCGGCCCGCGAGCGAGGCCCGCGCCGCGGCTTCGACCCGGTCGTACGCCGCGCGGTGCTCGGCGAAGAACGCCTCGTAGCCCGAGACGCGGACGAAGTCGCGGACCTGCTCCCGGAAGAGCGCGAACTCCTTCTCGCCGCCGAACGCCTCGCGCTCCGGCGGCACGAGCGCCGCGGGGATGTTCCAGTCGAGCGACGGCGGATCGCTCAATCCGAAGAAGAGGACTTTCAGCGCCCGCAGGCGCCGGGGATCGGCGGCGATGCGCGCGTAGGCGGCGACGGCGGGGTGCGTCTTGAAGGCGGCGAAGCGCTGGGCGATCTCCGCCGGGTAGCCGGGAAGCTCGGGACCGGACGGGCGCGTCGCGGAGAGGACCTGCAGGACGCCGAGCAGCTCGAAGCGTGGGTCCACGCGCGCCGTCAGGACGGTCCGCGCGGCGGCGGGCAGCGCCGCGGCGAGGACAGCCAGGAGCAGGAACCCGCGGCGAAGGAGGCGCATGCGTTAACCAGATGGTACTAGAATCGCGCGCGCAGCGCGTACTGCACGACGTCGCCGAGCGTGCCGCCCGGCGACCAGCTGAACTCCGCGTTCATCCCCTTCCAGCCGACGCCGAAGCCCACGCAAACCCCGCCGAGCGCCCCGTCGTCCACGCGGTCCGTGCGGAAGCCCGCGCGCGCGGCCGCGGTCAGTCCGCGCGCCACCTCGAACTCGCGCTCCACGCCGAGACCCAGCGCCGTCGCGTCCGCCTTGGGCTGGTCGAGCTCCGCGGCGAGCAGCCACTCCTTGCGCGGCCGCCAGCCCGCGCCCGCGTAGACCACCGAGGGCAGCGGATCGGCCGTCGAGCCGAGCTTGAGATTGCCGAAGGCGTTGCGCACGCCGCCGCCGAACGACCACTCGGCGCGCTTGAAGAGGACGCCCGCGTCGCCCGTCATCGCGCCGCCGTGCGCCGCGCCCAGCGATTCGTCGACGTACTTGAAGGTGCCGCCCAGCGCCAGCTCGTCGTCGAGCGCGAGCCCGTAGGACAGCGCGAACGCGCGGTTGGACGCGTCGAACGTCCCCGTCGGCGCGTCGGTCTCCGTGAGCCCGCGGCTCTCCACGCCCGTGGCGGTGAGGCTGTACACCGCCGCCGCCGTCGTCCCCCACTCGTTCTCCGGCAGCGGCTTGTCCGTCCACGCCAGCACCGGCACGCTCAGGATCGCGTAGTCGTACGAGAGGCCCTGGAAGCGGTCCTCGCGGCCCGCGGCCGCCTCGATCGACTTGAGGAAGCCCAGGCCCGCCGGGTTGTAGTTCGCCGCGAGCGCGTCGTCGGCCACGCCACCGAAGGCCCCGCCCAGCGCCTCGGCGCGCGCGCCCGGCTCGAGCGTCAGGAACGCCGCGCCCGCCGTGCCCTTTTCGGCCGCGCCGAGCGCCGCCGCCGGAAGGGCCGCGAGCAGAAGCGCCGAGGCGAGGAGCAGGAGCCTCACTTGACCACCGCCATCTTGAAGACCTTGCGGTGCGAGCCGAGCTCGACCTCGCCGAGGTACAGCCCGCTGGCCACGTCGCGCCCGCCGTCGTTGCGCCCGTCCCACTCCTGATAGTAGACCTGCCCGCCGGCCAGCGCGCCGAGGTCGATCGTGCGCAGCAGGCGGCCCGTGATGTCGAAGACCTTGAACGTCGCCGAACCCGAGAGGCTCGCCGGAACCGACACGCGCACCAGCGTGCCGCGGATCGTGGGCGCGCCGCCGCCGTGGATCGTCGTGACCGTCTTGGTCTTCAGATCGAACGGGTTCGGGAAGTTGTAGGCGTCGAGGTCGCCGCCCGAGAACGGCGAGCCGCCGATCGCGCCCGCCGCCGAGGCGAGCAGGACGTACGTGGAGAAATGGTTGACGCGCACCGTGACCGTGCGCGCCGCGCGGTCGACCGACGGCGGCGCGCCGAGCACGTCGGGCTGGAGCACGTAGGCGCCGGCCGCCGGGTTGTACCAGTAGACGTTCAGCGTGGACGGATCGGCCACCGACGTCGAGTACGCGAGCGTGAGCTCCGCCGGCTTCGCGAGGCCCGTGGGCACGCCCGGCGGCAAGGACACGTCGTACAGCGGGCCGGCGACCGCCGCGGACGGCGCCAGCGCGCCGAAGGCGCTGGCCGCGACCGAGCGCGCGAAGGAGACCGGGATCGAGGCGCCCGCGTCGGCGCTGAAGGCGCCGCGCGGCAGGACCACGCGGCCCGCGTCGCCGTCGAAGGTCAGCGCGCCGCCCAAGCCGTTGGCGACCGACGCGCGCGTGAGCCCGTCGCCCGCGAGCTTGACCGACGCCGTCGCGCTCGCGACGAGCTGGCGCGACGACGGGCTCGTCGACGACCAGTCGGTCGCCGCCAAGGTGCCGCTGGCCAGGAACAGCGCCGACGTCTCGCCGAGGCCGGCGTCGTAATAGGC
>Ga0134125_10009625_pt1 | contig 10868 bp, 5 predicted proteins | sample KB31751_FD_96464 | JGI IMG/M metagenome (GOLD analysis project Ga0134125, IMG submission 96464) | Terrestrial soil microbial communities with excess Nitrogen fertilizer from Kellogg Biological Station, Michigan, USA - KB3-175-1 | ecosystem: Environmental > Terrestrial > Soil > Unclassified ...
AAAGTTAGAATTAAGGAACAATTGATATACAATTCTTTATTCATCATTCTTCATTCATAATTAAAGCATGTACTTCTACGTCAAAGCTTTGCATATAATTTTCGTCGTTACCTGGTTTAGCGGGCTTTTTTATATCGTACGCCTTTTTGTATATACTGCTGAGGCGAATGAAAAACAGGAGCCGGAAAGGTCTGTTCTTTTCAAGCAGTTTATTATTATGCAAAAAAGATTGTGGTATGGGATCACCTGGCCTTCAGCAGTTCTTACTTTAATTTTCGGCACATGGATGGGAATATTATATGGAAGCCTGCCGACCTGGTTGTTGGTAAAGCTTTTCTTCGTTGCGGGACTATTTATTTATCACCTGACACTGCATATTATTTTTCGCCAGCAACAAAAAGGAATTTTTAAATACAACTCTCAACAACTGAGGATATGGAACGAAGTGGCCACTATTTTTCTTATTTCTATCGTAATGCTTGCAGTAGTAAAACAACTGTTAAGTGTTGCATGGAGCATAGGCGTGCTCATTGTCTTTTCCGTTGTTTTGTTTACCGCGATCAGGATTTATAAAAGATATAGAAAGGCGTAAGATTTTTGCAAATAAGAATTCCTCGTATTTCTTGCTTTACTGATTTCAGTTTCAGCGTCAGAACACTTTCAGCAGTCTGATCCTTGAAATTAACAAATCGGTCAGCCCGGAAAACACAACATGGTAACTATAAGAAATATCAGACAAGCATTGTAACCGGATTCTCCAAAAATTTCTTCAAAGTTTGTAAGAATGCTGCACCTACAGCGCCGTCTATACTTCGGTGGTCGCAACTCATGGTTACTTTCATCACGTTTGTTACTGCAAAGCCGTCGCCTTTTTTCACTACTTTTTCTGTAATCGCTCCTACAGCAAGAATTGCGCTGTCGGGCGGATTTATGATTGCCGTAAACTGATCGATATCCATCATACCAAGATTGGAAACGGTAAAAGTATTTCCGGTAAATTCTTCAGGCTGGATTTTTTTATTTCTTACTTTTTCATATAACTGATTGGTATCTGCAGCAATCTGCGAAAGAGATTTTTGATCAGCGAAACGAACCACCGGAACGATCAATCCATCAGGAACGGCCACTGCAGAGCCAATATGAATATGATTATTCCTTCTGATAAAATCGCCCATCCAGCTGCTGTTTACAGCCGGATGCTGACGTAGCGCCATAGCACATGCTTTTATTACCAGGTCATTAAAAGAAACTTTTACCGGGCTTACTTCGTTGATGGCTTTGCGGGAATTAATGGAATTATCCATATTAATTTCCATCGTCAGGTAAAAATGCGGCGCCTGGAATTTGCTTTCGCCCAATCTGCGTGCAATGGTTTTACGCATTTGGGAGTTTGGAATGTCTTCATGACTTTCCTGTCCAATTTGTGTAAACGGCTGAACCGGTTTTGCTTCAGCAGTTTTCTTACCTTCTTCTTTTGGAGCCGCAGCAGGTACAAAAGAATCAACATCTTTTTTCACAATCCTTCCGCCATCGCCAGAGCCTGGAACCTGTGAAATATCAATTCCTTTTTCGGCAGCCAGTCGCTTTGCAAGAGGCGATGCTTTTATTCTTCCGCCTTCATCAGTGGAAGATTGTCCTGCCTGGTTATTCTGAGTCTCCGGTTGCAGAACCGCTTGTGGCTCATCGTTTTTTTCGAGTGTTTTCTCTTCTGTCGGTGTCGGTTTATTTGCCGATTTTTTTTCTGCTTCTACAAATGCGCTTACATCTGTTCCCGGTTTACCTACAATGGCAATAATATCATTCACTTTTGCCGCTTTTCCGGCTTCTACACCTATGTACAAAAGGGTTCCTTCTTCATAACCCACCACATCCATTGTTGCTTTATCCGTTTCCACTTCTGCCAATGAATCATCTGCTTTTACTTTGTCCCCTACTTTTTTATTCCATTGAATAATCTTTCCTTCCGTCATCGTATCACTCATCAAAGGCATACGAATTACTTTGGCACCTTCAGGCAATTTTGCTTCTTCACCACCGCCTTTTTTAAACTCTATATCAGCCGGTTTATTGTCGCTTTGTTTTTCCTGTCCTGAGGCAATTGCTGCTTCTTCGTTCTCATTTTTCCTGGGAAGTTCTTCCGCATTTTTTTGCGAAGCGCCGTCATTTTTATTTTCAGTTTTACCTTTTTTGCCTTCTTCATCCAAAAGCGGTTTGTAATCTTCTCCGGGTTTTCCGACAATGGCAAGAATGCCTTCTACCGGTACAGATTTCCCTTTGTCCACTCCGATATACAACAGCGTTCCTTCATTATAACTTTCCAGTTCCATTGTTGCTTTATCGGTTTCTACATCGGCGAGCAAATCACCGGGCTTTATTTTATCGCCTACTTTTTTGTGCCATTCCACTATCACACCTTCGGTCATAGTATCACTCATTCGGGGCATTCTGATCACTTCTGCCATAATATAATTGCTGTTTTTTATTAGAACTTGAAGCGGTGAAATTAATGCAAAATCAGGAAATGATTTATAAGGTATTTTTTGTAAGAAAAACTTTTATTTAAAAATCCTTTGAAAAACTTCCCGTAAATACAGTAAAAAGACAAATAAGGCAGATTTCCTTGCCGCTTTCTTTATACCTGATTGCTACCATACCCGTAACCGATAGCATCCCACTGCGTTACCTGTGCGTTAATTATTACAGAGATAACGTAGTGGAGGAGGAAGAGGTAAGAAGAAGATAACTTGCAACCATATTAAAGTCATTATCAGTACAGGGTAACTATTGAAAAATCTGTGTTAGCTAAGCGTAGTTTTATGCAGCAAACAGATAAATAGAGCAGATTCTCATTTCAGGAAAATTGCTACACGGTAAATCTGCAATATTCGGTAAAATCATTTTCTATAGTTGCTGTAAACTTTTACTTAATTTTATCGGCAAATAATTCCGGAGCAGACTTATACAATATAATTCATACGATCTCCGTTTTAATTTGCTGGAAATACACAGAATCATTCAAATAACTGGTTATCCCCACATGAGAACTTCCCGATATGTAAAACTAATTTTGTTTTTGCTGTTACCCTTCGCGGGTATTTCACAATTCAGAAAATATTCAAATGAGTTTTTAAATATTGGCGCAGGAGCACGTGGATTAGGAATGGGCGCATCCGAAGCGGCTTCTGTAACCGATGGCACTGCAGGATATTGGAACCCGGCTGCTCTCGTGGGTGTTCAGGATTTTCCTGAAATTAACCTGATGCATGCAAGCTATTTTGACAATATTGGCAAATACGATTACGCAAGCGTGGCTATTCCTGTAAATGATAATAAAAGGGTTTTGGGTTTATCTGTTTTGCGATTTGCTGTTGATGATATTCCGAATACTCTTTTCCTCGTTCAGCCGGATGGAAGCATTAATTATGGAAACGTCACTTCCTTTTCTTCGTCTGATTATGCGTTTCTTTTTTCTTTTGCCCAAAAGATAAAAGATGATGATGATTTCAAAATGAGCTTTGGTGCGAATGCAAAGGTTATTTACCGCAAAGTTGGTCATTTTGCCAACGCCTGGGGATTTGGGCTTGACGCCGGATTTAAAATGCAAAAAAATAGCTGGAGTCTCGGCGTAGTCGCCAAAGACATTACCACTACTTTCAATGCCTGGTCATTCCACTTTACCGAAAAAGAAAAAGAGGTACTTTATCTTACGGAAAATGACATCCCGGTAAAATCGACAGAACTAACGGCACCGCGGCTTACAATCGGCAATTCTTATAATTTCCAAATTGGTTCTTCTGTAAATCTTCTTGCGGAAGCGGATTTTGATCTCACTTTTGATGGCAGAAGAAATACCGTGATCAGCAATAATAGTCTTAATGTGGATCCTCACGGAGGTTTGGAGCTTGGAATAAAAAATGTATTTTTTGTGCGCGCCGGCATTTCTAATTTTCAACAAGCATTGGCTGATGGTGATACTACCAACCAAAAAAGAGTTTGGATATATCAACCAAGCCTTGGGGCAGGTTTCAAAATTAATAATGTGAGCATTGATTATGCTTTTACCAACCTGGCCAATCAATCCAACCCTTTATACACGCATATTTTTTCATTAAAATTTGATCTTGCTGCTAAAAAAGAAAGTAAATAGTACCATGAAAAAATTAATTGCCCTGTTTTTTATTTTCATTATTGCCCAGGCAAATGCGCAATATTCCAACAGCTGGATTGATTACAATAAAACGTATTATAAATTCAATGTAGGAGCAAACGGGCTCTATCACATCACTCAATCAACATTAAATAATCTCGGACTTGGAAATATTCCTGCCGAGCAATTCCAGCTTTGGAGAAACGGGCAGGAAGTGACTTTATATACAAGCGCACCTTCAGGACCATTGCCAGCAGCAGGTTTTATTGAATTTTGGGGACAAATGAATGATGGAAAAGTTGATACCAAATTATATAGAGTCGCTGATTATCAACTGACGGATCATACCAGTTTACAAACCGATACTGCTGCATATTTTCTCACAGTTAACCCGGCTGGAAATAATTTAAGATACGCAGACAATCCCAATAATGTTGCAGGTACTACCTTAACTCCTGAACCTTATTTTATGAACGTGAAGGGAAATTACTTTAAAAATCAACTGAACGCCGGATACGCTCAATCTGTTGGAAGTTATGTTTATTCGTCTTCTTATGATATCGGAGAAGGATGGTCAAGTCCTGATATTTATCCCAACCGAAGACTGGCTGCAAGTATCTCAAATGCAAATGTATATCCGGGCGGTCCTGGATTTTCTATAAAATTCGGAGCAGCCGGTACCTCGATCAATGATAGAAACATCCAGGTAAAAGTGTTTAATACAGTGGTGGATAACGAGCAGATGCCCTATTTTACTTATCTGAAAAAAGAAATTAGCAACCTGCCAATGAGCCTGTTGATCAGTGCCGATAACATCCAGGTATATTTTGAAAATACCTCTTCTGTTTCAACCGACCGGTATGTTGTGGCCTTTGATGAAATAACCTATCCAAGCAAGTTTATTTTTAATAATCAAACGGATTTCTATTTTCAATTGCCTGCTACTAATGTGGGAAATTACCTGGTAATTGATAAATTCAATTATGGAACAGTAGCGCCTGTTTTGTTCGATATCACTTCGAATAAAAGATATATCGGAGACATCAGCACACCAGGAAAAGTAAAATTTGTTCTTCCTCCTTCTGCGATCTCTTTGAGAAAATTTCAGCTATCCAGCCTGGACCCTTCTGTTGTACAAAACGTCAACAGCATTCAGCAAAGAAACTTTGTTAATTATGCATTACCGGCAAACCAGGGAAACTATTTAATCATCAGCAATCCAATTCTTTATTCCAGTTCTACCGGCGCAAACAATGTAGATCTTTACAGTCAATACAGGAGCTCCGCCGCAGGTGGAGGCTATCAGGCAAAAGTGATTGACATCAACCAGCTTACTGATCAGTTTGCTTATGGTATTAAAAAACATCCGTCGGCTATTAAAGACTTCGTTCAATATGCTGCAGGTACTTTTTCGGTAATGCCGAAATATGTTTTTTTGATAGGAAAAGGAATTGAATATGACCAATATGCTCTGAATCAAAGCAGCCAATATGCCGACAGGTTAAATCTTGTTCCCACCTTTGGCGCGCCTGCATCAGATGTATTGCTGGTTTCGCCTTACGGAAGCATTGTTCCTACTATTCCTGTGGGAAGACTTTCGGCAATTTCCGGTGATGAGATTGCCAATTACCTGGAAAAAATAAAAGATTATGAAGTAACCGAAAAGTCCGGAACTCAAACACTTGCCAACAAGTTGTGGATGAAAAAAGTTGTAAATATTGTCGGTGGCGCGGATAGCTCGGATAATGATCTTTTTGGCTATTATATGAACATTTATAAAAGTATTTTGGAAGACACGCTTTTTGGAGGCAATGTAGAAACGTTTTCAAAAGGTTCCAGCGCATCGGTACAATTACTTGCAAACCAACGCATTACTGATTTGTTTAGCAGCGGCATCAGCCTTCTCAACTATTTTGGACACTCGTCGGCCAGCACACTTGCCTTTAATCTGAACGATCCGAGTGAATATAATAATAATGGACACTACCCTTTCTTTCTGATCAGTGGCTGTACCGCGGGTAATAATTATATTTATGATTCACTTCGCATTACCCAAAACAATTTGTCTATTTCCGAAAATTTTGTCTTGTCGAAACAACGTGGTAGCATCGGTTTCCTGGCAGATACCCATTTGGGGATTCCACCTTCACTGAATGATTATAATACGCAGATGTTTCACCAGATCGGCGATGTTAATTATGGCAATTCCGTCGGAAATGATATGCAAAACACCATCCGGAATCTTGGCGGCAATAATGCTTCATTAGACTATCTTTTAAGAATTCACCTCGAAGAATTAGCCCTCCACGGAGATCCCGCATTAGTGATAAATCCGCAACCAAAACCTGATTACGTTATTGAAGATCAGAATGTAGTTCTAAATCCCCAGTTTATCTCTGTTTCTGAAAATAATTTTACTGTAAAAGCGATCTTCTACAATATCGGCCGCGCTGTTTCTGATTCTATTACCATCCTTGTAAAAAGGACTTATCCAAATGGAAGTTCGGATGTTCTTTTGAAAAACAGGATCCGCGCCACTTATTATAGTGATTCTATTAATCTTACTGTCCCTATTATTTCTACAAGGGATAAAGGGTTAAATAAAATCTCCATCACTTTGGATGCAGATAACAACGTGGATGAAAAGTCTGAAAGCAATAACAGCATTACCAAAGAGTTTTACATTTATGAGGATGAGGCAAGGCCTGCTTATCCTGCTGATCTCGCTATTGTTAATATTGCAAACCAGAAACTGTACGCCTCTACTTCAAATGCCATCAGCGATCCGAACGATTATGTAATGGAAATGGATACAACGCAGTTGTTTAACTCCCCGTTTAAAATAAGCCGTACTGTGCACCAGGGTGGTGGTTCAATGCAGTTTGATCCGGGAATCAGTTATACAGATAATACAGTTTATTACTGGAGGGTGGCGTTGAAACCTGCTTCTGGTATTGCTTCAGATTATCACTGGAATTATTCTTCGTTTATTTACCTGGCAAACAGCACGACCGGTAGCAATCAATCTCATTATTTCCAGCAATTAGAATCCGACACACAACAGGTAAGGCTGGTAGATACCACCAGGCAATGGCGTTTTTCCTCTGTTCAGAATCTTTTCGAAATAAGAAACGGTGTTTTCCCGGATGCGGGCGCCACCGCCGGTGATTGCAAAGCGGTTATTAATGGATGGGATTTCACAAAAGGAATTTGTAATACCGGAAATAATCTCATCTTCAATGTTATTGATCCGCTTACTTTAAAACCGTGGTACAACACTTATGGCTCGGGTATTAGTGGCAGTTATCCTGCGTGTATAGCAGAACGGGCAGCAAATATTGTATTCAATACCAGTACCCAAAAAGACCGGAATGCGGCGATGCGTTTTCTTGATTCTATACCTGATAATTATATTGTTATGGTCAGAAATATTACCGGCCCGAATGCAGCCGGCGATATTTTTGCCGGCAACTGGGAAACAGATACAACAGCTTTTGGTGCCGGAAATTCGCTTTATCACCGGCTAAAATCGCAAGGCTTTGTATTGATCGATTCCTTTTATCGACCGCGGGCATTTGCATTTGTTTTTCAAAAAAATAATCCTGACTTCGGTCCCACATTTGCTTTTACGAAAGGAACCACTGACCAGGTCTTACTCAAGAAAAACTTTATAACGCCGGACACGCTTGGGTTTATTACTTCTCCCAAATTTGGTCCTGCGGTATCGTGGAAGGAAATGCATTGGCGTGGAACAAGTCTTGAGCCGAACTCTTCGGATAATCCTTCTGTACAAATAATCGGCATTGATTCCGCCGGAAACAACACGACCCTTTTTAACGTAAACAAAAATCAACAGGATGTCGATATTTCTTCTGTCAATGCAGTAAGATATCCTTACATACAGTTAAGAATGCGAAATATTGATAGCATCAGTTATACACCTTATCAACTTTCTTATTGGAGGGTAAATTACCAGGCTCCGCCGGAAGGAGCGCTGACACCGGGATTATTTTTTACATCAAAAGATACTTTGAACCAGGGAGAAATTTTACACTTTGGAGTTGCTTTTAAAAATATCAGCATTGCAAAATTTGACAGCATCAAAGTGAAATTGACGGTGATCGATAACAACAACGTTACACACGTGTTGCAGGTACCAAGGCAAAAACCGTTGATAAGCGGCGATACGATCACATTAAAATATGATATTGATACAAAACAGTTCAGTGGACTAAATACTCTTTTCGTAGATTTTAACCCGGATAACGATCAGCCAGAGCAATATGTCTTTAATAATTTCATGTACCGCAATTTTTATGTAAAAGCGGATCAGTACAATCCAACGATGGATGTCACTTTTGATGGAGTTCATATTTTAAACAGGGATATCGTTTCTGCCAGACCACACATCACCATCAAGCTAAAAGATGATAATAAATCAATAGCATTGAATGATACGTCTTTGATAAAAGTTCAAATACAATATCCGGATGGCTCCATGCACAATTATCGTTTTGATAATGACACGTTGAGGTTCACGCCGGCAAACCTGGCAACAGGAGAAAACACGGCAAGCGTTGATTTTACGCCGTCTTTGCCCGGAGAAGATGATCAATACGAGTTAATTGTTTCCGGAAAAGATGTGGTAGGAAACGTTGCCGGCAAAATTGATTATCATGTTGATTTCAGGGTTATTAACAAACCAATGATCTCGAATTTTATGAATTATCCAAATCCGTTCACCACTTCCACTGCTTTTGTATTCACGATTACCGGTTCACAAATACCGCAAAATATCCGGATCCAGGTGTTGACAGTAACAGGGAAAATAATTCGCGAGATTACGCAAGATGAATTAGGCTCGCTGCATATTGGCCGGAATATTACCGATTTTAAATGGGATGGAACAGATATGTATGGACAAAAAGTAGCGAATGGCGTTTATTTATACCGGGTGCTTACTAATCTAAACGGCAAATCAATGGATCATTTCAAGGATGGTGATGCCGATAATACAGATAAATATTTTACAAAGGGCTATGGAAAAATGTATTTGATGAGATAGGAAATGTGAAAATTCGAAAACTCCAAAATGTGTAAATGAAAAAACACTCTATTTCTTCATTTACTGCAGGAAAAAGCTGATAAGAATAATTCAATAATGCAATAATTGAATAGTTGGTTTTACATCTGCACTTTCACACCATAAGCCAGATCGCCGGCATCACCCAATCCAGGAACGATATATCCTTTTGCAGTCAGTTCATCATCAATATCGCCACACCAAATGGTAGCTGTTGGTTCAGCGCGCAAAACATATTCAATCCCAACAGTACAGGCGAGTGCACAGGCAATATGAATCTCTGAAGGATTTCCGGCATCGCGGATAAACTGTAACGTTTTTACCAAAGAAGCGCCGGTTGCAAGCATCGGATCAGAAATAATAACGACGCGGTTTCCCATTTCCGGGCAACTGATATAATCGAGGCTGATCTCAAAACTTCCATCAGGGTTATGTTTCCGATATGCACTAATAAAGGCGTTATCTGCTTTATCAAAATAATTCAGAAAACCGTTATGCATGGCTAATCCCGCGCGCATAATTGTTGCCAGCACGGGTTGTTTTTCCAGCACTTTGCAATTCGATATTCCCAGAGGCGTAGTAATTTCTTTTTCTACCCACGGCAACTTTTTGCTGATTTCATAAGCACATACTTCCGCAATATTTTCCAGGTTTTTCCGGAACCTCATACGGTCATTTTGCACTTCAATATCTCTCAATTGGCTAATCCAGTTACTTACCAAAGAATGATTGTCGCTCAGATTGATTACCATGTTTAATTTTTTTAAATCTAAAGATAAGTGCAATTTTCAAAGGTTTTCAAGGTTGCAGGCCTTCAAAAGAATATTTAATTTAAAAATGAATACAGGTTGCCAACCTTTTATTAATTTGGCGCAAATCTAATTTTAAAAGAGGGAAAAACATTATGGTTTATAACGTGATCGGTTTAATGAGCGGAAGTTCACTTGATGGTCTTGATATTGCTTTTGTAGAATTTACCGAAACTGCCGGCAAATGGTCGTATGAAATAAAATGTGCTGCCTGTATCGAATATGAAAATGAATGGATTGAACAATTGAAAAACGCCATTCATTTTTCTGCCCGCGACTATCAATTGTTGCATACAGATTATGGTAGATATTTAGGTGAAAAAGTAAATGAATTTACAGAGAGATTTCAATTACAACATAAGATCAGCTTAATCGCTTCGCATGGCCACACGACGTTTCATTTTCCCGAAAAAAAAATGACCCATCAATTGGGAGACGGCGCCGCAATTGCTGCAGAAATTCAACTTCCGGTTGTAACAGATTTGCGCTCTATCGATATTGCGCTTGGAGGACAAGGTGCGCCAATAGTGCCTTTGGGCGAAAAATTATTGTTTCCGGATTATCATTATTTTTTAAATATCGGTGGCATTGCCAATATTTCTATCAACAACCAACAAACAAATAACGCCGATTCTTCTTCTGATAAAAATGAAATCATTGCCTTTGATATTTGTGCTGCAAACCGTGTTTTAAATATGCTTTCTTTAGAAAAAAATAAGTCTTATGATGAAGATGGAAAAATGGCTTCATCCGGAAAAATAAATGAAGCGCTTCTGGAGAAATTAAATTCATTGGAATATTTTTCGCTTCCTCATCCTAAATCCTTAGC
>Ga0134125_10009626_pt1 | contig 10868 bp, 7 predicted proteins | sample KB31751_FD_96464 | JGI IMG/M metagenome (GOLD analysis project Ga0134125, IMG submission 96464) | Terrestrial soil microbial communities with excess Nitrogen fertilizer from Kellogg Biological Station, Michigan, USA - KB3-175-1 | ecosystem: Environmental > Terrestrial > Soil > Unclassified ...
ACTTTAAAGCAGCTTCGCGAAATTCAAGCCGAACGCCGCTCGCTCGAACAAACGCAACTCAAAGAGCTTTGCCTCATCGCGGCAAGTCATCCGGAAGGGATTGAAAACATTACTCCAGAACGCTTTGGGTTCGTTTGTTCATCTCGCGATTGGGCCTTCTTCTGGAAGCGCATGCTGCTCCAAAATGCGCCTCCCAACTCGATCAATGCCCATGAAGTTCTCACCCGTGCCGCTTAAAAAGCTGTTTTTTACTTACCTGATCTGTGGGGCCGCCATTCTTGGCGGCGAGCCGGCTTGCAGCCGGCTTCCTCGTCCGCTCTCGTACAAGCTAATCCCGAACAAAAATGAAAATTGCGGCGAGCGAGAGCAGGGCTGCAAGGGAAAGAATTGCGCCGATGCGGATGCTCCAGGGAGCATATTGGAGAGCTACGGTGCTAGCGCCGTCCGGCACGACGATACCGCGCAAGCCGCCGTCTACTTCGTGAATAGCGGTTGGGCGGCCATTTACGGTGGCCTGCCAGCCGGGGTAGCTGTTCTCGCTGAGAACAAGCAGCGCGCGGCCATGGCTCTCGACGGAGAGACTCATATGATCGATGCCATAGCCGGTAACCGTTACAGCTTCCGGCTGGCCTGAAGGCGGGCCAAGCGGCTCGCTCAAAGGCTTTTTAATAAAGGCCGTGGAGCGAAGATCGCCGGCTTTAAATGCATCGATTCGATACAGCGTGTCCTCCCGCGTGGGCTGCACATCAATTTGATGCACAAGCCAGGCATGAGGGAATGCCGCTGGATTGCGATAGATCTTCCAATCGGAATCCGCATACACGGGATTGGGATCGGTTGCCTTCGCGGGCTTCATCAGGTATTCCACGTTGAAAAGGTCGAGACGGCTTTTGAGGCGGCCGGTGGTGTAAACGAAGGTCGCGGCCGTGCCCCCCGTTGTGTAGATGCCAAATGCGTCGCCGATATTCGGCGGTTGGGCATCTTCGACTTGCACACGAAACGGACCCGGCTGCGATTTGAGGAAGCGCACCGCGCCATCGCAACTCACCAGCCTCTCAAGATAATTGGAATTCGATTTTTCCAGTTCAGTTTTGTTGCGTGCAGTCCAATCGAAAGGGCTCAGATCCACAAGAATGAAGGCAATAATAACGAATTCAATAGCGCGGCTGGAGTGGCCGGCAACGATGTAACGGAACAAGCCATAGGAGAGGAAGACCAGCACGAGGGAGAGAGCGACCCAATTGTTAAGCTCCGGCTTGTTGAACAGAAGGGACGGGACAAGCGCGACAGCGAATACAGCTACGACGGCCGTGAATACGCGAATAGCGCCACGCCAAACAACGAAATTAGATGCCTTTGCAAGCAATGCATCGGCGCCAAATCCGGCGAGAATCGCCATTCCGAAGCCGGTGAGATAGAGCAGGCGAGTGGGTTCACGCAGCATCCAAAGCCAAGGGACCAAGGCATAGAGAAAACCGTGAAGACCGAAGAAAGGCCCCATGGCATAGAGAAACGAGAGCAACGCGAGAAAGAAAAAATAGCGCACCCAGTGATTGCGCCAGTTGAACGCAATGCCGATGCAAACGAGAATCATCGGAAAAACGCCCATATACGGGCTAAGCCGCTCGCCGATTCCGTTGGCGCCGTTGAAGCCGAATGGAAACAGGATAGTCAGCAGCCCGTGTGGTGAGAGGATATTGCCACCCAGGTACGTATAGGGGATGACGGATTTGGCGGCGATTGCCGTCGGCCCGATAGCGCGAATCACATAGGGCGAGTATTCGATGGACGGCAACAGTTGAATGGCTCCCACACCGAAGGCGAAGAGCGCGGCAATACCGGCGATGGGGAGCGCGCGATGCAAGAGACTGGACCGGAGCTGCACCGGTTCGGTCGCGGTCTCGCGCCATGCATAATACGCGGCAGCCGTGATCACCACAATCGCCTGCATCATCACAATATGCAGACGGCCGCCAAGAACACCGAGGCCGATGGTGAGGCCACAGTATGCACTGTTTCTCCACGCCGCCGCGCGATGGAACCGCACTAACCGAAAGGCGCGAAGGACAAAAAGAAACGTAAGCGGCAGCCAGATGCAGCTTTGCATCATATCGGGCCAGCCAACGCGCGCGAAAAAGCCTCCACAGGAAAAGCAAACCGCGGCCAGCAGCGAAGCAAAGCGGCTTTGCTTTAACTCGCGAGCAAGCAGATACATGAAGCACGCAGCGAGAAAGTGAAGCACCGCGATATACACGTTGTATGCGTACGGATAGACGAGGCCGTGGCGATTCAGCGGAATAGCGGCGAGTAAAAGATTGAAAGGTGAAAACGCGGACGTTTGCATCTCGCCCACAAAACTGCGTCCGGCGAAGGTAAACGGATCCCAACCGGGAAGCTGAAAGTGCCGGATGCGGTGAATGCAGAAAACCAGCCACGAATAGCCTTGATTGACTCCCTCGGCTTCTGAAAGCAGCGTGAATTGGCGTGTGAGCAGGGTGCGCCAATTGAAGATAACGGTAATGAGAAGCAGAAGAACCGCAGGCCGCCACTTCGATAGCCCAATCGATGTCAAAACCTACTCAGTGTACCGTGAGGGAGAGCCTATTCTTGATGAGAGGGCTTTGACGCGATGAGACTTCTGGCGGCAACTTTTGCGTTCTTGCTGACATCGGTAGTAGCGATGGCGGCGCGAACGGTGATTCCGGATGTAACCATAATCGAGGGGAGTGGCGGCAAGCCGGTTGCACACGCAACGATCGTGATTGAAGGATCGAAGATTCGTGAGATCCGTACGGGAGGTAAGCCATACAAACCGAGCGCTGGAACGAAGGTGCTGCATTTCGAAGGCAAGTTTGTGATGCCGGGCTTGATTAGCGCTCATAGCCATCTGGGAATCGTGGATGGCACGACCAGCAAACCGGGAAATTACAACCGAGCCAACATCGAAAGGCAGTTGAAGCTGTATGAACGCTATGGCGTGACGACGGTGACGTCGTTAGGGCTGAACCGGGATTTGCTTTATGACCTACGCGCGGAACAAAGGTCGGGCAAGCTAGGCGGGGCGGCCATTTTGACGGCGGGGCGGGGCCTGGGTGTGCCCGGAGGCGTGCCGGGTATGAATGTCGCGGCCGATCAACTCTATCGTCCGAAGACACCGGACCAAGCGCGGCAGGATGTGCGGGAAATGGCCGCGCATCATCCGGACATCCTGAAGATATGGGTGGACGACAATTTGGGGAAGTCGCCGCGGCCGAATTTCGATGTTGAAAAGGCCGTTATCGATGAGGCGCACAAACACGGATTAAAAGTGGCGGCCCATATTTTCTATCTCGCGGATGCCAAGAAGATTGTTTCGGATGGTGTGGATGTGCTGGCGCACAGCGTGAGAGACAAGCCAGTGGATGACGAATTGATCTCGTTACTGAAGGAGCACCACACGGCATACATACCCACGCTGCAATTGGAAGAGGCATTTTTTATTTACGCCGATAAGCCGGATTGGATCCGTTCGCCTTTTTTCCTGAACGCGCTGCAGCCATCGGTACGCGAGATGCTGCTCTCATCCAGCTATGCGGCCAAAGTGCAGAACGATCCGGCAACGGTGCTGCACCGGCAGTTTTTGGCGACGGCAAAGCAAAACCTAAAGAAGATGTCCGACGCGGGCATCACGATCGGTTTTGGGACCGACTCGGGCGCAATGCCAACGCGCGTGGCGGGCTTTGCCGAGCATAGGGAACTGCAGTTGATGGTTGAGGCCGGGTTGACGCCGGCGCAAGCGATTCATAGCGCAACAGCCGGGAACGCGGCGATACTCGGCTTGAAAAATACTGGAACGCTCGCGCCCGGCAAGGATGCGGATTTGCTGGTGCTGGACAGCGATCCCCTCGAAGATATCCAAAACACGGAAAAGATCGCCGCCGTGCTGCACGAAGGCAAGCCAGTCAAGCGGTAACAGACCAGCCCAATTACCCGTAAACCGCCCGTTTCGCAATATTGAACGTTTCTGAAGATTGTAACCACGCATATTTGAATGCGAGTATATGGGCATCTAGGGACGGCGGTGTAAGTAAATCCGGTGTGTTCAGCGATATAGAACACCTGCTTGACACACTGAAATCATGTGCCTATACTCGGTCCCAGTATGCAGAAGCCAACCAGCACGCCAGTGCAGTCGGCACAGCCGAACGGTATCGCATATTTGCGGCGATCCAATGAAGTTTCTTCGGTGCGGAAGGCGCTAGAACTGCTGGGCTGCTTCAGCCCGCAGGCGCCATCATGGCCGCTGTCGGAACTGGCACGGCATCTTCAGATTCCAAAGAGCACCGCCCACAATCTGCTTCGCACACTGCAATCGCTCGATTTCGTGCGGCAGAGCCCGGAGACCCGAACATACCAGCTTGGCCCGCGCGCGATGGAGTTGGGACTGGTGTTTGCGAGCAACAGCGACATTCTGTCGCACGCGCGAACGGTAATGAACCGCCTTGCGGAAAAGACGGGCGAGACCGTCAAGATTGGAATTTTATCCAACGATCAAGTGCTGATTATGGCCGCGGTCGAATCCGCCCATCAATTGCACACGCGAGGCGATCTCGGTACGCGGTGGCCGCTCCATTCATCGAGCCTGGGCAAAGCGATACTGAGTACCCTGCAGCCGGAAGAACTTGCGGAAGTTCTAGGAAGCAAGGGCATGCGGCAGTTCACCAAGAATACAATTTCAACGCTCGAAGAGATGGAATTGGAAGTGAAGCGCATTCGGGCTCGCGGCTACGCGGTGGATCAACAAGAAAACGAGGCGGGCGTTTGTTGTGTAGCGGCTCCCATTTCAGCCACGTTGCAGGGAGTTTCCGGCGCGATCGGCGTTTCCGGCCCGTGCGTGCGCATTCGGGACAAGGCGATTTCGGAACTTGGCCAGCAGGTTATGGCGGCAAGCCAGGCGATCGCCAGATACACCGGCTATTAATTCTCATGAATCTATCTTCTATTCAAGGCATTATTCCTCCACTCGTTACGCCTTTTGGAGACAACGACACTATCGACGAACAAGCACACCGGGCTGAAGTTCGGCACATGATCGAATCGGCCGGCGTCCACGGACTCGCGGTTTGCGGGAGCACGGGAGAAGGCCACACGCTTTCGAGCGAAGAAACGCGCCAGCTTACGGCATGGACAGTGGAAGAAACGGCAGGCCGCATTCCGGTGATTACGGGGATTATTGCCGATAGCACACGCGCTGCCATAGAGCGGGCCAAAGCGGTGGCCGATCTTGGTATTACCGCTCTGCAAGTAACTCCACCTCATTACGTTTTTCGCCCGGATGACGATTCTATGCTCCGCTTTTTCGCGGCCATTACCGAGAAGAGCGGCCTACCGGTAATCATCTATAACGTCGTACCTTGGTCGTATTTGCTGCCGCCCCTTTTAACACGAATCCTGAAGCAGGTTGACGGCGTAATCGGAGTGAAGCAGAGCGCGAGTGACATGAAGGCGCTGGCGGATCTTCTGCTCCTGATCGGCGAAGCCGGCATCGAAGACCGGGTTCGGATTCTGTCAGCGGTTGATGCACTGCTCTATCCGTCATTTCAATTGGGATCGCACGGGGCGGTAGCGGCGATTCTGACGGCTGCGCCTGAGTGGTGCGTGGAACTCTGGAACGCGGTGAAATCCGGCGATAATGCGAACGCGCTGCGGCTGCACACAAATCTGCTGCGGCTGTGGAATGCGATCGACGCGCCGAATCTTCCGGCCAACGTGCGCACAGCCATGGAATTGCGCGGACGCGATGGCGGCCGTCCGCGCGCGCCCATGCCCGAAAGCTCGCCGGAACAATTTGCACGAATCCGCTCGGCCTTAGAGCATGCCGGCGATTCAGTGACAGTAACCGCAACGAGGAGATGATTTGAGAGCGCTCATGCAAACAAAGCGAAGTTATCTGTCGGTGATGGCCGTGGCATTCTTCGCGCCATGGCTCTGGGTATCAGCGCAGACCACAAGCCGGCCCACCATTACACCATCACTCACGCACGTTGATCCAGGGCAGTCGCATCAATTCAAAATTGAGATCGACGGAAAAGCCGCTACTGGAGTGTCCTGGACGGTGAATGACGTGAAGGGGGGAAACGCGACGTTCGGAACGATCAGTTCCTCCGGGGTGTACACTGCCCCGCCCAAGATGCCATCACCGCGAGAAATCCATATTCATGCGATCATCGCCCGGCCGAGAAAGTTTCACGTGTGGGCCACGGTGATTGTGGGACCAGGCGCCCCCACTTACCGTATGGTTTCGCGTTGGGGCGGAAAGGGATCGGGTCCCGGCAAGTTTACCGATCCGCACGCTTTGTGCTTCGATCGCGACCACAACCTGATCATTACCGATGCGATTGCAGGTCGTGTGTATCGCTACACGAGAGACGGGAAGCTGATCAGCGAACTCGGCTCGGGTCCGGGCAGCGATGCCGGACAATTTAAAGGACCACGTGATGTAAAGATCGACAAAGCGGGTAACATTTTCGTGTCAGACGGTGACAATCATCGAATTCAGGTGTTCAGTCCGTCCGGCAAATTTCTGCGGACTTTTGGGCAGAAAGGAACGGACCCCGGCGAGATGCTGCGCGTGCATGCGATCTATTTCGCGCCGGATGGCCGGCTGTACGCGGCCGACGTCGATAACAGCCGCATTATGGTGTTCGACGATGCCGGAAAGTTTCTTTTCGAATGGGGTAAAGCGGGAACGGCCCCGGGAGAATTTCACGCTCCTCACGGATTGGGCGGCGATGCGAACGGCGACGTCTTTGTTTCGAATTACTGGGGCTCGTGTCAAAAATTCACCGGCGACGGAAAATATCTGTTCGAATTTGCCGTTCCGAACGAAAAGGGTTTTACGCACGCCCACGCGATGGCGAGCGATAAATGGGGCGACGCCTACATCCTGGCGCGAGATAAGACGAACCGCTGCGCCATTGTGAAGTACAACAATAACGGAACCTACATTACCCAATGGCCAGAGCTTAAGCCGGTAACCGAATGGGGCGTCAAGGACGCACTGATTGACGATGACGGCACCGTCTACGCGGGTATCGAATCGAAGAAGGACGTCGGTATCGAGATTTACCGGGAAGAGTAGATGATGAGTGCTACGCGCCCTTGCCGCCGCGCTCCAACAATAGCGATGCCTGGAGCATGGCGCGCGCATACGCCATGTCGTAGACCATTCCGGTATAACCGCCGCCCCCTGGATATTGATTGCGGATGCCGCGCTCGCGGTCGACATCGAGCGCCCGCTCGTGCTCCGGATAAATCAGCAGCTTGTATTTCACCTTCACCAGTTCGCGCATTACGGCCAGCATATTGTTCTCGCCTTCGTCGATGAAGACTTCGGTGTAATCGACATAGGGTTTGCGAACCCGGACGTTGCGGTAATGCATATGATTAATGCGATCGCGCGAGCCGAAATACCGGCACACTTCTACCGGATCATGGCCCATTTCTCTCGTCACACCACAATCGAAGGTGATACCGTTCGACGGGCTATCCACAATGCTGATTAGGTGTTTCCAGCCCTCCACTGTCCCCATGATTTGCTGCGAGCCACGACTCAGCGGGGCCGGCGGATCGTTCGGGTGAAGCGCGAGACGCACGTTTGCTTTTTCGGCCGTCGGTATTACCGCCTTCAAAAAATACGTAATGTTCTTCCACATCTCATCGAGGTTGTGCACGCCTTCCTCGGGCAACGGCGGAAGATTTTTTACGCGATCGTAGGTGAACGCGGTCAGCCCAGCGCCGCCGCGTCCGGTTTGTTCGTAATAGCCTTCAATCAGGCGGTGAGCATAGAAGTTGTATTCCACAACGGGAAGGCCGACTTTGCCAGCCGCCTGTACCGATTGTTTAAATTTCTCGATTTCTTCATCCCGGTCCGGCCTGCCATAAAGCGTGTTCGGGAATCCGCCGATCATCATATTGCCAAGAGACAAGCCGCCCGTTTTGAGCTTGTCTACCAGCGGCTGGAGTTCTTCTACTGTCCAGGGCATCTTGGGTCCGCCCGTAAGAACGTTGTTCACGCCGATCTGCTTCACCATTCGCATTTCTTCATCGGTGGGGTTGCGGCCATTAATCGGCGCCGCGATCTTCGGCGTGTCCGGACCTTCCGCCGGCATTCCATGATGGGGAGGAAAGTCGAGCGCGGCGGCGTGTGCGCTTTGGGCTAGCGCCGGAAGGCACGCGGTGGAAGCAATTCCTTTAATTAAGTTCCTGCGGGACCACTTTGCATTCACGAGTAGTGATGCTCCTTTTTAAATGAGTCATCAAGAATTCTATGCCAAAGGCATCCGCGGATCGTGCTTGTCACGGATTATTGTCGTTTATAAGTTACATACAGGTGTTCCATTCGCCCCTATTCCGGGGCCGAGGGTCCCGAAAAATATGCCATTGCGGTTCAGTTTCGATAGGCTTAACGTTGGAGTTGAATTATGGCCTTCACTCTTACGGTTAATGGGCAGTCGAGGACCGTCGACGTTGCACCCGATACGCCATTGCTTTGGGTAATTCGCGACGTCCTGAAACTGCATGGAACGAAATATGGATGTGGTATCGGACAATGTGGCGCATGCACCGTTCACCTGAACGGCCAGCCGATGCGATCGTGCAGCATTCCTATTTCAGGAGCGGCAAACGCGCACGTCACCACCATTGAAGGGTTGTCGAAAGACGGTACGCATCCATTGCAAATCGCATGGCGGGAAGTGGACGTACCGCAATGCGGCTATTGCCAAGCTGGCCAGATTATGTCGGCCGCCGCATTGCTGAAAGAGCATCCGCAGCCGACCGACCGAGACATTGATGAGGCGATGAGCGGCAATCTGTGCCGCTGCGGAACGTACGTGCGGATTCGCGCGGCGATTCACAAGGCAGCGACAGTTACGAAGAATGCGCCGACAGCCGAGGCGGAAGAACCTGTGGCGGCAGGCGCCGCGGAAGGAGGCCTATAAGCCATGCGTGTCAGCCGGCGTTCTTTTCTACAAGCAAGCCTTCTATCCGGCGGCGGCCTGATGGTGGGCATCTACGTCTCGCAACCGGAACTTACCGCGCAGGGACGGCCGCAACCTCCGTTCGACGTGAAGGCGTTTATCCAGATTGCGCCGGACGGCACTGTGACTTTGGTGGCGAGGAATCCGGAATCCGGCCAAGGCATTAAGAACATGCTGCCTATGCTGATTGCCGAAGAACTCGAAGTGGATTGGAAGAAAATTAAGGTGGAGCAGGCGGGTCTCGATGCCAAGTACGGCCTGCAGAGCACAGGAGGCAGTCGCGCCGCCTCCAACAACTGGATTCCCATGCGGCAAGTGGGCGCAGCGGGACGCGAGATGCTGATTGCCGCTGCCGCAAAAACGTGGGGCGTGCCGCCGTCGCAATGCTACGCGGAAAACGGCCGCGTCTATAACCGCGCCAATGATCGATCCCTCGGCTATGGCGAGCTGGCAGCAAAAGCGGCCCAGATGCCGGTGCCCGATCTGAAAACGCTCAAGCTGAAATCGGGAAACGACTTCAAGGTCATCGGCCATTGGACGTCAGGGATCGACGTTCCCGATATTGTTACCGGCAAACCGATCTATTCCATCGATTTCACCCTTCCAGGCATGCTGTTTGCCGTATTTGAAAAGTGTCCGGTATTTGGTGGGAAAGCCATTGACGCGAACCTCGACGACATTAAGAAGATGGCCGGCGTCCGGCAGGCGTTTATCGTCGAAGGACAGGTGAAGATCGAACCCGTATATCCGAGCGACCCAGGTTTGGAGTCCGGAGTCGCTATCGTCGCCGATACCTGGTGGCAGGCTGAATTGGCGCGCAAGAAGCTGAGCGTGAAATGGGATTTCGGTCCGGGGGCGAACCAGAGCAGCGCGGAGTTCGCCAAGCGAGCCGCTGAACTTGCCAAGCAATCTCCGCAACGGACGTTGAAGAACGAAGGAAACATAGAGCAAGCCTTTAATAATTCCGCAAAGGTGATTGAAGCCGAATATGCTTACCCTTTCATTTCCCATGCGCCGCTAGAACCGCGAAACTGCAATGCGCACTTTAAAGACGGAAAGGTGGAGATTTGGAGCAACACCCAGCAGCCCCTGCGAGGCCGTGGTCTGGTGGCGAAAACGCTCGGGATTCCCGACGAGAATGTCACCATTCACCTGGTTCGGGCGGGCGGCTCATTCGGACGCGGGCTGTACAGCGACTACATGGCTGAGACGGCGTGGATTGCAAAGGTCACCGGAGCACCCGTCAAGTTGCTTTGGACGCGTGAGGATGACATGACGCATGACGTCTACCGGCCGGGCGGGTTCCATTTCCTAAAAGGTGGAGTGGATAGCTCCGGCAAACTCGTAGCCTGGACGAATCACTTCGTCAGCTACGGCGACGGCGATAAGTTTGCTCCGACGGCACAGATACAACCGACGGAGTTCCCGTCGGGATTCGTTCCGAATTTCGGCATCTATTCATCGGTGATGCAACTGACGCTGAAGACCGGCGCGCTGCGGGCTCCAGGGGCGAATTCGCAATGCTTCGTCATGCAGTCGTTCATTGACGAACTGGCTCATGCCGCGGGCAAAGATCCGGTTCAGTTCCGGCTGAAACTGTTAGGCGACCAGCCGCACGAGCACTATGACGCAGGCCGCATGAAGAACGTTCTACAGCAGGTTGCTGAACGCTCCGGTTGGGGCAAGCGGCAGTTGCCAAACGGCAGGGGGATGGGCGTTTCGTTCCAATACAGCTTCCAGGGCTATTTCGCGCATGTGGCGGACGTGACGGTGACGAACGGGAACCGGTTGCGTGTGAATAAGCTCTGGATATGCGGCGATGTCGGCAGCCAGATCGTGAACCCGAGC
>Ga0134125_10009627_pt1 | contig 10868 bp, 6 predicted proteins | sample KB31751_FD_96464 | JGI IMG/M metagenome (GOLD analysis project Ga0134125, IMG submission 96464) | Terrestrial soil microbial communities with excess Nitrogen fertilizer from Kellogg Biological Station, Michigan, USA - KB3-175-1 | ecosystem: Environmental > Terrestrial > Soil > Unclassified ...
CTGCAATCGCGTGGAACTCTACCTGGCGCGGCCCGAAACCGGTGCGCCGGTGCACGCGCCGCTTGTAGCCGAGTTCCTGGCCGAGGCGCACCGCATTCGCCCCGAGGCCATTCAACCGCATCTCTACGAACACGCGGACACGGAAGCGGTGCGGCACCTGTTCCGCGTCGCCAGTGGGCTCGACAGCGTCGTACTCGGCGAAGACCAGATTGCCGGCCAGGTGAAGGATGCGTTCGAACTGTCGCAAAAAATGGAAGCGAGCGGCTCGCTGTTGAATTCACTGTTCCCGGCGGCGCTCCGCGTTTCCAAGCGCGTCCGCACCGAGACCGGCCTCAGCCTGGGGCAAGTGTCCGTGGCCAGCGCCGCCATTGCTTATCTGCGGCCGATTTTCGAAACCTTCACCGACAAGACCGTGCTCGTAATCGGCGCCGGCGAGATGGCCCAGTTGACACTGACGCACTTGAAGGAACTGAGCCCGGCGGCGGTGCTGGTCGTCAATCGCACGGCGGAACGCGCCGAGGCCCTGGCGGCAGCCTTCGGCGGCCGGGTCGTGCCGTGGGAATTGCTCGACGACGCCCTCGTTCAAGCGGACATCGTGCTTTCGACCACCGGGGCGACGGAACCGATTATGCCGCGGCGCCGCTTCAAGGACAAGGTGCTGAGCCGGCGCGGCCGCCGCAAGATCGTCATTTTCGACATGGCCGTGCCGCGCGATTTCGACCCGCGCATCGACGACGGCGACCGCGTCAGCCTCTTCAACGTGGACGATCTGAACCGCGTCCGCGATCAGCAACTGGCCGAACGGCGGACGCACATCGCTCCGGCGGAGGCAATCGTCGGCATCGAAGTGACTCGCTTCGTGCAGGATTGGAACCGCCGCAAGGATGGCCCGATGATCGGGCAGTTAACCGAAGAGGTCGACCGGCTCCGCGACGCGGTACTCGCGCCGCTGTTAGCGAAGCTGAATGGCCGGCTCACGGAGGCGGACCGGGCCTACATCGAGGGGGCATTCCGCCTGTTCCAGAGCCGGTTGCTGCACGGCCCGATCGCCGCGCTGAAGGAATCGAGCGGCGAAGCCCACAGCGGCCCCATCCGCGACGCCATCCGCAAGCTGTTCGGTTTGAAGGGGTAATCGAGTCTCGTTTAGCCGCGACCCGTAGGGGAGCGCGCCGATCCGCGCTCCCCTACGGGTCGCGGCTAATCCTGGTGATCGTCCATGCGCGACCAGTTCAAAAAGGTCTCCCTGGGATTCCGGCTGGTCTACATCGGCATATTGGTGGTCATTCTCGGCATCATTGGCGGCCTGTCGGGAATGTGTTTCGGCTTGGGCCTGGTCGGAGCGGGCGGAGGCGCTGGCGGCGTGGGCGTGCTCGTCCTGGTCGTCATTGCCATGATGCTTTGCGTACTGGCCGGTTCGATCACCGGGCTGGTCGGCCGCATCTTTTGCCTGGCGACTCCGGAGGAGGCCGGCGTCGCCAAGGTCATGATCATCGTTTCCGTGATCCTGGAAGTGGTCGCGATCGTGGCGAGCCTCGGCGGCGGCTTCGTCCGGCTTGCCGGCGCCCTCGGCCCGGCCGCCGATGTCATGATCTCCGGTTGCCAGGGCCTCTTTTCGTTTGCTTCGCCGATCTTCTTCCTGCTGTTCACGCGCTCGCTGGCCGACTATGTGAATCGTCGCGATCTGGCCCGATCCGCCATGACCGTGTTGTGGCTGTGGGTCGCTGCCGTCGGCACTTACGTATTCGGCTTGATCATGATGGTGATCGGCTTGGTGGCGATGGCGGGCGCGGGCCGCGCGGGCCGCGCCGGGATCGCCGGCGTCGGTTGTTTCGGCCTCGTCGTGCTGCTGATCGCGCTCATTATCGCGATCGTTGCTCTGAGCCGCTACATCGTCCTCCTTCGCGAGATGAGCGAGGCGACCGCGGACTATTCGCGCCGGGCGCCGCGCAAGAAGAAACGCCGCCGCGACGATGACGACCGATTCGAGGACGATGATGACCGGGATGATAACGACGATCGCCGCGATGATGTGGAAGACGATTACCGCGACCGCCCGTGGCGAAGACCGTACTGAGTTCAGGTTTCTGATTCCTTCCCGCCGCGCCGCATGGTAAAAAGAATGCGGCCTTCCCGACCTTCCCGCCCCGCTTCACCATTCATCACGGACCATGCGATTCATCCTCCCACTTGTTGTTGCCGCGTTTCCTTCGGCGGCCGCCGCCGCGGATGCGTCCTTCCATTTTGAAAACGACATCCTGCCGATCCTGGGCCGCCACGGCTGCAACTCCTCCGGCTGCCACGGCAAGGCGGAAGGACAAGGCGGGTTCAAGCTCTCGGTGTTCGCCTTCGATCCGGAGGCCGATTACGCGGCGCTGACGAAGGAAGGGCGCGGCCGCCGGGTCTTCACCGCCAATCCCGACGAAAGCCTGATCCTTCGGAAAGCCTCGGGGCGCACGGCCCACGGCGGCGGCACCCGCATTCCCGTTGCGTCCGAGGACTATCGCATGCTCCGCGGCTGGATCGCCGCCGGCCTGCCGCTCGGTTCCCCGGATGCCCCGCACGTAGTTGGCCTTCAGGTCGAACCGGCCGAACGAATCCTCCGCATGAACGCGGCGTGGCCGCTGAAGGTGATCGCGAAACTCTCGGACGGCGCCACGAAGGACGTGACGCGACATTGCCGCTTCCAGTCCAATAACGAAGCGGTCGCCGCGGTCGATGCCGATGGCCAGGTTCGCACGCTCGACGTGCCGGGCGAAGCCGCGGTGATGGCGGCGTACATGGGCGAGGTCGGCGTCTTTCGGGCCATCGTGCCGCGCGGCAGCGGGCCCATCGCCGCGGCCGTGCCCCGCTTCAACTTCATCGACGAGTTGGTGGACAAGAAGTTGCTGAAGTTGAACATCGCCGCCTCGCCGCTCTGCGATGACGCCGAGTTCCTGCGGCGCATCTACCTCGATCTCACTGGCACCTTGCCGAGCGCCGCGACAGCGCGGAAGTTCCTCGCCGATAAGGCTTCGAACAAGCGCGCGAAGCTCGTGGAAGCACTTCTAGAAACGCCTGAGTTCGCCGACCTGTGGGCGATGCGCTGGGCGGACTTGCTCCGCGTGGAACGGGCGGCCCTCGGCCACGAGCGCGCCTACGGCTACTACCGCTGGATTCGCGACTCCATACAAACGAACAGGCCCTTCGACCGCTTCGCCCGCGAACTCGTTACCGCCGAGGGGCCGACGAGCGAGATCGGCGCGGCGAACTTTTACAAGGTCGTGACCAGGCCCGGCGAAATGGCCGGTACCATTTCGCAAGTCTTCCTCGGCGTCCGCCTCGGCTGCGCCCAGTGCCACCACCATCCGTTCGATCGCTGGACGCAAACGGATTATTATGGCATGGTCGGCTTCTTCGCTCCGGTGGGGTCGCGCGGCGATGCCATCGTTGCCGCCGGCGACCCGGTGACCGCGCATCCGCGCACCAAGAAACCCGTCTTCACGCATGCCCTGGGGGCGGCGATTCCGGCCGCTGATCCCAGGGGGGATCGTCGCTTGATCCTCGCCGACTGGATGGCGAAGCCGGATAATCCGTTCTTCGCGAGGAACTTGGCCAATCGCGTCTGGGCGTGGCTGCTCGGCGCGGGCATCGTCGAACCGGTCGACGACGTGCGGGCCACTAACCCGCCGTCCAACCCGGAACTACTCGACGCCCTGGCGAAATTCGCCATCGAGAACAAATACGACGTCAAGAAGTTGATCGCGGTCATCGCCGCATCGCGGGTTTATCAGACGGCGTCGCGGCCGAATGCGACCAACGAGAAGGACGAGCGGAACTTTTCGCGCGGGCTCTTCAAGCGGCCCGACGCCGAGGTGCTGCTCGATATGGTCTGCCAGGCGACGGGTGTGCCGGAGAAGTTCGTCGGTTCGCCGGGAGTGAGCCGGGCCGTGCAACTGTGGGACAGCAAGGCCCGCCACGATTTCCTGAAACTGTTCGGCCGACCGGTGCGGGCAACGGCATGCGAATGCGAACGGACCAAGGAACCGAGCGTCGCCCAGGTTTTGAATCTATTGAATTCTCCGGAAGTCCAGGCGAAACTGAGCCACGACGCGGGCACGGTGGCCAAGTTGGTCCGCGAACAAAAGGACGACGCCAAGCTGGTCGAGGAATTGTACCTGGCCTTCTTCGCGCGATTGCCGTCGAGGGAAGAGTTGTCAATTGCGACGGATCACTTGAAGAAGCACGCCGCGACCCGCCGCACCGCCGCTGAAGACCTGGCCTGGGCAATGTTGAACAGCACCGAGTTCGTCTTCAACCATTGAAAATGAAAGCCCACCCGCAGCCGCGGGTGGGCTTCTGAGGCTTCTTATCTATCAAGGTTTCACTTCGATCACGTCGCTGGCCACGATGTACGGCTTGCTCGCGTTGCGGTGCGTCTGGGTCGTGCCGTAAACTTTCACCGTACGGTTTTTGAACTGATCCAGGTTGAATCCCTGCGCTCCGACGACGTAGAACTGCGCGACGCCGGGGGCGATTTCAAACGCGTACGTCCGGCGGCCATCGAGGGCCAGCGCCGACGACACCAGCCGGCCCGTACCCGTCCATGACGGCTTCTCGCCCGTGGCCGGGGCCGCGCTGACGGGGTTCGGCTGCGTGGCAACTGAAACCGCCGTCGGGTTCGACGCATCGTTCCTAACCGGCGGAAGCAAGGTCGGTCGATCCGAACGCTGCGACGGTTGCGGCTTCGTCGTGCCGCTCGATCCGTTCGAAGTGCCGGGCGCCTTCTTTTCGCGGAGGGCGTGGATGCGGGTATAGCAGAGGTTGGCGATATCGTGGTCGCCGCCCGGTTCGTTCATTTTGCGGGCGAGTTGGAAGTAAAGCTTCTCGGCGTCGGCATTGCGGCCGGCCTTCTCCGCGGCCTGCGCCTGCTCCCAGAGCGGATCGTTGACCGGCGGCTTGTCGCTTCCGCCGAGCGGGTTGCCTTCGCTACCGCCATTGTTTCGCGAAGCGGGTAAGGCAGGGGGCAAGTTCGCTGGCGCTGTATCGCGAACCACGAAGGCCGTGCTGGCCGGGCCATTCGCGTTCACCGAGGATTTCGGGATGTAACGGAAGTCGCCGGGAATGGGCTGCACCGGGTACCACTGCTTGCCGTCGAACGTCGCCTTCTGGCCAATGACGGTCAAGGCGGTGCCGGCCGGGGCCTTGGCCTTGCGGATTTCCGTCAATGGCTGGGAGAGCCCGACCTTGCCCGCGGCCAATGTCACGTCGTCCGAAACCACTACGTTTTGCGGGATGGGCAAACTCGGATTGAAGTCGACGAAGGCGATCGGCACCCAACTGACCGAACCCGCGGGCGCCTGGATGGCCAGCCAACCGGCCTCTTCGTGGTCGACGATGACGCGGCTCCCTTTCAGGAGCGTGCCGGTTTCCGGGAACTTGTCGCTGGGGCCGGCGCGAACGAGCACTTCGGCATCGACAACAGTTCCGAGATACGGCGCGGATTGGGCCAGCGCGGTCGGTGGAACAATGGCCAGGAACAGCCCGGCGAACAGGGCGCGGCGCATGTCGATCTCCGCAAGCGGGGGCGCATCGGTTTGCGAATGGAACGACATAGCAGCGGCCGCGGGCCGGTCAAGGCGAACTGCGCGCCGGCGCTGCCCGGTTAGCCGCGACCCAACGGGGAGCGCGCTGACGCTTCGACAACTTCGATTCAATCGGCACGATCCGCCGAACCGATAACAACTCAATACGGATTCTCGGAACCGCCGCGGACGAGGAGTGTCGCATGCGACGGGTCGTGGCGATAGCGCTCGTCGCGTGGCTGTTCTCTTCGCCAGTGCGCGCCCAGGAAGGGGTCGCCCCGGCCGGCGGCAGCGTGGTTCCCGATATCTCGGTGTTCGCGTCGCCATCGTACGTGCCGTACGTTCCGCCGCTCGCGTTGCCCGGCATCGATCCGTCGCAATTGAACCCCGCAGTGTCCCCGCCGCCGCCAGCCAACCCTCTCAATCCGTTCGCGCAAGCCACCGAGGCCGGCGGCCAGCCGAGCCGCTCATTCAACGAATACTTCGACGGCGACCCTTCGCCGATCTACTACAAGCAGACGATCACGACCGGTTTCGTGGATGTGCCGCGCACCACGTTCACCCAACAGGTCACCGGTTTCACGCAACAGGTCTCGATCAATGCGGCCGGCGTTCGCACGGTCACCAACGTGCCAGTCTTTTCCAACGTACCGATTACCACGCATACCCTGACGCCGGTGCATCAGACGGTGTCGATTCCCTTGGCCGGGCGCTACAACGGCGTGAGCGTGGTGGAGTGGGGCAATCCATTGCCGCGGAACACGGCATACATCGGCTACAACTACTACGCGAACGCCGGCGGCGCGTTGAACCCGACCATCGGCGGCAGCAACATCGATCGCCAGACCGCCGGGTTTGAATCGGTCGTGTTCGGCAACGCCTCGATTGGCGTGCGCCTCCCGTTCGTGCAGCAATATGGCCCGCTCGGGTTCGGCAGCCAACAAGTCGGCGACCTCACCGTGCTGTTGAAATACGCGGCCTACTACAACCCCGAGACCGGCAACGCTATCACCGGCGGCTTCGCCGTCACGGCCCCGACCGGCGGCGGTTCGGCCCTGCTCGCCGACGGCACCACCGCTCCGCACTCCTGGCTCTTGCAACCGTGGGGCGGCTTCGTCTATCGCTTCACCCGCGGCTACGTGCAGGGCATTTCGAACATCATCACGCCCACCGATTCGCGCGATGTCACGCTGTGGGGCAATAGCCTCGGCGTCGGTTACTGGCTTTACACGGCCTCCTCGCCAAGCAGCTTCCTCACGGGCATCACGCCGGTGGCCGAAGTCCACGTTCGCACGCCGATGAATCACCGCGACCCGAATGGCGACGTATTTTACATGGATCAAGTGAACGTGACGACCGGCGCGCACTTCCGCTTCAACCGCGCCGTAATCAGCGCCGCCCTCGTGGTGCCGATGGTCGGCCCGCACCCCTTCAACACCGAAGCCATCGTCTACGGCAGCTACTGGTTCTAGGCGTTACCGACTTGTTACACCTCGCAACAGCCATTCGCTGTTACAATCCGTCAGTGAGGAATCGCGTCCCCAGCAATGGGAGCGCCCATCGCCCAGCCGCAATCCTAATGGGATCGGCAATTCCGGAGTTCCCATGCCCAAGGCCCGCATCGTGGTGGTGGAGGATGAACCGGCGATTCGCCGCGGCGTCTCCGATGCGCTGCGGCTCGGCGGCTACGACGTGACGGAAGCGTCCGACGGCGTCCACGGTCTTCGCGAGGGGTCGGCGGCCGGCGTCGATCTCGTGCTCCTGGACTTGCTGTTGCCGCGCCGCGACGGCCTCGACGTGCTCGCCGAGCTTCGCCGCAATTGCCCCACCCGCCCCGTCATCATTCTCACGGCTCGCGGCACCGAGGAAGATCGCATCCGCGGCCTCAAGCTCGGCGCCGACGATTACGTGGTCAAACCCTTTTCGGCCCGCGAACTGATTGCCCGCATTGAAGCGGTGCTGCGCCGCACCCTGAAGCCGGTGCCCGAGGTTCACTTCGTGAAAATCGGCAAGGGAACGATCGATCTGCAGCGCCGGGAGGTGCGCTGGCCGGGGAACAGTCGCGTCGATCTCTCCGAGACGGAGGCGGCATTGCTCCGCTACTTGGTCTGCAATAAGGAACGGGCCGTGTCCCGCGAGGAACTGCTGACGCGGGTGTGGGGCATCGGCACCGCCGGGCTAGAAACGCGGGCCGTGGACATGCACATCGCCCGGCTGCGGGCCAAGCTCAAGGACCCCGCCGTTCGCGACGACGACCTGACTGAAGCCATCGTGACCGTTCGAGCGCATGGGTACATGGCCGGCCCCGCTCTCGTGGTGCGGGGAGAAGATTCATGAGCCGGCGACTGCTCGGCCCTTTCGGCGGGCCGATTCTCTTCTTAATAGTGGCCGGGCTGGTGTTCGCCGGCCTCGGCTGGGTCACGCATGAAGCGCTACAAGTGGAAGAGGCGCAGCGCGAGGCCGCCCTCCGCGCCGACCGCGAAAAAGACCTCCGCATCGCCCTGTGGCGGCTCGATGGCCGCATGCTGCCGGCCCTCGGCGTCGAGGACACCCGCCCCTTCCACGAATACAAGACGTATTCGCCGGACGACCCGATCACGGTCTACGGTCCGGCGTGCGCGCCGCTGCTCGCGGCCGACCTTCCGGACTGGATGCAGTTGCACTTCCAGGTCGATCCGGTGGGAAGTTGGGAGTCGCCACAGGTGCTGTCGCCGGCCACGGAGCGAGTGCTGCGCGAGAACTGGCCGGACTTGTTGCTCCGCAATGCGACGAAGCCACGGACCGAGCTGTTCACCGCGATTTCGACGAAATTCCCGGCCCGGCAAGCGGGCGAATTCTTCGCGTTCCGGGAGCGGATGACGCCTGGTGCTTCCCCCTTGGCGCAGCCGTTCTCGTCGAGCACTTCGCTCTCCGACGGCGTGGATGAATCGCCGCGCGAGGTTCATTTCGCCGCGCCGAAACCGAGCGCCCCGACCGCGGCGCCCGCGCCGCTGCCGCCGCCCGCGAAAACGGATGCCGGCCTGGATGCCTTCCGTCGCAAGGAAGCACCGGCCGGGCGCACCGGCGTCGAACTACAGTTGGCCCAGAACGATCGGTCGCTCAAGGCGGAGAAGTCGCCGGAACCGCGGCCGAGCCAGGCCCCGCTCCGGGCCAACCCGCCGACATATGGTCGCAGCAACAACGAACAGAAGCGTTCGAACTACGAGGATCGAGAAGCGTTCAGCGACACTGCGATCCGCGATGCACAGAGGGCCGGCAGCGGCAAGAACTACCTGCGCAATTCGGGCAACCAGCTCGTGCAGAATTCTCTGGGCAACACCAGCGGGCTAGGCGCCGGGGCCAAACAGCCGAACCCCGATGGGAAGGTCGCGAGCAAGGGGAATTCGCAAGGGTTCGGCGGCTTCGGCAATGCACCTGCCCCGCCGGGCGCTCCCGCCGCTGCGGCGACTCCGTCCGCTCCCCCCGTTACTGGCCCGCCGATCACGACGTTCAGTGGGGCGTCGTATGGAGGCGGCGTGGCCGGCCCGGCTTCCGCCGCTACCGTGGGCAAGCCGAGTTCCGGGGTCATGGCCAAGCGAGCTCGGCCGAACGAAAAGGAGAGCCTCGCCGAATCCAAGAAGGATGAAGCGAAGCCGAACTTCTACGCCTACGGAGTGTCGGATCCGCAATTGAAGGCCGCCGCCCCGTCGAGGTTCAAAAAAGTCACGGAGGCCGAGGGCGGCTTGCCCAAACTGATCGAAGACGAGAAAGCCAAGGAATCGTTGCGTCGACAGGGGGACAGCTTGCACTTGGGGAGCCTGGGCGAGGACAAGCTGGGCGCGCCCCTCGGCGGCGGCCGGTTCCAGGCCCCGCTTCTTCCGCCGGGGTTGCCGGGCGCCGCGCCGCCGGCATTCGGCCGCGGCTTCTCGAACGGCCCGGCGCCGACCGTGTTGCCGGCGCGGCCCGCACCAACGGCCCCAGCGCTGCCGAAACCGATCGCGCCGACCCCCGACCCGATGCCGCTCGCGCAACTCGAACCGATCGTCGCCGCGGCCAGCGATGCGCCGCCGCCGCCGCCGCCGGCCGCGACCGACTTCGCCGAACCGCTGCCACTGGCCGTCCATCTCGGCTCGCTGCGGCCGATGTGGCTCACGGCAACCGACGGCTCCGAACTGCTCGTTCTCGTTCGCACCGCCCGCCTCGAAAACAAGAAGACCATTTACCAAGGGGTCGCGCTCGATTGGGCCAAGCTACAGGCCGCTTTAAAGGACGAAGTGCGCGATCTATTCCCGGAAGCCGCTTTGTTCCCGGCCAAGGACCCGAACGGGCCGCGCGACCAGACCATGACGGCATTGCCCGTGCGGCTCGACTTGGGGCCGCTGCCGGCAACAACGGCAGCCGGATGGACGCCGCTGCGCATCGGCCTGTTGCTGTCGTGGATCGCGGCGGCCCTCGCCTTCGTCGCCATCGGCCTCACCGGCTGGTCGCTCGTCGATCTCGCCGAACGCCGCATTCGCTTCGTCTCCGCCGTCACCCACGAACTGCGAACGCCGCTCACTTCCTTGCGGCTTTACCTCGACCTCTTGCTCAGCGGCATGGTGCAAGACGAAGAGAAGCGCCGCGAATACCTTTCGACCTTGAACGTCGAGTCGGATCGCTTGCATCGCCTGATCGACAACGTGCTCGATTACGCGCGGCTGGAGCGGCGCCGCAAGGGGCGAACCCTGCAAGCCGCGAATGCCGCCGATCTGCTCGATATGCTCCGCCGCACCTGGACCGACCGGGTTGCAGCCGACGCCAAGGAACTCGTCGTGGTTTCCACGCTGCCTGCCGAGCAGGAGTTTCTAACCGATGCCTCGCTCGTTCAGCAAATCGTTGGGAACCTGATCGACAATGCCCGCAAGTACACGCGCGACGCCGCCGATCCGCACATCTGGGTGAAGGCCCGCATGGAGGGAACGAACCGGCTGATTATCGAGGTGGAGGATCGCGGCGCCGGCGTGCCGCCGCGCGAGCAGAAGTTGATCTTCCGCCCCTTCCGCCGCGGCGAAACGGCGGATACGACCGCCGGCGGCGCGGGACTGGGCCTGGCCCTTTCGAAGGAATGGGCCGAGATCCTCGGCGGCCGACTCACGTACCGCGCCGTCGAACCCGGACCCGGCAGTTGCTTCCGCCTCGAACTCCCCGTGAAGTGAGCCATTCTGAGGGTGCAGCAATAATCTCTGGGGGAGTGCAATAATCATCGACGATTCTTGGGTGGCACCGGCTTCCAGCCGGTGCAAGTAAAGACACACCGGCTGGAAGCCGGTGCCACCCAGAAGCATCCCC
>Ga0134125_10009628_pt1 | contig 10868 bp, 8 predicted proteins | sample KB31751_FD_96464 | JGI IMG/M metagenome (GOLD analysis project Ga0134125, IMG submission 96464) | Terrestrial soil microbial communities with excess Nitrogen fertilizer from Kellogg Biological Station, Michigan, USA - KB3-175-1 | ecosystem: Environmental > Terrestrial > Soil > Unclassified ...
CTGGGCGTCTACGCGATCAGCGTGAACTTCTCCGAGGTGGGCCAGTACCTGGGCAACTCGATCGGCCAGGCGCTGTTCGAGGACGAGCGCACGCTGGCCGCGTCGTCGGCGGGGCGGCTGTTCCGGCTGACCGCGCTCGCGGTGGGCGGCCTGTGCCTGGTCGTGGGCGCCGTGGGCTGGGTGACGATCGAGCCGTTCTTCGGCCACGACTTCATCGGAGCGCGGACCGCGCTGCTGCTCCTGCTCCCCGGCATCGCGGCCCGCGGCGTGGGCTGGGCGGCCAGCCAGATGCTGTTCGCGCGCGGGGGCGGGCCGGACGTCGCGCGGGTCACGCTCCAGACCTTCGCCGTGGCGCTGCCGATGTGGGTCGTCGGCGCTCTCGTGTGGGACGTGAACGGCGTGGCCGCGGCCTCGGCCGTGACCTACGGCGTTCAGATGGTGCTGATGGTCAGGCGTTTCCGCGGCGGACGTGCCGCAGCAGCGAGCCGCGCCACGTGAGCGTGGGAGCGGGGAGCTCCCGCGCCCCGAGCGAGCGCTTGTAGTCCGCCGTGCTCTCATGGCCGCCCGACGGGTTCAGGTCGAGGACCTTGAAGCCGCGGCTCGCGGCGTCCGCCGCCACCTCGGCGACCAGCAGCGGACCCGACCCCAGATGCGGACGGCCGTGCGCGCGAGCCGTCTGCCAGGAGACGGCGTGCTCTCCCCAGTAGAAGACGATCGTGGCGGCGAGCGCGTGCCCCTCGTGGCCGGCGATCCAGAGGCGGACCAGCTCCGGCTCGCGCCCGGCGAGCTCTCGCAGTGCTTCGAAGAGCTCCGGCGGATGGATCGCGCTCGCGCTGTCGCCCCAGTGCTGGAGCGACTCGCGGTACAGCTCCTCGTAGGCCTTCCAGTCCGTGGACTGCGTCACCGTGACCCCCTCGCGCCTCGCGCGGCCGACCCAGCCGCGCGGGCCGCGGTCGAAGCGCGCCTCCACGGCGGGCGCCGCCGGATCCAGGTCGAGCACGTGGGTCGCGTCCTCGCGAACCGTGGCGCTGGTGTGCGCGTACGGAGGCGCGAACGGGTTCCACCAGGCATCGAGCCGGGACATCCCGCCGATGCCGAGGGCCGCCACCATCGCCTCGAGATCGGCGCTCCCATCTGCCGCTATCGGGCCGCCGTAGCAGCCGGCGAACGTGGAGATCAGCGTGCGTCCGGGACGCCTCGATCCGCCCAGCTCGACCAGCGGCCACACCACCGGGCCGGCGGCGCCCTCGACGATCAGCGAGGCGTCGCGCGTCCCCGGCTGCGCCGCCTCCGCGATGCGCGCCCAGTGGGGCGTGTGGAAGAAGGTCGCATACGGGCAGCGCTCTGCGACCTCCAGCCACGTCGCCTCGTCGGCCCCACGAGCCTTGGACACCGGGGCATGGTATTCGCCGTCACGGCAGGATCGGGTTAGGTTGGAGCCGTGACTCGCGAGGCCGAGGCCGCTCCTCCGGCGGAGCGGGGACGCAGCGTCCTCGTGAACTCCGCGGCCTCGATGGGCTCGTCCCTCGTCGCCTGGATCGTGCAGGCCGCGATCGTGGTCGCGGCGGTGCGCACGTTCGGCGTCGCCGAGTGGGGCCACTACGCCACGACGACGTCGCTGATAGCGATCTTCATCGCGCTGTCCCAGGCGGGGATCGGAACCGTGGTGCTCCGCGAGCTGTCCTCGCCGAGAGAAGATCACAACGCCTGGCTCGGGTCGGCGCTGCTGGCCGTGGTGGCTACCTCGGCGATCGCGATGGCCTGCCTCGTACCGGTCGGTCTCGCCCTCGGATACGAGCACGAGATCATCGTGCTGCTGGCGATCGGTACCGCTTCGATCCTGCTGATCAGCGTGACCGAGGTGCTGCGCCCCGCCTTCACGTCGCGCCACCTGATGATCTTCGGGGCGGCATTCGACCTGACGGGTCTCGCCGTGTTCGCGATCGCCGCCACTGCGGTTCTCGTGCTCGGGGGCGGCCCGTACGAGCTGCTCGCGGTCAGCGTGCTCGGCAGCGCGGTGACCGCGCTTTGCGCGGTGGTCCTGCTTAGACGCACCGGCCTTCGGCCCAGGCTGTCGCTCGACTCCGGGCGGGTCATGCGCGTGGTCCGCGTGGCGATTCCGTTGGCGGGGATCACCTTCGTCAACACGATCTACGACCGGCTCGACGTGGTGCTGCTGTCGAAGCTGGGCTCGGCAACCGAGGTGGCCCACTACAGCGTGACCTACACGCTCACGAAGTTCACCTGGCTCGTCCCGACCGTGCTGGTGGCCGCCATCTATCCGATCTTCGCGCGGCAGCTCGAGGAGGATCGCGACCGTGCTCGCGCCACCATGTTCACGACGCTGCGAGCGCTGTTGCTGGTGGGGTTGCCGGCCGCGCTGTTCCTGTCGCTTGCGGGACACGACTTCCTGCCCTGGTTCTTCGGGCCCGGCTACAGCGAGTCGGGCGATCTCCTGGCCGTGATGGCCTGGAACACCGTGGCCATCTACGTGAACTACGTGACCTGGTACGCCATGGTCGGCCTGGGCCTTGAGCGCGAGGCGCTGTGGGCCCTCGCCGCGAGCCTGGCGCTGAACGCCGGCCTCAACGTCATCCTCATCCCGATCCACGGAGCGATGGGAGCGGCGGTGGCGCTTGTGGCCGCCGAGCTGCTCCTGTGCGTCATCCAGCTGTGGATCATCCACCGGCGGCTCGGTGGCATCCCGCTGCTCCGTCTGGCGGCGGCGCCGGTTGCGGTGGCGGCGATCGCGGTCCCGCTCGGGCGGGTGGTGTCGGATCAGGTGACTCCGCTCGCGGGCGGCATCGTCGGCGCGGCGGCCCTGCTCTTGGGTCTCGTCCTCGCGCGCTACGTCACGCTTGCCGAGCTCTCACCGCTGTCGGCCTCGCTCGGCCGGCGATACGAGCGCAACCGGTAACCCGCGGCCTCGCCGAGCCGGACGCCGAGCGCGGCCAGGCTGCGGGCGCCGGGAGGGAAGGTCATGACCCGCAGGAGTGGCCGCGGCTCGGCCTTCCACTGACGGTTCCAGGCCTCCTCCTTCCCGAGGATCTCGTAGCGCTCGAGACCGCGGCCGAGCGCCCAGTCGACCATGTGCAGCATCAGCAGCTGCCCGGGTGAGACGCGGGCGAACTGGTCGTCGTAGCCGATCCTGAGCTGGTTGAGCGCGGCATGGGACTCCGCGCTCAGCTGCACCGCCGCGGGCGTTCCCCCGATGCGCATCACGGCGATTCGCAGCACTCCGGCCCGCGCGGCGTGGCGCGCATACGCGTGGAAGAAGGCGCGCAGCGTGGCATTCGAGGCGAGTGCCTTGTCAGAGTCGCGCTTCCAGGACCGGGACTCGACGGCGATCACCTCGGCCACGAGCGCGTCGACCTCACCGGGTGCCGGCTCGTGCACCTCGTACGACAGCTCCGCGAGCTTCTCTGCGCGCCGGAGCTTCTTGCCGAAGGTCTGCCGGCTGCTGCGGCCGAAGAGGTCGGTGGCCTGGCTCAGGCCGCGCAGGTCGATCACGGGCGCGCCGGAGGTGGGGCGCACCCGCACGAGCTGGGGCGGCCGGTGGGCGGCGCGCAGGGCGGCGACGAGCGGATCGTCCGAGGGGATGCGGGGGAGCGACAGCGGGACACGCTTGGCGGCGAGCCCGTGGGCGAGGTCGGCGAGCGCAGCGGGGTCCGCGGCGAGCGCCCCGACCGGCTCGCCGAGGGCGGATGCGCCGAGCGGCTCGAGCCACGGGCGCAGGCCGCCGGGCGTGGCCAGGGGGAGGAGTGCCACCGGAGCGCCGTCGCGTTCCACCAGCAGCCCGCGTGCGGACGGCAGCGTGTCGATCCAGGCGCGCCACCAGGGTCCGGCGGTGACCGCGCTCGTCGCGTGGGGATCCAGTGCGTCGACCGCTTCGGCCAGGCCGAGTCCGCTTACGAATCGCGCCTGCGCCGGCCGATCCCGCATGAAATCCACCCTAACGGTTAGGCTCGAATGCGCCATGTCCATCGCGCGGCCCACGAGCGAGGAGCAGGTGCTCGCGGCGTACGCCCGCGACATCCAAGCGCACGGCCGGATCGACCTCCAGCCACCCGAGGTCGTCTTCCTGCGGCGGCTCCGAGGGCGCTGGGGAGACGTCGACATGCTCGATTTGGGGGTGGGCGCCGGCCGCACGTCGCACGTCTTCGCCTCGATCACGCGCAGCTACCTGGGCGTGGACATCTCTCCGCTCCTCATAGAGCGAGCCCGCAGCGTCGTCGAGGAGGAGCCCGGCGTCGTGGAGTTCGCGGTGGCGGACGCGCGCGAGCTCGAAGCGCTCGACCGGACCTTCGATGTGATCCTGTTCAGCAACGCCGGCATCGACACGCTGTCGACGGAGGACCGGGTCCGGGTGCTCGAGCAGGCGCGCGCGGTGCTCCGTCCCGGCGGGCGCTTTGCCTTCTCGTGCAAGTCGCTGCACGGGCTTCCGCTGCGCTCGCCGCTCGAGTCCCTTCGCGGCAGGCCGGCTCACTCGCGCGCGTTTCGGGCGCTCCTCGCGTTGCCCGAGGCTTGGCGCGTCCGTCGCTTCAACCGCAGCGTCGATCCAGGCGAGCTGCTCGCAGCCGGGCAGGCGATGCTGGACGACGGCACGCACAGGGGCGACATCGTCATGCACTGGGTGCGCGCCGATCGGCAGGTGGCCCAGCTCGAGACGCTCGGCTTCGAGGTGCTCGAGGTGATCGACTGGTCACAACGCTCCGTCGATCCCGCGGCGCCGGGGCGCGACATGGCGCTGTTCTACCTCTGCGCGCCGGCCGGCTAGGGCGCCACTGAGGCGCGGGCCGGCCCGACCTTCACGCCGTCGAAGTAGACGGTGTCGGTCCAACTCTGGGTGCCTCGGTAGTGCCCGGCGTCGAACATCACGTTGCTGGCGCTGCCGTTCGTGCGGCGATAGAGGGTGGGGAAGCTGCCCGCGTACTTGCGCACGCCGTCGACCCACCACTCGGCATAGCCCACGGCTGGGTCCGGCGACCATTTCATCCGCACCTGGATGTCGTACCAGTGGTCGAACTGGAGCGGGGCGGTGTCGTCGACCCAGCGCGACTGCGGGCTGCCCTCCTGGCCACCCACGAGGCGGAACACCAGGTGCCCGCCGCGGACGCCGACGTACGGCGACTGGCCGCTCACGCCCGGGCTGATGTGCCACTCCATGAACATGTTCCAGCCGGACGAGGGACTCGGCGTGAACGTGCCCGGGTAGGCGGGGTTGCTGCCCGACGGCAGCAGCACGGAGATCGAGAACCAGGCGTCGCTGCCGTCGTTCTCCCACGGCAGCTCGAACGAGCCGCTCTCCACGTAGGAGGCGTCACCGCCCACCGACGAGTCCGGCGCGTCGGTGGTCTCGGCCTTTGCGGCGTAGCGTGAGCCCGCTCCGCGTGTCGGGGACGACACCACGCTCACCCCGTGCGCGTCGCCGAGATAGGGCCACTGGGAAAGATCACCGGTCTCGAAGTCGCCGACGAACCAGGCCGGGGGCGGCGGGGTTGTGGGCGACGTGCCGCCCGTCGGCGGGCCGGCGACTAGCGAGGTCGGCCGCGACGTGGCCACAGTCGAGCCGTGCCTGTTGGAGGCGACGACGGACACTCGCAGCGTCGCGCCGTCGTCGTCGGGCGCGAGCGTGCGGGCGCGGCCCGCCGACAGCTCGATCGGCTTGCAGTTGCCGCCTGACGCGTCGCAGCGCGTCCAGTCGTAGCCGGCGATGGTCGGGCGCTCCTTCCAGCGGCCGCGTGAAGCCGTGACCGTCGACCCCTCGACTGCCTTGCCCGCCACGGACGGCGCGCCGGCGTTCGTGGGCAGGTGGCGCGGCCAGCTCATCGACGCGGCCCGCACGCTGCGAACTCGCGGGCTGCCGAGCTTGCCCCCGCGCAGCGGATAGCTCAGGTAGAGCTGCCGGCTCTTGCGCCGTGGCGTGCTCCGCACCAGGCAGCCGACGCTCGCGCGGCCACGGCGGCGGCAGGCGACCTGGATCGCGCCCACCGGCAGGCCTGACGAGGTGTCCACGAACGGCGCCAGACGGCGTTCGCTCCCCGCCAGCGCGGGCAGGCTGCGCAGCAGCTGACGCTCGGCGCTGCGGGCAACGCCGGGTGAGCTCGCGTGTGCGGGCGTGGTGAAGGGAGCTACGGCACAGGCGGCCGTGAGGGCCGCGCACAGCCTGAGCTTGGGGTTTCTCATGGCCGGACGGTGGGAGGGGACGGTCACGCCTATGTTCCCTGCTCGCGGGGCGTTCAAGCAGTGACGGACGTTTGTGCGACCGCTCGCGCGCGTTGGGGGACTGCGGTTACGGTAGGCCTGATGAGCCGGAACGCGCCCGCTGGCTGGGAGCTGCCCGACCGCCGCTGGGTCCTCCACTCGACGACGCTGCTGGGCAACCTCACCGACAGGTGGATCTCGCTTCAGAGCAGGCCTTCGGAGCGCTACGACGCGCGCCTGCTCGGGCGCTCCCTGGCGCCGGACGGGGTTCGGGAGCCGACCTGGCTGGCCGCCGCGGACCGGCGCGATCTGGCTTTGGCGCACCGTGCGCTCTTCAAGTCGGGCGGCGCGAGCAGCCGGCTGCTGGCGCGCCCGTTTGGCGCGTCGCCGCCCGCCGTGGTCCACGTGCACTACGGCCCGCTCGCCTCGGTTCAAACCGGTCTCGCCGAGACTCTCGGGGCCGGGCTCGTGGCGAGCTTCTACGGCTACGACGCCACCGAGAGCCGCTTCGTGGAGAGCCCGCGCTGGCGACGCCGCTACCGCCGCCTGTTCGAGCGCGTGCGCGCGGTGGTGGCGGAGGGGCCGCGCATGGCGGAGCGGGTGCAGGACCTCGGTTGTCCCCCCGAGAAGCTGCACGTGGTCCGGATGCCGGCCGACGCCGGCGCCCTGCGTGACTGCGAGCGCCCGAAGGCCGACGGATTCCTCTGCTGCCTCGCCGGGCGCCTCATAGAGAAGAAGGGCTTCGACGTGGGCATCCGGGCCTTTGCGCGCGGTCTCGGCGACCGTCCGGACGCCCGCCTCCTGATCGTCGGCGGCGGCGAGCTCGAGCCGGAGCTGCGCCGTGTGGCCGCCGACGCCGGCGTCGCCGATCGCGTGGACTGGGCGGGACGGCTGCCCTTCCGCGAGTTCATGTCGGCGATCGGCCGCGCGCACGTGGGCCTCTACCCGAGCCGGACCGCGGCGAACGGCGACAGCGAGGGCGGTGCTCCGGTGACCCTGATCGAGGCGCAGTGGCTGGGCGTGCCCTCGGTCGTCAGCAGCCACGACGACCTCCCGTTCGTGGCGGCTCCCGCCGGCAGCGTGGTGCTCAGCCCGGACGACGTCGACGCGTGGGCGGAGACGCTGCGCGAGCTCCACCGCTCGCCCGAGCGGGTCGAGGACATGGCCGCCGCCGCACGGGCCTTCGCGCGCGCCCACCACTCGCCGGAGGAGAACACGAGGGAGCGTGACGCGGTGTACGACGTCGCCTCGGGAGCAGCGGCAGGCGCGAGCGCGGAGGGTGTGGAGTGGGCGCGCAGCGCCTGAAGTCGCCCGCCACCCTGCTGCCCGCGGTGGCGCTGGCGCTCGGCTGGCTGCTCGCGGTCAACGCGAAGGGAGCGGTGGCGGTCGTCGGGCTCGGCGCCGGCTGCGTGGCGGTCTGGTGGGCCAGCGAGATAACCGGCAAGCGGGGTGCGACGATCCTGCTCGGCGTGCTGCTGACCGGCGCGATCGCCGTCGGCAAGCTGTTCACGACCATCCCCTTCGGGCCGCTCTACATCACCGATGCGGTCCTGGCCCTGCTGGCGGCATGGCTGCTCACGCTGATGCTGCTCGGCCGGCTCCACGACGAGCTGCGGCTGCCGCGGGGCGCGTGGCCGTGCCTGATCGGCTACGTGGGCTGGGGAGTGTTCGCCGCCGCCTACGGCCACGCGCACGGTGGCGACCTCTACTTCACGGCGCGCGACGCGGTGGTGGTCGCCTACGCGCCGGTCGCGTTGTTCGTGGCGATCCTGTTCCCGACTCGCGAGGACGTCAAGGCGCTCCTGCGGGTCCTCTACTGGGCCGCCGTGGGTGTGACCTTCCTATACCTCACCGCCCGGTTCACGGGCTGGTACGGACCCAACCACGCACTCGGGCTCGAGATGGCGTTCTTCTTCATCCCGGTGCTTGCCACCTACACGGCGGGTGGGCGGGTTCGGTGGTGGGAGTGGCTCCTCCTGGAGCTGCAGGTGGCGATCCCGATCACCCTCGGCACCCGCACGGCCTGGACCGCTCTGGCGGTCGCACTGGTCTTCCTGATGGTCACGGCCAAGCGGCGCTTCGGCGTCTGGATGACCCTGGGATTCGCCACCGCCACCTTCGTGGCCGTGGCGATTCTGGCGCCGGTCAAGACACAGCCGATCGAGCAGGAGGCGGCGTCGTTCGCAGCTCGGGGCGCCCCCACGTCGGACAGCAACGCGGCGGCCAACGCCTCGTGGCGGACCGAGTTCTGGAGGCATGACCTTCGCGCCGTGGCCCACCACCCCGTGACCGGCGTGGGCTTCGGGCCGCCGGCCGACTTCTGCTTCAAGCAGAACGGCGAGTGCTGGGACACGCGCGAATCGCACGATCCCACCCAGATCTCCGGGCCGCACAACGGCTACATCGACGTCTTCTACCGGATGGGGCTGCCCGGGCTGCTCCTCCTGCTCGGCCTGATCTGGTCGGCGCTTCGGGCCGGCCGCAGCGCGCTCCCCGACGAGACCGCGCGGATCGGCATCGCGCTGCTGCTCTTCGCCGCCGTCACCGCGTTCTTCTCGGTGGCGCTCGAGGGCCCGTACATGGGCGTGCCGTTCTGGGCCCTGATCGGGATGCTCTGGGTGATCGGGCGCGAGCCGCCCGTGCGCTCAGCGTCTGCCGGCTAGCGCGCGCAGCAGCGCCGCCCAGGCGTCGATCGACTGGCCGTGGGCGTCGAAGCTCTCGCGCGACTTCGTGCTCAACACCGCGCCGACCGCCTCGGCCCAGTCGCCCGGGTCGAGCGAGTAGACCACGCGGCCGCGGCCCTCCTGGCGGCACAGCTCGGCGACCGCCGGCGGGTGCGGCGTCGTGACCACGGCGATCCCGGCTGTGAGGTACTGGAACGCCTTCGTGGGCGCGGCGGCCGCGTTCGTGCCGCTGGCCTCGCGGATCAGCAGCGCCGCCCGGGCACGCGCGAGGTACGGGCCCAGCGTGTCCGGGTCCACCGAGCGGCGCCAGAGGTTGGGCGACACCTTCTCCTCGCTGCCGCTTGCAAGGCCGGAGTCGAGCCAGCCGAAGGTCACGTCCGGCATCCGCTCGGCCAGCCCCTCGAGCAGGGGCAGGATCAGCTCGACGCTCTGATAGGCGTGCATGCTGTTGCCCACGTAGACCACGTCGGGCTCCGCCGGCAGCGGCTCCTCGGCCGGCCGGAACGGCTCGACGTACTGGGGGATGATCGTCACGCGCGCCGGGTCCGCCCCGTACGCGAGCCCGACGCCCAGCAGCGGCTGCGACACCGCCACCGAGTGGTCCGCGCCGCGGAAGGCGGCGGTCTCCACGGCGCGCTTGGCCCGCCTGCGGGCGCGCCCCTCGCGCTTGGTCTCCGACTCGGCCGTGTACCAGCCGCGGGCGTCGTGGAGGATCAGCCAGCGCTGCGCTATCCGCTTGCGCGCGAGCAGCGCGGCGGCAGCCACCAGCGCGCCGCGGCATACGAGGATCCCGCCGCCCTGCTCCCGCATCACCTGGCCGACGAAGCGCATGAGCGACGGCATTCCCGCCGGCTTGAAGACGCTCCAGGGGACGCCTGTCGCCTCGAGCACCTCCAGGTCGCGCGCGCTCGCGTCGATCCCGAGCGCCACCCGGGCGTCGAAGCCGAGCTCACGCCAGGCGGCGGCGCGCAGCAGCACCTGCTCCCTGATCACCGGATTGCTCGGCGGCTCCTTCCACACCGCGGTGACCACCACCGGCCCGGTCACGCGGCCGCGCTCCAGACGGCCTGCACCTCGCGGGCCAGGCGCGCGGGCGTGTAGCGCTCCTCGTAGCGGGCGCGCCCGTTGCGGCCGAGGCGCGCGCGCAGGTCGGCGTCCGAGGCCAAGCGGGCCAGCGCGCCGGCGAGCGCCTCGGTGTCGTGGGGCTCCACGAGCACGCCCTCGGAATCGTCGCGGACCGTGTCGGGAATCCCGGCGTGCCGCGTGCTCAGGATCGGCAGTCCCGCGGCCATCGCCTCGAGCAGCACGAGTGGCTGCCCCTCCTGCGGGTAGTGCGTTGGGAAGGCGAACAGGTCCGCCCAGCCGAACGCGTCGCGCTTGGCCTCACCGCTCACCACGCCGGCCAGCTCGACGCTCACGCCCGCCCGCGACAGCTCCGCCGCCTCCTCGCGCAGCCGCCGCTCCACCTCCGGCGCGGCCGATCCCGCGAAGCGCACCTGCCAGCCGGCCGCCCGCTCGCCCAGCTCCCTCAGCGCGCGGGTCAGCTCGAAGCAGCCTTTGGTCGGGAACAGGTTGGCCATGTAGAGGACGTTGAAACCCTCCGCGGCGGGAGCTCGCCGCACGAGCGGCCCCGGATCCGCAACAGCATTCTCGACTATTCGGACACGCTCACGCGGGATGAGACCGTCGAACGCGTCCGCCAGGCTCGGCGTGAGGACCCAGGCCTCGTGGACCGGTCTGAGCACGCGGGCGATCACGCGCCGCATCACCGGGCCCGACGTGCGGTGGAACTCGGCGAACGAGCCGCCGTGGAGGTGCACGTAGACGCGCCGCCCGGCCGCCGTCGCGGCGCCGATGAACAGCGAGTCGCGCAGGAAGCCGCCGCTGCCCTGGGAGATCGGCAGGTACACGTCCGCCCCGGGATTCCGCCGCAGCAGCCCGATGAGCTGGGCGGCGTGCTTCAGGCCCAGCCGCACGTTC
>Ga0134125_10009630_pt1 | contig 10865 bp, 9 predicted proteins | sample KB31751_FD_96464 | JGI IMG/M metagenome (GOLD analysis project Ga0134125, IMG submission 96464) | Terrestrial soil microbial communities with excess Nitrogen fertilizer from Kellogg Biological Station, Michigan, USA - KB3-175-1 | ecosystem: Environmental > Terrestrial > Soil > Unclassified ...
ACTTCTACCTCGTGCGCTTCCTACAGGACTGCAACGCCTCCGCCGACGGCTGCAGCGCCGGCGATCTGCTCACGCCCGCCGTCGAGCGCGACTGGCGCTCGGTCTCGCTCTACGAAGACGAAGATCTCAAGGACACCGTCTTCGACTGCCGCCATTGTCACCAGCCGAACGGCCCGTCGACGACGAAGATGCTGCGCATGCAGGAGCGCCGCGCGCCGTGGACCCACTGGTTCCGCAACAACGCCAACCAGCCCGGCGGCGTCGCGCTCGTGCAGGACTTCCAGGCCGCGCACGGCAAGCTCGAGGACTACGCCGGCATCCCCGCCAACCTCCTCGACACGCCGCGCTCCGATCCGCTCGTGCTCGAGGCGCTCGTCGACAACAACAGCGTCTCGCCGCAGCCCAACGAGTTCAACACCGGCAAGATCGAGCAGCAGGTCCAGGCGTCCAACCCGGCCGAGCCCGCGCTCAACATGCCGATGGGCCAGAGCGCCACCTGGGATGCGATTTACACCTACGCCGCCGGCGGCAACGCCATCCCGGTGCCCTACCACGACGTCAAGGTCACCGATCCGTCGAAGCTCTCCTCGCTCACCACCGCCTATCAGTCGTTCGTCGACGGCGCGCTGCCCGCGAGCAAGCTGCCCGATCTACGCGACGTCTTCCTCGACGGCGCGCTCGCCGACATGGGCCTGCGCCCGCGCGCCGGCGCCGACGGCACGGGCATCCTCCAGCAGATGTGCCAGCGCTGCCACAACTCCGAGCTCGATCAGACGATCTCGCGCGCGGCGTTCAACGTCGAGAATTACGGCGCCATGTCACGCGCCGAGAAGGACAAGGCGATCGATCGCCTCACGCAGCCGGCGAGCTCGCCGAGGCTGATGCCGCCGGCTCGCTTCGGTGGTCTGAGCCCAGAAGAGCTGCAGACCGTCGTCGACTTCCTGAAAAAGTGAACATCGCCACGAGCCCGAGCTCGCAGGCCACCGTCACGATCAGGATCGCGCGCGGCAGCGCCACGTGCGCGCGCTGCACCAGGAACGCCATCACCGACGGCACGAACGCGGCGAACAGCGCGCCGACGTGATAGACCACGCCGACCGCGCGCGCGCGCACCTCGGGCGGAAAGAGCCCGGTCAAGAACAGCGGGGTCACGCCGGTGAAGCCGACCGCGAGCCCGCCGCCGAGGAAGGCGCCGACGCCGAGCAGCGGCGGCACCGCGCCCACGTACAGCGGCAGAAACGGCAGCGACGCCAGCGCCGGCACCGCCACCGCGCGCGCCACGCCCTTCTTCGCCGCCAGGATGCCGGTCACGATCGCGCCGCCCATCATGCCGAGGTTGAACAGCATCACGTGGTGCGCGATCGCCGACGGCGCGTGGCCGAGCCCGTCGAGCAGCGTGGGATAGAGCCCGGTCAGCCCGTAGTAGGCGCCGAAGCCGCAGCCCATGATCACCGACGCCCACGCGATGGTGCGCGCGTGCCCCCGCAATTGTGCAGCTGCATCATTTATCACGCGCGCTCTTGATGCGCGCGCATCACGCTTGCGCGCCTTCCACTCTTCGCTTTCCGGCACCCAGATGCGGATGGGCAGGACGAGCAGCGCCGGCGCCGCCGCCACCAGGAACAGCGCGCGCCAGCCGAAGTGCGGCATCACCCAGCCGAACGCCACCGCCGCCAGGAGGTAGCCGACCGCCCAGCTGCCCTGCAAGACGCCCGAGGCGATGCCGCGGCTGCGCGCCGGCCAGTTCTCCATCGCCAGCGTCGCGCCCGAGGTCCACTCGGCGCCCATCCCGAATCCGAACAGGGTACGCAGGATCAGGACGGCCTTGAACGACGGCGCGAACGCCACGCCACCGTCACAAACCGCGAACCAGACGAGCGAGATCATGAGCGGCAGCTTGCGCCCCCAGCGATCGGCCGCCGCCCCCGCCGCCACGCCGCCGAAGAGGCGTAACAAGAGCGTCAACGTGATCGATCCAGCCGTCGCCGCCACGCCCACGTGAAACTCGCGGGCCATCGCCGGCATCACCAGTAGGAAGATCGTGAAGTCGAACGCGTCGAGCACCCAGCCCACCCACGCCGCCACGAACGTGAACCACTGGCCGCGCGTCGGTTCGCGCCACCACGCCATCGTCTCCGTGCTCGTCGCTCGCTCGCTCATGACCGCACCTCCGCTCGCACGGCGACATTTATTGTGCAACTGCACAACGACCGTCAAGAGAAATTGTGCAATCGCATAATTACAAGCCCTCCGTACTAGAACCTACATTCAGAACATGCTTGACAGTTTCATTCCGTGAATTAAGAATTCAAATTATGAATGCTCGTTCACCTTCTGAAACGAAGGCTCAGAGTCTGCGTGAGCGCCAGCGCGAGCAGACCTCCGCCGCCATTCTCGACGCGGCGGAAGAGTCGTTCGCCGAGAAGGGCCTGGCCAACGCGCACATGAACGACATCGCAACCCGCGTCGGCGTCGCCGTCGGCACCCTCTACAACCACTTCAAGGATCGCGACTCGCTGCTCGCCGCGCTTCTCGAGAACCGCCGCGCCGAGCTGCTCGCCCGCATCGACGCCTTTCTCGATCGCGCGCCCGGAACCTTCCGCGACGACCTCGCCGGTTTCGTCGGCGAGATGGGCGCCTTCTTCGAGCAGCACTCGCGCTTCCACATCATCCTGCACCGCATGGAGTGGGGTCTGAACCAGGACTCCTACCCCGCCACCGCCGCCTGCGCGCCGGAGATGAAGCGCGAGCTCTTCTTGCGCATGGAGAAGCTCATGCGCCGCGGCGTCAAGCAGAAGGCGCTGCGCCCTCAGCTCGCCGAGTACTACGCCTACCTATTGATGGGGATCATGCGCTCGATCCGCCTGTACCACGTCGACAACAACGTCGAGGGCTACATGCCGCTCGACGAGGTCGTGCGCTTCTTCATGGAAGGGGCCGGAGCCTAGCAAATGGTCGCCGCCAGCCTACCGAACGTCGCCACGCGCGCGCCGACCAACAAGTGGTTGGTCACCGTCAGCATCACCTTCGGCACGCTCATGGGCACCATCGACGCGTCGATCGTCAACGTCGCCGTGCCGCACCTCTCGGGCTCGCTCGGCGCCACCGTCGAGCAGATCACGTGGGTCACCACCGGCTTCGTGATGGCCAACGTCATCGTCATGCCGCTGACCGCGTTCCTCGGCCGCCTCTTCGGTCAGAAACGCGTCTACATGTTCTGCCTCGGCCTGTTCCTCGTCGGCAGCATGCTGTGCGGCATGGCGCGCTCGCTCGAGATGCTCGTCGTCTGCCGCGTGCTCCAGGGCCTCGGCGCCGGCGCGCTGCAGCCGACCGAGCAGGCGATCCTGCGCCAGACCTTCCCGCCCGAGGAGCAAGGCATGGCGATGGCGCTCTTCGGCCTCGCCGTCATGATCGGCCCCGCGTTCGGCCCCACGCTCGGCGGCTACATCGTCGACAACTGGAGCTGGCCGTGGATCTTCTACATCAACCTGCCGGTGGGCCTGCTCGGCCTGTTCATGGTGTCGACCTTCGTGCACGAGCCCGAAGACGTGCGCCAGGCCAACCTGGCCGCCGCCGCCAAGCAGCGCAAGCACATGGACTGGGCGGGCATCGCGCTGCTCTCGATCGGGCTGGCGTCGCTGCAGTACGTGCTCGAAGAGGGCATCCGCAAGGATTGGTTCGAGTCGAGCCTCATCACCGTGCTCGCCATCGTCGCGGTGATCGCGCTGCTCCTCTTCGTGGCGCGCGAGCTGACGGCGGAGATGCCGGCGGTGAACCTGTCGCTCTTCAAGGACACCGTGTTCACGTCGGGCACGCTCGTCGGCGGCGTGATGTTCGCGATGCTGATGTCGGTCACCTTCATCCTGCCCGTCTTCATGCAGGAGCTGCTCGGCTACGACGCCATGAAGTCGGGCATCGCGCTCATGCCGCGCTCGCTCATCATGTTCCTCGTGGTGCCGATCGTGGGCCGCATCTACAACAAGGTGCAGCCGCGCATCGTCGTCGGGTTCGGCGTCATCTGCTTCACCATCAGCGCCTATCAGATGAGCCACTACACGCTCGAGACGAGCGAGGCGCAGCTGCTCTGGCCGCTGCTCATCCAGGGCGTGGGCTTCGCCTGTCTGTTCGTGCCGCTGACCACGGTGGCGCTGTCGTCGATCGATCGCAAGAAGCTCGCCGACGCCACCGGCCTCAACTCGCTGGTGCGCCAGATCGGCGGCTCGCTCGGCCTCGCCGTGTTCGCCACGCTGATGACGCGCTACCCGGTGCAGATCAAGGCGGCCATCGGCGCGCACCTCACCGCCGGCCGTCCCGAGGTCACGCAGCGCCTCGCCGCGATGACGCAGCTCCTCGTCTCGAAGGGCTACGACGCAGCGTCGGCGCGCATGGCGGCCGAACGCGCGCTCGGCGGCATCGTCGCGCGCCAGGCGATGATGATGACGTTCGAGAAGATGTTCCTCATGGCCGGCATCGCGTTCTTGTTCGTGATGCCGCTGCTCTATTTCTTGAAGTCCCCCAATCACGGTGGCGGCGGTCCGAAGCCCGAAGTTCACGTGGAGATGTGAAGATGGAAACCAACGAATCGAAACCCCGTCTCGAGCCGGTCCCGCGCGACGCCCGTCCAACGGACGCGCCGCGCACGCCCGCCCCGGCCGAAGAGGCGGAGCCGCCGAAGAACAAGCGCAGGCCGTTCGTGATCGTCGGCATCATCGTCGGCATCATGCTCGTCGCCGTCGGCGGCTACGTGCTCTTCACGATGGGCGAAGAGGGCACCGACGACGCGGCCATCGCCGCCGACATGGTCCCCGTCGGCACGCGCGTGTCGGGCCAGATCATCAAGGTGCACGTCAAGGAGAACCAGCTCGTGCACGCCGGCGACGTGATCGCCGAGATCGATCCCGCCGACTACGCCGCGCGCGTCAAGCAGGCCGAGGCCGATCTGGCGTCACAGCAGGCGCAGGCCGCGGCCGCCGACGCGCAGGTGTCGGTGACCACCGCCGGCTCCAAGGGCGGCTTCTCGTCGGCGAAGGCGGCCCTCGCCGGCTCGACGGTGTCGGTGGGCTCGGCCGAAGCGCAGCTGCAGGCGGCGCAGGCGTCGCTCCAGCGCTCCGAAGCCGACGCCCGCAAGGCCGAGCTCGATCTGTCGCGCGCCAAGGAGCTGAAGTCGGCCAACGCCGTGCCGCAGGAGCGCGTCGACAACGCGCAGGCCGCGTACGACTCGGCCAACGCGGCGCTGGCGCAGGCCAAGGCGCAGGTGGCGATGGCCAAGGAAGGGCGTCGCGCCGCCGAGGAGCGCGTCGGTGAAGCGCGCGGCCGCGTGAGCCAGACCTCGCCGATCGAGGCGCAGATCGCCGCCGCGCGCGCCAACGCCGACCTCGCGCACGCGCGCGTCCAGTCGGCCGAGGCGCAGCTCGAGCTGGCGCGGCTGCAGCTCGGCTACACCGCGGTCAAGGCGCCCGCCGACGGCATCGCCTCCAAGCTCACCGTGCACGAGGGCCAGCTCGTGGCCATCGGCTCGCCGGTGATCGAGCTCGTGCCGACGCAGACCTACGTGCTCGCCAACTTCAAGGAGACGCAGATCGGCAAGATGAAGCCGGGCCAGCGCGCCGACGTCAAGGTCGACGCCTACCCGGGCCAGAAGCTCGAAGCCACCGTCGAGAGTCTCTCGGGCGGCACCGGCTCCAGCTTCTCGCTCCTTCCCGCCGACAACGCCTCGGGCAACTTCGTGAAGGTGGTGCAGCGCGTCCCCGTGCGTATCTCGTGGACCAAGCAGCCCGACGTTCCGCTGCGCGCCGGCATGTCGGTCGACGTGACCGTGCACGTCAACTAGCCGAGGCCTCCTTATGCGACTGCACAATTTCGTGGTGAGCGCAGCCGTCGTTTGTTGTGCGACTGCATCATTTGCAACGGCATCCTTTGCCGCCGAAGGCGCCGAAGGCGCCGAGCGCATCACGGTCGATCAGGCCGTGGACCTGGCGCTCAAGGGCAACCTGCGCCTCATCTCCGTCGAGAAACGCGCGGGCTCGAGCCATGACCAGGCGCTCTCGGTGGGCGCGCGCATGCTCCCCGGCGTGCGGCTCTCCGAGGAGTACCAGCACTGGGACTGCCCCTTCGCCATCGACTTCATGACCTTCGTCGGCGGCTGCCAGACCAACCCGACGCAGTTCGTGGTGCGCAAGAGCGACACCAACAACTTCGTCGCCGTGGTGAGCCAGCCGCTCGTCGGCCTCCTGCACACCGGCTTCGACTACGCGGCGCAGCGCTCCAACGCCAGAGCCAGCGACGCCGGCGTCAAGGTCTCGCAAGCGGCGGTGACGCAGGCGGTGCGCACGGCCTATCTGCAGCTCTTCGAGGCGCACGCGCTCGAGCAGATCGCCGCCTCGTCGGTGGGCGAGCTCTCCGAGCAGGTCACCGTCAACCAGGCGCGCCTCAAAGCCGGCGTCATCACCAACGCGGATCTGCTGCGCGTGCAGGTGGCGCAGGCCAACGCGCGCCAGCAGCAGATCGCGGCGCACGCGCAGGGCCTGGTGGCGCGCACCAACCTGCTCGACGCCATCGGGCTGCCCATCGACAGCAACGTCGAGTTCGTCGAGCCGACCACGCTCTTGTCGATGTCGTCGCAGCCGCTGCCCGACGTGTCGTCGGCGACGACCACCGCCGAGCAGAAGCGCCCCGAGGTCAAGCAGGCCGACGCCGCCGCGCTCGCCGCCGGGCGCTATCAGCGCGCGCGCTATTTCTCGCTCTTGCCCGAGGTCGACGCCGAGGGCGGCTACGTGCGCACCGACGGCCAGCTGTTCGCGCCGCCCAACCAGTTCTTCGTCGGCGTCAGGGCGTCGTGGAACGTCTGGGAGTGGGGCGCCAGCTACTTCCAGGCGCGCGCCGCGCAGCGCCAGGCCGACGCGTCGCAGGTCGATCTGCAGAACCAGAAGCGCCAGGTCGCCGTCGAGGTCAAGAACACCGCGGCGCAGGCCGAAGCCGCCGGCGTCGCCGTCGACGTGGCGCGCACCGCGATCTCGTCGGCGCAGGAGGCCTACCGCGTGACCCAGGCGCTGGTGCAGGCCGGCTCGGCGACGACGACCGATCTGCTCGACTCGCAGTCGGCGTTCTTGACGGCGCGCTTGAACCTGGCGCGCGCGCAGTACGAGCTCGCCATCCAGCGCGTCGCGCTCGCCCGCGTCATGGGGGATTGACGCTCCCCTTTTCAAACGGCCGGGTCTTCTGCTAAGACCCGGCACATGAAAAACCTACTGCTGCTCCCGACCGTGCTGTTGGCTGCATGCGCCACCACCAGTGGTGGCGGCAAAGGATCGTCCGCCCCCTTCCAGGGCCCCTCCGTCGTGCAAAAGCGTCAGGCCGAGATTCAAGAAGCGGCCAAAGGCGCCATGGACTGCTTGAAGACCAAGCCCGGCGAGCCAGTCGCCAAGGGCGGCGTCTTCGCCGTCATGGCCGACGCCGCCGGCAAGCTCAGCGTCCAGCCGGTGAAGTGGGACGGCCCCGATCCGATGAAGCAGTGCATCGTCGACACCGGCACGAAGACCACGGTGACGCCGCTGCCCGGTCCGTCGGTGGGCGCGCTCTGGGAGTTCCTGCCGCCGGGTGAGAAGCCGGCCGGCCCGCCGCCGACGCCCGATGCGTTCAAGGTCGGTATGCAGCCGCTCGCCGAGACCATGCAGAACCAGGTCATCGAGTGCGGCCGCCGCACGCTCGGCGTCGACTTCGGCGCCACGATCGACATCGCCTACTACATCTACACCGACGGCAAGGCCTACGCGCCGACGGTGATCTCGTCGGACGCCAAGGACGGCAGCTTCGACTCGTGCGTGCAGGATGTGGTGGCGGCGACCAAGATGCCGGTGGTGCAGACCGAGATGCCCTTCGGCGCAACGTCGCACTTCAAGATCGGCGTGTACGGCGAGACGCAGCTCACGCACTAGGCCGTACGCGCGGCGCTCGCCGCGCGACCTCCGCTAGCGCTCCGCTTTCTGGTTCCCCGGCCCCGGCTTCCGCGACAGCTCGAGATTGATGTCGATGTCGACGTTCTCGGAGACGAGCACGCCGCCGGCTTCGAGCGCCTTGTTCCAGTTGAGCCCGAAGTCCTTGCGGTTGATGCGCGCCTTGGCCTCGGCGCCGACGGCGAGGGTGCCGAACGGCGTCTTCATCTCCGGCGACGGGCCGGCGACGTCGAACGCGACCTCCTTGGTCACGCCGTGGATCGTCAGATCGCCCACGAGCGTGAGGTGACCCGCCTCCTTGGCCTTCTCGACGCGCTTGGACTTGAAGGTCAGCGTCGGGAACTTGGTGACGTCGAAGAAGTCGGGCGAGCGCAGGTGCGCATCGCGCTTGGGCTCGCGCGTGTCGATCGTCGTCGCGTCGACGGTGACGTCGATCTTGGCGTCGGAGTGGTCGGGCTTCGACCACGACGCGGTGCCGGCGACCTTGCCGAACTCGCCGCGCACCGTCGACACCATCATGTGCTTGACGGTGAAGCTGACCGTCGAGTGCGCGGGATCGACGGTCCATTCGTTGGCGTGCGCGAGCGCCGGCGCGGCGATGAGGGCGGTCGCGAGAGCAAGATGACGAAGCATGGTCTCCTCCAGTCGATGCGTGAAATCTGCCGAATTCCGGAAAGTACGGGACCCGGCGCGGAGGAGCAAGGGGCACGCCAGCCGGCAAGTGCGCGGTTCGCCGTGTGCCGGCGACGGTCAGGCGCTCATTTTGAGCGGGGCCCGGCTCGCTTTGATACATCCACGTAGACGCGGCCATCGAAGCGGTAGCGCGTGCGCGTGACGCGCACCTTCTTGCCCTCTTCGTCTTCGGCGGTGCGCTGCGTGACGACCGCGCGGTCGCCGTCGAAGCGCACCGACGGCGTCGACATCGACGGCGGATCGGCGAGCCCGTCGAGCTCGAGCGCGTTGCGCGGCACGCCGTCGACGACACTGACGTAGATCTCCCAGTAGTCGCTGCACGCCTCGGGCCGCGAGGCGAGCTCGAGCATCGGGATGGGCCCGCGCGTGAACAGCGTCGCCGAGAGATTGCCTCCGACGCGGGACATGTAGCCCTGCCCCGCCGCCGGGAGCACGATCTCGCCGCCGCCGGCGACGCGCACGTGGATCTTGAAGTCCTTCTCGAAGCCGACGGTGACGGTCCGTCCGTCGATCTGAAAGCGATACGGCGTCTCGAGCACGTTCGCCGGCGTCGCCGTGATCTTGCCGTCGCTCTCGGACTTGGAGTACTCGATCATCTCCGGCGGCGCGACGGCGGCGCCCGACGGCCGCGGCGGCGACACGTCGGCGTGGGCGACGAGCGGAACCGCCGCGAGCAGAAACGTTACGCGCATCCACCGCATCCTCCACATCGTACGACAAACGCCTTGTGAGTCCGCCCTGCGCGTGTTACGAGGCTGCCGACGAAGGAGATAACCGTGAAGATTCACGAGTATCAGGGCAAGGAGCTGCTGAAGCGTTACGGCGTGCCCGTTCCCATCGGCAAGGCCGTCATGGATCTCGGCGAAGTCGATGGCGCGGTGCGCGAGATTCAGAAGACGACCGGCCGCGACGTCGTCGTCATCAAGGCGCAGATTCACGCCGGCGGCCGCGGCAAGGGCGGCGGCGTCAAGGTCGCCAAGGATTTCGTCGACGCGCAGAACAAGGCGCGCGCCATCTACGGCATGAACCTCGTGACCCATCAGACGGGCCCCGAGGGCACGCGCGTGCAGCGCCTCCTCATCGAGCAGGGCATCGACATCGCGCGCGAGCTCTACGTCGGCATGGTCGTCGATCGCGGCTCGGGCCGCGTGACCATGATGGCGTCGACGGAAGGCGGCATGGAGATCGAGGAAGTCGCCGCCACGCATCCCGAGAAGATCTTGAAGCAGGCGGTCGATCCCGCCGTCGGCTTCCGCCCCTGGCAGGCGCGCGCGCTCGCGCACGGCCTCGGCCTTTCGGGCAACGAGAACAAAGCGGCGGTGAAGTTTTTGACCGCGCTCTACAAGGCGTTCATCGATCTCGACTGCTCGCTCGCCGAGATCAATCCGCTCGTCGTCACCAAGCAGGGCGAGGTGCTCGCGCTCGACGCCAAGATCAACTTCGACGACAACGCGGTCTTCCGCCATCCCGAGCTCGGCGCGCTGCGCGATCTCGACGAGGAAGATCCGTCGGAGACGGCGGCCAAGGAGTTCGACCTCTCGTTCATCAAGCTCGACGGCAACATCGGCTGCATGGTCAACGGCGCCGGCCTGGCGATGGCCACCATGGACATCATCAAGTTCTATGGCGGCTCGCCGGCCAACTTCCTCGACGTCGGCGGCGGCGCCACGGCGGAGAAGGTCACCGCGGCGTTCAAGATCATCACCAAGGATCGCAACGTCAAAGGCATCTTCATCAACATCTTCGGCGGCATCATGAAGTGCGACACCATCGCCAACGGCGTCGTGACGGCGGTGAAGGAGGTCGGCTTGAAGGTGCCGCTCGTGGTCCGGCTCGAAGGCACCAACGTCGAGCTCGGCCGCAAGATCTTGAAGGACTCGGGACTCAACGTGGTCGCGGCCAACGACATGGCCGACGGCGCGAAGAAGATCGTGGAGCTGGCCAAATGAGCGTGCTCGTCGGAAAAAATACGAAGCTGCTCGTTCAGGGCATCTCGGGCAAGACCGGCGCGTTTCACACCGCGCAGGCCAAGGAGTACGGGACCAACGTCGTCGCCGGCGTGACGCCGGGCAAGGGCGGCACGACCTTCGAAGGCACGCCGGTCTACGACACCGTCGCCGACGCCGTGAAGGCGACGGGGGCGAACGCCTCGGTGATCTACGTGCCGCCGCCGTTCGCGGCCGACGCGATCCTCGAGGCGATCGCCGCCGAGCTCCCGCT
>Ga0134125_10009632_pt1 | contig 10865 bp, 9 predicted proteins | sample KB31751_FD_96464 | JGI IMG/M metagenome (GOLD analysis project Ga0134125, IMG submission 96464) | Terrestrial soil microbial communities with excess Nitrogen fertilizer from Kellogg Biological Station, Michigan, USA - KB3-175-1 | ecosystem: Environmental > Terrestrial > Soil > Unclassified ...
CCAAGCGAGCGCCTGGTCGTATGTCACGGATTCAACTTTGGTCGCCATTGATCTCGTTATCGCTTCCTGCTCCCGCTCATCTCAACCCCGCGAGCTACGGGAGCTCGGGGTTCCGGCTGCTGTGTTGTTGTTGTAGATAGTCCATTCAGCCGGGTTCGTTGTCCGCCGCTTCACATTCCTAAATACGTTCGGCAACGGTAAGCGGCTACTTTCGCACACGAGAGAGGATCAGAGCAAATTACGTGAGTGCCATTACTTCACAATTCAGTGCCAGGACTGCCCGCCAACTGCTTGGCAACACACAACTTGAGCGCGTCGGAAATACTCCGCTATTGCGCCTGCAGCGAATCGCCGAAGGCGTGCGCGGAGTTCAGATTCTAGGAAAGGCCGAGTGGGCGAACCCTGGGGGATCGGTGAAGGATCGTCCGGCGTTCAACATTGTGCGCGAGGCCGAGCGGACTGGGCAGCTTCGTCCGGGAAAGACTCTGCTGGATGCGACCAGCGGCAACACGGGAATCGCGTACGCCATGATCGGCGCGGCCAAGGGGTTTCCGGTCAAGCTCTGCATGCCGTCGAATGTCTCGTTGGAACGCAAGCGGATTTTGAAGGCATACGGCGCGGAGATCGTTTTTACCGATCCGAACGACGGCTCGGATGGCGCCATTCGCAAAGCCCGCGAGTTGGCAGCCGCTGAGCCGAACAAGTATTTCTACGCCGACCAATACTCCAACGACGCCAACTGGCGCGCGCACTACACTTCCACGGCAAACGAAATCTGGAACCAGACTGACGGACGAATTACGCACTTTGTCGCGACGCTGGGAACCAGCGGGACGTTCGTTGGCTGCACGCGGAGGTTGCGCGAGCTAAATCCAGAAATCAAGTGCATTTCGCTCCAGCCCGATTCGCCGTTCCACGGCCTCGAAGGTCTGAAGCATATGGCAACCGCGATCGTGCCGAAGATCTACGATCCGTCGCTGGCCGATGAAGATCATGGCATCTCGACTGAGGCGGCGTACGCGATGCTGAAACGACTCGCGCGAGAAGAAGGATTGCTTGTGGGGATTTCATCAGGCGCGGCCGTGGTTGGAGCCGTGGAGTTGGCTCTTCGCTTGGAAAAGAGCAGCTGGATCGAAGAGAACGGCGAGGCCGTGATTGTGACGATCCTCTGCGATTCCGCAGATAAGTATCTGAGCGATCGGTTGTGGGAGGAGTGATTTTCCGGTCTGTCATTCCGAACGGCTCGATTTGCAAGCCGGAGGAATCCCTACAGATGCCCACAACGGTTGCATGTGCCAGATTGAGATTCTGAAAGTTGATAGGGATTCCTCCCCGCCAAAAATCGGCGGCTCGGAATGACAGGGCTTAAGAGCAATAGAATGCTGAAGATCAACCAACACGAGTACAACGCCATCCGCCAGCACGGCGAGGAAACCTATCCGCACGAGTGCTGCGGTGTGCTGCTGGGGCACTCTGGTGAAAACTCGCGTACGGTGGAGAAGACCGTCCGCTGCGGCAACACGCGTTCCGATTCACCGCACAATCGCTATCACATCGCGCCACAGGAGCTAGTGCGCATTCAGCGACAGGCGCGCGAGGCGGGGCTGGAGATCGTCGGGTTCTATCACTCGCATCCGGATCACCCAGCACGCTGGTCGCAAACCGACCTCGCCGAGGCTCACTGGATCGGTTGTTCGTATGTAATCACCAGTGTCGAAAAGGGAACGGCAAAGATTACGAACTCATTTCTCCTCGAGGGTACAGACGAGGAGAGCAAGCATTTTGAAGACGAGCCAGTGAGCGTAGAAGGCTTGGTTCGCGCGGCAGGATGACGCGGGATTGAAAATCAGGCTATCGGCTTTCGGCTGTCAGCGTTCGGCCAGTACACCTTTCGGATTTTGGACCAAGAAGGTTCCTGGCCGAACGCCGATAGCCGAGTGCCGACAGCCTGGTCAAACATCAGAAATGAGAAATTCGGAACAATTGACATGAAAATCTTCATACCCACACCACTACGGCAGTATGCAGGCAAACAGGATGCAGTCGAAGTTCATGCATCTACAGTCAACGATGCCTTATCAAAGTTGACCAGCACGCATCCCGATTTGAAACGGCACCTTTATACTGACGACGGCAAGCTGCGCGCTTTCGTGAACGTCTATTTGAACGATGAAGACGTTCGCTACCTCGCTGGCAAAGAACAGACGCCTGTGACAGACGGCGATCACTTGTCGATCATCCCATCGATCGCCGGGGGAAAATAAACAGGCTGTCGGCGCTCGGCTATCGGCGTTCGGCCAGCGGGGTTTTTCGTGGAAAGCCGGCAAGGTTTACTGGCCGAACGCTGACAGCCGACAGCCCGAGTAAAGCAGGACACTATGGCAACCTCAACACTCCTTTCCAACGCGCTAAGTAAAGACGAGATCCTCCGCTACTCGCGGCATCTCATCATGCCCGAGGTGGGACTCGAAGGCCAGCAGAAGCTGAAGGCTGCGCGCGTGCTCTGTATCGGCACCGGTGGTCTGGGATCCCCGCTGGCGATGTATCTCGCCGCCGCTGGCATTGGTACGCTTGGGTTGGTCGATTTCGACGTGGTCGACTTCACCAATCTGCAGCGGCAGATTATCCACTCGACATCCGACGTCGGCCGCAAGAAGCTCGATTCGGCTGCCGACAAGATCGAAGCCATTAATCCCTATGTCGAAGTCGTGCGCTACGAGACGCGCCTCAGCAGCGACAACGCGCTGCGCATCTTCGAGGACTTCGACATCGTGGTCGATGGCACCGACAACTTCCCAACGCGATATCTAGTGAACGACGCCTGCGTACTGAGCGGCAAGCCCAACGTGTACGGATCGATCTTCCGCTTCGAAGGACAAGCCAGCGTGTTTGGGTTGAAAGACGGTCCATGCTATCGCTGCCTCTATCCTGAACCGCCACCGCCGGGACTGGTGCCTTCATGTGCGGAAGGTGGAGTGCTCGGCATTCTCCCTGGCTTAGTGGGTATTATTCAGGCGACGGAGACAATCAAGCTGATTCTTGGCAAGGGCGATCCGCTGGTCGGACGTCTGCTGCTCGTCGACGCGCTCGGCATGCGCTTCCGCGAACTGAAGCTGCGGAAGAATCCAGAGTGCCCGATGTGCGGTCCGAATCGTACAATCACAGAGCTGATCGATTATCAGGAGTTCTGTGGAATCCGCGGAGAGGAAGCGCCAGTGACCGTCAACGTGCCCGAGATTCAACCCGAAGAGCTAAAGCAGCGACTCGACGCCGGAGACGACATCTTTGTCCTCGACGTGCGCGAGCCGCACGAATATCAGATCTGCAACCTGAATGGATATCTGATTCCGCTCGGCGATCTGCCCAAACGGATGAACGAACTCGACTCCAGCCGCGAAATCGTGGCGCACTGCCGCTCCGGCGTGCGCAGCGGCAAAGCTGTCGATTTCCTGCGCCAGGCGGGATTCAAGAAGGTGAGGAATCTCGCAGGCGGCATTTTGGCGTGGGCCGATCGCGTTGATCCGAGAATGCCGAAGTACTAATGGGCTACTGGCTTCCGGCCACCGGCTTCCGGCTTGAGGTCATTTGACCGAACTGCCGAAGCTGGTTTTCAGATTGTGATTTAGGATTCAGTGATGGCAACTGCAACACAATCTGTTTTTGCCGGGAGCAGGAAGCCAGCATCCGGCAACCGCTTCCCGGGATTCTCGGGGGAAGCAATCACCTTCCTTCGTGGTCTAGAACGTAACAACAAACGCGAATGGTTCCAGCCCCGCAAGCACATCTACGAAGAGCAAGTCCGCACTCCGCTTGAAGCGCTGGTGAATGCGATCAACTCCGAGCTCGCTGAGTTCGCCCCGCGCTATGTAACTCCAGTGAAGAAAGCAGTGTTCCGCATTTATCGCGACACACGGTTTTCGAAAGACAAGCGTCCATACAAGACGCACATCGCCGCGACCTTCTACCTGCAATCTCTTTGCAAAGCCGCCGGGCCATGCTTCTACTTTCATTTCACGCCGAAAGAGTTGTTAATCTTCGCGGGCGTCTACATGCCCGAGCGCGATGAGCTGCTGAAGATTCGCAATTTGCTGGCGGAGCGGCATGAAGAATTCCGCACACTAGTCCGCGGTCGTGCCCTGCGAAACGCTTTTGGTGAGCTGCAAGGCGAGAAGCTGTCGCGCATCTCGAAAGGTTTTGATAAAGACCATCCGGCAGAAGACCTGATCCGCGGGAAGCAATGGTTTTTCGAACACACTCTCGATGGTTCGGTCATAACCACGTCACGTATGTTGCCGGAGATCGTGAGTCACTTCCGCGCAGCAGCTCCGTTCATCGAATTTCTCGCGCAGCCCTTCGTGCAGCAGACCCGCCCACGCAAGCTGCCGTTCATGGCGTTCTGACAGGCGGCAAGAGGCGATAAGCAATCGGCAATCGGCCAAAGTCGCTTCTGCGTATCGCTTACAGCGTACAACCTACTGCTTGCATTTCAGCCACTTGCGGATGGGATTTCATTTTTCTATCTTGGGCCAGCCTTTCCTACGTACTTACCCTCTAAATATGCAAAGAACATCATGCTCTTCTCATTTCCAGCCACGGCTTTCGACGCTACGAGCGTACTTGCCGGCTTCTCACATTTGGGAACCGCGGTCACTGTTGGCATGTTCGTTGTCTGCGCTGTTCTGGCCACGCGCTGCAAGGGCCGCTGTCGCGAAGATGAGATCTTTCGCTTGCACGTCATGTAGAGCTGGCAATAGGCGTTAAGTGGTAGGCAATAACGCAAGTCTCTCTGACCTTTTGCCCTTCGCGATTTTCGTGTCCGCTCTTCTCGCTCAACCTTCAATGGCTGAAGAAATCTCCGCCCACTCTTTCATCAGCGATTCCAGATCGTTGCGCCGGGCTTCGAGTAGCTGCGTTAAGCGTGCGGTCTCTTGCGCACTCACAAATGTCAGCAGCGCATGCTCGCATTCCGCCATTCCTGCTTCGAGCTTCGTGATCTCTTCTTCGATCTCCCCCACCCGTTCTTTCATCTGACGCAGCTTGATCGGATTCATTCGCTTCTGCTTTGTCTCCGAGGGAAACTGGGCAGAATCACCGTTGTTCGCGATCGCCGGTTCAAGAGTGCTGGTCGTCGGAGCAGTTTCAGACGCAGTGGCTGCGATCTGCGAGGCTCCGCCTTGCTTACGCCAGAGATAATCTTCGTAGTTCCCTGGGAACACCTCGACTTTGCCATTCCCCACTTCGAAAATTCTGGTTGCGAGCTTATCGATGAAATAACGGTCGTGTGAGACGAATACCACGGTTCCATTGAACTCCTGCAATGCATTCAGCAGGACATCTTTCGCTCGCAAATCGAGATGGTTCGTCGGTTCATCAAGCAGCAGGAAGTTCGATGGATGCAGCAGCATTCGCGCTAACGCGTAGCGATTGCGTTCGCCGCCAGAGAGCACGCCCAGCTGTTTAAAGACATCGTCATCGGAAAAGAGAAAGCAGCCGAGCAGGTTGCGCAACTCAGTTGTAGTTGCGCGCGGCGCCACTTCTTCGAGGTCATCGAGCATGCGGCGTTCTGGATCGAGGACTTTGTACTGGTCCTGAGCGAAGTAATCCGGCTGTGCGTTGTGTCCGAGGACGTACTCGCCTGCCGTGAGCGGCTCGTCATTGCCGAGCATGCGGATCATCGTCGACTTTCCCGCGCCATTCGGGCCTACTAGAGCGACGCGTTCTCCGCGCTCGATCATGAAGTTCACGTCGCGAAAGACTTCTTTTTCACCGTAACTCTTGGCGACATTCTTAAACTCCCCCACGATCCTTCCGCTGGGCTTGGGCTGGGGGAAGCGGAAGTGAATCGTCTTTTCTTCCGGAGGAACCTCAATGCGCTCCATGCGTTCGAGTTCCTTGATGCGGCTCTGCACCTGCTTGGCCTTGGTCGCCTGGTAGCGAAAGCGGTTGATGAATGCTTCGAGCTGCTCGATTTTTTCCCGTTGATTGCGGTAGGCAGATTCAAGCTGCGTCTTGCGCTCCTCACGCTGCGCCAAATACTTCTCGTAATTCCCAGAATAGAACTGCACGCGCTTGTTCCAGATTTCCACCGTCTTCTTCACGGTCACATCGAGGAAGTAGCGATCGTGAGAAATCAGAATGAAAGCATTCGGATAATTGGCGAGATAGTCTTCGAGCCAGTTGCGCGTTTCGAGATCGAGATGGTTGGTGGGCTCGTCGAGCAGTAGAAGATTTGGCTTTTGCAGTAGCAGCTTGGCGAGCGCGATTCGCATCTGCCATCCGCCTGAGAACTCTTCAGTCGGGCGCTGCCAATCTTCCTTGCGGAATCCGAGTCCTGTGAGCACGGTTCCAACCTGAGCTTCGAGCGCATAACCGTCGCGTGCGCGAAAATGCGCTTCGAGCGAGTGAAACCGTTCCGCAACCTGCGCATACTCCGAGCCGGCATGATCCAGCTCCGACATGCGACTCGTGAGCTGCTCTAGCTCCTGCTCCATATTCTGCAGTTCGGCAAACACGGACATGCACTCGGCAAACACGGTTCGCCCGCTGAGCGAAAGTCCATCTTGGGGAAGGTATCCGGCGCTAATGCCTTTAGTCCGAACGATAGTGCCGTAGTCGAGCGTTTCGATTCCCGCCAGCACCTTCAGTAGTGTGGACTTACCCGTGCCATTCGCGCCGACAACACCGACGCGTTCGTTCGGCGTGATGAGCCAATCCAGATCTTCAAAGAGCAGCTTGGGACCGTAGCGCTTGCCCGCGCCGGAGAGTTGAATCATGGGACTACTTCAATTCTCGCAGAACCAGGGAACGGCGAACACGAAGATTACGGAAGGAACAGATGAGGTCACGAAGACTTCTTGTGACCTCTCTCTGTTGCCTTAGTGACCTTCGTGTTCGCCGTCCTGTTTTTTGTTTCGCCCAGGAATTCCCGCCGGGTTCTCATGCGTGCGTTCCCGTATATTCACTTTCAGAGCACTGCCGAGATGAACGGCCGCGTCTCCGAATTTATCGCGCAGGCGATCGGCTGCTGAGAGTGCTTTGTTCCAGCGATCGGGAGTGGCGAAATCGAAGGAAAGCGATGCGGAGGCGCTGTCGAAGCCTGAAACGTGCACTCCTAACAGGCGCACCTTTGCTCCGGGCCTCCAGTTGTCATGAAATAGTTTGCGGATGTTCGTGAGGATCACATGATCGCTGCTCGTAGGTTCCGGCAGCGAGTGTGAGCGCGTGATCGTCGTGAAATCGGAATAGCGCAGCTTGAGTTGAATGGTTCGCGCTTCGAATTGCTGTTCACGCAGACGGCGGCCGACCATCTCGGTTAATCGAGCCAGCGAGGTTTCCAGGATTTGCAGATTCGCGGTGTCCTCGCCGAATGTGTGCTCGTGACTAATCGATTTTGTTGTGTTCTCCCCAATCTCTTCATCGAACCATCCGCCGGCGTCTTCGCCGCGAGCTTTGCCGGCCATCGCGGAGCCATATGCGCCGAAATGCTGTTCGAGATCCTGGCGCGTGGTGAGGTCGGCGAAGGTGCGAACGCCAAGCTCGTGGAGGCGAGCTTCCGAGATCTTGCCTATGCCGGGCATCTTGCGTACCGGCAAATCAGCAAAGAGTCGGGCCTCGTGTCCGGGCCAAACGAAGAGAACACCGTTTGGCTTGGCCAGATCGGAGGCAATTTTGGCGACAACGCGTGCCGTCCCAATTCCGATCGAGCAGTTCAGATTTAACTCGCGTTTTATTTCCTCGTGTAGATCATGAGCTGACCTGAGCGGTGGGCCGAGGAGGCGAGCGGTTCCGGTCATGTCGAGGTAGGCTTCGTCCACTGACGCCATTTCCACTTTGGGAGAGAAGCGGCAGAGGATAGTGTGCACCTTGCCTGAATACTCGCGATAAAGATGAGGATGTCCATCGAGATAGATGCCATCCGGACAGAGCTTCGCAGCAGTGCGCAGCGGCATGGCAGAATGGACTCCGAATTTGCGCGCCGCGTAGGAGGCTGCGGCCACAACTCCGCGCTGATCTTTTGGTCCACCGACAATGACCGGCTTGCCTTTGAGCGATGGATCGAGCAGCTCTTCGACGGAGACGAAGAAGGCGTCCATGTCGAGGTGGAAGATGATGCGCTGATCCATATCAACTGCTATTTCACCACGGAGCCACGGAGAGCACGGAGGATTTGTTAAAGGTGTCATCCCGAACTGCCGTTTTGGTGCTGATCAACCGCCGTCCAGGGAATGAGCAGTGGCTCCACAAAAAAGGTTTTCCTCAGTGTCCTCCGTGGCTCCGTGGTGAAAAAAGGAGCCATGAAGCTTCCCAGTCATCACCGTCATCCAATCCAAGAGCAACTTCTCGTCTCAACCCGGTTTAGGATGAGACTGAAGGAATTGTTGTCTTTCGCAAGCCCCTGAATGTCCCCTGAAGAGCTGCAACTCGAAGAGCAGAAGGCCGCCGAGCATCACCAGAGCACGATGGAGCGCATCCGCTCGTTCGAGCAGACGCTGGAGAGCGCGACTAAGACCATGGTCTTCGGCGAGATCGCCAAACTGGCGGTCGATTCCTTCCGCTCCAGCAAAGTTCGGTTCGCACTCACTGCACTCGGCATGGTGATCGGCACGGCGTCGCTGATCCTGGTCGTGACCATCGGCCTTACCGGCAAGCAGTACATCCTCAATCAGATTCAGGCGATCGGCGCCAACATGATCTACGCCTATTACGAAGGCGGCAGCAATTCTTCTTTCAGCACCGTTCAAAAAGACGAGCTCACGGAAGATGACGAACGCGCCGTTCGCAACGAAGTCCCAGACATCATTGCGTCCTCTCCGATGATCGAACTGCACGACCGAATTTCCGTTGGTGAGGGAAGAGAGCGCGACCTTCTGGTGCTTGGCGTCTCTGCGGAATACCAGACGGTCCGGAATCTCCTGATCCCTTCGGGCAGATTTTTCGATTCGGAAGAATCGCAGACGCGTACGAAAGTGGCGTGCGTCACTGTCCAACTAGCGCGGCGACTTTACGGCAACGAAGATTCGGCGGTGGGACAGACGATCAAGATCAGCAATCTACCGTTCACAATTATCGGCACCTTCAAAGAGCGAGTAGAGACATTCGGGCAGTCGGAAATTGCCGAGGACACAATTCTCATCCCGTATACCGTTGCCAGGTACTTCACCGGCACCGACGCCGTGAAGCAGCTCTTCTTCTCCATGGCCGACGCAAGCGAGGTAGATCGGGCAACCCAGGAAATTCATCGAGTTTTGCAATCTCGTCACCGTGCGCAGTCCGTGTACCACGTCGAAAACCTGCAACAACTGCTTTCCGTTGCCGCGCAGACCGCGAACGCTCTCACAGTCGTACTGCTCCTGATTGCCACGGTGACGCTCGTCGTAAGCGGCGTAGGCATTATGAACATCATGCTGGCAAATGTGCGCTCGCGCATTCGCGAGATCGGCATTCGCAAAGCAGTCGGTGCTACACGTCAGGAGATTCGACTGCAGTTCCTCACCGAAGCGGTATTCATCTCTCTCACCGGTGGGCTGCTCGGGACGGTGATCGGCCTGTGCGTGCCTCTTTCCGTCCGCTTCTTTAGCGAATACAGAATCCCCATTTCGGGACTGTCGGCGATCATCGCGATCCTAGTGGCCTCAGGCGTAGGCATTATCTTCGGTACGGTACCGGCCACGCGCGCCGCACAGTTGGATACCGTAGAAGCATTGAGGTACGAATAACATCCTCCCTAGCTCGCTTTGGCGTGTGCCGCAAATGCTTTTGGTCTGGCTGCGCGATCGAAAATCATCATCGCACTCATTAGCAACAACGCAAACGCCGGCACGAGCAGTCCGGAATGGAGCGATCCGGCACGGGTCGAGACTTCCCCGGTGAGTGCCGGCAGAGTGGCAGCTCCAATCCCCGAAAGTGAGAAAGTCCACTTCGATTTTGGCGAATCATGCATGAGGGCGAGAATCCTCGCCATGCAAAGAGGGAAGATCGGCCCGAGCATGAGCCCGGTACAGGTCGCGCTGAACACGGTTGCGAGAGGTGTTCGCAACAGCAGAAACATTAGGACACTCACGAAGGCGCCCAGAACAGAGGCGGAAAGCAGCTGCAGCTCATCCATGCGGCGCAGCAGCCACGGCGAGATTGTGCGTCCACAGAGAAGCGCCAGCCAGAAGCACGATGTCGCAAGGGGGGCCAGGACATTGCTCGAGACCGCAAGACGATGAACGTAGGTCATGAGCCAGCCGCCGACGGACGTCTCACTTCCCACGTACAGGAACGCCATCAGCGCAAACATTGCTACTCGTTTCCAGTCGATTTCGTGGGTACGTGATTCGGCATCCGTCGCATCCACGGCAACTTGCTGGCCGCCGAAGACAGGAATCAGCGTGACGATCATCGCCGTTCCCAATATGGGATAAAAGTATTCAGGAGGAAATCGGCTGACCCACAGGGACGCAAGCGGCGCGGAGATCACCGCGCCGAAGCACCACCAGGCGTTGAGAACGGAAAGCACGGCGCCGCGACGAGCGGGAAACACCTTGCCCATCCACATGCTGGTGGACGTCATGGCCAGCCCGAGACCCAATCCAAAGGTGAAGAACAGCGGCATGCGCGCCTCGCCGCGCACGAACGCAATCGAGACAGCGCTGATGATCAGCAGCAGATAACCGCGAAGGGCACTTCGAAAGAACTGTGAGCCGACCAACAGAGCGCCCATTGCCGATCCGCAGAACTGGGCGGCAAAAAGAAATCCAGCGCGGCGGTCGTCGAGACGCCAATGCAAGCTGAGCGTCGGGAGCAGGGAACCGAGAAGCGTTGTTCCGATCCCCGTAAGGGCAAATGCCAACTGCATTGGCAAGATGCTGCGCGGGGCGGTC
>Ga0134125_10009636_pt1 | contig 10862 bp, 8 predicted proteins | sample KB31751_FD_96464 | JGI IMG/M metagenome (GOLD analysis project Ga0134125, IMG submission 96464) | Terrestrial soil microbial communities with excess Nitrogen fertilizer from Kellogg Biological Station, Michigan, USA - KB3-175-1 | ecosystem: Environmental > Terrestrial > Soil > Unclassified ...
AACAAAAGCCTCTTTTGAGTAGTCCGGCTTTGCAGCGGGCGAAAACGGTGCCGACTCGGCTTTTACCGGGGTTCCTGCAGTTATTGTTGCGCTGCTTCCGGGAAAAATTAAACAAAAGCTTAAAGCTCCCCACGCGGACAGAAGGATGACACCCGGCCGCTTTCCTCCCCGAAATGTCATTGAGCGTGTGTTTCCCTAAATCTTATCGGACGGAAGCACACAGCAAGAGATCAGAATAACCGGTTATCAGCCCAATTGCCGCGTATTTTACAGCCGCGGCAGCACTTCGCGCGCGACCTGGATGCTCTTTTCATTGGCGTCCGGCACCGGCCCTGGGACAATGCGGATGATCGTGTCACCCTTCAAGACGTTGAGCCCGAGGTTGCCGAGGCGGATGGCGCGGTCTCCCAGGTTCGGCACTTCGGAACCGGCGCCTTGGAACTTGCTCATCAGAGCTTTGGTCGCGCTGAGCGCCGTCATTTGCGCCTTGCCATCGCTTTGAACGATCACGATAAGCAGCGGCCGTTCCGTCTCGGTGGAGGTATTTAATCCCGCGGCCTTGGTCATGTTTGCGGCCAAGTCCGAAACCGCGTTCGCCACCTGCTCCGGGGTGACAGCATTTCCGGCATGAGTGTTGTTGCGTTCGGTAACGCTGGCCATTTCCTGCTTCGCCAATTTGGCGCTCAATCCCGGCGGCCCGTAGTAGCGGCACTCATGCCCTTCGCCATCCGCTCGATCGATGGGAACAGCAAGAAGATGGGCAATGGTTTCTTTTGGCAGCAATTCACAAACGCGAATGCCGGACGTATCGCCGGTGATCAGGCGTTCCTGATAGGCGTGGGCTTTGGCGACTACGGCTTGCTTGATGCGATGAGCGGCATACCAGATTCCGGCGCCGGCTAGGATCGCAAAGAACCCCATGACAACCAGGACGATCAATATGATCTTGAGAGCGCCGCCTCCGCTGCTCTTTACGGGCGCCGCGGGAGCCATCGCAGGCGCCTGAACGGGCGGCCTCGGAGGCGATGCTGTCCCGCCTGTTTGCGCTCCGCATTGAGGGCAAAACGCTACTCCATCTCCTGTAGGTGCGCCGCAATTACCGCAAAATCTTGCCACAGCCGAAATCCCCCGCCAGTTACGTTATCAGGTCTATTGAACACGATCTATAGGCTTCCGGTTTCGGTGGTAGTGCTATGCGCGGCGAATTGGCTTATTTTGGTATTAGGGAGTGGTTAACACCGGAAAGACTTCTGTTAGAAGCAAAACGGAAACCTCCCTGTTGAAAAGGAGAAGAGAGTTCGAATGCAAAAAAGCTTACTAGCGCAACTGCGTGAGATGACCGTTGTAGTGGCCGATACCGGTGATATTGAATCCATTGAAAAGGTGAAGCCGCAAGATGCTACGACGAATCCTTCTCTAATTACCACTGCGGCGCAGATGCCCCAGTACCAACAGATCGTCGATGACGTGCTGCTGGGGGCCAAAAAAGACTTGGGGAAAGACGCCAAAGACAAAGATGTTTCCACGCTGGCGTTTGAACGCCTGGCGGTGGCTTTTGGAAAGAAAATTCTCGAAATCATTCCCGGGCGTGTTTCGACGGAAGTCGATGCGCGGCTATCTCATGACGGCGAAGCAACCAAGGCGAAGGCCCGCTCGATTATCAAGCAATACGAAGAGGCGGGAATTTCGCGCGAGCGTATCCTGATCAAAATTGCCTCGACCTGGGAGGGCATTAAGGCGGCGGAGCAGCTTGAGCAGGAAGGGATTCACTGCAACCTTACACTGCTGTTTGGCTTGCACCAGGCCATTGCTTGCGCGGAAGCCAAGGTTACGCTGATCTCGCCCTTTGTCGGCCGCATTCTCGATTGGTACAAGAAGAACACCGGCAAGGACTATGAGGGCGCGGACGATCCCGGCGTGCAATCGGTGACGCGCATCTACAACTACTTCAAGAAGTTCGGCTATAAGACAGTGGTGATGGGCGCAAGTTTCCGCAATGCGGGAGAAATTAAGGAACTCGCTGGCTGCGACCTGCTGACCATTTCACCGAAGTTGTTAGAAGAACTGGATTCCACCGCGGGCGAGCTGCCGAAAAAACTGGATGCCGCAAAATCGAAAAGCACGGATATCCAGAAGATCGCGATGGACAAGGCGACGTTCGACAAGATGCACGCGGAAGACAAAATGGCCTCGGACAAACTGAGCGAGGGTATTAAGGGCTTCAGCGAAGCGCTTGTGAATCTCGAAAAACTGCTCGCGGACCGGCTGGTGAAGTTAGGAGCGAGCGAAGGCAAGGAACTGGCTTACAAATAGGGCTGTTCGACTGAAGGGGCGACTGCATTAGTCGCCCCTGTATTGCCGCTCCCTCCCGGTTGCGGTTGTAACTCTTTGTCGCAGCCGCGGCTCGTCTCAAGCCGGCGTCTGTGAGCCGCCACACGCCGGATGCCCACAACCACAGGCGACGTCGGCAGTGCCGCCTTTCCCTTCGCAGTAAGCGCTGCAATAATCGCTGCCTTCTCTCGCAGCGCAGTTACATGACGGGTGTTTACACTTCTTTGCCTTATCGGCCATAGTGCCTCCTGGGCTAATAGACACATGCTGGCCCTATTCCCGTACCTGTTGAAATCACGGTTGTTTATTCGAAACGTTTGTCAGTGGGGAAAAGCCGCCGGCCGTGCGCTTTTGCCGTTGCGGCCCGATCGCGCATCCCCGCATTTTGCGCCGCGCCGATAAAGCCCGCCAGCGCGTCGGCATTCTTAGGATCGGCTTGGAGAGCGAGCGAATACTGGGCGAGGGCGCGCTGGGCATCGCCGGCCGATTCCAGATACGCCGCGAGTTTCAGGCGGTAGGGCAGGGAATCGGGTTGAATTTGCAGTAATTGCGTGATTGTTCGCGCCATTTCCGTTGGGTTCTTGGCGCGTTCATAGGCGGTGATGAGCGCTTCGTAGGCGTCAATATATGTAGGCTCGATATCAATGGCTTTGCGAAAATGTTCGATCGCGGGACTGTAGCTTTCCTGTTTTAGTGCCGCGGCACCCAAGCGATACTCGGCTGCCGCCGTTTGAATATGTGGGGCGAGTAACGTCGATGCCAGCAGCAAGACAGCAGCAATCACTGAGCCGAATCACCTTTCAAAGTGGCCGAGAGCCTGTGGTCGCTGAGTTCCTGCAGTGGATTTGCGGCTTCGGCTGTAACTTGCTGAAACAGAGCGCGAGCCTCCTGTTTACGCCCGAGAGCCTGGTACGTGCGCGCCAGATTGTAGGCGGCGCTGCGCGATTGCGGGTCTACTTTGTGCGCCAGTTCCAGATCGCCAAGCGCTTTCTCTCTTTCGTGCTTACTCAGTTCGATTTTGCCGCGTAAAACGCGCGCGGATACCGAGTTGGAGTTTAGGTCGATCGCCGTATTTACTTCGGCGAGTATGGCAGCGGTCTTTGTCGGGTCGCGCCGTACCAGGCATTCGGCCTTCAGATAGTGAAGGTCTGAATCCTGAATACCCGCCTTTTCGGCACTGTCCAATTCGGCAACGGCCGCATCGAGTTTGTCCTGCTTGTAACTGGTCAGCGCCTGAAAGAAGCGCGGGTCAGGATGATGCGGTGCGAGCCGGATCGCGGTGGTGAACGCCGTATGGGCCACATCGAGGCGGCCGATCATTGTATTAGCCGCGCCCAAAACAATAAAGGCTTGAAAGGAGTCCGGGAAACGCTCCGTCGCTTTTGATGCAAGCGCAGCGGCCTGATCTAAATTGCCGGTATCGGCATAAAGCGTGATGCGGTTGAAGTATCCGGCGGGATCGTCCGGATACTCCCGTATAACTCGCTCGAAAATGGCGTTCGCCTTCGGATATTGATTCAATTTTGAATACGATACACCGAGTAGATTTGCGCACTTTCCGTCAAGTGCCTTTTCCGATTGCAATTTCGTCAAAACATCTACGACTTGTTCGTAGCGGCCTAGTTCGAATTCGCTTAGCGCAACTGCATATTGATGCGTGACCGGATCAGGAGTGTCCGGGGGGACAGCTTGAAACAGTTTGAGCGCGGCGTCGAAATGGCGGGTGCGGCCATAAAGCCATCCCAGTTGAAATTTTTCGAGCGGCGTGAGATCGCGGCAAGAATCGAGAGTGCCGAGCGTTTTATAAGCCTGGTTGAATTGCTTCTTGCTCAGCAACGTGGATGCCTGCTCGAAAACCGGACCTGCGGCGCATTTCGAACTTTCGGGCGCATAGGCAGACAATGGCAGGGTAATCGCCAGCACCAATGCCAAATACGCTTTACTGCACATAGGTCCCAGGATCTTCAAATTGAAGCGACGCGGTCTTCTGCGATTGCAGATCTTTCACCTTCCCCAATTCAGCCTGAGCCTCGCGCGGCCGGTGAAGCGCTGCATAGACGCGCGAGAGTTCGAGATGCAGATCGATGGAGTTGCTTTGTTGTGGTTCAACCTTCTCTAGCCGGTTCAGGCTTCGCATAGGCTGGTTCCGCTGCCGGTACAACCGCGAAAGCGCAACTCCAACGGCAACGCTCGCATTGCCATCCTGCCAGGCTCTTTCGAGATATTCCACGGCCGATTTCGGGTTTCCATCGCTCAATTCAATGATGCCCAACTCTCCGTTGGCCAGCGGGTTGTTATGATCCGCCGCGAGAACCTGTTGAAAATACTTTCGGGCTTCATCATTCTTTCCTTCGGCCTTGGCGCAACGCGCTAATCCGAGTAACGCCGGAGGAAGGGCCGGCGTACTCGTCAACGCCTTTCCATATAGATCGCGAGCTTTGGTATAGTTGCCGCGCGCCAGTGCAAGATCGCCCGTTGCCGTCACAAGCAGCGGCTGATCGGGAGACGCTGCAAGGTCGTGGGAAAGTATCGCGGAAGCGCTATCGAAATAACGAAGGCGCATCAACTGCTGCGTTAGAGGATAGTCTACTTTCACCGGATCGGGCGATAAATGCCGAGCGCGATACAGCCAGGGAAGCGCGAAGCGAGGCTGATTGCTCTCCGCATAGTCGATGCCGACACGCAGGTATGCATCGGCATAGCCGGGGTGTTTGTCGATGGCCGCAAAGTAGCTGTGCCGGGCGTCGTCAAAACGATGCAGATGCGAATAGGCCAAGCCTAAGTTGAAATACACGGCCTGATCGGCTTGTGCCGCCGGGATTCGCGTGAGCAGAGAGACGACCTGGGGATAGCGCTGCGCCCGAGCGTAAAGCCCGGCAAGCGAAAACAACAGCGGCGGAGAAAGCAGCGCCGCGTTTTGGGCGATGACGTCATCCAGTTTCTTGAACTTGCCACCGCTCATTGATGCCGCGGCATAAAACAGGAAGAATGGCGGATCGTGAAGCAGTTTCCGCGCGGCCGCGTTGTTGCCGTGAAGCGCGCCGATTAAGGTATCGAAGCGCTGAAATTGTTGGTCCTGCGAGCAGGACGAACGCGCGGCCTCAAGCGTCGTAGAAGCCGCTGTGATGTTGCGCTGCTCGAGCGCCGAGCGAATACCTTGATACTGTTCCGGGCACGAAACAGTAGTAATCGCTAAAAGCAGTGCGGCAATTCCAACCAGCGCGGATGCATCTCCTACACGATCAAAATAGCAGTTTCAACGCGAATTGAATTTCACGCGGCGGCTGCGTACCGTTAATCTGGCCGAACGTAGAGCTTTGAACGTTGCCATCAGGCGTACTGAAATTGGTGTGGTTAAAGACGTTAAAGAACTCGCTTCGGAACTGAAGCCGGAATCTCTCGCCGAATAGAAAGTCTTTAAACGCCGAAAAGTCTACGTTGTTGTACCACGGCCCCGACATATTGTTTCTTCCGACATTGCCGAACGTAAAGGGCGCAGGTGTTGCAAATGCGTTCGTATTGAACCATTCAAAATGGTTTTGAGTAAAGCCGGTGGTAGGATCGCCAACCAATTGCGCGCGCTGGCTGCCGCCGCCGACGTTTGCCGCGTCGCAGCCGCAGGTGATTCGGAACGGTTGACCCGAAATATCGGTGACGATACCGCCCACGTTCCAGTTGCCCAATACTGTACGGACAAAAGGATTGCCGGTGGCCAGATGAGGCTTGCCCTTGCCGAAGGGGAGGGCATACACGCTGCTGAAGGTGAACAAATGCGTGCGGTTAAAGTCCGATGGCCCCCAATCCCGGCGCAAATCGTAGATGGTTTCGATGCTTCCCGACTGGCCTTCCGACTGGATATCGAGCGACTTCGACCAGGTATATGAAGCGAGGAAGTTCAAGCCGGATGACAACGATTTCTGCAGCTTCGCCTGAAAGGCGTTATAGCTGGCGTTGCCGACATGTTCGTCGAATGAGAACGATCCGCCGTAGGCTGGAAATGGCTGGCGCGCGGAGATGGGCCCCGGAGCCGGATAGAGCGCTGTGTTAGCGACAGGCTGGACAAACAGATGGCGGCTGACGGAGCCGACATAGTTTACGTTTAGAACCAGCGAGCCGGAAAGTTGCTGTTCGATTCCGAAGTTGTATTCCATCGCATACGGAATTTTGTTTCGCGGATTGGCTCCGAAATCCACAAACGGCTGCAGCGGATTGAAGAACGACGAGTATTCGGGCAGATTGTTGAAGTATGTCGTGGGCAATCCGTGGTTCAACCCTTGTACGGAAACGCCGACGCCGTTTGGCCACGAAATGCGCGGGTCCTGCGCCTCCTGTACCAGCGTGTTGTTGTGGTCGTCGAAGACGGCGAATGCCGACCGAATGACGGTTTTAGAAGTGGCGCGGTAGGCGATGCCGAAGCGCGGTTGGAAGCCGTTGTATTGAGGATCGAAGTAGCTGGGACGCACGTTCGCTTGCGGATAGAGCGGCGGCACGGGAGCGGAGACGAGAAAGTTTCCGGTTATGACATCGAGACCGGAAACGATATTGGCGTAGTGAGCGGGTTGAACGAAATCGTAGCGGAGGCCGGCGGTGATGGTTAAATTCTTCGAAGCCTGCCATTGATCCTGAACATATCCCGCATACCAGAAGCTGTTAATATCCGCCGATGTGGTGCCGAGGAAGCCACCGAGTTCATCGGGCAGCCCCATCATAAAACTGGCCGCGCCGGATCCGGTGCTATTGGATAGGCCGCCTTGCGAGGTCGCGTTTTGCCGGAAGGTTGTGGAAACGCCCCAGCCATCGTCGAAGCTGTGAATGTGATAAACCATTCCGCCGACGCCGATGGTGTGATTGCCGCGAACGATGGAGAGATCGACATGGCCGTCGTGATTTTGCTGCGGCCCTAGTGGGATGGCAAACTGGCCGACGCCGGTGAAGCCGTTCGAAATTCCCATATTCGGGCCAAGCGGAATATCGTTTTGGACGTGGAAAAGCTGGATGTAGTTGGTCGCCTTCAGCAAGTCGAGACCGGAAGGCTCATCAAATTGGCCAAAATTAGTATTCGTCCAGCCGTAATGGATGTTCAGAATTGTTGCTGCTCCGAACAGGTGGGTATACCCGACGGCCACGGTTTGCGCGTAATTGAAGAGCGATTGCGTATACGTCGGCAGGCTTTCCGGACGCGTTAGCGTTTGGTTTGACCGGTTATAGCGGCCAAAGACTGTGTCATTATCGCCGAAGCGGTGATCGATGCGAATGCCGGTCTGATCGCTGTCGGTATTTGTAGAAGCGGCAAAGGAAAGGTTCGGAAACACGTTCTGCGCCACGCCAAGGTTCGGCAGCGGATAATACTTTTGCAGCATAACGAGCGATGCCGGATTCAGCCGGTTGGTGGGAATGGTGTTATTCGGGAACGGATCGCGAATGATGTTAGCGGGATTGGTCGGATCGGTCCGGCTCGTAGCAGGATCGTAAATCTCGTTCTGATACATCGGTCGGCCCAAACTGTCGGTTCCCACTTGCGAGCCGAGCAAGCCGGAGAAGTCGCCCTCCCGCATCGGTCCCGTCAGAACGCTTGAACGGCGCGTGCCGCTTTGGCGCGACCGGAATCCCTCCCAATATGCGTTGAACCAGGTATTATCCTTGCCGTTGAAAAAGGGAAGCCGGACGGGGCCGCCGAAATTCACGCCGTATTGGTTTTGCTTGTATGGAGGCTTCTGCACGTCGAAGAAACTTCTCGCGTCCAGCTTGTCGTTGCGAAGAAATTCCCAGAGCGCGCCATGAAACTCGTTGGTTCCGGAGCGGCTGACGATGTTGATGTTTGCTCCGGAGGAAATGGCAAATTCGGCGTCCGTTATGTGCGACTGAACGTTGAATTCCTGCAAGGCATCGGGCGGAGGACTAATGGCCCAAGTGTTCGTGTAGACGGCATTGTTTAGAACGCCATCCATCGTGAAGTTGTTTTGCTGTCCGCGCTGACCGTTCACTGACGGGCTGATGCCGCCTTGGCCTTGCTTAACTGTAAATGCGCCCTGCTGTCCTGATTCCTGCGGCACCGCACCGGGTTCCAGCAAAGTAAGTTGCGTAAAGCTGCGGCCGTTCAGCGGCAGATCGACAATCTGCTGATGCTGCACCACTCCGCCGAGGGTCGCCGATGTTGTATTCAGGGGCGGAGGCGCGCCTGTTACTTCAACCGTTTGCGAAACTTCCGAAAGCGACATTTTAAAGTCGACTGTGGCGCTTTGGTTAACAAGTAACTGCATGCTTTTGCGCGATTCCGTCGCAAAGCCCGGCGCCGTCACCTGGATGTCGTAGTGGCCCGGCGGTAACTGCGGAATGATGTACGTGCCGTTGGCCGAAGAGGTGGCTGAGCGGCGGACGCCGGTTTCCTGGCCCGTAACCTCGATCTTTGCGTTGTTTACCGCCGAACCCGACGGGTCGAGAACGGTGCCATTGATGGAGCCATTGGTGGTTTGGGCAATGGCGGAAATTGCAAAAAGAAAAGAGCAGCCGGCAAGACCGGCAAACCTTCGAACGGGGAACATCTTTCTCTCTCCTGAGCAACTCAAATAGCCGCCGAGAACGCAGACCGACGTTTCGTCGTTGGCATTATGTCTAGGTATAAATGGTTTCCACTAGTTGGTCAAGACTTTTTTAACGGCGAAATAAAAGTGCTCTACAATACGGTTTTAAACGCAAGGACAGGGAAGCAATTTGCTACAAAACGGAAGGATGCCTCCCACAGGATCGTCTCTCACACCGCGGATTCTCGGAGTTCAGGACGTTCGCGATAGCAACGAAATGTATTTCCTGCACCTGATTCGGGACCGCCAGCCGGTTTCGCGCACCGATCTCGTCCGGGAAACGGGTCTGCGCGCCGGCACTGTCTCGGTGGTGGTCAACCGTTTGCTAAAAGCGGGCTTTATCTACGAAGCGGAAGAAGCTCCTTCAAACGGCGGGCGGCGGGCCGTGTATCTGCAAGTGAACTCGGAAAAAGCATACGTAATCGCCATCAGCATCGGCGTTACGCAATCCGCCTTTGTTGTGAGCGACTTTAACGGTCGCATTCTGAGCCAGCACATGGTGCGAACTGCCGGAAGCGCCGCGAGCTTTTTAAAGAGGCTCTGCGGTGAAATTCTGGAACATATTCGCGCCCGCTATCGCGACATCAGGTTTCTTGCGGTGGGCGTCTCCGTGCCGGGACTGCTCGAGCGTGCCGAAGGCAGAGTGGTTCTCTCGCCGAACCTGGGATGGAACGATGTGCCGGTTCGCGCGCTGATCGAAGCGGAGCTAAAGCTTCCGGTCTATGTGGAAAACGACGCGAATGCCGCGGCCCTGTCGGAGCTGTGGTATGGGCCGCTTGAAGTGTCAAAGGCGCACAGTTTGCTTTTCGTGCTGGTTGTCGAAGGAATCGGAACGGGCTTCATTCTAAACGGCGAGTTGCACATCGGCACCAGAGTGGGATCCGGCGGATTCGGGCACATTCCGCTCGATGCGAGCGGGCCTCAATGTTCCTGCGGAAACAAAGGCTGTTGGGAGGCAATGGCATCGGATACGGCCACCGTTTCCCGCTTCCTGAAAATGCACCCGGAGCGGGAAACCGACGTCCGTTCCATGCACGATCTAATTACGCTGGTGGCGGCGGGCGACCGGGACGCCACCGACGAGGTGAAGAAGACGGCTTCATTCATTGGCCAAGCCTTGCGAGGTCTTTCGCATGGGCTCGCGCCGGAGGTGATTGTAATCGGCGGTCAGATCACGGAAGCGTGGAAGGTGATCGAGCCGGTGATCAGAAATGAACTGAAGAGCGGTTATTTACTTGAAAATGTGTCGCTGCCGAAGCTGCTGCGAGCGAGCGTGCAGGATCCCAGCATCTTTGGCGGCATCCCGCTTGCCTTGCGAACCATCTTTTCGGGGCAATCGCCACGGCGATTGTCGTGACGGCTAACGCTCAATGTCGTTTAGTTAAGAGCTTTGGTGTCCTTTCCATACTGGGGTCGCTTACGCTTCCGGCTCGGATTCGGCATCTTGCACAAAAGCAATGCGCCTCTGGACCTCGGCTAGTCTCTTAAGTAGATGACATTGCGCTTACGCTTCCGGTTCCGATTCAAGGTCTTCCATACAAGGAACACGGTCGCAGCTCTGAAACTCCTCACCTTTCCACTCTCACCGTCAATACCTGAAACGGCTTGAAATCGAGTTTCACGGAATCGTTCTGCACAGCCAATGCCGCTTGATTCTCCTCGACTCCGGAACAGAGATGCGCGGAACTAATTTTGAAGCGAGGAAAATGAAGTGTTGCCGTGGTCGCGTGTCCGGCGATTTCCGCGGCGCGCAGAATCATCCCGTGGCCATCCTCGGCTTGTTTCCACGTCACTAGAGCGACATCCGGATTCGACATGTCCAAAAAACTTGCGCCGGTTGGAGGCAGGGGCCGCTGCGGATCGCCTACTTTGTCCTGGCTGACCACGTAGTCGATTGCCGGCTGCCGCATCGCTTCGATGCCAAGCTGGTTTAGTTTGCCGCCGTCCAAA
>Ga0134125_10009637_pt1 | contig 10862 bp, 11 predicted proteins | sample KB31751_FD_96464 | JGI IMG/M metagenome (GOLD analysis project Ga0134125, IMG submission 96464) | Terrestrial soil microbial communities with excess Nitrogen fertilizer from Kellogg Biological Station, Michigan, USA - KB3-175-1 | ecosystem: Environmental > Terrestrial > Soil > Unclassified ...
GGCGAGTCGCTGAGCGACGCGCAGTTTGCGGCGCTGCGCCGGGAGCAGGACGCCGGCGATCCGCCTGACGACGCCGCGACGCTGCTGCAGCAGGCCCAGCAGTCGATCCACAGCGCGCTGGACGTGCTGCGTGCGACGCCGCGCGACTCGCTGCTCCAGCCGCGCGTCGTAGGGCGATCGCGACTGCCCACCTCCGTCCTTGGCCTCCTCGTGCACGTGGCCGAGCATACCCAACGGCACACCGGTCAGCTCATCACGACGGCCAAGGTGATCACGGCACTGGCACAAATCGCGCAGCAAGCGCGTTGATCAATACTCTCTCATCGATTGCCCACGGAGGTGACCTCATGGCACACAAGACCGCTGCACGCACGCACGCATCGCGGGCGATAGCGCGGGCCCCGTCGTCCGACCGCGCCGTCGCCGCGCCACGACTCTTTCGCACGAAGAACGACATCCCGGAAGCCACGCGTGTCCAGGTGATCGGACTGCTCAACCAGCGGCTGGCTGATGCCATTGACCTCCAGACGCAGTGCAAGCAGGCGCACTGGAACGTGAAGGGCCCGTCGTTCATCGCGCTGCACGAACTGTTCGACGATGTCGATGAAGCCGTGGAGGGCTACATCGATCTCATCGCCGAGCGTGTCGTGCAACTGGGCGGCGTGGCGGAAGGCACCGCGCGAGTGGTCGCCGAGCGGTCGGCGCTCGACGTCTATCCGCTCGTGCTGTCGAATGGGCTGGACCACGTGGACGCGCTGTCAAACGCGCTCGCCACGTTCGGGCGCACGGTCCGGCTGGGGATCGAGGAAATGGACGAGCTGAGCGACGCCGACTCCGCGGACATTCTCACCGAGGTTTCGCGGGGCGTGGACAAGTACCTCTGGTTTGTCGAGGCGCATCAGCAGAGTGATCCCGCCGCCAATGGCCGCGGGTAGGGGCAGCCCATGGGGCAGCCCATGGGGCTGCCCCTATGTTGGATCCACGCCACAAAGGGGCAGCCCCATGGGCTGCCCCTGACCGACTGACCGACTTTCATGAACAAGGAGCACACCATGGCAACCGCGATTGCACCGGACCAGTCCATTCTCGACAAGGGGTATGTCCACCCCGACTCGCTGGTGTCCACCGACTGGCTGGCCGCAAACCTGGACAATCCGTCCATCCGCATCGTTGAGAGCGACGAAGACGTGCTGCTGTACGACATGGGACACATCCCCAATGCGCAGAAGGTGGACTGGCACGCGGATCTGAACGATCCGCTGATTCGCGACTACGTGAGCCGCGAACAGTTCCAGGAGCTGCTGCGCACCAAGGGAATCGACGACCACACCACCGTCATCTTCTACGGCGACAAGAACAACTGGTGGGCGACCTATGCGTTCTGGGTCTTTCAGCTGTTCGGCTTCACGAACGCCAAGGTGCTGGACGGCGGCCGCGTGAAGTGGGAGCAGGAGCACCGCGCCTTCGTTACCGACGTGCCGAAGTTCCCGCGCTCGAGCTACGTGGCGCCGGAGCGCGATGACGCGAAGATCCGCGCCTTCCGCGAGGAAGCGCTCAAACAGTCGCAGTCACGCAAGCCGCTCATTGACGTGCGCTCGCCCGAGGAATTCAGCGGCGTGCGCACGCACATGCCCGAGTATCCGCAGGAGGGCGTGCTGCGCGGCGGACACATTCCCGGCGCGAAGAACGTTCCCTGGGGAAAGGCCGCGAATCCGGATGGCACGTTCAAGACGTCGGAGCAGCTCCGCGCGATCTACGAAGCTGACGCGGGGCTCAAGAAGGGCGACGACGTGATTGCGTACTGCCGGATCGGCGAACGGTCCTCGCACACCTGGTTCGTGCTCACGTACCTGCTGGGCTACGACAAGGTGCGCAACTACGATGGGAGCTGGACGGAATGGGGCAACTCCGTGCGGCTGCCGGTGGAGCGGTGAACACCAGGGACGAACACGCGGGAGCCGGCGCCGCGGCGCCGGCCGCGCCGGCTCCCAGTCGCGTTGTGGCCACCTGGGCGGGCGATCACCGGTTCGATACCGGCCGCCCGGGAGGACCTACTGCGCGAATCGACTCTGACACCGTCACGGGCCAGAGCCCGGTGGACGCGCTGCTCAGCGCGCTGGCCACCTGCACCGCGGTGGATGTCGTGGACATTCTGCGAAAGCGGCGCACGCCAGTGTCGGCGCTGCGGGTGGAAGTCGTGGCGTGGCGTGTGAACACCACGCCGCGCCGGCTCTCGAGCGTGCTGCTGCGCTATTACATCACGGGGACGGGCATCGAACGCGATCAGGCACTGCGTGCGATCGAACTGGCGGTGACGAAGTACTGCTCCGTGCGCGACTCGTTGCGCGAGGACATCGATGTGAAGTGGGAGCTGGAACTGGGATAGCCGCACGGCAGGTGCAGATGACGGTACTGGCAACGCAGGCGCCGAACATTCTCTCGGCGGTGGGATCCACGCCCATCGTGCAGCTCGTGAAGGTCGTCGAGCCGGACATGGCGGACGTGCTGATGAAGGTCGAAGGAATGAATCCGGGCGGGTCCATCAAGGATCGGACCGCACTGGGGATGGTGCGCGACGCGGAGGAACGCGGTGTGCTCCCGCCAGGTGGTACGATCGTCGAACCCACGTCAGGGAACACGGGCATTGGACTCGCGCAGGTGGCCGCGGCCCGTGGCTATCGCCTGGTGCTCTGCCTGCCGTCGCAGATGAGCGAGGAGCGCAAGCGCACGCTGCTCGCGTATGGCGCGGAGCTGGTGCTCACCGATCCCGAACTGCGCATGATCGCGGCCATCGCCGAGGCGAAACGCATTCGCGATGAGACGGGCGCGTGGATGCCGGATCAGTTTTCCAACCCCGCGAATCCGCGCATTCACTATGAAACCACGGGCCCCGAGCTGTGGGACCAGATGCATGGACGGATCAACGCGTTCGTGTACGGCTCCGGCACCGGTGGGACGATCAGCGGTGTAGGCCGCTTTCTCAAGGAGCGGGACCGGAACATCCAGGTGATCGCGGTGGAACCCGCGCGCTCGCCCGTGCTCGGCGGCGGCCAGCGCGGCCAGCACAAGTTTCAGGGCATGGGTCCCGGCTTCGTTCCCGACAACTTCGACTGGAACGTGGTGGACCGGGTGATTCCCGTGTGGGAGGAGGACGCCTTTCCGCTGGCTCGCCGGCTGGTGCGCGAGGAGGGAGTGTTCACGGGGATGTCGAGCGGCGGGATTGCCTGGGCGGCGCTACAGGTGGCGCGCGAGCTGGGACCCGGCAAGCGCGTCGCGATGATCAGTCCGGACAGCGGCGCGCGTTATCTGTCCACTGCGCTCTTCGCGGACGGAGAGAACGGCGACGGCCACGAGGGCGGACTGTAGCAGTCCGCCGTGGGGCACTAAGCGCGTGGACTACAAGGCGGTCACTGAGAATCCGGCATGGCGCAGCTTCGCCATGACCTTGCGGCGCACCATGGCCGGCACGGGGTGTTCGTCGCGCGTGGCCGCGACCGCTTCGAGAAATTGCCGCTCGAAGTCGAAGTACGGATGACACTCGCGACACTCCGCGAGGTGAAGGCGAATCGCATCCATGCGTTCGTCGGTCAGCTCGCTGTCGAGATAATCCCAGAGTTCTCGCAACACGCTCATGCAGTCCATGGCATCTCGTCGTCCTGTGAAGGCCCATGTCAGGCCTCAAGCTGAGCGTGAGCGCCGGCATCGCGCGGAACGAGTCCGGCATCACGCGCATGGTTGATCAGCATTTCCTGCAGCAGCCGTCGTCCGCGGAAAAGCCGGGAACGGATCGTCCCGACAGGGACCACGAGAATGACTGCCGCCTCTTCGTATGACATCTCTTCCACGTCAACCAGTTGCACGGCGGAGCGGAAGACGGCCGGGAGCCTGGCGATAGCCTGCCGGATCGCCGGCCCGACGTCAAGGCGCGAGAAGAGATCGTCGTCACCGGCCTGAATGAGCGGCGTGCTCATGCGAACGGCAACCAGCGTCTCGATCTCGGCGTCACTTCCCCCGTACTCCACCTTGTTGCCTTCCCGCTCGCGTGCGCGAAGGAAGACGTTGCGGCAGATCGTGAAGAGCCATTTGCGGCAGTCGCTGCCCAGCTGGTACGTGTGCCACGAGCGGTAGGCACGGAGAAAGGTTTCCTGCACGACGTCATCCGCGTCCGCCGAATTCCGGGTCATGGAGAGAGCGAATCGGAAAACGTCGTCGAGCCATGGGAGCGCCTCGCGTTCGAAACAGAGATCGTCTTTGCTGTCGGCTCTGCCAGTGTCGCACATTGAGATCGCCATAGCACCAAGCCCCGCGGATGTGTAGTGGTTCCGAAAGATTCAAGCTTGAACGGACCGCGGAGGAGAGACCCCATGGGGACCACGAGGTTCCATGGGTTCCACGGGCGCTCCACGGAGGGGTTCCGCGATGGTCTGGCGGACTCATCAGGTGACCCGCGCACGACCAGGCCATACATTGTCCGCATCGTGCACGTCCTTCTCCTTGGCAGCGCCGCGGGCGGTGGATTCCCCCAGTGGAATTGCTGGTGTCCAACGTGCCGCGCCGCCCGCGACATGCCCGGGCGGGCGCATCCGCGCACGCAGTCCTCAATTGCCGTGAGCGCCGACGGAACACACTGGTTCCTGTGCAATGCCTCGCCCGATGTGCGCGAGCAGCTCGGGCGGATTCCCCCGCGGCCCGTGCCAGGCACCCGCCACGTTCCGATCGATGGGATCATCCTCACGGACGCGGAGCTCGATCACACACTCGGCGTCGCGCTGCTGCGCGAGGGGCGGGCGCTCCATCTGTACGCCACGGGCGCCGTCGTGGACACGCTCGAGCGCGACTCCCGCATCCTGCCGGTGACGCGCGCCTTCGCCAGCGTGCATGTCACCACGCTCCAGCTCGGAGAGCCGGCGGCGCTCGTCAACCGCGATGGTTCGCCGAACGGGCTCCGGGTGGAAGCGTTCGCCGTCGCGGGCGACCCGCCCCGCTTCGCGTCGAACCAGACGGACGGACACACCGTGGGACTCGTGATCGTCGACGCGGCCAGTGGCGCGCGCTGCGCGTTCGTCCCCGGATGCGGCGCGCTGGACGAGGCGCTACTCGATCGTCTCGCGCAGTGTGATCTGGTGTTGCTGGATGGTACCTTCTGGAGTGACGATGAGCTGATTCAGCTCGGCATTGGCGACCGCGGTGCGCGCGCCATGGGGCACCTTCCGATCTCTGGGGACGACGGCAGCCTCGAGCGCTACGCCCGGCTCCCGGTGCGACACAAGGTGTACACGCACATCAACAACACCAACCCCGTGCTGCTCACCGACTCGGCCGAGCGTCGTGCGGTGGAGGCGGCTGGTGTGGTGGTTGGCGACGACGGCGATGCCTGGCAGCTCTGAGCGATACGTCCGGGGACAGAAAGGACTGGAGTCAACATGACCGTTACCAGCGAAATGCGACCGGTGCTCTGGCGCCTCGCTCGCATGGAGTTTGATCCGGTGCGGGAGAAGCAGGTGCTGCTCTATCCCGAGGGCGCGATTCTGCTCAACGACACTGCCGCGGAGATTCTTTCCCTGTGTGATGGCACGCGCACGGTGGACGACATCGTGCGAACCCTGGGCGACAAGTACGCCGCCGACGTGTCGGCCGATGTCCGCGAATATCTGGCACAGCTCTCCGATCGGGAGCTGCTGCGCAACGCCGCCCGGACCCCCGCGCCGGACGTCGAGGGCACGTGATACGGCTTCCGGTTTTCCTGCTTGTGCTCTCGGCACTCGCGCCGCGCGCCGCGCGGGCGCAGCAGGCCCGGGAGGCGCCCGCCACCACGAGCGCCGCGGCCGGCGAACGGAGCATCCTCGAGCGGGTCATTCACAAGGAAGTGCTCCCCAACGGGCTCGAGGTCATCGTCATTGAAAATCACGGCGTGCCGCTGGCCACAGTGGAGATTGACGTCCGCAACGGCTCGTTCACGCAGACGCCCGAGTACGCCGGACTCGCGCACATGTACGAGCACATGTTCTTCAAGGCGGACTCCGACTATCCCGAGCCCGACGCGTTCGTGCAACGCGCTTCCGAGCTCGGCGCCGTGTTCAACGGCAGCACTCGCGAAGAGGTCGTGAACTACTACCTCACCCTGCCCACCGACAGTCTGGAACCGGGGCTCAAGCTGCTGCAGTCCGCCTTTCGCGCGCCACTCTTCCGCACGGATGAGCTGGAGAGCGAGCGCGCGGTGGTGATCGGCGAATACGACCGGCAGGAATCCAGCCCGTTCTTCCGCTTCACCGACGAGATGAACCATCATCTCTGGCGCTCGCAATACTCGCGCAAGAACGTGATCGGATCGCGCGAGGTCGTGAGCACGGTGACGCCGGACAAGATGCGCGAGATCCAGAAGCGGTACTACGTGCCCAACAATGCCGCGCTCATCATCGCGGGTGACGTGCAGCCCGAGCGGGCCTTCGCGCTCGCCCGGCGCATCTTCGGGAGCATTCCGCGCGGCGCCGATCCGTTCGCGGCCAATCCGATTCCCGACGTGCCACCGCTCCCGGCGGACGATGCGGTGATCGTCGAGGCGCCCGTGAGCACGGTCGTCGTCATGGAGCAGTGGCTCGGTCCCAGTGTGGGAAAGGACCCGCAATCCACGTACGCCGCCGACGTGTTCTCGGACGTGATGAACGCGGACGGCTCGGCGCTGCAGAAGCGCCTCGTGGACAGCGGGCTCTTTCATTCGATCGTCGTGAACTACTACACGCTCAATCACACCGGTCCCATCACCATCAGCGGCGAGACGACGCCCGGCAAGCTGCGCGAGGCGCTCGTCGCGCTCAATGAGGAGATCGCGAAGTTCGATTCGCCCGGCTACTTCAGCGCCGCCGAGCTCCAGCCGCAGAAGCAGCAGCGCGCGGTCGGCACCGCGCTCGGGCTCGAGCGCGCATCAGGATTTGCGCACGAGCTGGGCTTCTGGTGGGCCGCGGCGGGCCTGGATTACTACATGGGGTACGTGGACAACATGGCGCGCCAGACCCCCGCGGACCTGCGCGCCTATGTGCGCAAGTACATCGTCGGCAAGCCCCACGTCACGGGCGTGCTGCTCTCGCCTGAAGCGCGCCAGCAGTTGCATCTCACCGAGGAGGATCTGCTGCACCCGAAGGTTGCCTCCGCCGGAAGCACTCGATGATTCGCGCCTCGCTGCTGCTGCCGCTGGCGGTGCTGTTCACGGGCACCAGCTCGCGCATCCCGACTCCCGCAGCCGGCCCCCGGCCGGGCGCGCTTCCCGCAGCGCATCGCCCGCTGCCCGCCGACACCATGACGTCCAGCTTCACCGTCTCCGGTGTCCATGTCATTCTCCGGCGCAACACGTCGACCGATGTCGTGGCGGCCAACCTCTACCTGCTCGGCGGCACGCGCCAGGCGACCGACTCCACCGTGGGTGTCGAACCGATGCTGCTCTGGGTATCCGAGCAGGGTACCACGCACTATTCGCGCGACGCGTTGCGCCGCAAGACGGCCGACCTCGGGAGCACCATCGTCGTCGAGCCGCGGCACGACTGGACCATGTTCGGTTTCCGCGGCATTCGCGAGACGTTCGACAGCACGTGGATGCTGCTCAGCGATCGACTCATGCACGGCACGACCGACTCCGCCGCCGTGGAGCTCATTCGCGCGCAGGTGCTGAGCGCCGTGGAGCAGCGCCGCGATTCGCCCGACGATTACGTCGAGTACCTTGCCGACAGCGTGGCGTACGCCGGACATCCCTATGCACTCGAGCCGGCGGGTACCGAGCTCTCGATCGGGCGCATCACGCCGGCGGAGCTGCGGCGCTTTCGTGCGACCCAGCTCGTCACGTCGCGCATGCTGCTCGTCGTTGTCGGGAACGTGGACAGCGCCAGTGTCGGGCGCCTGGTGACCCGCACCATCGGGCAGCTTCCGCGCGGCAACTACGCATGGACACCGCCGCCCGCGCTGGGCGACCGGCCGCCCGCGGCCGATCTGGTGGAGCGCGAGCTCCCCACGAATTACATCCTCGGCTATTTCACCGGCCCCATGGCGGCGCAACCGGACTATCAGGCGCTGCGCGTAGCCTGCGCGGTGCTGGGCGGGCGCATGTTCACCGAGATCCGCTCGCGGCGCAATCTCACCTACGCCGTCGAGGCGCCGTTCGTGGAGCGCGACATCTCGGCGGGCGGGCTGTACGTGACCACGGTGTATCCCGATTCGGTGCTCGACCTCATGCACCGCGAAATCGCCGATCTGCAAACGGGACTGGTTGACCCGGACAATTTGCGTGTCGTGGTCTCGCAGTTCATCACGGAATACTTCCTCAACACCGAGACGAACGCCGAGCAGGCGAACTTTCTCGCGCGCGCGCAGCTCTACCAGGGCGACTGGCATGCGGCGGACCGGTTCGAGGATGAGCTGCGCACGGTGACCCCGCAGGAAGTTCGCGCCGCCGCGCGACGGTATATGCGAAATATCCGGTTTGCGTATATTGGCGACACCTCGAAGGTCTCCAGGACGCTTCTCACATCGTTCTGATGGGGGCGTAGGTTGTAGGGGCTCCCGGGTCGCGAGTCACACCTCGTGCATCAACTGTCGCTCGTAGGCGGTGAGCACATCCGCGCGGCTGAGGGTGCCGATGAGGCGGGGGGTGGCGGGGCTGGTGACGACGGGGATCACGTCGATCGCGCGGGCGTTCATCTTGCGCAGCACGTCGCGCAGCGACTCGGACGGCGTCGACACTTCGGTGGGCTCGGCCAGATCGGCGGCAAGGAGCAACGGCGCGAGCTCACCCCGGTCGAGCATGGCCTGGCGCAGATTCGCGTACGTGATCACGCCGAAGAGCAATCCATCCTCATCCACAACGGGAAGCGTCGGGAGCCGTGTGCGGCCGGCCGCGGCAATGACATCCGCGAGCGTGGCGCCGGGTGGCAGCGTCACCGGGTGACGGTCGAGCGCCTCGTGCGCCTGAATGCGATCCATGAGCGCACGGTCCGCACCGTGCGCCAGGTGCTCGCCGCGTCGTTCGAGCCAGCCATCGTACAATCCGTACGGGGCGAAGCGGCGCGCGGTGGCGTAGGCGATCACCGACACGAGCATGAGGGGCGGGACCAGCCCGTAGTCGTTCGTCATTTCGAACACCATGAAGATCGCCGTGAGTGGGGCGCGATTCGCGCCGGCCACGAGGCCCGCCATCCCCACGAGCCCCCACGCCACGGGGTGCAGGCCGAACCTCGGCAGCAGATCCGTGGCAAGCCGTCCCATGCCTCCGCCCAGCGCGGCGCCAATGAACAACGTGGGGGTGAACACGCCGCCTGATCCGCCGGAGCTCAATGTGACGGACGTCGCGATGGACTTCGCCAGGGCGAGCGCGATCAGCAGATACCACGCGATGCCGCCGAATACGGGCGACGGAATGGCGAGGTGACCATTCCCGATCAACAGGTCGCCCGACAGATACACGATGAAGCCCACCGCGAGTCCGCCGCAGACAGGGCGCAGCCAGTGTGGTCCGCGCATGGCCTTGAACATGTCACCGCTGCGAAAGAACATGCGCGTGTACATCGCGGACCAGAGCCCGCATGCGACGCCGAGCAGCGGATACAGCAGGAAGATCGCGAGCGGCCGGATCTGGCCGTACGGCGGAATGTGAAACGCCGGGTGCGAGCCGAGAAACGGGCGCACCGTGAGTGCGCCGGCGACGCTCGCCACGACCACGGGGCTGAACGCGCCAATGGAGAATGAGCCGAGGACTTCCTCCAGCGCGAAGAACGCACCGGCGAATGGTGCATTGAACGCCGCCGCGATTCCCGCCCCCGCGCCGCACCCCACGAGAATCTTGACCCGGCGCGGTTGGAAACGCAGCACGCGCCCCATGATCGAGCCAATGGCCGCGCCGAGGACCGCCGTCGGACCCTCGCTGCCGGCTGACCCGCCAGAGCCGAGCGTGACGGCGGACGCGAGCGTGCGGATGGCCACCCACCGGCCGCGCAGCACGCCGCCGCGCTTGGCCACACTGAGCTGCACGTCCGATACGTTCTGCCCTTCGGGAATGCGGCGCACCAGCGACCATGCGGCCAGCAGCCCGAGCGCCGTGAGCACGGGACGGTACACCACGTGGACGGCGACGTCGAGCGAGCGCCCCATCCACGTGATGAAGAACGCGTACGCGAGATCGATGAGATGATAGAAGCCGACGACACCGAGTCCCGCGCCCACCCCGATGATGAGACCGAACACCATGAGGAGCGCGCCTTCGTCCCAGTCCCGGCGCGCAATCCACGCCAGCGTGCGTGCCCACGGAAGCTGCAGACGCTCGGCGAGCCCGGCGTCCGCGGGCGCTACGTCAGCAGCCACGATCATGCGCCATCACCAGGACGGGGCACTCGCGGCGAGCTCGTCGAGCAACCGCAGGTAACTCTCATAGCGCGCGGCACTGAGCGTGCGCGCGGCCACGGCATCGCGCACCGCGCACCCGGGCTCGGCGCGATGGCTGCAGTCGCGAAAGCGGCATTTGCCCGTGAACGGGCGAAACTCCACGAAGCAATCACCCAGCGCCTCGGGCGCAAGATTCCATACGCCGACCTCGCGCAGCCCCGGCGTGTCCACCACGAAGCCGCCATCAGGAAGCGGAACCATGACGGCGCCGACGGTCGTGTGTCGCCCCTTGTTGACGCTCGCGCTGATCGCGCCGACGCGCAGATTGAGCCCGGGATACACCGTGTTGAGCAGCGAAGACTTGCCGACGCCGGATGGACCGGTGAGCACGGAGCTCCGCTCGTGCAACATCTCGTGCAACGCGTCCAGACCGGCGCCAGTTCGCGCACTCGTCGCATGGAGCTCGTATCCGGCACGCGTGTAGTCGGCGAAGCGCTCGA
>Ga0134125_10009639_pt1 | contig 10860 bp, 6 predicted proteins | sample KB31751_FD_96464 | JGI IMG/M metagenome (GOLD analysis project Ga0134125, IMG submission 96464) | Terrestrial soil microbial communities with excess Nitrogen fertilizer from Kellogg Biological Station, Michigan, USA - KB3-175-1 | ecosystem: Environmental > Terrestrial > Soil > Unclassified ...
ATGCCGTGGCCAGCCGCAAAGGGGTCAATGCATTCTGTGCGGTGCGCCCTCCAGGGCATCACGCCCGGCCCGAGCAAGGCATGGGCTTCTGCGTGTTTAACAACATCGCGCTAGCCGCCCGCTATGCGCAGCGCAAACACGGCATCGAACGAGTGCTGATCGCCGACTGGGACGTCCACCACGGCAATGGAACACAGGATATTTTCTACGAAGACGGCTCGGTATTTTTCTTCAGTGTGCATCAGTCGCCCTGGTATCCGTACACTGGAAGGGCGGATGAGACCGGGGCGAACAAGGGTGCCAACTGTACCATGAACTGCCCTTTTCCCGCGGGGTCGGGACGCGAACAGATACTGGGAGCCTTCCGTCACAAACTCAAGCCGGCAGCCGACGCGTTCAAACCGGACCTGGTCATGATCTCCGCGGGCTTCGATTCCCGCAAAGACGATCCGCTGGGAGAGTTTACGCTTGGGGATGAAGATTTCGCCGAGTTGACATCGTTGCTATTAGAAGTCGCCGACAAATATGCCAGCGGGCGGCTGGTATCCGTGCTGGAAGGCGGTTATAACTTGAAGGGTCTGGCGTCGGCTGCCACGGCTCACGTGAAGACTCTGGCGGGCGCTCGACGGGCGTAGCGGAGGCGGGGCCGCTCGGGGCGGAAGCCGTGGACTAACCACGGCGTCGCTGACAATGATCTGAGGAGGCAACGGTCATGGGTTCCACTAGACGCACCATACTGGCAGCGGGCGCCGCGGCGGCGGCGACAGCCGCAGTGCCGCGAGTGTTTGCTCAGAAGAGGGGAGGAGCTACCATGCCTTTCTACGAAAAAGGCGCTGTTCGCATTCACTATGAGGAGGCCGGTTCCGGTTTCCCGCTGTTGCTCATCGCCGGCGGAGGACTGAATTCGACAATTTCCGGGTTGACCCAACCCTTTAATCCGATCGAGGAGTTCAAGGGGGAGTACCGCTGCATTGCGTCGGACCTGCGCAACGCCAATAGCGGCCAGTCCTCCGGCCCGCTTGAGATCGACCGTCCGTGGGATGCATATACCGATGACCATCTCGGCCTAATGGATCACCTCGGCGTCCAGAAGTTCATGGTGCTGGGATTCTGCATTGGCGGCCCCTTCATCTGGAACCTGTTGCGGCGGGCTCCGGATCGCGTTGTCGCAGCCGTGCTGGCGCAGCCCAGCGGATCGCGTCCGGAGATGCGTGACCTTTTTTACGACACCAATATGAAGGGCTGGGGGCCTGAACTGGTCAAGCGACGTCCCGAAATCACTATAGAGATGGTCGACAAATTTTTGACTAAGATGTACCGCACGAACGCCGACTTCGTCTTCACCGTGACACGCGATTTCGTGCGCAATTGCCAGACACCCGTACTGATCCTGCCGGATGATATCCCGGCGCATCCGTACGCCGTCGCCATGGAGGCCGCGATGCTCGCGCCAAAGGCCGAGGTGAGTATATTCCCATGGAAGGAGCCCAAGGAGCGGATTCCTCTGGCGGTGCGCCAGATACGTTCCTTCCTTAAGGCGCATCGGCCTGCTTCGGCTTAGACCCGGGCGTGCAATGCGATTCCCGCTTCTCGCCATATTTACTGCCGGATCGCTGATCGCCGCTTCCCCGCCGGCGGCTGCCCGCTGGGAGAAGCAGGCTCGGAACGTTACCATCGTCCGCGACGATTGGGGAATCGCGCATGTCTTTGGGAAATCGGATGCCGACGCCGTGTTTGGAGCGATGTTTGCCCAGGCTGAAGACGACTTCAATCGCATTGAAACCAACTATCTGATCTCACTCGGGCGCACCGCCGAAGCCGAAGGCGAATCGAAGGTCATGCAGGATCTGCGTCAGAAGTTGTTCACCGATCCGGCGAAGCTGAAGAAATTGTACGCGCAAAGCCCGCCTTGGCTGCAGACGTTAATGACAGCCTGGGCCGATGGTCTCAACTTCTTCCTGGCGAAGCATCCCGCGGTGAAGCCACGCCGCATCACACACTTCGAACCGTGGATGGCGCTGAGCTTCACTGAAGGCAGTATCGGCGGTGATATTGAGAAGGTGGATCTGCGTCAACTGGAAGCGTTTTATGGCAAAGAACCAGTAAGCCGGTGGGAAGAACTGCCGGACCTAGGAAAGCCTGAGGAGCCCCGCGGCTCCAACGGAATCGCCATCGCGCCTTCCAACACAAAGAACCATCGCGCGCTGCTGTTGATCAATCCGCATACGTCGTTTTTCTTTCGCTCCGAATTGCAGATGGTCAGCCAAGAGGGACTGAACGCATACGGAGCATCCACGTGGGGCCAATTCTTCCTGTACCAGGGCTTCAACGACAAGCTAGGGTGGATGCACACCACGAGCGGAGTAGATGCCACCGACGAGTATCTGGAGACAGTAGAGAACCAAGACGGACGGTGGATGTACCGGTTGGGCCGCGAACTGCGGCCGGTGTCTGTATCTGAGATCGCAGTGCTCTATAAGAGCGGAGACAGGTTGGCCCAGAAAAAGTTCACTGTCTTCCGCACGCAGCACGGGCCGGTGGTTCGCCAGCAGGATGGCAAGTGGGTGAGCTTCAGAATCATGCAGCAGCCGGTGAAGGCTCTGGAGCAAGCGTATTTACGAACCAAAGCAAGAAATTATCAGTCATACAAGAAGACGTTGAAACTTTTCGCCAACTCCTCGAACAACACCGTGTTCGCTTCCGCGCAAGGCGATATCGCGTATTTCCATGGCAACTACATCCCGCGGCGAGACCCCGGCTTCGATTGGGCCAAGCCTGTGGACGGAAGCAATCCGGCAACCGAATACAAAGGGCTGCTGAAAGTAGACGAGGCGCCAAACCTGCGGAATCCGCGGAGCGGCTGGCTGTATAACTCGAATAACTGGCCGTGGTCGGCCGCCGGCCCAAGCAGTCTGAAGCGTGAAGATTACCCGGCATACGTGGAGACTGGGCGGTTTGAGTCCGCGCGGGGCTTTCATGCGCTTCAGGTCCTGAGCGACCGGCACGATTTCACCTTGGAGACTCTGTTAGCGGCCGCCTTCGACAGCTACCTGCCGTGGTTCGAAAAAACCGTTCCGGCCCTGCTGAAGGCATGGGATCAGGAGCCGCCGGGAAGTTTGGCGAAGACAGCGATCGCTGAGCAGATCGCGCTGCTGCGCGGCTGGGACTACCGCTGGGCGGCGAACTCAATACCAACTTCACTCGCGGTCTTCTGGGGTGAAGAGATGGAGCACAGAGTTGACATCCCGGCGCGGGCCGCAGACGTATCGATCGAGGAGTATGTCGCGACCAAGGCCGACCCGGAACAGTTGTTGCAGGCGCTGGCCGCGGCGTCGGACAAGATCAAGAACGATTTCGGGTCCTGGAAAACGCCGTGGGGCGAGATCAACCGCTTCCAGCGTTTGACCGACGACATTGTGCATCCCTTTAACGACGCGGCACCGAGTATCCCGGTCCCCTTCACGTCCTCCAAGTGGGGTTCCCTCGCTTCATTCGGAGCGCGGGCCTATCCCGGAACCAAAAAGTGGTACGGAAGCAGCGGCAACAGCTTCGTGGCAGTAGTGGAGTTCGGCGACAAAATCCGCGCGCTGGCGGTAACCGCGGGCGGTGAAAGTGGCGATCTGAAATCCAAGCACTTTAATGATGAGGCGGAGCGCTATGCCACAGGCAACTTGCGCGAAGTTTACTTTTACAGATCCCAACTGGCTGGTCACACCGAACGGGAGTACCATCCCGGCAATTGAAGGGATTCCAAAGCATTAATTTTTATTCATTCATGCGGTAAAATTGGCTTGAAATGTGTTCTAGACTCCCAGCGGCAAAGGACCACTCGGGCAAACATCGGGTAGTGATTGAAGGTCTGCGGCCCCTTCTAGGAGTGGGCGATCGCTGGAATTAAACAGAGGCACTCTAACGTCATTTTTCTGGCGGAAGCGTTTACCCGCCCCACAGTGATGCAGCGTCTGGCTAAGCTTCGGTCAACATGCTGGAATCGCGGGCTTACAGGGGTCCGCGGCTGGAGGGCAGTCCGACTGGCGCCGGCGCGGGTTTCCCATCGGGCCGAAGACCTGGCAGGACGCACACATATTTTGGCCCGAGAACTGGCGCAGGGAACGATACCTAAACCTATTCACCGCGGAAGCCGCGTGCCTCTCCGCGACTGCCGGAGTACCAGGGCTGCCGCTTACTGATATTTTCAAAGTGATGCCCGCTGCTCTGCTGATAAACGAACCGGAGGTCTCGCGGTGAAAAAAGTCGGCAGTGCGCGCGACCCTCTGTGGTACAAAGACGCCGTCATCTATGAACTGCATGTGAAGGCATTCTTCGATGGCAATAATGATGGCATAGGCGATTTCCCCGGATTGCTGCAAAAGCTCGATTACTTGCAGGATCTTGGCGTCACTTGCCTATGGCTTCTTCCCTTTTTTCCATCGCCGCTTCGCGACGACGGCTACGACATCAGTGACTACCTGAGCGTCCATCCCAGCTACGGCACCATGGATGACTTCAAGAACTTCCTGCAAGCGGCCCATGACCGGGGGCTGCAGGTGATGGTTGAGCTGGTCGTAAACCACACCTCCGATCAACACCCATGGTTTCAAGCCGCACGAATGGCCCCTGCGGGATCTCCCCAGCGGGACTACTACGTATGGAGCGACAGCGACCAGCGGTATAAGGACGCACGAATCATTTTCACGGACACCGAGAAATCCAACTGGACGTGGGATCCGGTGGCCAAGGCCTACTACTGGCACCGTTTCTTTTCGCATCAGCCGGACTTGAACTACGACAACCCGGCCGTGGTGCAAGAAGTCATCCGGGTTATGCGCTTCTGGCTGGACATGGGCGTCGATGGCTTGCGGCTGGATGCAATTCCTTACCTGGTAGAGCGCGACGGCACCAATTGTGAAAATCTGCCGGAGACTCACGCTGTATTGAAACAGATTCGTTCGGCCATGGATGATGGATACGAAGACCGCATGATCCTGGCGGAAGCCAACCAATGGCCCAGCGACGTTCGGCCTTACTTTGGCGACGGCGACGAATGCCACATGGCGTTTCATTTCCCCTTGATGCCGCGGATGTTTATGGCGCTCCGCCTGGAAGACCGGCTCCCGATTGTCGAAATCATGGGACAGACGCCGGACATTCCCCAGACCTGCCAGTGGGGTTTGTTCCTGCGCAATCATGACGAATTGACCCTCGAAATGGTGAATGACGAAGAGCGCGACTACATGTATCTGGCCTATAGCGCAGATCCTCGAATGCGAATCAATATCGGAATCCGCAGGCGCCTCGCGCCCCTGATGGATAACAACCTGCGCCGCATCGAGCTCATGAACAGCCTGCTGTTTTCGTTTCCCGGCACACCTATCCTCTATTACGGCGATGAAATCGGCATGGGAGACAATATCTATCTGGGCGATCGCAATGGTGTGCGCACTCCGATGCAGTGGAGCGCCGATCGTAACGGCGGGTTCTCGCGGGTAACGCCCGCCAAGCTGTTTAGCCCGGTCATCATGGATGCGGTCTACGGCTATGAAGCAGTAAATGTGGAGGCTCAGGTCGGCGAAGCCTCATCGCTGCTCAACTGGATGCGGAACATGATCGCGCTGCGCAAGCTGTTTCGCGTCTTCGGGCGTGGAACCATCGAGTTCCTTCATCCGGTGAATCGCAAAATCCTGGCGTATCTGCGGCGCGGTGGAGACAGCGAGATCGTACTGTGCGTGGCCAACCTGTCCAGATTTGCGCAGCCGGTGGAACTGAACCTGGAAGCTCTGCAGGGAATGCGGCCGGTTGAAATGCTGGGCTATGTCGAGTTTCCAATCATTCGCGCAGATCCTTACCCTCTCACCCTGAGCCCCTACGGATTCCTGTGGTTTGAATTGCAGCACACGCCCGAGCAGATTGAACTGCTGGCGGAAGAATTCAGTCCCTTGGCCGCCACTTTGAATATGGATTCGGGCTGGCGCGGCGTTTTTGAAGGCTTGAGCGCCAACACCGTTGAACGGGAGCTCTTGTCTTATTTGCCTAAGCAACGCTGGTTCGGTGAAAAGAGCCGGCGGATCAACAGCGCGGCCGTGCTGGATTGGGCCGAACTGCCCGGCACGCATTCCGTCTTGACGATGGTCGAGGTACGCTATCAGGACGCGGATTCCGAACTTTATGTCTTACCGTTGGCCGTCAGTTATGGCCTGGCGGCGGGCGCGATTCGGTCCGAGACTCCTTCGGCGATCCTCTGCCCGATCATCTCCGCCGTCGGGGATGGAGCGCTTCACGACGGGATTCTCGACCAGGAAACATGCGCGTTTCTGCTCCGTTGCATTGGCGAGGGACTGCGAATCCCCACGCGAAAAGGGACGATTCAAGGAATTCCTGCAACATTGTATCGGGAGTTGCGAGGTCCGGAAGAAAACGATCTGCCTCCCAAGCGGTTAACGGGAGAACAAAGCAACTCGTCGATTGTCTATAAAGATCGTCTCGTCTTGAAGTTATTTCGAAAGATCGAACCCGGTCCGAATCCGGATTGGGAGATTGGCCGGTTCTTGACGGAAGAAACCGAATTCCGCCGGGTTCCAGCATTGGCTGGCGCAATCGGATATATGCGGGAAGGTTCGGAAGACATGACCCTTGCGATGCTCCAAGGGCTGGTAAAGAACGAAGGAGACGGATGGAGCTGGTTCCAGGAGGAACTAGCCCGCTACTACGAGCAGCACGCGCCGTTGGCCTTTCCTCCGGACCAATCCCTTCCGGACTGGATCCGGAAGATTGTTTCCGAAGCTCCCGCCGGCGAATTGGCGCGTGAGCATCTCGGAATCGGCCTGGATTCCGCAGCGCTACTGGGCCGCCGCACCGCCGAAATGCACCAGGCCCTGGCTATGGCGAAACAGGATCCGGCGCTTTCCGCGGAGCCTATGCACCCGGAGGAGTTCCAGGAAATGGCCGGGAACCTTCGCCGCCACGCGATGAGGGTGTTGGATCGACTGAAAGAAAATCTTGCCAGGCTGCCCGACGACTTTGTCGAACAGGGCGGTCTTTTGCTGAGCCGTCGGCGTGAATTGTTAAATGCATTTCAAGCCCTCGCAAGCGCGGAAATCGGCGGCCTGAAGACCCGGATTCACGGCGACTATCGTTTGGGTCAGGTACTGCTTGTAAAGCACGATTTCGTCATCCTTGACTTCGAAGGGGAGCCGTCGCGTTCGCTGGCGGAGCGCCGTTTGAAGCAATCGCCATTGCAGGACGTCGCCGGAATGCTGCGATCCTTCAGTTATGCCGCCCACGCCGCCCTGTTCACGTATTTGGCGCGGCATCCCGATCATGCTGACCGGCTGCTGCCTTGGGCTCGGTTGTGGGAATACTCCACGATGGCCGAGTTTTTGCGGACGTATCGGATCGCGGTAACGGGCGCGGCCTTTGTGCCGGCCACGCCGCAAGGATTTCAAACTCTGTTGGAAGCGTACCTGCTGGATAAGGCTCTCTATGAATTGCAGTATGAGCTGGACCACCGTCCGGCATGGGTGAGAATTCCGGCGCTTGGAATTTTGTCTCTGTTAAAGTAGAGCGGCTGCGGTCCTCCCTCCGCGACGCTCGCGTTCACCACTTTGGAGAATGAGGTATGGCAGCGTTAGAGACCACATCGGCTGAGGCAAAAGAGCGCATTGAGCGGATTGGCGAAGCTGATCTGGTAGTGGCTCTCCCTTCTTGCCACAGCGCCGAAAAGCTGGAGGCTGCAGTTGCCGGCTTACGTCCGGTTCTGCCGGGGCTGCTGCCGGACGGCAAGACGGTCGTCCTCTATCCAGATTCGGCGAGCGCCGCAGCGCTGCCGGACGATGAATCATGGCTTCAACTTGTGGCTTGCCCCATGTCTCCGGTGGAGCGTTACCACGAGCCATCCCTGGCCCAGGGGCTTCGGTCGCTGTCGACGGTTGGAAGGACGCTGGGCGCACGCGCGTTTATCATGCTGGGATCCGAAGCGGCCGCTACCATACCGGATGGTTTGCGGAAGCTGGCGGAACCGGTGCTGAATCGGGGTTATGATCTGGCCGTTCCCCTGTACGCGCGCCGTAAGCTTGACAGCCTGATCAACAGCGGCATCGCATATCCGCTCACCAGAGCTCTGTACGGAGCGCGCCTGTGCTACCCGATGGCCGCGGATTTGGCCCTCTCCCCGCGTTTGGCGGACCAATATTTGCAACCCTCGGTGCTGGCCAGCCAGCCACAATCTGGATGGGCCACCACCAGGGCGACCTGCCTAGGATTACAAATCTGCCAGGTCCAGCGCGAATTCGCGCCCGCGCCAATCGTCTCCGAACAGGCCGATGTAAGTACGTCGCTGGCTCAGGTGCTCAGCACGCTGTTCCTGGATGCGGAACGCAACGCCGCCTTTTGGCAGAGAACTCGCGGCTCTCAACCGGTGCGCACGCTGGGGGAGCCGGTGCCCGTGGATTACCAGAATCCGGCGGCGGACGTGCATAATATGGTCGAGACATTTCAGCGAGGTTGCCGGGACCTGTTGGACGTGTGGGCCGCGGCGCTCTCCCCAGCGACACTGATCGATCTCAAGAAGGCTGCCAAACTTCCGACGGAACGGTTCCGTTTGGCGGACGATTTGTGGGTGCATGTCCTTTACGACTTTCTTCTGGGGCACCGGCAACGGGTCATCAGCCGGGAACACTTGCTGCGTGCCATGACGCCAATTTATCTTGCCTGGGTGGCCTCTTATGCGCTCGAAGTCCAGGATCTGGAACAGCGAGCCGTGGAGGATCGTTTGGAGAAGTTATGCCTGGGGTTTGAGACACTCAAGCCCTATCTATTGTCCCGCTGGAGATGGCCGGATCGCTTTAATCCGTAAAGGTTGGGGAGAGGAGCTGTAAATGCTGGAAAAAGTTCAACAGGCTTTAAACGAGTCCACGGCAAAGATCATTACCGGCTTTGCCAATCTGCTTCCTGGGCTGGTAGCGCTGGTGGTGGCCGTGCTGCTCTCCGTCTTGTTGGCTATCGTGCTCGGTTTCCTGCTGCGCCGCTCTTTGCGCGGAGTCGATTTCGACGGCAAGATGGCCGGCTGGGGATGGTCCGGACTGTCCGAGATTTCTCCCGAGCGAAGTCCTACGCTGCTGGCCGTGCGCTTCGTCTATTGGTGCGTGATTCTGGTAGGCGCCTTAATCGGCATCGCGGCGTTTGACGCCACGCTGACGCAGCAGATGGTGCTGCGATTGTTCTCGTATCTGCCAAACTTCCTGGCGGCGATATTGCTGATCCTTTTCGGAAACGTGATTGCGCGATTCCTGGCTCGCGGCGTCTTGATCGGAGCGGTCAATATGAATCTTTCCTATGGGCGTTTGCTTAGTCTTGGCGTGAAATGGCTGGTGATCGTGCTTACCACTGCCATGGCGCTGGATCACTTGGGAATCGGCGGTAAGATCGTTGACTTGGCATTTGCTATTTTGTTCGGAGGGATTGTGCTCGCGTTGGCGCTTGCCGTAGGGCTAGGATCTAAGGACCTTGTAAGCCGTTCTCTCGAACACCAAAGCGGCCAGCGGAAAGAGGAATCCGAGGAGCAATTCCATCATCTCTAAGGGTGGGCTCAGTCATGGGTGCCGTTTGCCGGTGCCGTCTTGCCGGCCAATGCGGCCTGGACTCCCGCTAGGTTGATCGGTTACAAATCGCTGACATAAATAGTGGCTATCAGCGACAGGCATGTGGCCGAGGGAACACTCGCTATCCGGCTTTTAGTTACGATCGTATCAGTCATGAGTAAACTATTTGAGTTTCAGGTTTCCCCCTGGGAACTCATGGTTAGAGGAACACTAATCTACTGGTTTCTATTCGTTCTTATTAGGTTTCTGCTGCGCCGGGACTCGGGATCGGTAGGGTACGGTTTTACTGGTTGAGAATGGCCGCCTGCTTCGTAAGAACTTAGAGCGGGAAATGATTACAGAGGATGAATTGAACAGTCAATTGCGGCAGCGCGGTTTTGACGAACTGATCACGGTCAAACGCGCTCAGTTAGAACCGGATGGGCACATCAGCGTGATCCAGTCCTCACAGACCACACTGCAGCGCAAGCGCGCTGGACAGCCCGGAGCGGCGTAGTATCTCTCGCACTTGTTTTGGATGTCCTTTTTGTCGGCGCTACTTCTTGCGAATGCTGATGCCGAGCTCGCGGAGCGCGCGCTCGGGCACATCGGACGGCGCTTCGCACATGAGGTCGGTTCCCTTGGCGGTCTTCGGGAAGGGAATCACATCGCGGATGGAGGTTTCGCCGGCCAGCAGCATCACCAGGCGGTCGAGTCCGAGCGCAATGCCGCCGTGGGGCGGAGCGCCGTATTCGAGAGCGTCCAATAAAAATCCGAATTTGTGGCGGGCTTCTTCATCGGAGAGGCCGAGTGCGGCAAACACTTGCGCCTGCACGTCGCGGCGATGGATACGAATGGAGCCGGAACCGAGCTCGGTGCCGTTCAGCACCACGTCGTAGGATTTCGCGCGGCAACGTGCGGGATCGGTAGTGAGCTTTTCGAGATCCTCGTCATGCACCGAAGTGAAGGGGTGATGCGCGGCATTCCAGCGGCTCTCTTCTTCGTCCCATTCAAACATGGGGAAGTCGACGACCCATAGGAAGCGGAAATCTTTGGGGTCGAGCATCTGATGGCGATCGTTGTATTTTTGGCCCGCGTGCAGGCGCAGGTGGCCGGCGGCCAGCAGCACGGCGTTTTCAGGAAGCGCACCTTTGGGTTCGCCTGCCCAGCCGCATAGAATCAATAAATCTTCTTCGGCCGCGCCCGTGCGTTTGCGTGCTTCGGCCATGGCGGCGGGGAAGTCGCGCTCCAGACGTTTGGCATCGTCGAAAACACGCAGGCCGCG
>Ga0134125_10009640_pt1 | contig 10859 bp, 11 predicted proteins | sample KB31751_FD_96464 | JGI IMG/M metagenome (GOLD analysis project Ga0134125, IMG submission 96464) | Terrestrial soil microbial communities with excess Nitrogen fertilizer from Kellogg Biological Station, Michigan, USA - KB3-175-1 | ecosystem: Environmental > Terrestrial > Soil > Unclassified ...
GCTGGAGGTAGAGCCGCTGCCAACGCCGGCTCCGCAGACGCGCATGCCTGAGGTTGCCTTTACGACGAGGAATGCTGCGGCGTTGGAGCGCTATCTCGTGAAGCACAAGGTCACTGTGGTTGAGAAGCAGAAGGGCGGTTTTACGGTGCATGATCCGGAGGGCAACCTGATCGGGTTCGTGCAGCAGGGAGCGGTGGGCGCCGCACTGCCATCGTCGCCGTCGGCTTCGTCGCGGCGGATTATCCATGCGGGTTTTATCGTGCGCGACCGCGCGGCGGAGGATGCGTTCTATCGCGATCTCCTCGGCTTCCATCTCTATTGGACTGGAGGGAAGACGGATACGAGCACCGACTACGTCGCCATGCAGGTGCCCGATGGCACCGACTGGCTGGAGTACATGCTCAACATCAAGCCCGACGCCGATGCGCATCAGCGCGGCGTGATGAATCATTTTTCGCTGGGTATTGCGAAGATGGGCGACGCCATCGCGGCGCTGGCAAGCGACGGGTGCACCAGCAAAGACTGCAGCAAGACCCAGATGGGCCGCGACGGCAAGGTGCAGATGAACGTCTACGACCCTGACCAGACGCGCATCGAGTACATGGAGTTCAAGCCTTCTGGGACGATCTGCTGCTCGGAGTTCAAGGGGCCGCATCCCACCGAAGTCGAGAACAAGTAGCGCAACGCGAAATTTTCATTGAGCCGGCGTCTCAGCGGAGACTAAGATGAGGCGGACATCGTCTCAGTCCCAGGAGTCAGCTTATGCGTTTACGCAATGTTGGTTTCATCGTGTTTGGTCTTCTGGTTGCGGCGCAGGCCGCTCCGTCTTTTGCCGCTCCCAAAAATCCGGCGGACTATCCGCTGCGCGTCCATATTTACAGGACCCACTGGAGTACCGGGAGTGAAGGCCCCTATATCTACGAGTTCTATAACGCCGGTTACCACGGTTATGGCCGTGCAAACCTCACCGACGGTGCTCAAACCAACGCGATGGAGTACACCTTCGAGTGCGATACGCACTTTTTGAAGTCGGACAACGGCGAAACCTACCTCGCGCGCTGGAAGAAGCCCGGCCACTCGATCGAAATGCTGGTTGGTACTATCGGCAGCGACAAGATGAAGAGCTGCCAGTTGAAGGTGACGCTCAAGGACACGGTCTACCACAAGCTCAACGGCGAAATCATCTCGCTGACGCAGGAGCAATACAAGGCGCGTGAGGCGGATGGAGCGGCGCGCGAGGCGGCTGTCAACGACGTCGACGCCGATGTTTCACACTATCCGATGAAGCTGACGCTGCTCTCGCTGGATTGGGGCGACAGGGTCAACGGGATGCATCATGGGTCGGCGCAGGGAAATCTGATCGCCGGGTCGCAGGTGTCGGCGGTGGACATGGCGTTGGCCTGTCCGACGGTGATCCATACCACCGCCGAAGGCCGTTTCTATCCCGCGCGATGGATCAAGCAGGGTTCGGAGCTGTCGATTTTGCTGCATCAGGCGGGCGATCCGGGTGTGGTGGCGACGTGCAACGTGAAGGCTTCCTTGCATAGCGATGTATATGTTCTGGAGTCTGCGGGCGTGCTGAAAGCCGTGTCGCAGGAGAAGTACAAAGCGCTCCAGCCCGCCGAATCGGTGGAACAGAAAGCACCGATTTCGCAGTAGAGGACCGGAGGAAATACCAGGGGCCAGCCGGCGACGGCTGGCCCTTTGCTTTGTGGCGGCCATCCCAATTGTGGAAATTACGGCGTTATTTCATAGAAGACGACACGAGCTTGACAGCTTAAGCGTAGGATATTTAGTGGCGTATCTCGAGGCCTTCTGAAGTATGAGTTTTTTTGACGTTCTTTTTGGTAAGCCGCTCGCCACAAGCAACGAGCACAATGAACACATCGGCGTAGCGACAGGTATCCCCATCTTTGGTCTCGATGGCCTGACCAGCGCCGCATATGGCCCGGAAGCGGCGATGACGCTACTGATCCCGCTGGGTATCTGGGGCGTCAGCACCTATTTGCTTCCCATCTTCGGCGCCATCCTGGCGCTGCTGGTTATCCTCTACTTCAGTTACCGGCAAACCATCGTGGCGTACCCCAACGGTGGCGGCTCATTCACCGTAGCGAGCGAAAACCTGGGCGACCACGCCGGTCTGCTGGCAGCCGCGGCGCTGATGATCGACTACATCCTGACTGCGGCGGTGGGTATTTCCGCCGGAGTTACCGCGCTGGTCAGCGAAGTCCCAAGCCTGCAGCCGCATCAACTCCTGTTGTGCCTGCTGATCCTGGCGATCATCGCCATCGTGAATATGCGCGGCGTGAAGGAATCGGGCCTCGCGTTCATGCTGCCGACGGTGGTGTTTGTCGGAACGCTGCTGGCGACCATTGCCGTGGGCGTCTACCACGCGCTGCTGGCTCCCGGGCATCATCCCACGCCCCTTGCGACGCCGCCTCCGCAGGTGTCGAAACCCTTGATGGTGATGACGACGTGGCTGCTGTTGAAGACTTTCTCCAACGGTTGCGCGGCGATGACCGGCGTGGAAGCTGTGTCGAATGGAACGACGGCCTTCCGCGAGCCGCGCGCCAAAAACGCCAATCGCACGCTGACCGTCATCATCGCGATGCTGATCATCCTGCTGTTTGGGCTGTCCTATGTCGCGAAGGCGTATGGCGTAACCGCGATGGACCCCGACGCGATCAACTACCAAAGTGTGTTGTCGATCGAAGTGGCGGCGGTATTTGGCCGTGGATGGTTTTACTTTGTCACGATGACCGGTGTTCTGGCCGCGCTCTCGTTCAGCGCGAACACGGCGTTTACGGGCTTCCCGCATTTGGCGCGCGCCATCGCGGTGAGAGACTATCTGCCGCATGTCTTCATCCTGAAGGGCCGCCGCCTGCTGTTCTCGCACGGCATTTATGCGCTGACAGGCTTTACCGCGCTCATCCTGATCATCTTCGACGGCGTTACTCTGAAGTTGATTCCTCTGTACGCCATCGGCGCGTTCCTGGCTTTCACGCTGAGCCAGGCCGGTATGGTGAAGCACTGGATGAAAACTCCGGATGCGCCGCATCGCAGCATCAAAATGTTCCTCAACGGGCTGGGCGCGATCGCCACCGGTATTACGTTGCTAGTGATTTTGGCAACGAAGTTTCTATCGGGCGCGTGGGTGACGGCGATTCTGGTGCCTCTGTTGATCGGCATTATGTTGATGGTCAAACGCCATTATCTCCGCGTGAAGCGGGAGACGGCAGATCCCACCCCGCTGCGGCTCACGGGACTCGAACAGCCGATCGTAGTCATTCCCATGGCGCGCTGGGACAAGATCACCGAGAAGGCAATGCGCTTCGGCATGACCATGAGCACCCAGGTCAAAGTGCTGCACGTCGATTCCGACGACGCCGATGCGCTGGGATGCGTTTGGGACACGTTTGTGCTCAAACCGATAAATGAGGCCAAAATGGTCGAGCCGGAGCTGGTGACCGTAAAGAGCAACTACCGGACCGTGCTTTCGCCGCTGATGGATTACGTGCTGAAGCTCGAAGAGGACAATCCCGGACGCAAGATCGCCGTGCTGTTGCCCGAACTCGTCGTCCGCCACTGGTGGGAGAATCTGCTGCACAATCAACGCGTACAGCTATTGAAGATTCTGCTGCTGTTGAAAGGCAATCAGCGGATCGTGGTAGTGAATATTCCCTGGTATCTGTAAGGGGCTGCCATCGATATCTGCATGAGGCAAACACGGAAGCGCACAGTCTTCGACTCTGCCACAGGAACTGCGATGGTTGGGCCCAAAGACTCTCCGCGAAAGTGACGGATAGCCCTGTCGCACGCTCTCACTCCGTCCAGCCTCCGGTATCCTAGCTAGGTGAGCATTCAAACTATCCGCATCGGCTCGCGCGGCTCTCAACTCGCGCTCTGGCAGGCTAACCACATCGCCGCGGAGCTTCGCGCGCACGGCCACTCCGTCGAAATTGAAGTTATCCGCACCATGGGCGACCGCATGCAGGACCCGGCGTTCGTCGCGCCTGCCACGTTCGCCGACGGCTCGCCGCTCAATGCCAAGGGCATCTTCATCAAGGAGATCGAAGAAGCGCTGGCCGCCGGCCGCATCGACCTTGCTGTCCACTCGCTGAAGGACCTGCCGACCGAGTTGGACTCGCGCTTTACGCTCGCTGCCATCCCTCCGCGCGCCGACGCTCGCGATGCGTTCGTCTGCGAAAATTTTTGGGGACTGCACACGCTGCCGCTGCATTCGAGCGTTGGTACGACCAGCCCTCGCCGCAAAGCGATGCTGCTGGCACTGCGTCCCGACATTCGTTTTGTGGAGATGCGCGGCAACATCGACACGCGTCTGCGCAAATGGGAAGCGGGCGAAGCTGACGCTCTCGTCCTCGCCTGCGCCGGGCTCGATCGCCTGGGGCGTACGGAAAACGTTCATCAGAGATTTGCCGTGGACGAACTCACGCCTGCTCCGGGCCAGGGCGCCCTCGCGCTCGAAACCCGCTCGCCGCACCACGCGCTGGACAGCGACGATCCCACACGCGACCCCGCCATCTATGAGGCGATCCGTGCGTTGAACTGTGCGAGTGCGGAGTTCGCTACTCGGGCTGAACGCCACGTCCTCGCCGAGTTGGGCGGCGGTTGCCAACTGCCGCTCGGAGCCTATTGCCACGAGGTGGATGGACACTGGCATTTGCACGCGCAGGTCGCCGCACCGGATGGGGAAGAGGTCGCCCACATCATCGAGCGTGCGCCGGTGGGGATTTCGGCAGAGGAACTGGGGCAACGTGCAGCGGCGGCGTTGGAAGCAAATGGGGCGATGGAGCTTCTTCGGCAGCCAGCGTAGGTCTGGGGTATGTGACCTGGCTCTGGGCCGCAAAGCCTTGTTCAACGCCACCGCTCTGAGGGCTGAAGGCCCGACGCTATATCAGCCCAGGGCGAAGCCCTGGGCTCAGGCTCAAACGCGCGTAATGCCTACACCTAGGCCTTCGACCTAGGCTGGTATGGGACGGGCCTTCAGCCCTAAAACTTCGCATTTCCGGCGGTACCGAAGAATTCCGCGAGATTTAACCCTTACTTCACCAGCACAAACTGGCCGGCATGAAACGACGCATGGTTCGTCCGGCTCAGGAAAACCGCCAGCCGGTTGCGGGATGGGTCCTTGGCGAAGTCTTCATCGGAAACCTGGGTATGTTTCTGTAGCCACTCCCGCGGAGTCAGCGCTTCGACGGCGGCGGTGAGCTTGCTGTTCACCTCACTCCACGCCTTCTTCAGCTCGTCTGCGGAGAGCGGATCGGGGAGCGCGCCATCGGGGTTGGTCACGTACGGCTCGTCGAGCTGAGGATAAAGTTTCTCTCCCAGCCCCAGCAGCGGAAACATGCGGTCATGCACCGCGGTCAAATGTCCGACGAGGTAATACAAACGGTTCTTCCCGGGAGCCACTTGCCGTTGTAGCTGTTCTTCTCCGAGCGCCTGGATGCCTTTGTCCAGACGGCCAATCACAATCTTCCACGACGTTACCGCCGCGTTTATCAGCATTTCTTCGCTCGCCATATCAACCTGTTCTCCCATGAGTTTTTGCGGTGCAACACTTTGATGCCAGTCGAATTGTCAGGATGCGAAGTTTTTCTCCCCTGCGATGGGTCGAACTCGGTGCGGGAGCAGAATGCGATTCGTCGCTTCGCCGCCGATTCTGTGTTGCGACCTCACAGCCCAGCGTGAGATCACAGTCCGGTACACTCACTAGAACTTGTCGAGCATCTTCCATCCCGAGCTCCACTTTGTTTTCGAAGCCCTTGGATACCTCGGCGGCTATCTTGTCTATCGCCATATGCGCGATCGGCAGGGTGACCCGCTCACCGACGAACGCCGCTGGCTGGTTATCGCCACGATTGCCGTTGGCGCCCTGCTCGGAAGCCGCATTCTCGGCTTGTTGGAGCAGGCCCCGCGCGACGGCTGGCATTGGGACCAACTCCTCGTCCCCGGCGGCGGCAAGACGATTGTGGGCGGCCTGCTGGGCGGCTGGGGGGCCGTTGAAATCGTAAAACGCTTCCTCGCCATCCGCTCGCGTACCGGAGACCTTTTCGCTGTTCCGCTCTGTGTCGGCATCGCCATCGGCCGCATTGGCTGCTTCTTCGCCGGCCTCGCCGACGACACCTACGGCAAGCCAACCTCGCTTCCCTGGGGCGTCAACTTCGGCGACGGAATCCCACGTCATCCCACGCAGCTTTACGAAGTTCTATTTCTCTTGGTCCTGGGTGTCATTCTCTTTCGCTGGAACGCGAAACCACATACGAACGGAGTCATCTTCCGCGCCTTTATGGCCGCGTATCTTGGATGGAGATTGTTGATCGATTTCATCAAGCCGCAGCCGCTGGTCCACGGCCTGAATGTGATTCAATGGGCGTGCATCGCGGGCCTGCTTGCGCTCGTCATCGGAGAGCGAAGGGGTCGAGGGGAGGTGCAACGTGTTCGAGCAACTTGAGCCGGCACGATCGAATCTCTCCGCTCCTATGAAACTGATGGCCATTTCCATTGCCGGCGTGCTGGTCAGTTTTGGCATATGCGGCGCGGGTGCGATCAGTCCGCGAGTTCTTGGCAGCATCTTTTCCGGGACGGGCTTTATCGTGTTCTGTCTTGGCATTTTGGGGATGGTCGTTTCCGTATTGTGGTTCTTCGTAGCAATGATCATCGGAGCGGTTCGCCGCTGATGGAGGGAACATGCCGGACGAAGTCAAAACAAAGTCACGACTAGGCGCACCCGCAAAGCTGATCGGCGCATCCGTGCTGACCGTGCTCCTCAGCATCGGTCTTTGCAACGCAGGTCACTTCAACCTCGAAGGCTCGTCGTCGACCCTCGCCAATGTTGGCGTTCTTTTGTTCTTTGCAGGTCTTCTCGGCGGATTCGTCGGTGTTATCTGGCTGATCATCGCCGCCATTGTGGGACCGCGTCGCGGCTGATGTTATGGATTCGTCGACATAATGTGACACTTCGAGAAAGTGTCACGGATGGTCGCGACGACGAACTCCAATCTGCGTACTATTGCTAGATTCCATGTTCGATCCCTCGCCACCACCGAATGCTTCGTCCAAGGCCCCGCTTATATTTATCGCGGTGAGCGCCGTCTGTCTTTTGATCGGAATTGGCATCTGCGGAGGGGGTGAAAGCGGTCTCAATGCTGCCTTGGCCGGTGCCGCCTTCTGCGCTGTTGGTGGAGTCAGCCTTCTCGTCTCGGCAGTATGGCTATTGCTTCGCTTGAGCCAACGGGAGACGAAACCATGAAGCTGCCCTGGCACAGCAAGACGGGACTGGCGAAAGCTGCCGCCGTACTGGCCACGATCCTGATCATTTCGTTCGGCTTGTGCGGCGTCAACGTCTTCGCGGTACTACGCTTTGTTCCGTTAAGCGGAGGAGAAGCAGACCTTGCTCGGCATCGAGTTATCACAAACGTACTCACATGTACCGGGGATGCCGAACTGGTCGGCATCGTCGGCAGTCTTCTAGGGCTCGTCATCTGTGCCGTCATGGCAGTCTCCCAATCGACACGTTCAGGCGAACCACCTGCAACCATCACCAAAGGCGAGGACTAATGGCCAAAACACGCGACTACATCTTCTACGACACCGCCGTCTCCATCTGCACGACATGCTTCCGTCGCATCGACGCGAAGATCGTCTTCGAAGACGACAAAGTCTTCATGCTCAAGCGCTGCCCGGATCACGGCTTCGAACGCGTTCTGATGGCCGACGACGTGGACTACTACCGCCGCTGCCGCGAGGTTTTTATCAAGCCGCCGGAGATGCCCGACCACTACAACACGCCCGTCAAATATGGCTGCCCGTATGACTGCGGTCTCTGCCCTGATCATGAGCAGCACTCCTGCCTGACGTTGCTTGAAATCTGCGATGCGTGCAATCTGAGCTGCCCTATCTGCTACGCCGAAAGTGGACCGCATCGCACAACGTACAAGTCTCTCGATCAGATCGAACGCATGCTCGACGCCATCGTCGGCAACGAGATCGAACCCGACGTCGTGCAGATTTCCGGCGGTGAGCCGACGATTCATCCCGACTTCTTCGCCATCCTCGACGCCGCCAAGCGCCGCCCCATCAAGCACCTGATGGTCAATACCAATGGCGTTCGTCTCGCGACCGAAGAAGGGTTCGCCGAGAGGCTCGCGACATACATGCCACAATTTGAACTCTATTTACAGTTCGACTCGCAACGCCGCGATCCGCTGATGCAACTTCGCGGCGCCGACCTCCGCAGTGTCCGTATGAAGGCGCTCGAAAAACTGAATGCGCTCAACATCTCCACCACGCTGGTCGTGACGGTTGAGCGCGGCGTCCACGACGACGAGATGGGCTCCATCATCGAGTTCGCGCTGCAACAACCATGCGTCCGCGGCGTCACCTTCCAGCCTGTGCAACAAGCCGGCCGCTTGCAAGGGTATGACCCAGCGGTCCATCGCCTTACACTCTCTGAGGTGCGCCGCCGCATCCTGGAACAAATCGAAGTCTTCAAGCCCGAAGACCTCATCCCCGTCCCCTGCCATCCTGATTCACTGGCCATGGCCTATGCCATGAAGATTGCGGGCAAGGTCGTTCCACTCACGGGCATGATCGAACCAGACGTGCTGATCAATGGCGGCCGCAACACCATCATCTACGAGCGCGACCCTGCCATCCGCGACCATATCTTCAAGCTCTTTTCGACAAACCACTCGCCGCAGTCGCAGGCCTCGACGCTGCGCGAACTACTCTGCTGTCTGCCACAGGTGCTCGCCCCGAAGAGCCTGGGCTACGACAATCTTTTCCGTGTGCTGATCGTGCAGTTTATCGATGCGCAGACCTTCGATCTCCGTTCTATCAAGAAGACCTGCATCCACATCGCACACCCCGACGCCAAACGCCTGATCCCGTTTGACACGTACAACATGTTTTATCGCGATGGCCTGGAGGAAAGCCGCCTCAACCCGCTGCGCGAACGCACGCTGGCGACAATCTGATCCACGCAAGAACGTAGCGAAGCCTAAAGCTTCGCGGCCTTCTTTCCAATCGCGTCGTCCCACAACCGGAAGCCACCCACGATCGCGTTGCTGTTGGCGCCCACCACGACGTGCGCGGGCAGATCGCGCATCAACTTCGCGTTGCCTCCACCCAGCAGCACGTTGTCGCACACCATCGCAGCGCGCAGCAGTTCGAGAATTTCCAGCACCGACTTCCGCCACTTCTTCTTGCCTCGCCGCTGCAACCCTGCCAGCCCGATGTATTCCTCATAGGTGCATCCTTTTTTGTATGGCAGATGCGCCAGTTCCAGAGACACCACCGTGCCATCCACTACCATCGCCGACCCCAGGCCGGTGCCTACGCCAAGGAACAACATCCGTCCGCCCTTGTATCCACCGAGGGCCTGCATCGCGGCGTCGTTGATAAACCGCAACGGCTTGGGGAAGTGCTTTTCGTAGTCGAAGTCGATCCACCCCTGTCCCAGGTTGTGCGGTTCTTTGATCGGCCGATGGTGTACCACGGGCCCCGGATAGCCCACCGAGATGCGGTCGTACTTCCAGGTTTTGGTGGCATCCAGTACCTGGTGGCACATGCTCTCGGGCGTCATGTCCGGGCCGGAAGGGATCTTGATTGGAACAGGATTGTCGGTCGAGGCGACCTTCACGTTTGTTCCGCCGATATCGATTACCAGAATCTTCATGTCCGAAGAATCGTAGCAGCACTGGCATATCACTTCACACTTTCTCGCGTGTATAACGGTAATCGTCCTGCCATACCGCCATCTACGGGAGGAACTATGTCCACCGAAACCACGCCCGACTTCTCCGCCATCAAGGTGAAGCAGCAGGCCACCTGGGCCACCGGCAACTACGCCGTCATCGGCAGCTCCATCCTCATTGTTCCCGAGTTGCTGGTTGAAGCGATGGACATTCGCAGCGGCTGGAACGTACTCGACGTGGCCGCCGGAAACGGCAACGCCTCACTTGCCGCCGCGCGACGCTGGTGCAAGGTCACCTCGACCGACTACGTCCCCGACCTGCTCGAACGCGGTAAGGTCCGCGCCGCAGCCGATGGCTACACCATCGACTTCCAGGTTGCCGACGTCGAGAACCTGCCCTTTGCCGACGGTACCTTCGACGCGGTTCTTTCTACTTTTGGCGTCATGTTCGCACCGGACCAGGCACGCTCCGCGGCGGAGATGTTCCGCGTCTGCAAACCCGGAGGCAAGATCGGCCTCGCCAACTGGACGCCCGCCGGCTTCGTCGGCCAGATATTCAAGACCATCGGTAAATATCTGCCGCCGCCAGCCGGTCTGAAGCCACCCGCGCTCTGGGGCACGGAAGATCGCCTCGACGAACTCTTTCCCACGGCGAGCTCGATCAAAGCCAATGCGCGCACGGTCGACTTCCGCTACCTCTCTCCAGCCCATTGGCTGGAAATCTTCCGCACCTACTACGGCCCGATGAACAAGGCCTTTGCCGCGCTCGACGCCGGTGGACAAGCGGGCCTCGAAGCCGACCTCATGGCCTTGATGGCATCCCTGAACCGCGCCGACGACGGCACATTGGTTCTGCCTGGCGAGTATCTCGAGGTCGTCATCACGAAGTAAGCTGTGTTGCGGAAGCTGAGGTGTGCCGTCAACCGGCCCCCGGCGTCGATACAATAGGACGGAAGCAATTTATCTCTGAGGGAACCATGGCCGTACTTACCGACGCGATCAACATCAAGCGCAAATCATTTTTCGAGTTCGAAAACGTTCCTTACTCCTGCCTGGACAAGGAAATCTCCACCCCCACCGCGCGCGGCGGCCAGACCCTCGTCCGCCTGAAGATGCGCAACATGCTCACCAACGCGGTGATCGA
>Ga0134125_10009641_pt1 | contig 10857 bp, 9 predicted proteins | sample KB31751_FD_96464 | JGI IMG/M metagenome (GOLD analysis project Ga0134125, IMG submission 96464) | Terrestrial soil microbial communities with excess Nitrogen fertilizer from Kellogg Biological Station, Michigan, USA - KB3-175-1 | ecosystem: Environmental > Terrestrial > Soil > Unclassified ...
CGAGCGCGGCGTCGCTGCCGGCCGCGCCCATGGCGATGCCGACGTCCGCCCGCGCGAGCGCCGGAGCGTCGTTGATGCCGTCGCCGACCATCGCGACCGATCCGAATCGCCTCCGCAGATCCTCGATCGCCGTCACCTTGTCATCCGGCAGGAGCTCTGCTTTCACCTCGTCGACGCCGAGCTCCGCGCCGATCTTCTCGGCCGTGCTGTGGCTGTCGCCCGTGAGCATCACGATGTGAGAGATGCCCTGGCGGCGCAGCATCTGCAGCGCGTCGGCCGCGCCCTCGCGCGGGCCGTCGGCGAGCTCGATGATGCCGACCGCTTCTCCGCCGCTCGCGACGAGGACCGGCGTCCGTCCGTGCGCGCTGACCCCGTCGAGCCGATCGTGAATCTCGGTCGTGCACAGCTGCCGCTCTTCGAACAGCCGGTGATTGCCGAGCACCACCTGCGCGCCGCTCACGTGGCCCTGCGCGCCGCGGCCGTCGAGCGCGCGCACGTCCAGGCCCGGCGCGACGGCGATGTTCTCGCGCTCGGCGTAGTCGATGATCGCGCGCGCAATCGGATGATGCGAGCGATGCTCGACGGCCGCCGCCAGCGAGACGACGTCGCCGGCCGTCCTCGCGCCGAGGGGCGTGACGCTGACCACCATCGGCGCCCCGCGCGTCAGCGTCCCGGTCTTGTCGAACGCGATGCAGCGCACGCGCCCGGCGCGCTCCAGATGCACGCCGCCCTTGATCAGCACGCCCTTTCTCGCCGCGCCCGCGAGCGCGGCGACGACGGAGACCGGCGTCGAGATGACGAGCGCGCACGGACAGGAGACGACGAGCAGCACGAGCGAGCGATAGATCCACGTGTGCCACGCGCCGCCGGAGACGAGCGGCGGCACGACGGCGACCAGCGCCGCGAGCACGAGGACCGCCGGGGTGTAGATGCGCGCGAAGCGCTCGACGAACGTCTGCGCGGGCGCGCGCTGCGCCTGCGCCTGCTCGACCAGGTGAATGATGCGCGCCAGCGTCGAGTCGCGGCGCCGGTGCGTCACGCGGACGTCGAGCGCCCCGCGCCCGTTGATCGTGCCGGCGAACACGCTGTCACCGGGCATCTTGTCGATCGGCAGCGACTCGCCGGTGACCGGCGCCTGATTGACGGCGCTTTCGCCGGCGACGACGAGGCCGTCGAGCGGAATCTTCTCGCCGGGCTTGACGACGAGCACCATGCCGGGCGCGACGCTGTCCACCTCCACGCGGCGATCGCCGCCCGGGTCGCGGACGATCGCGTCGGTCGGCGCGAGATCCAGCAGCGCGCGGACGGCGTGGCGCGCGCGTTCGAGCGTCCGCACCTCGAGCGCCTGCGCGAGCGCGAACAGGAAGATGACCGTCGCGGCTTCCGCCCACTGATCCAGCGCGAGCGCGCCGGCGACGGCGACGAGCATCAGGACGTTGATGTCGAGATGGCGCACGCGGACGGCCGCCAGCGCTTTGCGGTACGTGAGCGAGATGCCCGCGACAATCGACACCGCGAACAGCGCCCGCCACCCTCCTTCGCTGGCTGGGACTGCGGCCCAGCTACGGAGGGCCAGGCCTGCGAGGAGCGTGCACCCGGACACCCATACGAGCATCCGTCGCCGTCGAGCGGCCGAATCGTCGCTCGCGATGGGCTCTTCGTGCTCCAGCCACGCGCGCATCCCGGCGTCCGCGACCGCGCCCGCAATCGCCGACGCCGACAGCTTCGCGGCGTCGTACTTCACGTGCAGCCGCTGCCCCATCAGGTCGGCGGAGAAGTCTTCGAGCCCCGGCAGGTTCTTGAAGCGCCGTTCGATGAGCGCGACTTCCTCGCGGCAATCCATCCCTTCGATCTTGAAGGTGGATTCGGCGTGGACCTCGCAGACGGTGCACGTCGTCATCGCGCGCGCTCCTCGACGTGCTCGAGGCCCTGCACGAACAGGCCGACGATGTGCTGATCGTCGAGCGTGTAATAGATGTTGCGGCCGTCGCGGCGCGGACGGACCAGGCGGATGCCGCGCAGAAGCCGGAGCTGATGGGAGACGGCGGATTCGCTGATGCCGACGCGGCCGGCGAGGTCGTGGACGCACAGTTCGGCCCGCGACAGCGCGTCCAGGATGCGGATGCGGGTGGTGTCGCCGAGCACCTTGAAGGTCTCGGCGAGCGCCGCCGCCGACTCGTCGGTCAGCGGCGGTCTCTTAGTAGCCATCTGAACACCTGAGCATATGCTCAGATGTTAACACGACCGCCGGAAGGCGGACGCTACGAAAGGGATTTGAGCGCTTCGAACACCTTGTCGTAGTTGGGCTCGTTCCGGGCGTCCTCGAGGATCTCGGCGTACCGGACGACCCCGTCCTTGTCGATCACGAAGGTCGACCGCTTCGCGATGCCTTTCAGGCCGATCATGTCCGGGTTGAACACCCCGTACGACTGAATGACTTCCTTATTAAAGTCGCTCAGGAGCGGGAAATTCAGGTTCTGCTGCTTCTTGAACTCCGCCAGCGAGAACGACGTGTCGACGCTGATGCCGTACACTTGGGCGTTTGCGCTGTTCAGTTTTGCCATGCTGTCCCGGAACGTGCACAGCTCTTTCGTGCACACGCCGGTGAACGCCGCCGGGAAAAAGGCGAGGACGACGGGGTGCCCCTTCTGCGAGCTCAGGGTCACTTCCTCACGCTTGTCATTCATCAACTTAAAGTCCGGCGCTTTCTGTCCGACCGTTGCAGCCATCAAGCCTCCTCAAGTAGCATTTTTGGTTGGATTGTAATCAAAAAGAGGTTCACACGTGATCGAGGTTCAGCACCTCACGAAACGCTATGGCCGCGTGACGGCTGTGGACGACGTCAGTTTCAAAGTCGAACGCGGCGAGATCCTCGGCTTCCTCGGCCCCAACGGCGCGGGAAAGACGACGACGATGCGAATCCTCACGGGCTACATGCCCGCCTCCGAGGGCAAAGCCATCGTTGCAGGATACGACGTCTTCGATCAGCCTGTCGAAGCCAAATCGCGCACGGGCTATCTTCCCGAGACGCCGCCGCTCTACCCCGACATGGAGGTCGAGGAATACCTGACCTTCGTCAGCAAGATTAAGGGCGTGCCCTCAGCCGAGCGGACCGGGCGCGTCAAACGCGTGATGGAGCGCACGCGCGTCGCCGACATGGCGAAGCGGCAGTGCGGCAGGCTGTCGAAGGGCTACAAACAGCGCGTCGGCCTCGCCCAGGCGCTCATTCACAACCCCGACGTCCTCATCCTCGACGAGCCGACCGCCGGCCTCGACCCGAAGCAGATCATCGAGACACGCGAGCTGATCAAGGAGCTCGCCGGCACCCACACGATCATCCTGAGCACGCACATCCTTCCCGAAGTCGCCCAGACCTGCCAGCGCGTCGTCATCATCAACAAAGGCAAGGTCGTCGCCGTCGACACGCCCGACAACCTGACGTCGCGGCTGCGCGGATCGGAAACGATGTACGTGCAGATCGACGCGCCCGGCGCGGATCCCGCGGGCGCGCTCGCGCGCGTCGGCGGCGTCACCCGCGTCGTCGAATCCGATCGGCGCGGCGGCGCCATCGGCCTGGAGATCGAAAGCGAAAGCGGGCGCGACGTCCGGCGCGATCTCGCGAAGGCCGTCGTCACCAACGGCTGGGGGCTGCTCGAGATGCGCCCGATGCGCATGAGCCTCGAAGACATCTTCCTGTCGCTGACGACCGACGACGCGGCGGCCGCCGCCGCGCCCGCGGCCGAAGGAGAATCAGCCAATGCGTAACATCCTGGCGATTGCCCACAAGGAGCTGCGCGCGTACTTCGCGTCGCCGATCGCCTACATCGTCATCGGGTTCTTCGCGCTGCTCTACGGTTTCTTCTTCATCGCGATCATGCGCTACTTCGTCGGCCAGAGCATGCAGGCCGGGCTCATGGGCGGCGCGCAGTCGATGAACGTCAACCAGCAGCTGATCCGGCCGCTGCTGCAGAACGTCACCGTCGTCGTGCTGTTCCTGATGCCGATGGTGACGATGCGGACGTATGCGGAGGAAAAGCGCTCGGGCACGATCGAGCTGCTGCTGACCTCGCCCGTGACGGACTTCCAGATCGTCATGGGCAAGTTCCTCGGCGCGATGGCGCTCTACTGCACGATGCTCGCGGTCACGCTCTTCCACCTCGCGGTGCTGTATCTCTACGGCCGGCCGGAGTGGAAGCCGATCCTGACGTCGTATCTCGGGCTCCTGCTCTTCGGCGGGTGCTTCATCTCGGTGGGCCTGTTCATCTCGAGCCTGTCGAAGAACCAGATCGTCGCCGGCGCCGTGACGTTCTCGGTGTTCCTGCTGCTCTGGGTCATCACCTGGATCGGCAGCTTCACCGGGCCGACGGGCGACAAGCTGACGTCGTATCTGTCGATCGTCGATCACTTCGACGACTTCACCAAGGGCGTCATCGACACGACGCACCTTATTTATTACCTGAGCTTCATCACGTTCGGCCTGTTCCTCACGGCCAAGTCCGTGGATACAGAACGGTGGCGGGGCTAACCATGCTGAATCGAATCACCAACGTCATCGGCTGGCTCGGCTTCGCGGCGGTGCTCGCCGCGGTCGGCATCCGCTTCGGATATCCGGCGAAGGATCAGTACGCGACGTACTTCGCGTACGCCGGCCTCGTCTGCCTCCTGATCTACATCCTCGGCCAGTGGCGCGACATCGCCAAGCTGTTCACGCGGCGCCAGGCGCGCTACGGCACGCTGACCGGCGTCAGCGTCCTCGTCGTCCTCGGCATCCTCATCGCGATCAACTACATCGGCGCGCGGCAGAACAAACGCTGGGACCTGACGGCCAACAAGCAGTTCAGCCTGTCGGACCAGACGCGCACGGTACTGCAGAAGCTCGACTCGCCGCTGAACGTGATGGTGTTCGCGAAAGAAAGCGACTTCCAGCCGTTCAAGGACAAGCTGAAGGAATACGAGTACACGTCCAAAAAGGTCACCACCGACTACGTCGATCCCGACAAGAAGCCGACAGTCGCGTCGCAGAACGGCGTCACGGCGTACAACACGATCGTTTTCAAGTACAAAGACCGCAGCGAGCGCGTCACCTCCGATACCGAGCAGGACATCACCGCCGCGATCATCAAGGTCGTGCAGGGCGGGACGAAGAAGGTGTACTTCACGCAGGGTCACGGCGAGCACGATCAGAACTCCTCTGATCGCGAAGGGTACAAGGCGATCGCCGACTCGCTCACGAAAGAGAACTACACGGTCGACAAGCTCGTGCTCGCACAGGCGGGATCGGTCCCGGATGACGCGGCCGTTGTCGTCGTTGCCGGACCCAAGACCGACTTCTTCCCGGGCGAAATCGCGGCGCTGAAGAACTACCTCGGCAAGCAGGGCAAGCTGCTGATGCTGCTCGATCCGCCGGACAAGGTGGACTCGCCGCCGCTCACCAACCTCGTCGCGCTGGCGCACGACTGGGGCATCGACGTCGGCAACGACGTCGTCGTCGACGTCAGCGGCATGGGACAGTTGATCGGCACGTCCGAGTCCGTGCCTGTCGCCGCGAGCTACCCGTCGCACGCGATTACGAACAACTTCCGGCTGCTGACGGCCTATCCGCTCGCGCGGTCGGCGACCGCGGTGGCGGGCGGCGTCAACGGACACACGGCGCAGGGATTCGTCGAAACGAGCCCGCGCAGCTGGGCCGAGTCCGACGTCAAGGGACTGCTGACCAACGGCAAGGTGTCGTTCAACGCGGCGAGCGGCGACAAGCAGGGGCCGATCAGCGTCGCCGCGGCGGTGTCGGCGCCGGCGCCCGCCGCGCCGGACGCGAAACCCGACGCGCCAAAGCCGGAGGCCCGCCTCGTCGTGTTCGGAGACTCCGATTTCGCCGGCAACTCCGGCCTCGGCATCCAGGGCAACCGCGACCTGTTCATGAACACGGTCGGCTGGCTGTCCCAGCAGGAAAACCTGATTTCCATCCGCCCGAAGGACGCCGACGATCGCCGGCTGACGATGACGGCGGCGCAGCAGACGAACGTGACGTGGCTGTCGCTCTTCATCATTCCGGGCCTGGTGTTCTTCACGGGCGTGTACACGTGGTGGCGGAGGCGGTAAACAATGCGTGGTTTGAAGACGACGATCGCACTGGTCGTCGTTCTCGGCGGCCTGTTCGCGTACATCTACTTCTATACCTGGAAGCAGCCTGAAGGCGGCGCCGCCGGCGGCGACGCCGCGACGAAGCAGGAGAAAGTCTTCGCCGGGCTGACGTCGGACAAGATCGACGAGATCCGCGTCAACTCGGAATCAGGCGATCACACCGTCCTCAGGAAAGACAAGGACGGCTGGAAGATCACCGAGCCGATCGCGGCGGCCGCGCAGGACTCCGAAGCGACCGGCATCGCGAACGCGCTGTCGCAGCTCGAAATCGCGCGCGTCATCGACGACAACCCCGCCAGCCTCGCCGACTACGGCCTCGGCGCGCCCCGCGTGGAGATTCAGTTCAAGGCCGCGGGCGACAAGGACCTCAAGACGCTCGAGATCGGCCAGAAGACCCCGACCGGCGCGAACCTGTTCGCGAAAAAGGCGGACAGCAAGCGCGTCTTCACCATCGCGTCGTTCCAGGACGGCACGTTCAACCGGTCGACGTTCGACCTGCGCGACAAGACGGCCATCAAGATCGATCGCGACAAGGTCGACCACGTCGAGATCACCGCCGACAACAGGACGCTGGAGCTGGCGAAGACCGGCGGCGACTGGGCAATCGTGAAGCCGCTGCAGGCGCCGGCCGACACCGCGGCGGCCGAAGGTCTGGTCGGCAAGGTGCAGTCGGCGCAGATGAAGTCGATCGTCAGCGACAACGCGACGCCGGCGGATCTGAAGAAGTACGGCCTCGACAAGCCGGCGGCGACCATCACGCTCGGCCTCGGCAGCGCGAAGGCGTCGATGATCGTCGGCGGCAAAGCGCCCGACGGCTCGCTCTACGCGAAGGACGCGTCCAAGCCGCTCGTGATGACCGTCGACTCGACGTTCGCCGACGACTTCAAGAAGCCGGCCGACGACTACCGCCGCAAGGATCTGTTCGCCTTCCGCGCGTACGACGCGAACCACCTCGAGTTCACGCGCGGCAAGGACACGATCGCGTTCGACAAGGTGAAAGCCGCCAAGCCGGAAGACGAAGACAAATGGCAGATCACCAAGCCGGGTGGCAAGCCTGCTCCGGCCGACAAAGACAAAATGGGCGTCTTCCTCGCCAAAGTTGAAAGTCTCCGCGCCATGTCGTTCGCGGACGCGAAGACGAAAACGGGACTCGACTCGCCCGCCCTGACCGTTTACGCTAAGTTCGACGACGGGAAGAAGGAAGAGCGCGTGACGTTCGGCAAGCAGGGCAGCGACGTGTACGCGGGCCGCCCCGGCGAGCCGGGCGCCGCGAAGGTCAATCCGACCGAATACGACGAGGTCATCAAGAAGCTGGATGAACTGGCGAAATAGCGCGGCGGCCGTCGCTCTCGCTTTTTCCGTCAGTCTTTCCGCGCAGTCTTCGACGTCGAGCCGGTCGCTCGACACGCTTCGTCACGACATCGACGCGATTCTCGGCAACCCGATTCTTCAGCACGGCTTCTGGGGCGCGTCGATCCGGCCCGTCGACAGCACCGAGCCCTGGTACTCCCTCAACGCCACAAAACTGATGATGCCCGCCTCGTCACTCAAGGTGGTGACGCTCGCCGTCGGGGCTGAAAAACTCGGCTGGGATTTCCGGTACGAGACGAAGGTCTATGCGGTCGGGACCGTTCGTTCCGGCGTGCTCCACGGCGACCTCGTCGTCGCGGGCTCCGGCGATCCGAGCCTCGACGACTGGGACGGCATCGCGACGCGGCTCTGGGCCGACTGGGCGGCGAAGCTCAAGGCCGCAGGCATCACGTCGATCGACGGCCGCATCGTCGGCGACGACAACGCGTTCGAGGACGAGGGGCTCGGCAGCGGCTGGGCGTGGGACGACATCCCCACGGGCTTCGCCGCGCCGGTGAGCGCGCTGCAGTTCAACGAAGGCAACGTGCAGGTGCGCATGGCGCCCGGCGACGCCGTCGGCGACCGCGCGATCGCGACGCTCTCGCCGGACACGAGCGGCATGACGCTCGCCAACTTCGTCGTCACGGGACCGGCAGGGTCGGCGTCGACCGTGACGCGGCGGCGATTGCCGGGCTCGACGCGGCTCGAGCTTCGCGGATCGCTGATGCTCCGGGGCCGTCCGTTCGCCCTGAACGCGTCGGTCGACAACCCGACGCTTTACTACGTGAAGGCGCTGCGTGCCGCGCTCATCGCCGACGGCATCGCCGTCAGCGGACCGGCGGTGGACATCGACGACATCACGCCGCCGCAGCGCAGCGGTCTGATGCCGCTCGTGACCTCGCAATCGGATCCGCTGTCGATGCTGGCGACGACGATGATGAAGTTGAGCCAGAACCAGTACGCCGAAGCGCTGCTGAAGACAATCGGCGGCGGAACGGCCGAAGCCGGGCGAACGGCCGTGAAGGAGACGCTGAAGTCCTGGAACGTCGATCCCGCCGGGCTGTCGATGGCGGACGGATCCGGACTGTCCCGGTACAACTACATCACGCCGGAAACGATGGTGGCCGTGCTCACGCACGTCGATCGCAGCGAGGGCCTGCGCGAGAAGTACGAAGCGACGCTGCCGATTGCCGGCCGCGACGGGACGCTCGAGCAGCGGATGCGCGGCACGCCGGCCGAGGGCCGCGCGCTGGTGAAGACGGGATCGATGACGGCGGCTCGCAGCGTCGCCGGCTACGTACGGACGGGCGACGGACGCCAGGTCGCGTTCGCGATCATCGCGAACAACTTCGACAACTCGGCGGCGGCGATCAACGCGGCGACGGACGAAATCATCGCGCGGCTCGCGAGCTATCGCGAACGTTAATCACGGCGGCATCGCCGGTGATCTGCACGGTCGTGCCGAACGGCCGCGACGCGTCCACGAGCCGTTTGAGGATGAAACCGGCCTGATCGCCTTTCGCGGGCGACGGCAGCCCGCGCGTCTGCAGATACAGGTTGTTGGTGTGCTCGTCGTGCATGTCCGGCTGCCCCTGCCCGACTTTGTTCATCGTGATCGGCCGGAAGCGGATCGACCGGAGCTCCTTCCCTTCGAACTGCACCGTCGCGACGACGCTTTCCCACAGAATCGGCTCGTCGAGCACGACGCGCGACGGCGCGTACTGAAAGAAGAAGCCGCCGAGATCGTAGAAGATCGGCCGGCCGCGGTAGATTTCGACGCCGTGGACGACGGGCGCTCCGTGCATCACGATGAGGTCCGCGCCCGCGTCGATTTCCGCGTGCGTCCATTTCTTCAGCCAGTCGGGCGGCACGAGCCGCTGCGGCAGCTCCTCGTTCATCATCGTCTGGAAGTCGACGTCGAAGACGTGGTTGTGCTCGTACACGATCACGAGATCGGCATGCTGTTTCGCCTCGCGGATGCTCCGCAGCATGCGTTGCGCGTCGGCGTCGTCGGGCTTTCCTCCCGCGACGCGCAGCTCGTTGACGCCGGCCTTCCCCGCGGCCGCCGCGCCGCCGGCCTCGACGAGTCCGGACGCCATGGACACGAGCGCGACGGTGCCCTTCGGCGTCCGCAGATACCCCGGCGCCGACGCTTCGTCCAGCGTCCGGCCGATGCCGGCGTGGGCGAGGTTCAGGCGCGCCACTTCCGCCAGCGTGTGTTGAATGCCGGCCGCCTTCAGGTCCCACGAATGGTTGTTCGAGAGCGACAGCAGATTGAAGCCCATCGCCTTCAGCGCATCGAGCGCGCCCGGCGGCGTCAGGAAGCGGCCCTGCTGAAGCGATTCGCCCGGATAGACGACGGTCGATTCGAAATTGGTGAAGACGACGTCGGCTTTGAGCAGCGGCGCCCATGTCGACACGACGGCCGGCGTATGGATTCGAATGTCGGACCGGATCATCGATTGGCCGGTCAGGGTGATGCTGAGCGTGCTCTGCGCCTGGCCGGCGGGGCCGCCGAGGCACACGATGCCCGTGACCGCCAGCGCCGGCGCGAACCAGCGTCGAAGATGCGCCATAATCTGTCGCTGTGAATCCTGAACTTCAAGGCTACGGAGATCAACTTCTTTCGGTCAAACAGGACGCGGTCGGCCTGATGTCCGGATTGACGGATGCTCAGGCCAACTGGCAGCCCGCACCGGGCCGGTGGTCCATGGCCGGGTGCATCGAACATCTCAACAAGTCGGCGGCGGCCATCTTCATTCCGAAGATCGACAACGCGATCGCGACGGCGAGGTCGCGGGGACTGAAGAGCGACGGTCCGTTTGCGTACTCGGCGCTCGAGCGGTGGATGATCAAGGCGAACGACGCGCCGGCGAAGATGAAATTCAAGGCACCCAGGAGCATGCAGCCGTCACCGCATCTGTCGCTCGACCAGGTGCGCGGGGATTTCATCCGCTGGCAGGAAGAGTTCGCGGCACGGCTCCGGAACGCCGACGGCCTCGATCTCCGGCGCGCGAAGGAGATCTTCCCGTTCTGGCCGATGAAGTGGAGCCTGGGATCGCTCTTCCGGATGATGCTCGCGCACGAGCGGCGTCACGTCCACCAGGCGCGCGAGGTCCGGCAGCATCCGTCGTTTCCCGACGCCTGAGGACGGCTAGTGGCCGACCTTGATGTAGCCCCAGCCGGCGCGCTGCTTCGCGACGATCTCGCCGATGCCGTCGGGAACGACCTCCACGCCCGGCAGGAGCTGGCTCTTCTCGATGTTCTGGTTCTTCATCGCGATGGCGCACACGGCGAACTTCGCGTGCGCGTCCTTGATCGCTTCGGCGACACCCGCCGCATTCGTCGTCTTGTCCGATACCACGA
>Ga0134125_10009642_pt1 | contig 10857 bp, 6 predicted proteins | sample KB31751_FD_96464 | JGI IMG/M metagenome (GOLD analysis project Ga0134125, IMG submission 96464) | Terrestrial soil microbial communities with excess Nitrogen fertilizer from Kellogg Biological Station, Michigan, USA - KB3-175-1 | ecosystem: Environmental > Terrestrial > Soil > Unclassified ...
CGCGACTCTGAGCAGCCGGCGCGTGGCGATGTGAGGTGTTTCCTCACGTTCCGTGAAGAATGCGCCAGAATACTGACCCTCAACGAGGATGACTCCGTCAAATTCTTTCCCTTTCGACTTGTGAATGTTCATAAGTACCCAGCCCTGAGGATCACGCGCTTCGCTTACTAAGCGACCTTGATCGAGAGTCCGACGGACGAGGTCCATCGCGTTTCCATAGTCGCCAAGTCGATCCCACTGCTCTGATAGTCGAGAACCGATCTCGTCCGTCGCCCCGAAGAGGCGTATAAATCGCGCCGCTCGAACGATCTCCTCAAGACCTGAGGCCGCTGCGATCACTTTTCTCGCCTCTACCCAGTCCTTCATCGGACTGCCCACGAACTCGAGCCCCCACGTCCGTGCGGATACCAAAGCCTTCGCCGCCGCTGGCCGGACGGCCTTCCCCGCCCGCAGGCGGACGGCGTTCGCTAGGTAGCTATCGCGAGTCGTCAGCGCGGACTTGATCGGCTTCGATGACACCGCGTTCTTGATCTCGTAATAGTGAGCGATTTGCTCAAGTGTCGTCGCCACCGCGTGCACCCCTTCGCGCAGAGGCCACTCGAGGATAGACGCAATAATCTGGGCTGCGGCCGCAGAAAGCTCTGCGTCCCAAAGAACGTCATGTGGCACCGGCTTCAACTCGACCTTGTTGTACGTTCGCGACCTCGATAGCCAGTTTGAGATATCAGAAATGAGCGAGTTGGACCGCGCCAAGATTGCAATACTCGGACGCCGAATTCCTTTCTTCTTCAGCTCGGCGTAGAGGAACCGCGCGACCGCATGGGTCGTCGCTTCAAGCTGCTTCGGATAAACCTGAAGAACCTTTACATCGCTCGTCTCGGGTAGCGTCCGGTTCTGCAACAGGGCATCCGCAAATTGAAGAATCCCGGCGTCAGGACTGCGATGATTTTCGCCTTGCAAGTCGAACTCAGCTGGCGAAAGAATTGAGCGAACATGCTCTAGTCGGGCCGGGTCAACTCGATCGTCATATTCAAAGATCCGCTGCTCTGGATCAGCGAGGAGCATCAAGTCGCTGCGCTTCGACAGCTCTTGCACGAGCGACCATTGAGAATCACTGGTGTCTTGGAACTCGTCCAAAATGATGAATGGAAAGCGGTCGGCGATCAGCTCGGCGACCCTAGGGAAAGTCGACAACAGTCGCGCGGCACCCTCCGCGAATGAGTCAAATGCGAAGATGCCTTCTTCGTTTGCGAGGCGAGTTGTTTCCTTGTCCCATCCGTCCCCGAACTCTGCCTTTGCGATCTTTTCCCGATCGGTGAACAGAATGCGCGCTGGCTTGCCATTCAATAGGCGACCATGTGCACGAAGAAGCGCCATGCAAAACGCATGGTAGGTCTGCACAGAAATCAAAGAGCGTTCGTCTGCGCTAAGTACGTCTTGAGTACGAACGAGTACCTGCCGAACGGCCGCTCTTGAGAAGCTCAAGAACAGTGCCTGCTGACCCGACTCCATCGTAGGAAGGAACCGTTGCGCGCGGAGGAGCGAGAGCGTGGTCTTGCCTGACCCTGGGCCGCCGAGCACCATGACGCGACCCTCATGCATGAGAGCCGCGTTCGCACGTTCACTCAGGTCAAACGTCATTCGCCCTCAGGCGCAAGACTGACTGAGGCCTCGGGCGCGACAGCTTCAATGACGGCGGCGACAACAGCTGCTTCGGGAGTGCTAGGCACCGACTCTGCCTTTAGTTCCTCGTCGATCTTGACAAGAACCGCGATGAGTTCCGCAGGGAGCTCGGCTTCGGTCTCGCACTGCTCAACCAAGACAGCTGCATAGGCGAACGCTTCGCCTTTGCGCGCCTTGAGCACCTTGAAGACGAGACCAGGCACGTCATCGTCAGCCATCGCTGCATCGTACAGATACTTAGTTGGGTAGTCCGCCCGACCCGACACTTCGAGGAGGAAGCGCCGCTGAGTCTCGATCGGGATGCCCTTAATAAGTACGTTCTCAATCCCCGATTCCGGCGACTCCCAAAACTGATCGAAGACAGCCCTGTTGGCGATTGCTTCCACAGACGGCGTCGAGTTCGGCTTGTCTGAGCTACCGTACGTCTTCTTACCGAGTGCCGTGAAGATCGGCCCATATCGGTCGACATCACCGTCGCCTGATGCTGTGAAAACTGAAACACCCGCGAAGTCGAGGTGTGTATAACCCTCTCGGAAGGACTCGAGCGCAGCGGACACGGCCGGATACACGACCGCTTCGGTCGACCCTTCCACGACCAGGACGCCGCGAGCCAAAATTGCCTCGGCGAACTGGCGTCGCTCCGTCATGAACGTCTTGCGCTTGACCTTCGACGCGTCGATCGGTGATCCGATAAGTCGCGCACCCTCACGATGAAGCATGACGATGCTGTCTGGTTCGAATTGTTCAATTACCGGCGCCGAATGCGAGGTGACGATCGACTGCCCCATTTCCCGCAGCACATAGCGGGTAACTCGTCGCTGTGTATGCGGAGGCAATGCAATCTCGGGCTCTTCCATCGCGAATATCACCGACCGGCTGCCTTTGAGCTCGGCGATGATCGTAAGGAGTGCAAACACAAGGAGATTGATCGAGCCAGTTCCTTGCCTGGTATACGGAACGAGATGTTCGCTCGGCTGCGTTGCAACAAAAAGCCGCACGACCTCGCGCAGGTGCTGGCGAGTCAAATCGGATGCGAAGAACGCCGCCGCATCATCACCGGGCGCCATGTTCACAAATCGTCCAAGGCGTTCGCGAAGATCCTTCCTCACCTCCGCGAGCTGCGGAACATCGCCGACCGCCGGGGTGAGGTCGGTTAGGCGTGCAAGAGTGTCCTTCCACATCGCGGCCGACCCATCACCACTCAGCTGCAGAATCGTGTCGAGCAAAGAACCGCGCTGAAGGCTCAATGCTCTCGAACCGGTGCGGTGCGCACGCAGGTAGACGTAGCCGACGAGACGCTTGTGAGTTCGCCCGAATACCGTCAAACCCGCGCCGAGCTCAGCTTTGCGATCATCGTCAAGATCGTCCGCGTCAGTCTCCGGGTTACAGAAGAACGTCTGACCGACGAAATCGTCCTCTTCTTTGTCATATCGAGCAACGAAGCACACCGGGAGCGCCCAATCGACGGTGTCGGACTCGGCCCGTGCTTCGGCGTCATCACCTTCGTCGATAAAGGAATCCGTTTCGCTGTCCCACAGTCGCAGGTGCTGATCACCAAATCGGCGACGCTCTTCGTCTGTCAGATCAATGAGCACGGCGTCGATGCGAATCTCGACGAGAGCCCCTTCGTCATCAACGTAGCGACCGCTGAAGAAGTCATGCTCATCGACGACCGGACGTCGGTACAGACGGTCTTGACCCAGGACTAGATCGAGCGCCTCGCAAATCGTCGACTTGCCGACATTGTTACCGCCCACGAGCAGCGTGTGCGGTTGGAAATGAATCTCGCCGTCTTCGATACCTCGGAAGTTTTGCACACGCAGATAGCGGACTTTCATTAAATCAGCTCCTATTCCTGGCCGCTCGAGCTGAGCCCGAAGAATCGCTCGAAAAAGTCGCCGAGCTTTGTAAGTACGCGTTGCTTCGTCTCGCCATGTCCACCATCGGCCGAGAAGCGGGATGCCGGAGGCAGGACACGAGTAATCGCGGTTCCACCGGTCTGGATAGCCCCATCGCGAAATGCACGCTCGACGTACTCGCGCGTTTCGTCAGGCCGGAGACTTTCGTCCTCGATGATCTTGTCGAGCTCGGCCGCGCGACGAGCCGCAACGTAAGTGGTCCATTCCTCGTCGATTGCACCGGTCGCCGACACACGGTCCACGAAGGCCTCGATGAGGTCCTTCTTGTTACGAAGTGAAGGTGATGCATCGATGGCACGAGTGATCTCGGCGCGGATTTCTTTGTCGTCACCGTCACCACGCTGATCCCGGTACTTCTGCACGAGCATGAGGATGTAGTCGACATTGATTTCGACCTGTTTAATGAGTTCGATCTCGAAGACGACATCGTCGTTGATCGATTCCTTCTCTGAGTCCTTTTCCTTACGGAACTCGGCGTAAAGGTCAAGGTAGACGCTGCGGTAGTCCTGGCCCTGACGCAGAGACAGAATCTCGTTTCCGACGAAGTCGTCGAACGAGGTCAGGATGTTCTGCAGCCGCAAGATCGAACCGAAGAGCGCAATGAATTCCTTCTGCGCTGTCTCGCCGATGATCGGCTGACCAAGCGGGAACTGGTCGAGCAAGTCTGTGACCCGGCTTGCGTATTCGCTGTAGTAGTCGCCGTACGGCTTGAGAAGAACGACGCCGCGAGCGTTCTTGTTACCGAACAACGCGATGGCATCGTTCGTCTCCTGCTCCAGGTCCCGGAAGCTGACGATATTCCCGTAGGTCTTGACCGAGTTCAGGATTCGGTTGGTACGCGAGTACGCCTGGATTAGCCCATGGGAACGAAGGTTCTTGTCGACGAAGAGCGTGTTCAGCGTTGTCGCGTCGAACCCGGTGAGGAACATGTTGACGACAATGACGAGGTCCAGTTCCCGGTTTTTGAGGCGGAGCGAGAGGTCTTTGTAGTAGTTCTGGAATTTGTCGTCGGACGTATCGTAGCTCGTGCCGAAAAGCTGGTTGTAGTCCTGGATCGCGTCCTCAAGGAAATCGCGCGACGTCGCATCGAGTGCGCCCGTCTCGAAGCCCTCTTCGTCGAGGTAGCCTTCGCCTTCCGCCTCGTTGGCGGCGTAGGAAAAGATAAGCCCGATCTTTAGCCGACGGTCCGGGATAAGATCCTGCTGCTGGATCGCAAACTGGTTGTAGTAGCGTTTTGCGGCATCAATCGACGCGGCCGCGAAGATCGCGTTGAAACCGCTAACTCGCCTCGATACCTTCACTTCATCGACACGGTTTCGACCGGAAGCGACGTCCGCGATGTTGGATACGCCTGAGAAGACGTAACCGTTGCTGCGCTTGGTCTTCTGATCGAAGTGCTCAAGCGTGTACTCAACAACCTGACGGATACGCTCAGGCGCTAGGAGCGCCCGCTCAGTGTCAATCGCCGACACCTGCTTGTCGGTGAGCCCCTCGGGGAGCTTGATCGTATTCACGTAGTCAACACGGAACGGTAAAACGTTCTTGTCGTTGATCGCGTCGACGATCGTGTAGGTGTGCAGCTTCTCGCCGAACGCCTGCTCCGTCGTGCGCAGTCCCGGGTTGCCACCAGATCCGGCGTTCTCCGCAAAGATCGGCGTGCCCGTGAAGCCGAACAGGTTGTACCGCTTGAAGGCCTTGGTGATCGCCTCGTGCATATCGCCGAACTGCGAGCGGTGACATTCATCGAAGATGATAACGACGTGGCCGTCGAAGATGGCATGACCCTTGTTTGCTGGCGCGCCGATAAAGGTCGCGAGCTTCTGGATCGTCGTGATGATGATGTGTGCGTTCGGATTCTCAAGTTGCTTCTTCAGCACCGCTGTTGAGGTGTTGGAGTTGGCAGCACCTTTCTCGAAGCGGTCGTACTCACGCATCGTCTGATAGTCGAGGTCTTTACGGTCAACGACGAAGAGCACCTTGTCGACCGACGGCAGACGAGACGCGAGCTGTGCCGTCTTGAATGAAGTCAGCGTCTTGCCCGAGCCAGTCGTGTGCCAGACGTAGCCACCCGCGGCGATAGAACCCAGCTGTTTGTAGTTGGTAGAGATGTCGATCTTCTGCAAGATTCGCTCGGTCGCCACGATCTGATACGGCCGCATCACCAGGAGCATTCGGTCGGCGGTGAGCACGCAGTACTTCGTTAGAATGTTCAGCAACGAGTGCTTGGCGAAGAACGTCTTCGTGAAGCCGGTGAGGTCTTGAATCGGCTTGTTCGTCGCATCCGCCCACCACGATGTGAATTCGAACGAGTTAGATGTCTTCTTCGCGCGCTTAGCACCGGCAGCCTCAGCGAGGTGCTGGCGACGGGTCGTGTTCGAGTAGTACTTCGTCAACGTCCCATTGCTGATCACGAAGAGCTGGACATACTCGAAGAGACCCGAGCCCGCCCAGAAGCTGTCACGCTGATAACGGTCGATCTGATTGAAAGCTTCTCTAATATCAACGCCGCGACGCTTCAGTTCGATATGGACGAACGGCAGACCGTTGACCAGTACGGTGACGTCATACCGGTTGGAACGCTTCGCACCTTCACTCTGACCGACTTCATATTGGTTGATCACCTGCAGCCGGTTGTTGTGAATGTTCGATTTGTCAACGAGCATGACGTTCTTCGTCGAACCATCGTCCCGCTTCAAAAGCTGAACGTGATCCTCCTGAATGCGAATTGTCTTGGCCTGGATCGTGTCATTTACCCCAGCAACCCGCTCGGTAAAGAACTGCTCCCACTCCGCGTCGGAAAAAGTGATCGAGTTCAGCCCCTCAAGTTGGGCTCGGAGATTGGCTATGAGTTGCGCCTCGCTGGTGATTGGAAGGTACTCGTAGGCCTGTGACTGCAAAAGTCGTATGAACTCGCGCTCGAGGTCTGCCTCGGACTGATAGGAGATCTCATTCGCGGCATCAGGAATGAATTCCGCGACTACTGTGCTCTCGGTTGAGACCACAATCGGTTCGTAGTGGGTTGGGATTGTGTCGCTCACGCCGTGGCCTCCTCGAATGTCAGAAGATGATCACGGTAGTACTCGTACTGCTGCCGACGCGCAGTCAACTCAGCAGGAAGACCAGCCGAGAGGTCGTTCACCAAGGCATCGAACTTGTCGAGGAGCGTGACAATTCGTTCCTGCTCTAACAGCGGCGGAATCGCAATAGAAATCGCGGCCATCGCTTTGGCCATGAGCTTGGGGTTTCCCATGCCTTCACTTACATATGACTTGGCGTGTTTTAAAAGTTGGTAATAGACAAATTTCGTGGAGAGTACATTCGACTCTTTTACCTTGAGTAGGCCGCAAACGTTCGTGATGCTAAATTGCTCGTTTCGGTGAAAGAAGACCGAGCCTGCGTTCGCGCCATCCGTAGTCCAGGTGACGGATTCGAAGTCGTATGCGTAGGTATCGATGTATCCGAATATTCCGTTGTTCTGAGTCTGAGACGAGTAAACAGGGAACTCACCGTGATGGTCTCGTAAGTAATCCTTGGACATCACACGACCTCGGGATACGTCACATACTTCGCCGATCGCAACCCACCGGATGCCCTCTTCAGGGAATTTCAGCAGTGAATCCCGGTAGAAGGCATACTGAAGCCGCCGCGCTTCCAGCTCCGCTTCCAGCTCCGCTTCCAACCGAGTGAACTGATCCAATATTCTCACGATCTCCCGCTGCACCTCAGGAGGCGGGACTGGAACAAGGAAGTTCAGAATTGCTTCTTTGCTTCCGCGGGGCATCTTCGCGCCCTTTGCGTGTTGCATGTTGTACGCGAAGAATCCATCAGAGGAGAGCAAATAATAGAGAAACTCCGAGTCGAGAGAATCACGGTGCGCCTCGAGGATGCGGATGGCGAGCACATCGCCGCTGCATCCCCCGACGCCATCGGCGAGCCAGACCTTCTTCAGGTAGGGGCGGATGTTCCCGAGAAGTACGTCACCGGCCTCGTAAGCGGTCAGGCGCGCAGTGTTCGGCAGATAGTTCGCGTGAGTCTTTCCGCCCTTGTTTGAGAGGAGATTGTCAACCCCAACGAAGTTGGTTTCATCGAGCTCGTTCGCATCAACTCGCGTAACCGAGTACCCAGCGACCTCGCGCAGCTTACGGTGAGTGACTCCCGTTGGCGCAAGTTCAGCGACTAACTCCTCGATACGGCTCACGCCGTGCCCTCCAAGTCAGCCACGATCGCGTCGATCGAGGTGCGGAGTTCTTGCTGTCGGGTGACGATGCGGGCTATCTCGGCGTTGAGTTCCGTGATGTCGACAACTTCGCGGGTGTCTTCCTGCTCAACGTACGAGGACACGGCGATGTTGTAATCGTTCGCGGCGATGGCTTCGTTCGCGACGAGCTTGGCGAAGTATTCCGCATCCTCGCGGACGGTGAATGCTTCAAGGATCTTCCGCTGATTAGTGCTAGCGAGCTTGTTCTTGTTGCCTGAGCGTTTGGACTCGACAGAGGCGTCGATGAAGAGGACCGCATTGTCGTTCTTCGACTTTTTGAGCACGATGATGCAGGTCGCGATGGTGGTGCCGAAGAACAGATCCGGCGGGAGTTGGATGACCGCATCGACATAGTTGTTGTCAATGAGATATTTACGGATCTTGGCCTCCGCACCGCCGCGGTAGAGAACACCGGGGAACTCAACGATTGCGGCCGTCCCATTCACCGCCAGCCAGCTGAGAATGTGCATCGTGAAGGCGAGGTCAGCCTTTGACTTCGGAGCGAGTACACCGGCCGGAGCGAAGCGTGGGTCGTTGATCAGGAGCGGGTTCGCGTCGCCGTCCCACTTGATCGAGTAGGGAGGGTTAGAGACGATGGCCTCGAAGGGCTCGTCGTCCCAGTGCTGCGGGTCGGTCAACGTGTCGCCGTGGGCGAGATTGAACTGCTCGTAAGGCACATCGTGCAGGAACATGTTGATGCGGGCGAGGTTATAGGTGGTCAGGTTAATTTCCTGGCCGAAGTAGCCCTGGCGCACGCCGTTCGGGCCAAGGACTTTACGGAACTTCAACAGCAGTGACCCGGAGCCGACCGCGGGATCGTAAACCTTGTTCACCTCGGTCTTGCCGACGACAGTGATCCGCGCCAGGAGTTCAGAGACTTCCTGCGGTGTGTAGTACTCACCGCCGGACTTGCCCGCCTCGGACGCGTACATCTGCATGAGGTACTCGTATGTGTCACCGAAGGCATCGATCTCGTGCGTCGTGAAGTCGCCGAGATTCAGGTCGCCGATCGCGTCGAGCAGCTTGACCAGCTTCTCGTTGCGCTTGGCGACCGTATTGCCGAGCTTGGCGGAGTTGACATCCAGGTCATCGAAGAGCCCCTTGATGTCGTCTTCGCTATCGGCACCGACCGCTGATCCCTCAATATTTTTGAATACTCGCTCAAGCGTTTCATTGAGATTCTCATCGCGCTGCGCACGCCCACGCACGTTCTCGAACAGCTCGCTCGGAAGGATATAGAAGCCCTTTTCCTCGACGGTCACCTTCCGTCCAAACTCCGCTTCAGAGTCCGGGATCTTCGAGTACTCGAAGTCGGGAGCACCCGCCTTGCGCTCCAGACCGTTGAGGTACGCGGCGAGGTTCTCGCTGATAAAGCGGTAGAAGAGGATTCCAAGTACGTAGGTCTTGAAGTCCCAGCCATCAACGCTGCCCCGCAGATCATTGGCGATGCGCCAGATTGTCTTGTGCAGTTGTGCCCTCTGCGCTTCCCTCGTCGTTGGAGTCATCACCACGCCACCACCCTCGAAGACGCCCGCGTCGTTGCTGATCCGTTCGTCTTTGGATAGGTCATGTCGTGCGTGTTCTCCTCCACACCGAGGTGTGCGTGTTAGTTGTCCACAAAGCTTTCTCTCAGGGTATCTGCGACAGCAGACACGAGCACTGTTCCACTTCGGGCGATTCAACTCCGGGAGATACCTCGAACCGGCAGCAAATTCTGTCTCCAGTTATAACACGCAGGCCTGATTCTATAAAGGTCTCGTGCCGGGTGAAAACGAGTTGCTGCCGTCACGACTGGCTCAGGCCGAGAAGCAAGAGTCCAAGCACGGCCAGTACGGCGCCCGTGAGGACTAGATCGTCGGCGCGCTTCTGCTGAATGCCCTTGACTCGCTTTGCGACTCGCTCTAACGCCTCATCCGGTTGAGAAGACTCGACCAATATGTACTCAACGCCCGAAAGCATCGCGAGGTCCGTTTGTGCGGCCGCTGAAGTGACGAGTGGCAAAATCAATTTGCCGTCCCTCTTCGCATAGCCAATCTCCTGTTGGACGTATGCAGACTTTGTGCTTTCGGCGGTGAGCAGGACAACAATTATTTCACTCGCTCGGATTTCAGCCGCGATTCGCTCATGAATATTTGCACCGGCCCTATCGTCTTCTTCTGCGAGAAATACCTTGACGCCAAGATTTCTGATCGAAGTCGCAACGCGGCCTACAAGGTCAGCGTCCTTTGTTGCATGGCTCAAGAAGATTTGCATTCACTAAGGATCTCGTTTGCCGCCACTCCACGGAAGTAGCGACTGGACGATTGATCCAAATTGGCGGGCGATCTTTACTCAGAGCGTGCCTTGAGTGCTCCGCGCATTCGGCACCGCATCACTTCCTTGGTGATATGCGGCTCAAGAGGGGAACCCGTTCGGGGTTCACCGGCCGCACCACACCAAGGAAGGAGACGCTCAACATGAGCGACTCAACACGCGCCGGCTATGGCCAGATCAAAACTCTGGCAGTCCGCCTATCGGAAGATGTGCGCGCTCAATTGGACATCATCGCCCAGCTGAACGACCGCACGGTCACTGACGAGATTCGTCTCGCAATCGAGGCATGGATCGAGAAGACAAAGTCTGATCCCTCAGTACTTCAGCGAGCACAGTTCGTCCGGGATGAGATCGAACGCGAAGCCGCCACCAAGCGTGGTGCCATCGCGGCCATCTTCGACAACCCGACGACGAAGGCAAGGGCCTCGTCGTCGAATCGTCCGACTTCCGAGAAGGACGGGGGTAGCTGAGCGCACCGAGTTGACCCTGACGGTTTGAGGCTTCGGTCTCGCCGTCAGGGTCGCTCCGAAAAACTGTACCAAACACCCTCGCGGAGAGAACTCTTCAGCCAACCGGCTGAAGTGACTCTCCACGAAAGGAATGTGATCCCCATGGTCACAGGCATTGTCATCCCGCACGAAACACGAATGGCACTTCAGAAGGTCGAGTTTCAGAACCTGACCG
>Ga0134125_10009644_pt1 | contig 10856 bp, 13 predicted proteins | sample KB31751_FD_96464 | JGI IMG/M metagenome (GOLD analysis project Ga0134125, IMG submission 96464) | Terrestrial soil microbial communities with excess Nitrogen fertilizer from Kellogg Biological Station, Michigan, USA - KB3-175-1 | ecosystem: Environmental > Terrestrial > Soil > Unclassified ...
GATCCGGTACCGGCCCTGCAGCAGATGACCGATGCGCGGGTCAGGCGGCGCTGGGGGTTCGACGACGTCCACCGGCAGGGCAGACTACCACAGGCTACTGCAGCAGCGGCGAGCGCCCCGCACGAATCACGCCGCGCTTCACCAGGAAATCGTGGACCGCGCGGTTCACCAGCAGGACGTCGTCGCCGGTGAACTCGCCGTGCCCAGCGCGCGGCACGGGATACAACCGGTTCGGCACGCCGGCCGCCGTCAGGGCCGCGTGCAGCCGCTTGGACTGCTCGAACGGGACGATCGGGTCGGCCTCGCCGTGGGCGCTGAACACCGCCGGGACGCCCTTGCCGACGTAGGTGAGCGGCGACAGTCGGCGCGCCAGGTCGTCCCGGTTGGGCGCGTTCCCCATCCAGCCGACCGCGAAGTCGCGCATGTGCGGCGGCTGCAGCAACTCGGCCACGTCCGAGATGCCGAAGAAGTTGATCACGGCCGAGACATGCATCGGCTCGTTCCCCGGGCACAGGTCGTCGAACCCCGCCGACTCCGGCGCGAACGCGGCGATCAGGGCCAGGTGTCCACCTGCCGAGCTGCCGACGGTCACGACCTTGTTGGTGTCCAGGCCATATTCCGTGGCGTGCCGGACCACCCAGCGCAGCGCGCACCGGGCGTCCTGGACGGCGGCGGGGGCCGGCGCCGTCGCCGCCAGCCGGTAGTCCACGTTGGCCACCGCGATCCCCATGGCCAGATACGGGACCACGTCCAGCGCGATCTCGTCCTTGTTGCCGCTCACCCAGCCGCCGCCGTGAAACAGCAAGGCGACCGGCATGGGCCCGGTCTTCGGCCGGCGGGGCAAGTAGAGATCCAGGCGGCCCGTCCAGCCGCCGGCCATCAGGTAGGGTTGATTGGGCGCGACCCGGTAGTGGGTGGCGATCAAAACCGACATGTCGAGCGGCCCCGAGGGGCGAACTTCGGCACGGGACGGGGCACTCAGCGTCAGGATCAGCACCGTCAAAGCAGCGGCGCCACGAACGAGGAACATGGGCGGGCACATGGTGGGGTCAGTCAAACTGTTTGACAAGCGACCGAACAGATCCAGAAGATCCCCCTATGGCGCATGACGGCCCCTGTGGCGGCGTGCTGGTCGTCGACGACGATCCGGACATCCGGGATTCTCTACGTGAAGTGCTCGAGGACGAGGGGTACAAGGTGTCGTGCGTCGGAAACGGACGCGAGGCGCTGGACCACCTGAAAAAGTCGTCGCCGCGCCCGTGCGTGATCCTGCTCGACCTGATGATGCCGGTGATGGACGGCTGGCAGTTCAGGAAGGAACAGAAGCAGGACGTATCCATCGCGGACATCCCGCTGGTGGTGATCACCGCGACCGGGAAGCGCCCGGTGCTGGTGGACGCCGCCGAGCTGGTGATGAAGCCGCTGGATCTCAGCCGGCTCTTCGAGGCGATCGAACGCTACTGCCCCTGACCGGGGGTCACATCCCGGACAGGAACTTCCACTCGTCGTTTTCCTTCTCCAGAAGGAAGCGGTGGTAGTCGTTCACCCGGCGGTAGCGATCACCGGCTTCGGCCGACGCGATCTCGAATGAGCCGTCGAGGAAAACCTCGACCTCGGCCTGATTTCCGCTGACGCGGATGTTGCGGTACTCGATGTCGTAGCGGAGCGACTTCACGCGCTGCAGCTGATCCTGCAGCACCTTCTTCAGCCCCTCGTAGCCGTAGTCGTCGTCCGAGCGGGGCGTCCCCGAGTCCTCGAAGTAGCGCGGCGAGGCCAGGGCCAGCAGCCCCACCACGTTCCGCTGCATCAGCCGCTGCCGGTACTCCTCGATGGTCTGGATGATCTTCCGGTTCTCTTCACTGCGGACGATGGTCGTCCCCGGAAAGTAATCGCGGTGCGCGCAGCCGCCGGCCAGCGCCAGGCAGCTCGCCAGCGCCAGGGGCGCCAGGCCCGTGAGCCAGGGTCGAAAACGCATGTCGCCGCAGGTGCGTGCACGAATCGTTCCAGGATCCGGCGGGGCGGAGCGCCGGACTCCCGCGTGCGATCCGCGGTGGCGGCTGCCGCTTCGTCGCAGCCGGGACGCGAACCGTGCCACTTTGACAACCGGGTCCGCACGAACCCTCAGGGCGAGCTTTGACCGGATGGGGCGCGATCTGCGATAGTCACGTTCCGTCATGGCGGACTTCCCGGAGCGCGCGCGTGAATTCCCCCGGTTCGAGGTGAACGCCTACGTCGATTACACCGGGAACGAAGTGCTGCTGTTCCACCGCATCCAGAACATCTCGCTGGGTGGCGTGTGCATTCAAACCTCCGGGGTCGAGGAGGTCGGCACGATGGTCGACCTGGTCCTCAACTTCCCCGACCTGGATGCGTCGATCGCGCTGACCGGCGAGGTGGTCTGGGCGAACCGCGAGCCGCCGATGGACATGGGCATCCGGTACGTCGACCTCGACGAAGAGCGCAAAGACACGCTCCGGAAGTACATCAACATGGTTCGCAAGTAGCCGTGGCGAGGGCGCCGCGCGGCGCCGCTACAGCGACAGGAGCGCGTCGCTGGCCAGGTGTTCCCGGACCCGGGCCAGGCGATCCAGGTAGCGCTGGAAGCGTTTGCCCGGCGCGGCGCCGGCCTCGCGCTTGAGGTGAACGTCCGTGATGCGCGTGACCGCGAAGCGACAGGCGGCGAAGCGCAGCTCGGCGCCGAAGCCGGCGCGCTCGTCGGACGTGGGCGGGCGGACGGCGGCGTACGCCTCCAGCAGCGCGCGCGTGACGTCGGCCCGAAAATCGTCCGGTCCGAAGCCGAAGGCCAGCGCCGTCACCGCCAGGTCGTAGGCCCAGCGCCCCCAGGACGCCTGTTCGAAGTCGAGCAGCGCCGAGAGCCGGCCGTCGTCATGAAACAGCACGTTGTCGACGAACAGATCGCCGTGGATGATCCCGCTCGGCAGGTCCGCCCGGCGCTCGGCCGCCAGCGCGCGCAGCTCGGGCTGCAGGACGCCGACGGCGGGCGCCAGGTCGGCGCGCCCCAGCGCGGCGATGCCGGCCAGGCGGCGATCGATCTCGTCGGGCTCGTACCGGCCGGCGCGCCGGTCGGGGTGATCGGCACCGGCCCGGTGCAGCTGGGCCAGCGCGCGGCCGGCCGCCGCCCCGTGGGCGGGCGTCAGCTCGGCCCGGGCCAGCGTGCGGCCCGCCACCCACGGGAACAGCGAGGCGAGCTCGCCGTTCCAGTCCGCGAACGGCTGCCCGGCGGGCGTGCGACGCGGCTCGGGCGTCGGGACGTCGCGGGCCGCCACCCAGGCCACGACCTCCGCCTCGCGCTGGACGTCGTCGCGCGACTTGCCTTCGTTGATGCGAAGGAACAGCGGCCCACCGTCGGTCTCGACGCGCAGGTTCGTGTTGATGGTGCCGACCGCGATGGGCGCGTGCGCCCGGTAGCCGCCGGCGCCGAACGCGCGCAGGATGGCCTGCACGTCGTCGGGCGACAGCCGCCGCCACTCAGCCATGCGCGGCGCTGGCCAGGACCTGCTCGATCGCGCCCAGGAAGCGCGCGTACAGGGCCTCTTCGGCCGCCACCACCGGCTCGAAGCGCGCGCGCCAGTCGGGCAGCACGGCCTCCAGGCCGGCCGTCATCTCGTCGAGGTGGCGGTCCTCGTCCTTGGTGATGGCCGCCACCGAGAAGCCGGCGTCGCAGGCCTTCAGCGTCTGGTCGTAGGCCGGGTAGAAGACCTGCGCCCGCACCTCCACCGCCGCGCTGGTGAGCAGATAGTTCGCCTCGCTGCGCAGGTCGGCGGGCAGATCGGCCAGCGTCTCCTCGGCCCGGTGATCCAGCGCCTGCAGGTAGGTCTCGCCCGCGTCGCCGGCCAGCGTGTCCCCCGTGGCGAAGGTGCGCACGCTGGCGCCGCTGGCCTTCCCCAGCGCCGCGGCGGCCTTCTTGAGCCGCATGGCGTGCACGGCCTCGTCGAGGATGTGCTGGATGCCGTCCAGATCCAGACGCTCGGCGCGCCGGCTCTTCAGGATCTTGCGGACGCCGACATACTCCATCCGCGCCAGCGTGTTCACGAACCGCGCGTGCAGCCGAGGGTCGGGCACGATCCGGTCCAGGAGACGCTGCGTGCGAACCACGTTGTCGTGGCGCGCGGCCGCTTCGACATAACTGCGCATTGCGGGGCGAGACTATGCGGACTTGACGGCGCTGCGCAACCCTTGCTCTATTCGCCGGCGGATGGCGGCGTTGGAAGGTAAGCAGGAGGTCAAGCGGCTGGTCGAGCAGCACCTGCCGCTGGTCCAGGCGATCGCCAGAAAGGTCAAGAAGTCCGTCGGCGCCTCCGTCGACGTCGAGGACCTGGTCGGCTACGGGTCGAAGGGGTTGGTGGAAGCGGCCGAGCGCTTCGACCCGCGGCACGGCGTCGCGTTCTCGACCTTCGCGTACTACCGGATCCGCGGCGCCATGTACGACGGCTTGCGCAGCATGGGCTGGTACTCGCGGGCCGACTACGCGCGCTACCGCGCCGAGGAGCGCGCCAACGAGTACCTGCGCAGCCGCGCCGATCGTGACGGCGCCGCGCGGGCCGAGGGCGCGCCGGCCTCCACGGACGCGGAGGGGGTGCTGGCCGAGGTGAACGAGATCCTGTCCAGCGTGGCGACCGTTCACATCACGTCGCTGGAAGCGGCGTCGGCCGTCCCGGACGAGAGCCGCCCCCCGGCGGACCTGGCCGTCGAGGCGCAGCGCATGAGCGCGCGGGTCCGGCGGGCGGTGTCGGCGCTGCCGGACAAGGAACGGCGGCTGATGGAGCTGTACTACTTCGCCGACAAGAATCTGGAAGAAGCGGGCGCCGAGCTGGGGCTGTCCAAGTCGTGGGCGTGCCGGCTGCACGCCCGGGCCGTCGAGCTGCTTCGCGCGGCGCTGGAACGAGAAAGCGGCGGTTAGGCCGCCTGTCGGACGGCACGTCGTCGGGCATGGTTCGCTGCGCTCACCGCCGCCTTTCGGCGACGCCCTCCTAGACGCAACCGGCGCGCGCGGCTGCCGAAGACTCGGTCATGCGCGTCGAGCCCGGTCTGTCCCCTCCCCTGGCGCTGGTCGAACACCCACCACCGCTCGAGCGCGGGGGCCGATCGTTCATGCAGGTGCTGGACGCGACGGGCGCACCGGGGGCGGCGGCGCCTTCCGCCGGTTCCTGGACCGCCGTGCTGGTCCGAACCGCCGAGGCCGAGCGCACGGTCGACAGCCTGATCGCGGCGGCGGCGCGCGGCCGGACGTTCACGCCGGCCCAGCTGCTGGCGTTGCAGGCCACCGTGGCGCGCGGGGCGCAAACCGTGGAGGTTCTCTCGCGCGCGGCGGACCGGGTGGTGGGCGCGGTCAAGCAGACCTTGAACGGGCAGATCTGAGGCTGGGCCATGATGATCCATGTTATGAGGCGAGCATGATGGCGGCGGGTCGCTGGGGAGCGCTGGGGGCGGCCGCGATCGCGATGCTGGCGGGGTGCTCGACGAACGTGCTGCACGCCGTCGACGAGCGGGCCGCCAACGAAGCGACGGCCGCGCTCGAACGCGCCGGCATCGGCGCCGACAAGGCCGTCGAGGAGAGCTCCCCCGCCGCCGGGTCCGCCACGGCGTTCACGGTGCGGGTGGCGGCCGGCGACGCCAATCGGGCCATCGATCTGCTGCACGCGCTGGGCTTGCCGCGCGAGCACCGTCGCGGCTTCGCCGAGACCTACGGCCAGCCCAGCCTGATCCCGACCCCGTCGGAAGAGCGGGGCCGCTATCTGAACGCGACGGCCGGCGAGATCGAGAAGACGCTCGAGACGATCGACGGGGTGCTGGGCGCGCGCGTGCACCTGGTGCTGGAGGACGGCGATCCGCTGGCGCTGGACGCGAAGCCGCGCGAGCCGGCGCGGGCGGCCGTGTTGATCAAGGCGCGACCGGGCGCCGCGGCGGTGGCCGAGCGGGACGTCCAGCGTCTGGTGGCCGGAAGCGTGGCCGGACTCGATCCGGCGTCGGTCGCCGTGGTGGTCACCGCGGCCGCCGATCCGCTGGAGGGGACGACCGCGCCGCTGGCGCCGCTCGGCCCGCTGCGCATCAGCGCGGGGACCCGTCCGGTGCTGATCGGCGTGCTGGCTGGCGCGCTGGCGCTGCTGGGGCTGATGGCGACCTTGCTGTTGATCCTGGCCCGCCGTCTGGCGGCGCTGGAACGGGGCGCGGCCACGGCCGCAGCGCCGCTGTCGGACGCCGAGCTGCCCGCCCAGTCGTCCTGATCGCTCCCCTTCTTACTCTTCTTCGGGATCGTCGGACGCGCGTTCGCGGTGGCTGGTGACCGGCTGGTCGTCGTCAGCGGTGGGCTGGTCGGCCGCGACCTTGTCCGCCTTCTTGTCGGCTTTCTTGTCCGGCTTGGAAGCGGCCTTGGCCACCGGGGCCTGGTCGCTGTCGTCGGCCGAATCGCCCGACGGGTCGCTGGCCTTCTTGTCGGCTTTGCCGCTGGGCTGCGCGCGCGCCACCTTCACCGGACGCACCACGGGCTTGTGAAGCGCGTGGGCTTCCGGCTCGGGCGCCGGGGCAGCAGGGGCCGGCGGGGCCACCATCGGCTGGATGTCCGGGGTCGGACGAGCGGCGGGCGGCGGCGCCGGCACCGCGGCCGCGGTGGCCGCCCGGGGCGGCGCAGCGGGGGCGGCGGGCGCGGCGCTGGGCCGCAAGACCAGGAACATGACGGTGATGCCGACACCCAGCACGCTGACGCACCCCAGCGCGCCCCAGAACACCGGCGGCAGGGGGGCGGACGGAGCGGCTGCGTGATGAACGGGCGCGGGCGCCACAGGCGGCGGCGCGGGCCTGGACGGTGGGTTCACCGGCGGGCGCGGCGTTCGGGGGCCTGTGGGACGATCCGCCATGGACCGCGCCAGCTTACCACGCGCCCCCCAGCCCTTCCGGTATTTGCATGAACGGAGAACGCCGCCGGGACGGTTACTTCCCCAGCTTGCGCTTCAGGTCGGCCAGCGCGTCGTCCAGCTTGCTGTCGGACTGCAGCTGCTCGAGCTGACGGTCGACCTCGATGCGGCGCGTGGTCCGGCCGCCCAGCTCGTCGTCGAGCGACGCCTCCGCCTCGGTCGCGTCGACGCGGCTCGACAGCCGCTCGAATTCGTTGAAGGCCGAGGTCTTGTCGGTGAGCGTCCCCTCCCGGTTGCCGCGGGCCTTGGCCTTGAGGGTCTCCTTGCGGAGCTTCACATCCTTGAGGCGCGTCTCCAGCGACTTGAGAGCGGCGGTGAGCTGGTCGGCGTAGACGCCCTGCTCCTGCAGCGCCTTCTTGGCCTGGTCGCGCTCGGTCTCTTTCTCGGCCTTGCGGGCCAGCGCTTCCTTGGCCAGGTTGTCGTCGCCGGCGCGGATGGCCGTCTCGGCCCGCTTCTCCCAGTCGGCGATCTCGCCGTCGAAGGTCTGCACACGCCGCTCGAGCAGGCGTTCGTCGGCGATGCAGCGCCCCACCTCAGCCCGGGCCTGGCGCGCATAGTCCTCCATGTCGCGCACCATCTGGTCGATTTCCTTGCCCGGGTCCTGCATCGAATCGATGGCGTCGTTGACGTTCGATTTGATGAGCGTGGAGAGGCGGCCGAGGATGCCCATGTCGTGTCTTAGCGTAGCCCCGCCCGCCGCCGCTGTCGACCGACCGGCGGTCGATGCCCACACCGCATATGTTAGGGTTCCGCGGTGCGGCTACGCGACCTTCTGGGACAGGACCTGGCGCGGGCGGCGCTCGAGCGCGCCCTGGCGGCCGGCCGGGTCGCGCACGCCTACGTCTTCGAAGGGCCTGCCGGCGTCGGCAAGCGCAGCACCGCCCAGGGGTTGGCGATGGCCCTCAACTGCCGGACCGAGCCGGGCCAGGGCTGCGGCGCCTGCGACGTCTGCCGGCGGATCGAGGCCGGCATCCACCCCGACGTGCCCGCCTTCGGCCCGTCCGGTCCGGGCGGCCAGATCATCGTCGACGACATCAAGGCCATGGTGGCGCTGGCGCGGAGCCGGCCGCACGAGGCGCAGGCGCGGCTGATCATCGTCGACGACGCCGACGCCATGAACCCCAACGCGGCCAACGGGCTGCTGAAGACGCTGGAAGAGCCGCTGCCCGGCAACCACGTCGTGCTCTGCACGACGGCGGCCGAGCGGTTGCTGCCGACCATCCGCTCGCGCGCCCAGCGCCTGCGGTTCCGGCCGCTCAGCCCGGCGGCCCTGCTGCAGATCGCTCACGCGCGCCAGGTCCCCGAAGCGCGGGCCGAGATCGCGGCGGCGCTGGCCGAGGGGTCGGCGGCCCGCCTGCTGGAGGCCGCCGCAGCCGGTGAGGACGGGGCGGCCAGCGGCCTGGAAGAGGCGCTGGCGCAGCTTCGGACGGCCCTCGGCACGCCGGGGGCCAGCGCCCTGTTCGACGCCGCGGCCGCACTGACCAGTGAGAAGGACGCCAAGGCCGACCTGCCGCGGCTGGTGTCGCTGGTGGGCGGCCTTTACCGCGACGCCATGGCGGTGGCCGCGGGCGCGCCCGAGCTGGCGACGCTGACCCGGGCCGGACAACCCGAGGCGCTGGCGGCCCTCGGCTTGCCGCGCATCAACCGCGCGCTGGGCGCAGTGGTGGACGTGGCCATGGCGCTGCAAGTGAACGCCAACCCGACGCTGGCCCTCGAGCGGCTGCTGATCGCGCTCAAGCGGCAGGAGGTGCGCGCGTGAGCGACGCGGGCGTGGGCGAGACGCCGACGGTCGCGGTGGCGGGCGTGAAGCTGGAGCCGCGCGGGCGGCTGCTGGCCTGCGAGCTGGGCTCGGTGACGGTCCGGGCGGGCGACCAGGTGGTGATCAGCTTCGCGGCGCACCGGCGCGACGACCCCCGCGACGACGGGCGCGACACGGAGGTGGGCGTGGTGGCGGTCCCGTTCGCGCGCCGGCCGGCCGGCGAGGCCCGCCCGCGCGTCCTGCGCCGCGCGGAGCCGCGTGACCTGGACCGATTACGGGTGGCGGCCGAGCGCGCCGCCGAGGCCCGCACCTACGCACGCGAGCGCGCGGCGGCGCACGGCCTGCCCATCAAGATGTTCCGGGTCGAGATGGGGCGCGGCAAGGCGCTGTTCTATTTCGCCTCCGACACCCGGGTGGACTTCCGCGAGCTGGTGCGCGACCTGGCGGCCCGCTTCCACACGCGCATCGAGCTGCGCCAGGTGGGCGTGCGCGACGAGGCCAAGATCGTGGGCGGCATCGGATCGTGCGGGCGCGAGCTCTGTTGCTCGACGTTCCTGCCCCGGTTCGCACCGGTGTCCATCAAGATGGCCAAGCACCAGAACGTGGCCATGAGCCCGGCGCGCGTCTCGGGGCAGTGCGGGCGCCTCAAGTGCTGTCTGGTCTACGAGGACGCCACCTACCTGGAAGCGGCGGCCGCGCTGCCCAAGCTGGGGAAGCGCGTCGGCACGCCCGACGGCGTGGGCCGCGTCGGCGACCTGGACGTGCTGCGCGGCCGGGTCCGGGTCTACTTCGAAGGGCAGCCCCCCAAGACCTTCACCGCCGACGAGCTGCAACCCGCGCCGCCGGTTCCGCCGGCTTCCCCTCTGCCCCCCACCCCACCGTCAAAGAACTGAGCCGATGTCCCGCTTCTACATCACGACCCCCATCTACTACGTCAACGCCCTTCCCCACCTGGGCACCTTCTACACGACCGTGGTCGCCGACGCGCTGGCCCGCTACCAGCGCGCCCGCCTCGGGAAGGACAACGTCTTCTTCCTGACCGGCCTCGACGAGCACGGCCAGAAGATCGAACGCATCGCGCGCGAGCGCGGCCAGGATCCACAGACCTACTGCGACGGGATCGCCGCCCGATTCGAGGAGAGCTGGAAGCAGATCGGGATCTCCAACGACGACTTCATCCGGACCACGCAGCCGCGGCACCGGACCGCCGTCGCCGAGATGTGGCACCGCCTGCGAAACGACATCTACGAGGCCGAGTACGACGGCATGTACTGCGTCGGGTGCGAGGAGGCCAAGAGCGAGGACGACGTCATCGCCGAGGGCGACCGCAAGCTGTGCCGGATCCACCTGACGCCCGTCGAGCGCGTGAAGGAGAAGAACTACTTCTTCCGCTTCTCGGCCTACACCGACAAGCTGCTGGCCTGGTACGACACCAACCCGGTCCGGCCCGAGTCGCGCCTGAACGAGGTGCGGTCCTTCGTGCGCGGCGGTCTGCGCGACGTCTCGATCTCGCGGCGAGCGGTCAAGTGGGGGCTGCCGGTCCCGAACGACCCGACCCAGACCATCTACGTCTGGATCGACGCGCTCACCAACTACCTCACCGTGCTGGGCGGGCCGGACGCGGTGGCTGCCGGGCAAGGCAAAGCGGCGTTCTGGGCGGCCTCGCACCACCTGATCGCCAAGGACATCCTGCGCTTCCACGCGGTGTACTGGCCGGCCATGCTGATGAGCGCGGGGATCGATCCGCCCAAGCAGGTCTTCTGCCACGGCTACCTGACCGTGAAGGGGCAGAAGATCTCGAAGTCGATGCCGGCCACCCGGGTCGATCCGCTGGCGATCGCCGCCGAGCTGGGGGTCGATCCGCTGCGCTACTTCGTGCTGCGCGAATACACGTTCGGCGGCGACGGCGACTTCACCTACGAGGCGCTGTTCCAGCGCTACCAGTCCGACCTGGGCAACGACCTCGGCAACCTGCTGAACCGGACGCTCTCGATGGTGCGCAAGTACGTCGGCGACCAGCTGCCGGCCAGCGCGGCGGTCAATCCGGCCGCACCCGATCTGCTGGCGGCGGTGCAGACCGCCTGGGAGTCCTTCAATCCGTCGGGCGCGCTGGAGGCGACCTGGCGCCTCATCCGCGCCCACAACCAGAAGATCGACGAAGAGAA
>Ga0134125_10009645_pt1 | contig 10856 bp, 7 predicted proteins | sample KB31751_FD_96464 | JGI IMG/M metagenome (GOLD analysis project Ga0134125, IMG submission 96464) | Terrestrial soil microbial communities with excess Nitrogen fertilizer from Kellogg Biological Station, Michigan, USA - KB3-175-1 | ecosystem: Environmental > Terrestrial > Soil > Unclassified ...
CGCCCCGTGATCATTCAGGCGGGTATGCCCAGCACGTACTTCACGGAGCCACCGCATTTCCGCTGGCTCATCATTCTGTATTTCTTCATCGGCGGTATCTCCGGCGGCGCGCTGGTGCTGGCATCGCTCATGCGCCTGTTCGGCCGAGCGGAGGATCGCCCCCTCGAACGGCTCGCGAGCTATCTCTCGCTGGGCGGAGCGGTGATCAGCGGGATCCTGCTCATCGTCGATCTGGGCGTGCCACTTCGCTTCTGGCACATGATGATCCAGAACCACACGGGCTTGCCCATGTTCAAGTGGTGGTCGCCAATGTCCGTTGGCGTCTGGGGATTGCTCGTGTTCGGCTTCTTCGCGCTGCTGGCGTCACTGGGTGCACTGGCGGCGGAAGGGCGCCTGCGCTGGGCGCCGCTCCGCGCGCTCGCCAATCGGCCCATTGCGATTTTTGGCGCGATTGGCGGCCTGTTTGGCGGGCTCTTTCTCGCCGGCTATACCGGCGTGCTGCTCGCCGTCACCAACCGGCCCATCTGGGCGGACTCCTCGTGGCTCGGTCTCCTGTTCCTGCTCTCGGCGGTGTCCACCGGCGTCGCCGCGTTGCTGCTCGCCGGCCGCTGGCGCCGCATCGAGCAGCCCGACACCACCGCGTGGCTCATGCGCTTCGACCGTATTACGCTGCTGCTGGAGCTGGTGGTGATCCTCTGCTTCCTCGTATCGCTGGGCGGCGTGGCGCGTGCGTTTCTGAACGGGTGGGGAGTGCTGCTCGTGGTCGGAGTGATTGGCCTCGGGATTCTCTTACCATTGGTCATCGGATGGCGTCGGCTGGAACATGGCGCGCGCAGTGTTGTGCTCGCGGCAGGCTGCGTGCTCGTTGGCGGTTTCCTGTTGCGCGTGGTCGTGCTGCTCTCGTCCGAGCAGATTCACGTGCTGGGCACGCAGGTATTCCGATGACGCGTGTGTCGCGCGCTGGCTCCATCGTCGTGTGCGCCGCGCTCCTGTCGGCGTGCGTGTCACCAGAAGCCAGACGCACGCGCGGCGACGGCGCGGGGGCTGACGTCGGGAATCGCCAGACAATCGTTCACCTGCACGGCGGCTCGTTGATGTACTCCCGCACACCCTGTCTCCTCCCCAAGGCAGTATGCCCAGGCCCGCTCCCGAGCTCCGGTCTCTCCGGGGATTTCCCGGCGCCGCGCTCGACCCGACGATAGATCCGGCCTGGCGGCCGTGGGTGCAGCTCGTCAGGATCACGCTTGCCGAGGCGAGTGATCCCGCGTGGTCATCGCTGGTGGTGTCGAGCGCCGAGCGACCCGTGAATGGACCGCTGCTCCAGGGGGCAACGGTGCACCTTGATGCTGCGCGCACACGCGCACAGTTCCTTGGCCTCGCGAAAGCGATTCCGCTCAGCGACGTCACGCTGACCGAGGTCCTGTCGCTCATTCGTGCGGCGATCGCATATGATGACGAGATGCTGGCACGTTTTGCCGATGGCGCCGGCGTGCCCGCGCCTGCGCTCAGCATCATCGCGCAACTGGCCGCCACGCCGGTGCTGTGCGCGTGCTGGCGCGAGCTGGCCGCGCAGATTCCGCCGTCCTTCCAGCGGGGCTGGTGCCCCGTATGCGGCGCGTGGCCGCAGCTCTCCGAAATGCGCGGCATCGAGCGACGGCGCCGTCTGCGCTGCGGGCGCTGTCTGGCCGACTGGTCGCTTCCCGTGCTCCACTGCGCGTTCTGCGACGAGGTGGATCATCGCAAGCTTGGCTCTCTGGTAGTGGAGGGCCAGGAGCAGAACAACCGCGTGGAGACATGCGAGAGCTGCCGCGGCTATCTCAAGACCATCGCGACACTCGGCGCCCTCTCGCCGGAGCATCTCTCGGGGCGGGACCTCGACACCGTTCCCCTGGACCTCGCCGCGCAGGAGCGCGGCTACGCGCGCCCGACGCATCCCGCGTTTACGGTAAACGTCACCCTGGTGACGTGATGCTTTCGCCCGCCGCGTTCTGTCAGGGACTGCTCGGCGCGCTCGATGCGAGCGAGGGCCGGCGCCGGCGCCGCAAACGCGACACCACGCCCGATTCCATCGGCATGGCCATCCAGCGCGAGCTGCTCGAGGCCGCGGTGCAGGAATCACCGGACGCGGAGAATTTCGAGCGCTGGCTCCTCGCGCGATGCCTCGCCGAGGGCGAGAGCGACGGCCCGGTGCGCGCGATGGCGCTCTTCATCTGGCAGCAGTGGCGGCTGGCGTGCGCTACGGAGAGCTATGAGGCATGGCTCGTGAGTGGCGCGCCGTCGGACGACCGCGCGGACGCGTGAGCGCCCAGCCGGAATCGTTCACGCGCTCGTCAAGCTTCATCTCGCGTCTGATCCGGCTCCATGTTTTCCAGCCATCGCGCGCGGCCATTGCGCAGCCGGCCGGTCCAGGCTCGCGCGGTCCCAGTGCGCGAGATCGCCAGCCGCCTCATAGGTGGACTGGAGAAACTCCAGCAACGCGTCGTCCGGCGCACTCGCGCCGCGCACACGCTCGTACGGAAGGATGAACTCTCCCATCTCCGCGCTATAGTACGCGCCCGCCGGTTGAACAGCATGCGCACCATATCCCTCGGGCGCCGGATACGCGTACGCGTAGAAGGCCGGTTCGGCCATGGCGCCCCCACCCGGCCAGAAGCCGCAACTGCTGCATTCGTGCGAGTAGGCTTCGTGCATCACGTAGTCCGGACAATTCGGTGCGCCGCCCGGGTGCAGCGGCGCCCGTCGTCCCGAGAAACGCGTCGTGGCCAGGTCGAAGCTCCCCCAGAAGAAGTGCGACGGGCTCTGCTTGCCGAGGAAGCGTCCGCGAAATCGCTTGAAGACGCGGTCGGCCTGCACGAGAATCCGCCAGCAGCGCTGTGCCGCATCCGCGTCATACGACGCGTGCGTGCGATCCTCGGCGAACGGAATGGCGGTCTCGATCTCCACCGGAACGGGACGGATCGTCACGTCCAGCCCCAGTGCCTGCAGCGCGTTGCGATATGCGCGGTAGAAGTCCGCCACGGACTGCGCGACCAGCGGCAGGCTGCGTTCGCTGCCGTCACTGGTGCGTAGCCACAGGTGGTGATCCAGGAAATCGAACTCCACGGCGAAGGTGCGCGTGCCCGCGGGCATGGCCGACGTCGTGAGTCCGCGTGGCGTGAGGTAGAGCACCACCTGCCACCAGTGGTTTTCCATGGGCGCGAGCGCGAGGCGCGTCTTGCCGACGATCTGCGTCCACATGTGCAGGGTGGCGTACGTCTCCTTCCACGCGTCGAGCGGCAGCGCGGGCCACGTCTCCGCGGTATGCGGCGTGAGAGCCGGACCTGGTACGGACATTCGACACCCCCTTCAGAAGTGAACGGCGCAGCCGCCGCGACCTCGGACTCAAGCGAGCTGATCCTGGCGCGCTTGCCGCCGCGTGCGTTCAAGCTAGCATCCGATCGTGCCGGCGAAACTTCACGCAGCCGGCTCCCGTAGCATTCCTGGAGAATGATCGGCATGACACCCTCAGATACCCGGTTCGCCGTCTCCGTCGCGGCGGTGCTTGCGTTTGCAGCCAGCAGCGGCGCGACGCGCGGAGCCGCACAGACCGCGGTCCAGCCTGCCTCCGTGAGCCAGGATGAAGCCGCCGCCATTGCCGCGGCGCGCGCCGACAGCGCCCGCTACCCCTATACCGCCGCCGACATCCACTTCATGACCGGCATGATCCCGCATCATGCGCAGGCCATCGTGATGGCCGGCTGGGCGCCGAGCCACGGCGCCAGCGCATCCGTGCAGACGCTGGCATCGCGCATCATCAATGCCCAGCAGGATGAGATCCGCACCATGCGGAACTGGCTGCGCGATCGCCAGCAACCTGTGCCGGATTCGACGTCCATGACGATGTCCATGCCGATGAACGGCTCCGATCATGAAATGCTCATGCCCGGCATGCTCACCGAAGCCCAGATGAAGCAGCTCGACGCGGCACACGGGGAGCAGTTCGATCAGCTTTTCCTGCGCTTCATGATCCAGCATCACCGCGGCGCGATCTCCATGGTGCAGGATCTCTTCAACAGCTACGGCGCCGCGCAGAATCCCACCGTCTTCAAGATCGCATCCGACATCAACGTGGATCAGACCACCGAGGTCGCGCGGATGCAGAAGATGCTCGCGTCGCTCCTGTTCGGAACGCCAGCGCAATGATTTCCCGCTCATCCACCGTTTCCGCATTTCACTCCGCCTCCGCAGAGGAATTCTCCATGCCACTGGTGTCTTCAACACGCCGCTCGAGACCGCGGTTCGACTCTGCCCGCGCGCTCGCCTTCGGCCTCGGCGCACTCGCCGTCGCGGGCTGCTCGCGTACGACGTCATCGCTGGCCAGCAATTCGGTCGCCCCCGTGTCGCGCATGGCGACCGCCGCGCCGAACCCCGATCCGCGTGTGGGACTCAAGGCCGGACTGACCAGCGCCGGCGAGGCCGCGTGGAACATGAAGCTGCTGTCGAACACGCCGGAGGAAGGACAGTTCGAGCATGGCGTCAATTCCGACCTGGCCTTCACGGGCCACTACGCCATTCAGGGCAACTTCGACGGCTTCAAGATCTGGGACCTCACGAATCCGGCCGCGCCCGTATTGGTGAAGGCCGACTTCTGCCCCGCGTCACAGAGCGACGTGTCCGTCTACAAGAACCTGCTGTTCGTGTCGGCCGAAGGGCTGGAGGGGCGCCTCGACTGCTCCGGTGAAGGGGTGAAGGACACGGTGAGCGCCGAGCGCATTCGCGGACTCCGCATCTTCGACATCAGCGACATGGCGAATCCGAAGTACATCGCCAACGTGCAGACCTGCCGCGGCTCGCACACGCATACGCTGCTCGTGGATCCCAAGGATCCCGACGACGTGTACGTGTACATCTCGGGCTCCGCGGGTGTGCGCTCGCCGAGCGAGCTGCCGGGATGCTCGAAGGGACAGCCGGCGAATGATCCCAACACCGCGCTCTTCCGCATCGAGGTCATCAAGGTGCCGCTCGCGCACCCGGAGCAGGCGGCGATCGTGAGCTCGCCGCGCATCTTCAACGATCTCGTCGCGCCCGAGCATCACGGCGAGGCTCCGGCGGACAAGGCCGCGATCGATTCGGCGAAGGCGAAGGGCGCGTTCATCGCGTCCATTTTCGGTGAGCAGATGGTGCTGCCCGCGCGGTTCACCGGGCCGATGCTGGACAGCGTCGTGAAGGCGAGGGGCGGCAGCGGTGCGGCGACGGCGGCGGACAGCGCCGCGCTGCGGCAGGCGCTCCCCGGCATCATTGACAAGATGATCGGTGCGCCACCCGCGGGCAGCGGCCCGCGTCCCGGACCCACACAGTGCCACGACATCACCGTCTATCCCGCGATCGGCATGGCCGGCGGCGCCTGCGAGGGCTACGGACTGCTGCTCGACATCAAGGACCCGACGCACCCCGTGCGTGTCGCCGCCGCGTCGGACTCGAACTTCTCCTACTGGCACTCGGCGACGTTCAACAACGACGGCACCAAGGTGCTCTTCTCCGACGAGTGGGGCGGCGGCAGCCAGCCGAAGTGTCGCGCGACCGATCCGAAGGACTGGGGCGCCGATGCGATCTTCACGGTGGCGGATGGACAGTTGCACTTCCAGAGCTACTACAAGCTGCCCGCGGCGCAGACGTCAGTCGAGAATTGCGTGGCGCACAACGGGTCACTCATTCCGATTCCCGGGCGCGACGTGATGGTGCAGGCCTGGTATCAGGGCGGTGTATCGGTATTCGACTGGACCGACGCCGCACATCCGAAGGAGATCGCGTTCTTCGATCGCGGGCCGATCGATTCCACGCGGCTCGTGCTCGGGGGCTCGTGGTCGGCGTACTGGTACAACGGCGTGATCGTGAGCTCGGAGATCGTGCGCGGGCTCGACATTTACGAGCTGGAGCCCAGCGCATTGCTGACGCAAAACGAGATTGCCGCCGCGAAGACGGCGCACCTGGACTATCTGAACGTGCAGGGCCAGCAGAAGTATGTGTGGCCGGCGAGCTTCGCGCTGGCGCGGGCGTACACGGACCAGCTCGAGCGCTCGGGTGGGCTGAGCGCGAAGGAGATCGCGAGTGTGCGTGCCGCCCTGAGCGGCGCCGAGCAGGCATCGGGATCGGCGCGGTCCGACGCGTTGACGAAGCTGGCCACGCAGGTGGAGAGTGATGCCAACGGTTCCAGCGACGCCGCGAAGGTGCACATGCTTTCGAGCGCGGTGAAGGAGCTGGCTGGGGCGTAGGAATCAGGAAGGGGTCAGAGGCGGAAAGGGGTCAGAGGCTGATGAGCCTCTGACCCCTTTCAGCCTCTGACCCCTTTCAGCCCGCCTCTCCACGCCCCATTATTGCCCCAGCGCGCTCTGGGGCGCCTCTGGTCCGCGGCAAGGGAGCCCTGCTCCCACCCATGCTGGTTCGTCTCACGTTGCGAACCTTCTTCCTGCCTGTATTCAGCGGACTTCAGGCGCAGTGGAGGAAGGTGTATGAACAGGAAACTCACGTCCCGGAGCTCGCTCGATACCCTCCGGACGGAAGCGAAGCGCTGGCTCAAGGCGCTCCGCGCAGGGAATCCGGACGCGCAAGCACGCCTCAGCCGCGCGGCTCCCGATGCTCCCGCGCATCCCGGCCTCCGCGATATGCAGCGCGCGCTCGCCCGGGAGTACGGTTTCCCCGGCTGGGCCGCGCTCAGGCAGGCAATCTCCACACGGCTTCCCGCGCCATCCGCGACGTCGCATGACGAAGCGGTGCAGGCGCTGCTCGCCGCCTCGGTCCAAGGCGACGCCGAACGAGTTACCGCCCTGCTGGACGACAGGCCGGACATCGTCAACGAACGCGCCGTCCTCGCCGGCCACACAGGCAAGCGCACCGCGCTCCACTTCGCGATGAACCGGCCGAGCGAGGCCGTGACAGACGTCCTGCTCGCTCGCGGCGCCGACCCCAACATCCGCGACGATGGCGACAACGCGATGCCGTTGCACTTCGCGGCTGAGCATGCGTCGCTCGAGATCGTCCGACGCCTGATCGAACATGGCGCCGACGCCATTGGCGCCGGCGACTATCACGAACTCGAGGTCATCGGATGGGCCACGGTGTTCGCGCGCACCCTGAATCGCGAGCTGGTTGACTATCTCCTGTCGCACGGTGCGCGACACAACATCTCCTCTGCGGTCGTCGTGGGTGATGTCGACGCCATTCGCGCAGTCGTCGCCGCCGCCCCGGCCAGCCTGAACCGCGCCATGGATGCGACGAATCATCATCGTCGTCCGCTTCATCTGGCCGTCATCCGCGACGAGTCCGCTGCACTCGATGCACTATTGGCGCTCGGCGCCGACACCGAAGCGGAAGACGCCGCCGGACTCACACCGCTCGACCAGGCCGCACTCGGCGACCGGCGCGGCATGACCGACCGTCTCATTGCGCATGGTGCCCGCGTGCGACTGCCCGCCGCCGTCGCGCTCGAGCGCCACGATGATGTCGCGCGACTGCTGCGCGACGAGCCTGATGCCCTCCGCCCGGGAGGACGCTGGGACAAGCTCCTCATTCGCGCCAGCGAGCACGGCACGGCACGCGTCGTCGAGGCGCTGATTCGTGCCGGCGCGTCCGTGCATGCGCGCGACAATCATCGCACGTCGGTGGACGGTACGCACGGCTACACGGCCCTGCACGCGGCGGCGTTCAACAACAACACCGCTGCGGTGCGCACGCTGCTGAAGCACGGCGCGAACCCTGGCGATCGCGAAGACAAGTACTGGTGGACGCCCGCGGGCTGGGCGGCGTACGCGGGCCACACGGCGCTCCGTGACATCATCCTGGACGCGCCCGGCGTCGACATCTTCGACGCGATTCTCTTCGATCGCACCGATCGCCTGCGCGACGTGCTCCAACGGGACCCGCTCGCGCTGGACCGTCGCTTCACCGAGTACGTGAACGGTGACAAGTCGCCGCGACCGTCGCGCGATCCCGCGTGGACGCCGGCCGCCGTCGCCGTGTCGGAAGGCCGGATCGATGCGCTGCGCGTGCTCATCGAGCATGGCGCGGATCTCACCGTGCGGGATTCGTCGTCTCGCACGCTCCTCGATCTCGCTGAACTCCGGGCGCACCCGGACATTGCCGCCCTGCTGGCGCATCAGGCGACCAATGCCACGCGGCGCACTTCGCCGGTCGATGATCCCGATGACCGCGTCGCCCGATTTCTGCGCATGGCCTGCCTCGACTGGCGCGTGAATGGCTCGGAACGGGTCATGCGCATGCAGGATGCCGGCAGGCTGCTCGACCAGCACCCCGGGCTGGCGCGCGCGAACATCTACACGGCAGTGGCCTGCGGCGACGTCGACGCCGTGCAACGCCTGATCACGGAGCGCCCCGGTGTGGTGCACGAGATTGGCGGTCCGCGCGCGTGGCCTCCCCTGCTCTACCTCTGTGCGGCGCGTCTCCCACAACACCAGGCGAGTGACAATGCGGTGACGATCGCGCGTCTGCTTCTGGACCATGGCGCCGATCCGAACGCATTCTCCCTGGGCGGCAATGCGGACATTCACTACACCGCCTTCACCTGGGTCATGGGACGTGGCGAGGATCTCGAATCAGTCCACCCGCGCGCGCGCGAGCTTGTCGCGCTGCTGCTGGAGCGTGGCGCCGATCCGCACGATGGCCAGGTGCTCTACAACGTGTTCGCGGACAACACGTCGCGCCATCTTCTCGACAACGAGATCATCTGGCTGCTCGAGCTCATGTACGCGCACTCCGTACGGCGTGGTCACCGGGCAGACTGGGACAATCCCGCCTGGCCCATGTTCGACATGGCGGGAGCGCCCTCGCTCGGGCACGAGGATCGGCGTCTGCAGGGTGCACGCTTCATGCTCGATGCGGCGGTGGACAGCAACCTGATTCCGCTCGCGACGTGGATGCTCGAGCATGGCGCGGGTCCGAACGCGCCGGCGGGGACGGTATGGAAGGGGACGACGCGCACGCTCTACCAGAAGGCGGTCGCGAGTGCTCACGATGAGATGGCGGCGCTGCTCGTGCGATACGGCGCCACCCCGGAACCACCTGTGCTCGACGAGCACGACGCGCTCGTGAATGCATGCATACGCATGGATCGCGCGAGGGTTGCCTCGATGATCGCGGCGCACCCGGAATATCTCACTGATTATCGACTCATGCGCGCCCTGCTGCACGAGGACCGTGCGGACGCGGTCGAGATGCTGCTCGATCTGGGCGCGTCGCCTGATCTTGCCGAGCCTGGTACCGGCGCGCGCGCGCTGCACATGGCCGCGGCATCGAATGCACTGCGCTCTGTCGCTCTGCTCATCGCGCGCGGCGCGGATGTGGATGCGCGCGATGCGATCTATCATTCGCCGCCACTCGGCTGGGCGTCGCACTTTCAGCATGCACGCATGATCGAGCTGCTCGGCCGGCACAGCCGGGATGTCTGGCACCTCACCTATACCGGCCAGGTCGAGCGGCTGCGCACGGTGCTCGCCGAAGAACCGGAGCGTGCGCGGGCCGTGAATGATGGCGATGGAAGAACGCCGCTCATGTGGCTTCCCGGAGATGCCGGGCTGGCCCTCGAGATTGCGCAGTTGCTCGTGGAGGCCGGCGCCGATCCCGCACTCCGGGCACTCGATGGCCGCACCGCCGCCGAGATCGCCGACGCGCGGGGGCTCGATGCCGTAGCGCGGCACCTGCGGATCAGCGCGTCAGGCTCGATGGACGGATAGATCCATGGTACATTGGCGCCATGCACACTCGTCGCGTCCTCCTCGCGCTCTCGCTGCTCGCCCCCGTCACCGCCGCGGCGCAGCGCGCCGAAGGCAATTTTGTCGAGCGCAATTTCCACTTCGAAAGCGGAGACTCCCTCAGCGAGCTTCGCATCCACTACGTTACCCTCGGCAAGCCGCATCGCGATGCCGACGGCGTGGTGCGGAACGCCGTCCTCATGCTCCACGGCACCACCGGCAGCGGCACCGGACTCGTGCGCCCGATGTCAGCGCTCTTCGCCCCCGGCGCGCCGCTCGACACCACCTCGCACTACATCATCTTCCCGGACGGTATCGGGCACGGTCAATCGAGCAAGCCGAGTGATGGGCTGCGCATGCACTTCCCGAAGTACACATACGACGACATGGTGGACGCGCAGCACCGCCTGCTCGTCGAAGGACTCGGCGTGAACCACCTGCGCCTCGTCATGGGAACCTCCATGGGCTGCATGCACGCCTGGGTATGGGGCGAGCGCTATCGCACCTTCGTTGACGGGCTCGTTCCGCTCGCCTGTGCACCCACCGAAATTGCCGGCCGGAACCGCATGATGCGCGAGCTCATCATCAACGACATCGAAAGCGATCCCGACTGGAAGAACGGCGACTACGACACGCCGCCACTCCGCGGCATGCGCGCCGCCATGGGCATCCTGTTCGTTCTGACCTCGGCCCCGCTCGTGCAGCAGCGGCAGGCACCCACGCGCGCACAGGCCGACTCGCAGATTCTCGCGTACATCGACCGTCACGCGCGCTCGCTCGACGCGAACGATGTGATCTACGCGTTCCAGGCGTCGCGATTCTACGACCCATCGTCGCACCTCCAGGACGTCACCGTCCCCGTACTCGCCATCAACTCGGCGGACGACTTCGTGAATCCGCCGGAGCTGGGCCTCATGGAAAAGCTGATGCCGCACGTGAAGCACGGGCGGTACGTACTCATTCCCACCAGCAGTCACACATTCGGACACGGTACGCATTCGCATCCGGAGGTGTGGGGGAGCTATCTGGCCGCATTCCTCGACGCGCTCCCGACCTTGAGGACGTGTCCGTAAACCGTCATTATCGGCGCACCATTCGCCTCCCTGGAGAACG
>Ga0134125_10009646_pt1 | contig 10855 bp, 11 predicted proteins | sample KB31751_FD_96464 | JGI IMG/M metagenome (GOLD analysis project Ga0134125, IMG submission 96464) | Terrestrial soil microbial communities with excess Nitrogen fertilizer from Kellogg Biological Station, Michigan, USA - KB3-175-1 | ecosystem: Environmental > Terrestrial > Soil > Unclassified ...
CTTCCCGACGCTCTTGCAGCTCAAGGCGTCCGGAATGGCGGAGACCAGGCTGCGGAACATCGTCACGGCGTGTGCCGAGGGATATGCCTTCCCGACCAACCTCGACCGCGATCAGCCGGTGGGCGGCATGGCACCGCAGACCCAGGCTGAACTGGTCTGGCTGGCTGTAGCGGAGCAGTGGGACCCGTCGACATTCCGCCACGAGCTCGCCGCGCACACGGCCCGGCGCGACGCCAGGGATTAGCGTCACCGAGTCAGTCCGGGGTCGCTAACGCGGTGCCGGCTACGAGCAAGCGCCCCGCCACTCGGCCGGCGGGGCGCTTGGTTCAACCGGCCTCGCGCTGGGGACGCAAGGTTGGCGAAACGCTAACCGACCGTAACCGGCACCGGTAGTCCCATTGCCGAACGCTCAGCTGTTTCCTAGACATCGCGCAGGTTGACCCCACCACGCGCGCCGACGCTGGGCGCCGCTATAGTGCGGTCGGCTTGTGGCCTGTTCAGACATCAGCGGAGCCACACGGTCTAATGCGCGGGGGGGTCCGATGATGACGACAAGCGAGCGCGAACCCGACGTGATTGGCGAGGCCGGCTCCTACGCATGGTGGGTAGCGAGGACCGTCGCGCGTCAAGAGCGTCCGCACCGGAGCCAGCGGTATGCGGGCCGGCACCGCTGGGCGGCGGCTGACCGCACAGATGCGCAGCACACCACCAAGCGGAGCGCCTGACTCGCCTCGCCGCGGATCGCATCACCGCGATCCGTCGACGGCATACGAGCTCGAGCGCTTCCAACGGATCTACCGCACAGGCCGGCTGGTGGGCACTCCGGAACAACTCGTCGAGCGGCTCCGCGCGGCCGAGCAGATGGGCATTACATACGTAATCAGGAACTTCGCCGACGCCGCGTACGGCCCGCCGAGCAGGGAGTTGTTCACCAACGCGGTCACTGCGGCGTTCGCATGACAGAGGCGCCCCTCGACGGACGGATCGTCGTTGACAACTTGACGAAGGTGTTCCGCGGCAAGATCCGCGCGGTCGACCGGCTGAGCTTCACGGTCGAACCCGGTTCGGTCACCGGCTTCCTCGGGCCCAACGGCGCGGGCAAGACCACCACGCTGCGCATGGTGCTCGGTCTCGTCCACCCGACTGCAGGGCACGCGACCATAGGCGGTCTGCCGTACCACCGGCTGCACAACCCCACGCTGGTCGTCGAGGCGGCGCTCGAGTCGGCCACCCAGCTCGCACGGCGCGCAACCACCTGCGCATCCTCTGCACGGTGGCCGGCCTGCCGATGGCGCGAGCCGACGAGGTGCTCGAGCTGGTCGGGCTGCGTGATGCCGCACGGCGCAAGGTCCGCGGCTACTCGATGGGGATGCGGCAGCGCCTCAGCCTGGCCGCCGCGCTGCTCGGAGACCCGCGGGCGATCGTGCTGGACGAACCGGCGAACGGGCTGGACCCGGAGGGCATCCGCGGGCTGCGCGGGCTGCTTCGCAGGCTCGCTGACCAGGGCCGCACCGTTCTCGTCTCGAGCCATCAGCTCGCCGAGGTCGAGGCGGTCGCCGACCGGGTGGTGATCCTAAACCGGAGCGCTTCGTGCGGCAGGGCACGATCGCGGAGCTCACCGCCGGTTCGGACGTCGTCGTCGTGCGCACTCCCACACCCGATCCGCTGGCCGCGGCGGTGTCGTCCGACGGCGGCACCGTGGGCAGCGGGCGTTGCCCGGTCGGCGAGTCGATCCGTTCCACGACGGCCACGTCACCGAAAGCGTGGCCGATCGCCACGAGCCGGTCGGTGTCGACGAGCGGCTGCGCCTCGTCGCGGTGCGCGGCCACCCGGGCCACTACATCCCGCCGCAGGTTGACGACGGACGTCCTCGACCGCGGGCTCGGGTCCGGACATCACGACACCGAGGATCACGTCGAGCGGCCCCGCCACCCGGAGACTCGAGTCTGCGGCTCCGACCACGTCGACGACACCGCCGGTCAGCTCGGCGATCGTCACGGTGAGGGCCGCCAGGTGCACCTAGCCGCGGGCGTAGGCGGAGGACCGTCCGGTGCGCTCCCGCCGGCGCGCCCGCGCGGCCGCCCACAGGTCCGCGGCGCGCGGATCCTCTACCCCCTCGAAGAGCATCGCCAGCTGATCGCGTGCGTCCAGCTCCAGCTCGTCATTGGTCGTCTTCGGCTGCCGAGATCGTTGCGATCATGGTGCGGTTCGGACCAGGAGGGATGGCAGAGCGGCGCTCTGCCCGCCAGGATTGTGCATGATCGCTCGTAGGCTTATGGCATGTCAGGCGCGCGAGCAGGTCGTGCGGTAGGCAATCTTCCGGATGACCTGAGCGAGTTCGTTGGGAGGAGGGCTGAAGTTGCGGCCGGCAAGCGGGCCCTAGCGCAATCCCGATTGGTGACGCTAACTGGTCCGGGCGGTATCGGTAAGACCCGACTTGCGCTGCGGCTGGCGTCTGATGTCCGCCGCGCCTTCGCGGATGGCGCCTGGATCGTGGAGCTCGCGAGTCTGCGCGATTCTGCACTCCTGGCGCGTGAGGTGGCTCGGTCTCTGGGGTTCTCGGACCGGTCGACACTGTGGGCCGTTGCGACCTTGTCGGATCATCTGAGCTCGCGTCGGGCGTTGCTTGTGCTGGATAACTGCGAGCATCTGCTGGATGCGTGCGCTGTGCTGGCGGAGTCGATCTTGCGAACGTGCCGCGACGTACGGGTCCTTACGACCAGCCGTGAGCCTCTCGGTGTAACTGGGGAAACTGTGCTGCCAGTGCCCACGATGTCGCTGCCGGATCTTACTGATTCGCCGACGCCCGACCTCGTACTCCGCTCGGAGGCGGTCAGGCTGTTTGCCAGCCGGGCTGCAGGCGTGCTGCCGTCCTTCGCGGTGAACGAGGTGAACGCAGCGACCGTCGCGCAACTGGTTCGTCGGTTGGAGGGTGTCCCGCTGGCGATTGAGTTGGCCGCCGTGCGGCTTCGTTCGCTCGCGCCAGAGCAGGTACTCGATCGGCTGCAGAACCGCTTCCAGCTGCTCACCTCTGGCAGCCGTACTGCCGAGCCGCGGCACCAGACGCTGGAGGCGACCTTCGAGTGGAGCTACGAGCTGCTGGCTGACGATGAACGCACGATGTGGCGGCGGGTTGCGGTGTTTGCGGGCAGCTTCGACCTCGAAGCGGCGGAAGCGGTGTGTGACAGTGACGGCATCACTCGCGACACGGTGTTCGGTCTCATCGACGGCCTGGTGGCGAAGTCGATTCTGATCTGCGAGCCCGACCAGGTACCGGCCCGTTATCACATGCTGGACGCGGTGCGCGAGTTCGGCCTGCGCAAGCTGCGGGAAGCTGGCAACGAAGGACGGTTGGCTCGGCGACATCGCGATTGGTATGCGGGGCTGGCTGCGGCCCAGGAAGGCCTCGGTCGACGGCAGGTGGAGTGGATCGCACGGCTGCATGCTGAGCATGCCAACCTGCGCGCCGCCTTGGACTTCTGCCTCGACAAGCCCGGGGAGGCTGCTGCCGGCCTCCGGGCGGCGTGCGACCTCTGGTTGTACTGGGGGGCCCACGGTCATTTGACCGAGGGCAGGCGCTGGACCAATGCCTTGCTCGCTGCCGCTGGCCTCGATTGCCGGCTGCGGGCTCGCGGACTGTGGGTGGCCGGTTATCTCAGCGTCAGTCAGCGAGACGTGAAGGCCGCGCTGCCGCTGCTCGAGGAGGCCCGGCACCTCGGGCTCGACCGTGACCCGTCCGCGGCGGCCTACTCCACGCTGTTCCTTGGGCGAGGTGTTGGGCTCCTCGGCGAGTCTGAGCGCGGGCTGGCGCTGACTGAGGAGGCGCTCGCCTTGCATCGCGCCGGGAACGATTGGAAGGGGGTCGTGCTCGCCCTGGTGCAACTGCTTTGGATGAGAATTCTCAACGGTTACCTCGCCGGGACTCGTGAGCTGTTCGAGGAATGCGTAAGCACGTGTGAAGCGCACGGCGAGAGGTGGATGCGCTCCTACGCGCTGTGGGCCTTCGGTATCGCCGCGTGGCTGGAGGGCGATGCGGACGAGTCCACCCGATTGGAGACCGAAGCGCTGCGGTTGAAGAGAGACCTGCGAGACGAGATCGGTGCTTCAGCATGCATCGAGGTCCTAGCCTGGATCGCCGCCTCGCAGCAGGATGGGCAGCGGGCAGCTGCCCTGCTCGGGGCGGCGGCGGGTACCTGGCAGTCGCTACCGGGTTTTCTCCCGCAGCAATTACAGGAGCGCAACTCTGCGTGCCGCGAGGCTGCCCAGCGACTCCTCGGCTCGGGAGCCTTCGACGCGGCATTCACATTTGGACACCGCATGACAATCGATACGGCCATTGCCATGACTCTCGGTGAGGGTGACGGGTCCCCGAAACCGAGCAGCGTGGCGGCCGCTGGCCCGTCATCTTCCTTGACGGACCGGGAATGTCAGATCGTCGCGCTGCTGGCCGCGGGCAAGTCCAATGCCGATATCGGCCGAACGCTCGTGGTATCGACTCGCACTGCCGAGACGCACGTCCGCCATATCATGGACAAGCTAGGCCTGTCCAGTCGAGCCCAGATCGCCGCCTGGGCAGCGTCGGGCGGAATGGATTCCGACTGATCTGACGCTGACGTACGTAGTCAGGTAGGGGTTTCGCCGGATGGCGGCACGCCCACACGCGCTCATGCTCGTTGGGTGGTCACCGCCAAGCCGACCGATGGGTCCGCAAACGCCGCGGGCAATTTGGCGACGACATCCCGCCTCGCGTTGTTCGTAGCCGTATGCGACATGCCCGGCGCCACCGAGGCTTTGATCGGCGGGGTGCATCGGGCTTTGGATGCCGCGGCGCGGCGACTTGCCGCACCGGACAAACCGGTCCGCTACCTGCGCGCGATTTATCTCCCCGGTGAACAACGATGCATCTGGGTGTTCAAAGCGTGTGACCTGGCTACTGTTCGGTTGGTCAACGACACGGCCCAGGCGCCGTTCGAACAGATCACGGAGGCCGTCGAGTATCTGACGGAATCTGCAGAGTCAGTGGCGAATCCGTGACCGCCGCGCCTGACGCCACCGTGACCGACCGCGCCGTCCCGGCGGGGGCGTTCATCCGCGCGCATGCCAAACGCCGCCCGTCAGGCGAACCGCCGCCGCTGCCACGCGCCATCAACGCGTCGGGCAAGTGGTGGCTTGTTCTCGCTTTGGGCGTGGTGGGCTTCTGGGTCGCCCTCGCGCTGACCCAGCGCACCGGCGTGACTCTGGACGTCATCGATCATGCCGTTCTCGAACGGCTCGCCGCGCTGCGATCTGCGTGGCTCACCGGGGTCATGAAGGTGGCCGGTGCGCCGGCGACCGGTTGGGCGCTGCAAGTGCTTTGGCTGGTCAACCTGGTAATCCTGCTGATCTGGCGACGCTGGCGTCACCTGCTCGTGTGGGTCGGCGCCGGACTCGTCGTCGACAACGTAACCGCGGCCATCACGGGAGTCATCCAGCGTCCACGTCCATTTGGAATCGAGATTCTCGGCGGCTGGCAGGGTTTCGCCATGCCATCGCTGCCGTTGGCGGTGCTTGCTGCCTTCTTGATCAACACAATCTATTCGAATGTCCCGGCGGGACGACCGCGCCGTTTGGGCAAGCTGCTAGTGGCAGTTGTACTCGCTGGGGTGACCGCATCGCGGCTTTACCTCGCCCAGGACACCCCGAGCGGCGCGCTCTGCGGGGTGGTTCTGGGCGTGGCGGTGCCGCTTTTGGCTTTCCGATTGTTCGCGCCAAATGCTGTTTTCCCGGTCACCTACCGCCGCCGTGGACGTGCCGCACATCTGGAGATCGACGACCAGCGACATGAGGCGATCGTGCGCGCGCTGGACGACCAGCTTGGGCTGATCGCGATCGACGTGACGCCGTTCAACCTGGCCGGCTCGGGTGGCTCTACGCCGCTGCGGATCAAGGTGAAGGGTGACCCCGATACCTATGTTTTCGGGAAGTTGTACGCAGCCACTCATCTTCGCGCCGATCGCTGGTACAAGCTGGGGCGCACCCTCCTGTATGGCCGCCTCGAGGATGAGAAGGCCTTCAACACTGTGCGGCGGCTCGTGCAGTACGAGGATTACGCCCTGCGGCTGCTGCACGCGGCGGGTCTGCGCGTACCGCAGCCGCACGGCATCGTCGAGCTCACTCCGGAGCGGGAGTACCTGCTGGTCATGGAGTTCTTCGATGGAGCGAAAGAGATCGGCGATGCTGAGATCGACGACGCGATCATTGACGACGCGATCATTGACCAGGGACTAATGGCGATCCGTCGGCTATGGGATGCCGGCCTGGCCCATCGGGACATCAAGCCGGCGAACGTACTCGTCCGAGACGGCGAGCTGCTGATCATCGACTCGGCGTTTGCTCAGGTACGACCGAGCCCGTGGCGGCAGGCCGTCGATCTGGCGAACATGATGCTGGTCCTCGGGCTGCGCGCCGGCGCGCCACGCGTGTACGCCCGGGCTCAGGTGTATTTCGACGATGCTGAGATCGCCGAGGCGTTCGCGGCAACCCGAGGGCTTACGATGCCGTCGCAGTTGCGCCGGATGCTGCGCACTCAAGGACAAGACCTGCACGCTGAGTTCCTGACGCTGATGCCCTACCAGCTTCGTCCGGTGAGAATTCAACGCTGGAGCCTCCGTCGCATTGCCCTGACCCTCGTCATGATCTGCGTCGCGACATTGGTCGCGATCCTGGCCGTGCAGCTCATCGTGTTGAGCCCGCTATGAGGCGCACGATCGCGCTGACGTGCCTGCTCCCGCTGCTGGCCGGATGCGTGTCGGTTGAGCTAGGCGGCGCCGACGCGGTGCCGAGATGCGACGCCGGGGTGGGCGTCGATCGGGCGTCGGACCCGTTCGGATCGTCCCACGCATTCAGCTCGCCTGTCGTGCTGATGGCGCAATCGGTGCCGACCGCTTCGATGGTGCCATGCGTCGACGCGCTGCCACCAGGATGGAACTTCGTGCGGTTGGACGCCACCGAACACGGAGCCCGCTTCTGGCTCAGCTCGGATCGCAATGGGGAGCGCGCCGTGCAGGTCGCGATCGACCGCGTCTGCGACGTGCGCGGTGCCGCCGAGTCAATCAGTGACCAGCCCGGAACGACACGCTTCGAGCGCGTCGACCCGGTGCAGTCCGGATACCGAGGTGCGCGTTACTACCGCTTCGATGGTGGTTGCGTCACCTACAGCTTCGATCTGCGCGGAACCGCCGACGCGCAGCCGGTCGATGCGGTGTCCCACGCCTTGGGCTTCGTCACGCGCGATGCCCTTCGCCGGATGGTGCACGACTACAGCGACGGCCGATTCGAGCTGGACCCGACCCCAACGCCGGTGGGCAGCCGATGACGCACGACAGGATGGCAGCGATGAGCAGCGTGTCAACTACCCCGACACCGTCCACCCCCACGCCGAAACGACGCCGGTCGCGGTGGACGCAGATTCTGGGACCGCTGGTGTCCGTAGCGATCGTCGTCGGGGTGTTCTGGTACTTCCTGCCGCAGTTCACCAGTATCTCGGCGGTCTGGGCGTCCATTCAGTCGATGAGCTGGTGGCAGATGGGCGTGCTCGCGCTCGTCGCCCTCTGGAACCTCGCGACCTACTGGATCGTGATGGTCTCCACCATGCCGGGCCTGACCTACGGCCAGGCTGCCGTCGTCGCTGAGTCCAGCACTGCGGTTTCCAACACGATTCCCGCCGGCGGCGCCGTCGGCATCGCCATGAGCTACGCCATGTACTCCTCATGGGGGTTCTCCCGCACCCGCAGCTCGGTGTCTCTGCTCGTCACCGGGGTTTGGAATAACTTCGCCAAGCTTGCGATGCCCGTGCTGGCCCTTGCCCTGGTTGCGTTCACCGGGGGTGGAGGCAGTGGCGGGCGGATCGTCGCTGGCGCGCTGGGGATCGGCGCTCTGGCCGCGGCAGTCACCGTATTCGCGATGCTGTTACGCAGCGAGTACTCCGCCCGCCGGATCGGCCTGGCCGCAGCTCGAATCGCCTCCGCCGTGCTCCGCGTGCTGCGGCGACCACCGGTGCACGGATGGGAGCTGGCGACGGTCAAGTTCCGCAGCCGCACTCTGCTGTTGCTGCGGGCCCGGTGGGGTCGAATCACCGTCGCGACCGTGATCAGCCACCTGTCCTTGTTCCTGGTCTTGCTGCTCTCGCTGCGGTTCGTGGGCGTGACGGAGAGTCAGGTGAGTTGGGCGGAGACGCTGGCTATCTTTGCGTTCGCCCGGCTACTCACCGCGATCCCGTTGACTCCGGGCGGACTCGGCGTCGTCGAGCTGGCGCTGATCACCGGCCTGGCCGCGGCCGGCGGGGTGCGCGCGGAGGTCGCGGCCGGTGTGCTGATCTTTCGGGCGCTGACCTACGTGCTGCCTATCCCGGTTGGCCTGTTCACCTATGTGTACTGGCGGCGAAACCGATCCTGGCGCCGAGCGCCGAACAGTGCGCCGCGCACAGACCTGGTCCCCGAGTCGACATGATCAGGATCGCGGCCCACGAAGCCCGACCTGTCGTCCGCGGATGGCCGGATGTCGCTGTGCTGCTTGCTGGCACCGCAATGTTCGCGGCGGCCGCGGCGCTGATCCACCGCCACCACGTCGCCGGAGCCGAGCAGGCCGTATTCCGCGCCATCAATGACCACACCGTCGTACCCCAGTTCATCGTCTGGCCGATCATGCAGCTGGGTAATTTTCTTGTCATACCCGCTGCCGTACTCATCGCGGCCACGCTCCGCCGATGGCGTCTCGCGGTAAGCCTGCTTACGGGAGGCCTGGTTGCCTACCTGCTCGCGGCTCACCTCGTCCGGCAGAATTTTGTGCGCGGCCGGCCGGCCACGCTACTCCCTGACGTCCACCTTCGCGGTGCACCAGCCAACGGCCTCGGCTTCGTCTCCGGGCACGTGGCCGTCGCCGCCGCGCTCGCGGCGATTGCCTGGCCTTACCTCAGCCGTCGGTGGCGCGTGGCAGTCGTCGCGCTGGCCTGCCTGGTTGCATTGGCCCGGATGTACGTCGGCGCGCACCTGCCGCTGGACGTCGTTGGCGGTGCGGGGCTCGGCCTTGCCATCGCGGGTGCTGTCCGGCTCCTGTTCGGGCGACCGGTCGCGCGGACATTCGAAGAGCAGCCGCGCTTACCAATGCAACAACGAGCCGCCTCGATAGAACCCTGTCCCTGAGGAGCACGACATGGTCAAACGCGTCATAGTCATCGTTATCAGCATCATCCTTCTGATCGGTGGCGGCGCTGCCGCGATCGGTGGAGGCGCCCTCATGGCTGTCTTCGGTTCGGATAACACCCTCACATCCGGGACGCAGCAGGTATCGACCCCGACGGTTGCCCTGGTCACGGCGTTGGACGACATCAAGGGCACGAACGGATTTGCGACTACGGTCGATCAGCCGACCTTCCGGGTGTCCATCGCTGGCTCGAATCGCAGTCAATTCCTCGGCATCGGACCGGCCGCAGCCGTTGACCGTTACCTGGCCGGCGCTGCGGTGGACAAGGTCACCGACCTGGACGTCGACCCGTTCCGGCTCAAGACCGTACGTCAAGACGGGGCGGCTCGCCTCACACCGCCGACCGAGCAAACGTTCTGGGTTGCGCAGGGCAGCGGCACCGACGTATCGCTGAGTTGGAAGGTCCGCGACGGCAGCTACCGCTTTGTGGTGATGAACAGCGACGCCACCTCAGGCGTCACGGTCAATGGCCAGATCTCACTCCAGGTCCCACACCTTTTCGCGATCGGTATCGGTATCCTCATCGCCGGAATCGTCGTCGTCTTGATCGGCGTACTTCTGCTCGTAATCGGGATCCGGATGCGTTCGCGCCCACCGGTGACCCCGCCAGCCGTGCCAGTTCAATGAACGTTGTCGCTTCGGCGCATGCTGGTTGAGCAGGTAGCTCGCGGAAGACAACAGGTGGTGACCGCCCGAATCGCCGAGTCGCTCCCGGTACTGCGTCGGCGGGTCATGCTGACTGGTTTAGTGCTGCTCGCGCTCGCCGTCATCCTCACCGCAGTGGTCGCGGTTTCGTCGATCCGTTCCGGCGTCCAAGGCGTCGATAATTGGTGGAACCATCTGATGATCGACATCCGGTGGGCCCCCCTCGTCGACGTCTCGAAATGGTTGAGCACGCTCTTCGGCACGGCAGTGGACTGGCCGGTGCGTATCGCCATCACGGTGGTCATTGCCCTGCGCCGGCATTGGCTCGCGCTCGGCGCGTGGGCGGTCACCGTCGCCGTCAGTGAGCTTTGCATCGGTCCGATCAAGATCTTCATTGACCGGCCACGGCCGACGGGGTCGCTCATCGCGACATCGGGCACGTCCTATCCGTCCGGTCACGCCATCGCCTCCGCGGTTACTGCCATCGGTATCGTCATGGCGTTAACGAGCGGACGACGGCGGCTGCACTGGATGATCGCCGCAGTGATCATCGCCGCCGCCGTGGCGCTGAGCCGAACCTACCTGTCCGCCCACTGGCTCACTGACGTGCTCGGCGGCTCCCTCATCGGCGCCGGCCTCGCCCTCACCATCCCGGAGGCGTTTGAGCTCACGCGCGACCGACTCTCCCGCGGCTCGGTGATCGAGGATCCAGCCACGTCAGCCGCCGCCGACACCTCTTCAGGCACATCTGAGAGCGGTACGTAGATTGCGGAACGCTCTACGGCATGCGACCAGACGCACGCCGACGAGATGCCGGCCCTACCCAACCGCCGCGCCAACAAAGCGATTCTCGGCCGCGCACACGGTCGAGTGGGCCGCGCTGCATTACGGCGAGGGCCTATCTATTCGGCAGATCGCGCACGAGACAGACAGGTGTCAGCAAGTCGACGGTGCACCGTCGGGTGCGGGC
>Ga0134125_10009647_pt1 | contig 10855 bp, 9 predicted proteins | sample KB31751_FD_96464 | JGI IMG/M metagenome (GOLD analysis project Ga0134125, IMG submission 96464) | Terrestrial soil microbial communities with excess Nitrogen fertilizer from Kellogg Biological Station, Michigan, USA - KB3-175-1 | ecosystem: Environmental > Terrestrial > Soil > Unclassified ...
CCGTGCTGCTTCAGGTTTTTCGCCATAGAGACGGCGTTCGCGCGAACCTCGGCTTCATTTACATCGCCGCCATAAGTATCGTAGCTATTCCAGCCCATCGGAGGACGGGGTGCAAGATCCCGCGTTGCCGCCCGCGCGTGTGGCAGAGCCAGGAGTGAGGCGAGTACGGCGGCGGGTATGATGTGCATGAATGGCGAGAGCATGTGATCGAGCATCCTTTTCGGGTGCTTACCAGAGTATCGCCAGACGCGCGAAAAAACTTATTTCCGAATAGATTGTTCGTCGCGAGGCGCCTCGCCCGTGTTTGAAAGAGCACGCCCCCGAGATTGGATGAAACGCCTGATCAGAACAACGAACCACGGCGGAACTTGCCCATTATCAGCAAACCTGTGCCGATAAGAAGCAGAGTGGATACCTCGGGCGTTGAACTTGGGTCTGACGAATCGCCATCGAGCGTCTGAGTGGTTGTACCGTATCCGATATAGCTCAGCACAAAACTCGAGCCCGGAGTAGACGCAAACGTAGCAGACGTGATCGGATGCGAAACGGAAATGCCAAACAGGGACGTGTCCGACGCCAGGTTGAAGATTTCGCCGTCGGAGAGTGTCAATGTGTAACTAGATGCCGAGGGGCTGCTGCCGAACGAGAAAACCAAGGCCGTTTCTCCCGATGGAGGTGTCACAACAACCTGTGCGCCGGCATCGCTTCCACCCTTTAAGGATGGATACCCGTTAAATAGAAGTCCCTGAAGGTTTGTTGTTCCACCGTCCGGCCCCGTAATGTTGAATCCATCGCTGGTTGTGTAGCCGGACGATCCAAACGAGATGTATGGCAATCCTGCGAAGTTGACGTCCTGTGCGCTGCCTGCCTGTACCGTCGTTTGCCAAGCGGTGAAGTTATAGGACGTGATCGTGGAAGCCTGAAGTGGAGCTAGGGCGGCAATTCCCATTGCGGTCGCTATAAACACGCTCCGCCTCATGTACGCACGCATAGCACCCCCCTTTTGTCGATTCTTCTTGCTAAAGAACAGTGGGGATGTGCTCCACACATTCTGGGTAGGAGAACCCCAGGGCGTTCTATATCGCAATAAACCTAATGGGCAGTCTGCGCTAGGGGCGCCTGTATGCGGCTCTGCCACGCACGAATATGAGCGTAAATCTCCTGCTGGTTCAGTGTTAGCATGCGTCTGTTGCTGACAATCAACCGTCCATTGACGAATACGTCCTGTACGTCGGCCGCTTTTGAGGCATAGGCCACCTGCGAATAGACGTTGTAGATCGGAATCGCATTCGGTGGGGTAAGTGAAAGCGTAATGAGATCGGCTCGCTTGCCGGCCTCGAGCGAACCGATCTCTTTATCTAGCCCGAGCACCCGGGCTCCGCGTATGGTTGCCATCTCGACTACCTGCTCCGCCGGCAGCACCTCCGGGTCCATGCGGGCCACCTTTTGCAGCTTGGCCGCAATATTCATTTCCGACATCAAGTCCGCGCTATCGTTGCCGCCGGCAAATCCATCGTTGCCCAAACCGACGTTCAAACCTTCCTGGAGCATTGCCGTCACCGGCGCGATGCCGCTCGCGAGTTTCATGTTACTCGACGGACAATGAGCTACCCCGGTCGAATGATTCTTCAGGATTTGAATATCTCGTTCGTTTAGCCAAACGCAGTGCGCGGCAACCACCCGCCCATCGAGCACACCGAGATTGGCAAGCGCTTCCGGAGGCGTTACGTGGCGTTTCGCCACTGCGTCGTCCACTTCCTTTTTCGTTTCCGAAAGGTGGATGAGCAGCGGCACATGATATTTTATGGCGAGCCGGTGCGCGGCGACTAAAGCCTCGTCCGGTGTTGTGTAAATGGCATGGGGCGCGACGGCCGGCACGATCAGCGGATCACTCTTGTAGTTTCGAATGTAGCGCTCCGCTCCGGCGATGGCTTCTTTCCATGTCTTGTAATCCGGCGCCGGGAAGCCGATGACCGATTGCCCCAGCACTCCGCGCAACCCCGCCCGCTTCGTCGCAGCCGCAACGGTGTCCTCGAAATAGTACATGTCGGTGTACGTCGTGATTCCGGCAAGTGACATTTCGAGACAAGCTAGTTCCGTTCCCCATTTGACGAAATCCGGGTTCACGTTTTTCGATTCGGCGGGAAATATGTAATTCGACAACCAGTCTTGCAGCCGCTTGTCATCGGCCATGGCTCGGAACAGGGACATTGCGGCGTGCGTGTGCGTGTCGATCATGCCCGGCATGATCAGCGCGTCGGGCCGGTCGAGCGCGTGTTGGGCGGTATAGCGGTTCGCGATTTCCGCCGCTGCGCCCACCGCGAGAATGCTATCGCCGCCAATTGCAACCGCGCCGTTCTCAATGATCCGGCGTTGCGGATTCATGGTCAGGACGTAGCGTGCGCGTACGATCCAATCTGCCGGCTCGGCCGCGGCCGCTAAGCAGGCCAGCAGCAGGATTGCGGCTGCTCTACAGAAGCGATGCATCAAACGGCCTCGGGAAAATGTCGCGCAGACACGCGGTTTCGAATCTGCCTTGCAAATTGACGAGCACTAGCTCGATGTCCCCGCAGAATTCCCATAGAATTTGGCGGCACGCTCCACAAGGCGGAGCGGGGGTCTCACAATCCGTGGCAATCGCTATGCGGAGAAAATCTCGCGATCCTTCCGAGACGGCTTTGAACACCGCAACACGCTCGGCGCAGATTGTCAGACCGAACGTTGCGTTCTCGATATTGCATCCCGTGAAGATGAGACCGGATTCCGTTGCAACGGCGGCGCCCACTTTGAATCGAGAAAACGGCGCATGAGCGTGTTCCCGCGCCGCCAGCGCAGCCTCAATCAGCGGGTCGGACATGCCCTTGAATCATCGCATACGTGCGCCGCATACGAGCTTTCCTAGATGCGAAGGGAACCCTGAACGATTGCACCCGTAACGCCGGACACGATGCCCTTGCACAAGCAAGCTCCAGGCAATTCACCTGTCGTGAAGAAGTGCTCGCAATCCTAGCTTTTGATGGTGTGCGATTCCGCGTCCAGAAAGACCGGCTTTTTCTTAAAATACGACTCGTTCGCCATGTGGCAGGCAAGCGCGGCATGATTGCCGAACACGGCATCCTCAACTGCCGGTTTGCGTGTCTTTACCGATTGAAAGAAGTTCCACAGGTGCGGCTTTACGTCGTCCCAGTTGTGGCCTTCATATAGAGCGCCATCGCCCAATGGCTCGTGTCCGGGGACGGGATCGTGTTTCGCGTGCCACTGGCTGACGTACTCTTCGCGCATTTTCGCGGGGAAACTGGCTGAGTAATAACTCGGCTCCGTATCCTTTCCGGTTTGCGGTGAATACCGAAGCTCGTTACCGCTGGCATCAAGTATCCCTTTCGGGCCCATGAAGCGCGCAAGTTCGGGTGTTTCCGTGCCAAGCCCCAGCCGGACGTACACGGGAATTCCATGATAGTCGAACAGGACCGCGTGTATGTCCGGCATGTTGCGGCCGTCCTTCCAGCGGAAGATTCCGCCCAGTGCCGATGCCGAACGCGGCGCCTCGTTCCATCCGAGCGTGTAAAGCATGCCGCTGATCAGATGCACCATCAGATCGCCGCCGACACCGGTGCCGTATTCCCGCCAGCAGCGCCAGCGCGCGAAGCGGTACTTGTCGAATGGAATCTTCGGCGCGTCGTTCAACCAGGTATCCCAATCCAGGTTCGCCGGCGAAGCGTCGAGCGGCGGCGGGTATTCCCAGGCTCCGTTCGGGCTGTTGCGGCCCATGGTCAGCTCCACCATTTCGACGTCGCCGATTGCGCCCGCATGATACAGCTCACGGGCTTTCGCGCATAACACGGAGCTGACGCGCTGCGAACCAATCTGCACGATGCGGTTATTTTTCTGCGACGCCGCAATCATTTCGAATCCTTCGGGCGCCTTGTGCGACATCGGCTTTTCGCAGTAGATATCTTTACCGGCGTTGCAGGCATCCACAACAACGCGCTTGTGCCAGTGGTCGGGTACTGCGGCGACAATGCAGTCGATGTCTTTGCGGTCAAGCAATTCCTGGTATTTTCTCGTGGTCGGCAAGCTCGAATTGTTCGTGATTTGCTTCGCCAGCGTGTGCCGGTCGTCATAAAGATCGGCTGCGGCGACGCACTCGACACCCGGCAAGCTGATCGCATTCGGAAGTAATCCCGACCCTTGCATGCCGATGCCGATCATGCCGAACCGGACCCGGTCGCTAGGGCTCACGGCTTTCGTGGAGCCAAGGGACTGCGGTTCGAGCAGAACTGTTCCCGGCGCCATGAGACCGGCGACGCCCAGAGCCCCCGTTCGAAGAAAGCTTCGGCGACGGAAATCATTATTCATACATGCTCTCCTTATGAAAACTACCGAGACTTGCGGCTTGCCGGTTCACAGCTTATCGCAATTCGAATCGTTTCGCGGCCAGAATTCCCGCGGATCCGCCTACCAAGCCGTTGACGCAGATCGTTGCGCGCGTGACGAGACACGCTCGGGTTCTGGTTCGCTATGGTGCGCGGCCAGCGGACGCTGGCGAGTTACTTCTCTCCGATACATGCTTTCCAAACGTTTCGTAATCACGGCGCCGTCCTTTTCCGTTTCGACGAGATGCCGGGCGTTTGCGGCCAGATCGTCGCAGTATTGCTCGTCCTCCAGCAGGCGTATGGCCGCCTTCGCGAACTCATCGGGCGAATCCGCGATCACACAGATGCTGGCGCCGCCCTCTTTCGCGAGGCCCTCAGCGCCAATGGAAGTCGACACCGCCGGCATTCCCGCAGCGAAGGCCTCGAGCAGCTTGACGCGTACGCCAGAACCGCTGCGAACTGGGCAAACAAATACAGCGTAGCGAGCGAGCGGTCCACGGATGTCTTCAACGTAACCAGTGAAGCGGATATTCGGGTGGCTCGCGAGGAAACTGAGTTCCTGCGGAGGTTCCGAACCCACGATCACCAACTGTGCTTCCGGTTTCATAGCGGTGATCCGCGGCAGGACCTCGGATACCATCCATCGCAAGGCTTCCACGTTCGGTTCATGACGAAAACTGCCGACGAAAAGCAGTGTGTTCGATTCGCGGCCGTCCCGCGAGTACCGGTAATGCCCGGTTTGAATGCCAGCCCGAAGGTCCGTATCGAGGCGTTCCTGCAGCGCCGGCAGAAACTGCCGCAGATATGCTGCGTTGTGCTCTCCGCATACCTGCACCCGGGTCATCTTCGGAAGCGTACGGAGTTCGTAGCGCAGCGCTCGGAGATACTCCAGCCAGTACGGTACAAGTTTTCCGACGCCGGTCAGCCTGTTCATCGTCCGGGCTACGCTCTGAAAATAGAGATCATGTTCAAAAAGGAAACAGGGAATGTGTTTGTATTCGCCTGCATACTGCGCAAATTGCGTGTATTCAAGCTGCACAACATCGATGTGATCCTGATAGAGAATCCGGTTTAGCCGCCACTCAAACTCGGAATCGGCAAACTCTCGTACCGCGTGCGGCAAACGGGAAGATGGGTGCTTCTCCTGAAGAGGGCGCCTCACCTGGAATCGCACCGATTGGCAAAAGCATGAAAGGTCTTCCTGGCGCGCCAGCTCATCGGGCCGATCAACCATGCCTATCACGTGCAAACGCGCAATAGGAGCGAGTGATTCGAGCGTCAGCTTCATGAACACGGCTCCGCCGTGGAGTGGAGGTTCTATGGCGTAAGGGGCGGCGAATAGGACCCGTAGCTGCGAAGGAATAGGTTCGAGCGGGGCATCGAAACGATCGCGAAAATATCCTCCTACATGCCTTCGAAACGCCTCACGGTCGTCCACCGCGGCCAGGCTGCGCGCTCGCCATCGCGCGGCCGCGGCGCTCCCAATTTGAAGAAACGCTTTGGCGATACCCGGAAAGCTGAAACTGCCAGGCTGATCTCCCGAGATTAGCGTATGAAAGGAACTCGTGAAGCAAGCTGTGAAATGCGTCAGAAGCATTCGCCGGCTATGAATGTTTTTCCACACCATCAGCACCGCGTTCTTCTTGAGAACGCCCTGAATATACTGAGGCGAAAATTTGCGGCCGATCGTGCCCCGATGCTCATGGTAGACGACGCTCCGCGGCTGGTAGAGTACCTTCCATCCACGCTTCCACGCCATAAAGCCCAGGTCGGTGTCCTCGTAATAAAACGGCTTTAGAATTTCGTCAAAGCCGCCCAGTTCAAGAAACTTATGGCGATCGTAAGCGCTCGATCCGCCGCCGCCATAGAAGCAGGGAAACGGCTTTGCGATCTCGTCGTCTACGCGATGCGTCACGCGGAAGCGCCCTTGCCCCCACGATCCTTGTGTGAGGCCGGTTTCTTCACGGCGCTTTTCGGGATCGGAAAAGTAAATCTGGCACGAAACCGAGAAAACCAGCGGGTCGAAAAACGGTTCGAGCAGCGACGGCAGGAAATCCCGTTCCACGCGCATGTCGCTGTTTAACAAAACGACAATATCGTTCTTGGCTTCCCGGAAACCGAGAGTCGATCCTCCGCCGAAGCCAAGATTTCGATCGCTGCGGATCAACCGTACCTGCGGAAATCGCTCAGCCACGAAATCCGCGCTACCGTCGGTCGAGGCGTTGTCCACGACAATCACTTCGTTTCGAGGATTGCCCGAAACGGCGCCAATCACACTGGGTAGATATTTTTCCAGCAAATCGCGGCCATTCCAGTTTGGAATGACGACACTGGCCGCGCGGTTGTCAGTCGCCACCGCGGGAGGGAGCCGTTTTCGACCGAATAAAGCGAAACAGGTGTCGACTGCCAACAAGATAGCGGCGCTCGCGAACAGAATAAGCGGGCTCAAAATCAGGAGGAGAATTCCGACAAAAAATCGCACGAGCGTCATGGCAGATCATCCCCGATAACTGGTCCGAGTCCCAGCACTCGTCCGAAGCGCAGCCACCGCGAGTTACGCACTCGCTGCCGTTCGTTCAGCAACCGGTTCATCGCATCGGCTGCTGTTGTAAACTGCGCCTGCAGCCGCTCAAGTGACAGATTGCGAATTTCGAGTTTCTGTTGCAGGCTGATTATCGCTTTCCTCTGCTCCTGTAAGCGAGATTCCGTTTCTCGCAGCGACCTCTCGGCTTTCATGAGCTGTTCCTGCAAGTCGCACATCGCTTGCTCCCGCGTATCTCGAAGAGTTGACGCGCCGCCTGCGAGCAGTCGCTGAAACTCGGGGGCAGAACCGGTCGAATCGACGTCTTCACTTCGATTCCAATGAGGGGTTGCTGAGTCATTATTTCCCAAGTCAATGCGCGGCACGCCTTCGGCGACCCTTCCGTTTCCTCACTGTCATCCTATGGTAAGCCGCCGCTCAATACCACTTCTCCTTTTGTTCACTATATTCCGGAGCGGATTGATAGCCGGCGATCCCGATATGGCCGCGGCCGTGATAGGGAACGCCGAAACCAGCGGCATTGCGCCTACCCGCAGTTACGTTCGGAACACGCCGAGCTGGCCGCGGTACTTGGAACGGATGGCGATGAAGTCCTCATGTGGCAGGCCGAGTTCGCTGGTGATCTGGCTAATCTCGTTGCTTTCCACAGTGGAGATGAGATCTTCCGCTGCGGCAACGCGGAAGAGGCAATCAAGCAGAGCAAGCTTCTGTTCTTCGGTGGCGATTTTATTGAACTCGCGCGTGACCAGAAAGTTCTCGGTGCCGCCGAATAACAGGTTTTGGTGGCGCGCGATCTGAACCACAAGGATGGCTTGATCCTCGGAAACGCCGCCAAATTCGACGACTATCATTTCCATGGCGCGCGTCTCTTCCGGTGAGATTTTGAGGTCGGCGCGCGCAACCCGGCTGAGGATATAGGCGAAAGCCGCCAGGTACCGGGCCTGATCGGGATCGAGCCGCTCGAGCGCGTCCACAATCTTTCGAACGGTCTCACTTTGGGCGGCCATAGAACCATGCCCTGAGGATGGTTGAGGACGAAAGATATCGAAAATTTTCACTGATTCCATCATCCCGCAAGCGCCATCCAGGTGATCGCGGCGAACCGCAAGTTCATGTTTGGGTTGGCGCGATGTTGGCCGAGACAGGGTTGGTGTTCCGCAGGAATATCCAGATCTCAAAACCGCACATCCATGCGCGCAGGCCGCCCGCGTCAAATTCAGTGGCGAGGTGCGGCGGTATCGCCCAAGTCAATTGAGATGGGCAGCTAAGTCTGGGGCTGCTTCTCCGGATTGTGCCACCCTCCCATATCGGCAGCAAGCAGATCCGCCTCGGGCGGTCCCCAAGCGCCCGGGTCATAGACGTGAAGCGGCGCGGCTCCTCCAAGTACGGGCTCGACGATGGACCAAGCGGCCTCCACGGCATCCTCGCGCACGAAAAGCGTGGCATCGCCCTTCATCGCATCGGTGAGTAATCGCTCGTAGGCTTCCAGGTCTTGAGATTTGGACTGGTTAACCGCGGAGAGCTCCGCGGGCATTGAGACCATCTGCGCGCCCGGGCGCTTGATCCTGGCGCCGAGACTTATGGAAAGATCGGGGCCAAGCCGGAACCGAAAGTAATTGCTTCCCGGATCTAACTTACTCAGCGGTGGCTGCTTAAGTTTGACAAAAACTTCGGTAGCGGCCACCGGTAGGCACTTGCCGGCTCGAATCAGAAACGGTACGCCAGCCCAGCGCCAGGAATCGACTTCAAGCCGCACAGCGGCAAAAGTCTCGACCTGGGAATCGGAAGCGACTCCCGGCTCGTCGCGGTAGCCGCGGAACTGTCCTCGCACCATGTGCGCGGGATTGAGCGGAGGGATCATGCGAAATACCTTGACCTTCTCGTCGTGCAGCGACTCAAAATACATACTCGTTGGCGGCTCCATCGCCAGGAGACTCACCACCTGAAGTAAATGGTTTTGGAGGACATCGCGGATCGCTCCCGTTGCATCGTAGAATGCGCCTCTTCCGGCGACCCCGAACGGTTCGGCCATCGTGATCTGCACGCTATGAACGTAGTTGCGATTCCAGATTGGCTCGAGAAATGTGTTCGCAAAGCGGAAAAAAAGCAGATTTTCGACAGCTTCCTTGCCAAGGTAATGGTCAATGCGAAAGATTGCCGACTCCGGAAAGACAGAGTGTAGTACTGCGTTTAATTTCTGTGCGGAGGCAAGGTCATGCCCGAAAGGCTTTTCGATAATGATTCGCGCATTTTGCGCAGAGCCCGATTTTCCCAAGGCTTCGACGACATTGCCAAACAAGCTCGGCGGGACAGCCAGGTAATGCGCCGGGCGTGTCGCGCCATTGAGCGCCTTACGCAACTTCTCGAAGGTTGCGGGATCGTTGTAGTCGCCGTCGACGTACTGAAGCAATTGCGCCAGCTTGGCAAATGCCCCTTCATCGACGCCTCCGCCGTGCTGCGCGATGCTATCGTGAGCGCGAGCGCGAAGCTGATCGAGGCTCCAGCCGGACTTGGCGACACCGATCACGGGCACACTCAGGCCCTCGCGCCGAACCATGTTTTGTAACGCTGGAAAGATTTGCTTATAGGCGAGATCGCCGGTTGCGCCGAAAAAAACCAAGGCGTCGGAAGACGGCCTGGACGCAGACGTTCCGCTTGCGATAACGTCGTAGACCGGTTGCTCGCTCATCCGTTATTTTTCTTCTCTAAATGACCGCCAAATTCGAATCGCATCGCTGAGAGCAATTTGTCGGCGAAATCTTCTTCACCTCTCGAACTGAACCGCTGGTAAAGGGCGGCGCTCAAAACCGGGGCCGGAGATCCTTCTTCGATGGCTGCCATCACAGTCCAGCGGCCTTCCCCCGAATCCGACACGTGTCCCGAGAACCTGGCAAGATCGGGTTCTTCGAGCAGCGCGATAGCGGTCAGATCCAGCAGCCACGAGGCGATGACGCTCCCGCGCCTCCAGACCTCCGCAATATCGGGCAGGTTGAGGTCGTACTGATAATGCTCGGGATTCCGCAGCGGAGTTGTCTCGGCATCGGCGGTCTCGCCACTTTTTTTGCCGGCGTTGGCGTGCCGCAGAATGTTCAGACCCTCGGCGTAGGCCGCCATAATGCCGTATTCAATTCCGTTGTGAACCATTTTTACGAAATGGCCTGCGCCGGAAGGTCCGCAATGGAGGTAGCCTTCTTCAGCCGAACCATCTACTTTTTCCCGCCCAGGCGTGCGCGGGATATCGCCGCGTCCGGGAGCAAGTGTCTTGAAGATGGGATCGAGGTGCTTTACGGCCTCGGCCTCACCTCCGATCATCATGCAATAACCGCGTTCGATTCCCCAAACGCCACCGCTCGTCCCGACATCGAGGTACCGGATACCTTTGGATTTCAGCTCTTTGGATCGCTGGATGTCATCAATGTAATAAGAGTTGCCTCCATCGATAATGATGTCTCCTTGCTGCATCTTCCCGGCAACATCGCGTAGAGTTGCCTCCACTGCTGCAGCAGGCACCATCAACCAGACGGCACGTGGCGGATTCAGCTTGGCGATGAAGTCATCGAGCGAAGCGGCGCCCGTCGCGCCTTTACCTGCTAATTCCTTGACGCTGTCAGGCTTCATGTCGAAGACAACGCACTGATGGCCGCCGTGCAATAAGCGCGTCACCATACTGGCTCCCATCCTCCCCAGGCCGATCATCCCTAGTTGCATTCTCACGCTCCTTTTAGATAAAGATCCCGCATGAGCTTCGTCCATGGCCGGTTGCTCATACTGAGGCTTTCATCCTCAGACATGGTTCGGGATGCCATAGCGCGTCCACGCAGCGCCGTCTCGACCATCTTCTCGCAGTGCGAGTAAGAGTCCCGATCTTCCACGTTCCGAACGACGCGATACTCCTAACGTAGGAAAGTCGCTGCTGCCGATCGCATCGTGACGAAGTGCG
>Ga0134125_10009648_pt1 | contig 10855 bp, 16 predicted proteins | sample KB31751_FD_96464 | JGI IMG/M metagenome (GOLD analysis project Ga0134125, IMG submission 96464) | Terrestrial soil microbial communities with excess Nitrogen fertilizer from Kellogg Biological Station, Michigan, USA - KB3-175-1 | ecosystem: Environmental > Terrestrial > Soil > Unclassified ...
AAGCAAAGAGTCCAAACATATAAGGGAGGCAACAACTGAGGATATAAAACGTGTAATTAAAGATTTTACCAATGCAGCTTTACGTGCAAGTAAGGCGGGGTGGGATGGAATAGAATTACACGCGGCACATGGTTACTTGTTGCATCAATTTTTAAGCACCGAAACCAACAAACGAAAAGATGAATGGGGTGGTACTTTAGAAAACAGGTTGCGTTTGTTGTTTACTATTATTAAAGAGATACATCAAGTTGTTCCGGCAGATTTTATTATTGGGATTCGTTTATCGCCCGAAGATAGAGGGAATTTTAAAGGAATAGATTTTGATAACTCTTTATATATGGCAGAGGATTTGGCGGTGCCAGATGTAGATTATATACATATATCTGCATGGGAAGCATTAAAGACCCCAGATAAATACAAAGATAATGGAAAAACAATTATAGAATATTTTCAAGAAGTTATTCCAAGCAATGTTATGCTGATGGTGGCAGGAGAAATATGGACAAAAAAAGAAGCCGATAAAGCTTTAGCTCTTGGTGCTGATTGTGTTGCCATTGGTCGTGCTGCGATAGCCAACCCCGATTGGCCTAAATTGGCCGCTAAAAAAGACTTTAAACCTATACGCCCGCCATACACCGTTAAACTTTTAAAAAGCAAAAAAGTTGGCGATAATTTTATAACCTATTTGAATAACTGGCAAGGCTTTGTAAAAAGCCCTGAAATAAAAGAAGCAGTTAAATAAAATTGTATTCTCTTTTATTCTTTACTGGTCGGCTATTTCTGTTACGTTTGAAAATAGCTATCATTTAAGCTCATCTGTTTTTAACTATTGAAATCAAATTAGTGTGTGATTTTTAAAACACCAAAAAAATATCATGGCAATAATTTTGTGATAAATTTCAACATACTTTGTGTTTAAGCTCATTTAATAAGTTTAGTATTTGAAGTTGTTTTGCTGGTAATTTAAATGATACAAAATGATTTATGAAAAAAAAGAATGTCAGCTTAATGAAGTAATTATAAGTCTTCTGATAGTAATAACAACAGTTATGTTATTGGCAATGGTTTTACTTCAATCTTTTTAAATAGTACAAGCAAAGACTAAAAGTTAAGAACTGAAAGAATAATATTGGCTACTGTTAATAAACAGATTATAAAATATAATTTTTTGTTATGATAGAGGAAATTACAGAAGAGAATCGAAGGAAAAATTCGAAGGGGGCATTGGGGAAGGAATATAAACTAGTTTCTAAAACCACTGGCAGAGTTCTTGGATATGGAAGTATAGAGTATCTTAAAAAACGTGAGCAACAAATACAATTTTTTAAAAGGAAAGCGCATTAGAAATTATGGCATGGAAATCATTTCCCTTATCCAAAGTATATCAACTTATTGAAACTGGACCTGTTGTTATGATGACAACTTCAAAAAAAGGACAGGCAAACGTTATGACCATGTCATGGCATACAATGCTTGATTTTGAACCACCACTTATTGGATGTGTAATAAGCAACCGCAATTATTCATTTAATATTTTAAAACGAACCAAGGAGTGTGTTATGCTATTCCTACAATAAAACTTGCGGAAAAAGTGGTGCGTGTAGGAAACACATCCGGCAGAGATATAGATAAGTTTACTACCTTTAAACTTACTACCGAACCTGCTTTGTATGTTAAAGCACCACTTATAACTGAATGTTATTCTAATTTAGAATGTAAGGTGGTAGATTCTTCTATGTCAAACAAATATAATTTTTTTGTACTAGAAGTTCTAAAGGCATGGATTAATTATCCAATCGAAAAAGATCCACAAACAATTCACCACAAGGGGGAAGGTGTTTTTATGGTTGCAGGAAAAACGGTCAGGTTTCCATCAAAAGATGAAATAAGTCCCAACCCTAAAATAGTTATTTGTACTAATAGAAAGCTTTTGTAACTCAAAAAAATTATTCGGTTGTTTTGCCGTCAAATCCTTCTTCATTTATCTCAGCTTCTTTTTTTGTTATACGTGTTATGCCATCTTTGTGATGAGCCGGAGAGTATATAGTGTACATTTTTAATTCTTTTTCGTTATCTGTATTTATTATATTGTGTTTTGCTCCTGCTGGAACAATTACAGCATCTCCGTCTTTTATTTTATACTCATGACCATCTATAACACACTTGCCATAACCAATCTCAAACGAAAGAATTGATCATTTTCATGATGAATTTCTTCACCAATTTCTTCTTTTGGTTTAAGGCACATCAACACTAATTGACTGTGCTTAGATGTGTATAACACCTTACGAAAATTATTGTTTATCAATGTGGCTCCCTCAATATTTAATTTAAATCCGTTCATTTTATTGTTTTTTCTTTGGTTTACTTTATTCTTTACCTGGTTCGGTTTTTGGCTCTATGTATGGCTGTACATCCGGTTTTGGCGAAGTTTCAGGTTTGTTTTTACCAGGGTCAGGAGTAATTTCTGGTGTTGGAGTATTTGGTAGGGGAGAAGGAATTGGTTCTACTTCTGGAATTACTTTTCCAAACTCAGGATTTTGGTTATTTACCGATTTCATGTTTTTCTTTTTTTGTTTCAATCCCCTTAAGGTTATTTCTCAAAGTTTTTATGAGTGCTTTTTCTTTTTTGTTTGTACCCCTATAAGCAGTTGCCAATTCCTCAACCATATGTAAGCAAGCATTTTTCATTTTTTCGGTAAAAGTTGTATGATGGTCTTCAACAAAATCAATGAATGAATTAAATGCTGTTTCGGTTTCGGCAATTTGTTCGTCTTCAAAATCAAATTCAAACTCGGTATAAAATGCAACATCTGTGCCTTCTTGATCAACATGTTTTTCTGCAGGGGCAAGCTCTTTCTTAACTATATCCTGCAGTTTTTCCTTTTCCTGTTTTGTTATCACTCCATCAACATCTGCTACTGCGTAAAGTAATTTGCCTATTTCAGCGTATAATTCTTTATAAATCATAATTCGGTTTTTTAGTTTTTTATCAAAAATAAAACAGATGCAATCATTTTTCAATGATTACTATCACAAGCAAATGCAATTAAAATCATTTGATGGCAGGCTTTATTGCAATTGTGGTTCTTGTAAAGAAACTTCGTCAGTTTTTCTTTTTCCAAGTATTTTTTCTAAATCTTCTTTATGCAAAACTTCTTTCTCTAATAACTGTTTGGCAAGTTCTTGTAAGGCAGTTTTATTTTCGGCTAATATTGCAATGGCTTTGTCATAAGCCTTGCCAATTAGGGCTAGAACTTCTTTATCTATTTTAGCAGATGTTTCTTCGCTATAAGGTTTTTGCAATAATGAGTCGCTCATGCCAGTAGAATCATAAAAACTAATGTTGGGTAGTTTATCACTTAAGCCTAAATCGGCAACCATTGCATAAGCTTGTTTGGTTGCTTTTTCAAGGTCATCTAAAGCACCAGAAGAAATTTCTTTCAGCATAAAATCCTCACTGGCTCTTCCTCCCAACATCACACAAAGCCTATCGAAAAGTTGAGATTGAGTAAGTATCTGTTTCTCTTCTGGCAGATACCAAGCACTTCCTAACGATTTTCCTCTTGGGATAATAGAAACTTTAACCAAGGGGTCTACGTTTTTTAGCATCCAACTTACAAGGGCATGCCCTGCTTCGTGCATGCTAATTATTTTTTTCTCTGATGGAGTTATTATTTTTGTTTTCTTTTCTAACCCTGCCACCATTTTGTCGATTGCGTTATAAAAGTCATCCATATTTATTTCATCTTTCTGACTCCTTGCTGCTATCAGGGCAGCTTCGTTACAAACATTGGCTATATCTGCGCCCGAAAATCCCGGAGTTTGTGAAGCAAGAAAAGGTATATCTATTGCTTTATCATGCTTTAAGGGACTAAGGTGAATTTTGAAAATGGCTTCTCTTTCATTTTTGTTAGGTAGTTCTAAATAAATGTGGCGATCAAATCTTCCCGGCCTAACCAAGGCAGCGTCTAATATATCGGCACGGTTTGTAGCAGCTAATACAATAACCCCTGTGTCTGAACTGAAGCCATCCATTTCGGCCAGTAATTGATTAAGAGTGCTTTCTCGTTCATCATTTACTTGAAATGATACAGCTTTTCCACGCATTCGACCAACGGTATCAATTTCATCAATAAAAACTATACAAGGTGCTTTTTCTTTTGCTTGAGTAAAAAGGTCGCGCACACGTGATGCCCCTATACCTACAAACATTTCAACAAACTCTGAACCTGATAAAGAAAAGAAGGGCACTTCGGCTTCACCGGCAACGGCCTTAGCCATTAATGTTTTTCCTGTTCCGGAAGGGCCAACTAATAAAATGCCCTTTGGGATTTTAGCCCCTAAACGAGTGAACCTTGAAGGATTTTTTAAAAACTCTACAACCTCCATAATTTCTATTTTGGCTTCTTCATAACCAGCTACATTTTTAAAATTTATGTTTTTTATATTTCCTTTATCAAATAAAACTGCTTTCGATTTTCCGAAATTAAAAACAGAGCCTCCTATTCCTCCGGTACTACTCATAACTCTTCCGCTAAGTAGATATAGCATAAAAAGGAAAAAAACTACAGGAATGCCCCAAGACAAGATATCGCCCCAAGGGCTACTTTTTTTACTATAATCAACTTCAATTTTTTCGTTTTCTAAAAAATTAGACTGTGCAGCATCCAGTTGTTTAATAAATATATCTACCGAACCAATTGAGAAAAAATAATGTGGTCCTGGGTTTGTTGCTCCAAAAATTCCTTTGGAGACTTCATCAAATGCTTTTTCTTTTAATTTATCTTTCTTTATATATACCCAAACTTCATCATTATTTACAATGCTGATTTTTTCTACAGAATGAGTTTGCAACATTTTTTGATTAAACTCATTCCATGTGCTCGGTTGTGCGTTTCCTTTCTCTCCATGATAAAAAAACAAACCTATAAGCACAAAAAAGGCTGTTAGGTAAAACCAACCCGGAAACAGGTTTTTGTATTTATTTTTTGGTTTTTCAGGATTATTCTCTGCCATACTATTTTAAATTAAAGTATTTAGTTTTTTATAAAATGTTTCAGGAAAATAACCAACGCTGAAATCAGGAAAAAGTAGCTTAGCACTATATTTGTGATAACAACGTTTTTTTTCCATATTGGCATAGGTGGCACATTGCTTAGTTTGCCAATAACAACTAAGTATATATCATAAAAAAAGGCGTCTTGGTTTTCGAGATGAAACACCTTAGTTTTATATACTAAAAGTATATTAGTGAGACTTAGAATTATAAATAGGATTAAAAACAAAATTTCATACATAACATTAATTTATTTTAGTGTTTAAACGCTCAAAATTAGTTTTTGGAAACGCCTATTTCTATGATTCTCATCACAAAGGCAAATGATTTAGTTTGATTTTTCAACTAAGGTAACTTATGATAATAATCTAGTTTTGATTATTATCACATTCCTTGATTAGAATACTTATTGGGTTGGTAAAAATGTAAAGTATTTGTAGTTAAGATTATATTCTTTTGATAAAGCTAATATTTATCCCTTGCGCTTCGTAAAATGGATTTTGATTACCACTGCCTTGGCCGTTTGAAACATGCATCCATCGGTATCCAGCTTTAAAGGAATAGTTATTTCCTATTTTATAGGTTATTGAGGGCCCTGTGCGAAACATAAAATTATATATAGCGCCACCATACGGAAAGCGATTTGTGTATAAGATAAATCCTCCGCTAGCTTCAACTATTAATGAAAACCGTTTAGTTGCAATTATAGTTGGATCTGTTTGGATAACTGGCCCAATGCCAAATGCTGAAGTTTTATAACTGATTTCTTCTAATGGTGTATTAAATATATATTTCCATTGAGATGAATGCCCCCACGCATATGTGCTAGTTAAACCAACACTAATCATAGCTGAGAGTTTTTTAAAATGCTTTTTCCAAAAGAAACCGTGAAGTGATACAGTTTGTATTTGATTACTATAACGTGTGGGTACTAAATAATCAGCTCCTATCTCAAGTTTGCTTACATAATTTGATCTGCATAATGTTGTATCTAATTTTACATTTTGTTGGGCATGTGTTTTTATACAATTGGCATAAATTAGTATAAGAAAAGCACTTTGTATTGTTGTAATAAGTTTTTTCTTTCTTATTATCATAAAATTAGAATTGATATGTTTTAAGAGATGAATGTTAGTGTGCTAAAATTTCTTCCGAATCAACGGTTAATTTATTGTCAACAGTAACAATGCCTGGGGCGTTCCATGCAACATTTTCTGCATCGTTTCTTTCAGTCCACGAACTTACTTTTCCTTTTAAGGTCACTTTGTTTCCTGTAACCTCTATGTTGATTTTTCCCGAATCTATAGTTGCACTACGTTGAAATGCATCGGTTATTTTTTGTTTAATATCGTTTGTCATAATGGCTGGTTTTATTGTAACCAGATTACTGACACCTTTTATACCTGTTAAATTTCTAACAGTAAGCTCAGCAGCTTCTCTTTCAAATGCCCAGTCTGCTACTCCCTCTAGAGTTACCCATCCATTCTCTACTTTTACTTTAATTTTATCTTCCTGCACAGCTGACTGCCATTTGAGGGCATTAGTAATGGCAAGAGCAAGTTCGGTATCGTTTTTCTTATTGGATGTATGTAAACCTACCTCAATCTCTTCAGCAACAGCTTTTACACCTTTTACACGTTTTGCTGCCCGTTCAGCTTCCAGTTTTTTGGCGTATGTATCAACTGTTCCCCAAAGTGTAGCTACTCCGTTAGTTACCGAAACTTCAATTTCTGAGTCATTTAAAAATGCTCCCCATTTAAGTTCTTCTATAACATTTTCTTCAATTTCCGCATCGGTTCTCATGTTGTTTGATTTTAAAGTGAATAATAATTTGTTTATTACAAAGAAACATTGAGTGTAGATTTTGCTCAATGATTTAAATCAAACCACTAAATGATTGATGTAATTTGAAAACACTATGTTTTATAAGTTTTAATGGTTTCCTGAAAATGCGATCTCACATAGAAGAAGAACACCAACAAAACAGACGTACTGAATTCAAAGTAATAAAAATAGATAAGGATTTGATAACGAGTTTGAAATAATATATTCAATCTTGGCAACGGATTTAGCATAATTAAAAGAGTAAAAGAATTGCCTCGTTGTCCATTAAAAAAATGAAAAATGGGTTTTTAGCCCGCTTTTGTGTGTTAGGGTTATTTATGTTAAATGTTTAATAATCATATTTTAATGTAAATAGAGTAGTTAAGGCCAAGAAAAAATGGTTCGAACTTAGTTCCGCAGGGGGTACAGAGCCGGACTTTTCTAGCAAATTTAGAGAGTCCGGTTTTTTTATTTTATCTACATCCTTTGACAGATCAGCGATACAAGCGATAACAGAATTTACAACTGGAGTTCGATAATGTGTACGTCTTCAAACCAATGTGAAATTTTATAGTTAAAAATATTTGGACACTTTCTGATTTTAAAATTAGTTATTTTTTTGATTCACTTTTTCGTTTTGCGGTATAGTCATAAAATTATTTACTATCCTGCTCTGAACATAATTCTGTCTTCTTTCTCTTAAAGTTTTTTTCTTGATTTTTTTCCTCCTTTCTATTTTTTTAACTGCCTGACCATAGTACATATCAGCAGGTGTTACATTATTTAAAGATTCGTGATAACGCTCGTAATTGTAATAGTGAACAAATTTCTTTAAAGCACGTTCAAGCTCCATCGGGCTACAATAAACATCCAGCTTAATAACATTCTTCATACTGCGATGATAACGCTCTATTTTACCTTGTGTTTGCGGATGTCTTACACTTCCTCTGATGTGTTTTATTTCTCTTAACTTTGCATAGACTTTAAAGTCATTTGCTATGTAACAGGAGCCATTATCACTCAAGAGCTTTGGCTTTTCATTGGGTTTGAGGCTTGACTTTAGCATAGCTTCGTCAATCGTATCCATCACATCTTCTGCTTTCATAGATTTATATAACCTCCAGTGAACAATAAACCTTGAATAATCATCAAGCACCGTGCTTAAATAATACCAACCCCAGCCAGGTATTTTAAAGTAGGTAAAATCGGTTTGCCACATTTCATTTACACGATGTGTTTTATCTTTGTACTCATCTGATGCTTTCATGAGCATAAATGATGGTGTTGTTATTAGCCCCTGTTGCTTTAAGATACGATACACGGAACTTTCAGATACATAACGTTTGTATATATCTGTAAACAGACAGGTGACTTCTCTTGATGAACGTTCAGGATAATCTAATGCTGTTTCTAAAATGAGTTGCTTTTCCTCTTCTGGTATTTGATTCCAGTATTGTTTTCTTATGCAAGGTTTATTAGCTAATCCATCGTATCCGTTTTCAAGATAAGCATTGTACCATTTGTAAAACGTGCTGCTATGTATGCCAAACTCCTTTAGCGTTGCTTCAACGCCCAGTTCTGATTTCTCAACCAAACTGATAATTTCATATTTCTCGTTTTGATTTAAACGCATATACTTTTCCATTTTAGGGCTTAATCCAAGCCTGTTAAACTTTTTTTAAGCAAGTCGTTATGCAGATATAAATCAGCTAGAGCTTTCTTTAAATTATCGTTTTCTTTCTTTAGGTCTTGCACCTCGCTGGCATTAGCATTTCTTTCTGTATCTCCACTTAATCGTTTCTTGCCTGCTTCTAGGAAGTCTTTACTCCATTTATAGTAGATGCTATCATTAATGCCATACTTACGGCATAGATTAGCAACGCTTTCTTCTCCACGCAGTCCTTCTAATACAATGCGTATCTTTTCTTCAGCACTATAAATCCGATAATTCTTACGCTTGATGTCTTTTATTACGCTATGGGCTTTCTTTTTGTTATTCCCATGTTCATTATTTTGTGTTTCCATTCCCTTTGATTTAATAAATTAAATTTAAGAAAATGTCCAATATGGTTTATGCTAATTCAGTACACTTTGGTTTGACACTAAACACTTGAGGTAGTATAATAACATGTAGAGTCAGCAGGACTCACATAAAAAGAAATACAATACTTTTTAGAGGCTCTTAGACTATCTATTAATTTTACCTGTGGATATTCTCTTGATGGAGGATAATGTTGTCCTATAGTCTGGTCAGCATAAATACCCATGGCTATATAATTATTTCCCGTTCGTGGCATTTGATAGCCATTCGCATTTCTCGGAACTCCATATTCTGGGAATGTCTATCCAGGCCATGGTGGAATAGATGTATCGCAAGAAGAATATAAATCAATAGTTCCATCATTTCCATTTTCCCAAGGTGCAGCATAAACGCCAGTAGTATCACCAGGACTAGAACCATTAGCAATGTAGTTAGGACATCTTACAATATTCTCAAAACTACCATTTGGCACAAGGTTTTGTGCTTTAGCAAAGTAAAAAAAACAAAAGCAGATATAAATAAAACTTGTTTCACTATACAAATATCCGAAAATAAACAAGGCGGTGATGCCGCCCAGTGACACCAATCAATGATAATATTTTAATGTGGAGCCACTATGCCGAGGTAGATTAACTTCCGTAAACTCTTTTGTTGTCCGAAGAGTGGGAGAGTAGGTAGTTAGCGGTACATTACTTTCCACAAGCGGAAAGTAATGAGGGTGTCAACTACAAGTGCATTTTTTTCAAAAAATAAACAGGGACATGAATTATTTAGTTTCCTATCCCTCACCGTTATAAATTGAAAGGAGAACTAGTGTTTTCCATGAAGTTTATTATTTAACTAATTCAAATCGAACAGTTCTGTTTTTACTTTGATTAGCTTCATCGTTATTATACAATTCATTTTCTGAACCTGCGCCAATAATTGTATTAATATTTTTATTGTTTACACCACGGTTCACCAATTGGTTTTTCACATAAGCTGCACGTTGCTCTGATAAAATTTTGTTACTTTCTGCATCTCCAATTTTACAAGCGTGACCAATGATGTTTATTTTCATAGTGGGGTTTTCTTTCATTAATTTAGCCACCTCATCTAATTTAGATAACACGTTTTGATCTAAAGTTGATTTACCTAAAGCAAAAATTATTTTTTCTGCAAGCTGATTTGCCTGTTTAATTGTTTCTTCATGAGTTTCTTTTTTCGCCTCAATCTTCATCTCTTCTTTAGGTGTTTCTTTTACAACAACTGCTTCCTTTTTTTCTTCTTGGTCTATTTGTTTTGGTTCTTCTTTTACAGGTTCAGGTGCCTTTGTTTGAGTAGTTATTGGTTCCGGGATAGTTTTGGGAATTTCTTTTGCCGCTTTACATAAAATAAATCCAACTAGTATTTGGTGAGACCCACCAAGTGAAGTAGCATTTTTTGATATCCCATAATCAAAACTATACGCAACTTTTAAATTCTTTGCTTTTACACCTATAAAACCTAACACCCCATAATTACTGCGATAACCGGCTCCAACAGTAAGCATCTTTAAAAAATTTACATTCAACAAACCTTCTATTACGTTTGTTCCTTTTAAAGTAAAACGGTCTACTAACCAAGGCTCTAATTCTACTTTTTTACCTTTATTAAAAGTATACGATACATTTATGTTTGATTGCGGCAAAAGTTTATAATCTCCTGCAACAAAAGTGGGGTTAGTATTGTATAAATGTAAAACAGAAAAGCCCGCTTTAAATTTCTGCCCCATATACATAGCTCCAAATTCACTATCAAAACCATTTGCTTTTTGTTTACTCGAAGTAAGTGTTACATCACTAGGTGCATCAATAACCGTAGCCTTTTGTGCATTAAACACATTTTGTGTCCAACCCGCCCCTAAACCTAAAAACACTTCGGCCGTTTTGCTTACTTTAAACTTATAAGCA
>Ga0134125_10009649_pt1 | contig 10855 bp, 11 predicted proteins | sample KB31751_FD_96464 | JGI IMG/M metagenome (GOLD analysis project Ga0134125, IMG submission 96464) | Terrestrial soil microbial communities with excess Nitrogen fertilizer from Kellogg Biological Station, Michigan, USA - KB3-175-1 | ecosystem: Environmental > Terrestrial > Soil > Unclassified ...
GGACCAGATGTGGAAGCTGATCGCGTACGTTCGCACGTTAGGCACACCGCAGGAGCCCGATGCGCCGCCGCCGGAAGCCCAAGTCCCCATCCCCAAGTGAGCGCACCATGACACGCGCACGGTGGGGCGGGGCGGGCGCGCTCGCTGCGTTAGGCATATGCGCGGCCGGGGCGTGCGGGCCGATGAACACCCTCGGCCGCGATGGCGTGACCGGCAGCAGCGAAACGTCGCTCGGATGGTTTCTGGTGATCACCTCGTGCGCCGTGGTCCTCATCATCACGGTGCTGGTGTGCATCGCGGCGTTCAAACATCACCAGGCCGCGCCGGGGAATGCAGTCGTGGCGGGGACCCCGGGATTCGAATGGATTCTCTGGGGTGGGATGCTGATCCCCGCGGTCGTGCTCGTGGTGGCATTCTTCCTCACGATTGGTACGCTCAACGCCGTCGCCGCGCCCGAGCGCGCGCCGGCGGCGACGATCGCGGTGGTCGGCCATCAGTGGTGGTGGGAAGTGCGCTACGAAGGATCGAGCCCCGACCAGTCCATCGTGACGGCGAATGAAATCCATGTGCCGGTGGGCGAGCCCGTTAGGCTCGAGCTCTCGACCAACGACGTCATCCACAGCTTCTGGGTGCCCGAGCTGGCCGGGAAGACCGACCTCATTCCCGGTCAGACCAACTCGATGTGGATCGAAGCCCGCCACGCCGGCGTGTTCGGCGGCACGTGCGGCGAATTCTGCGGCGCGCAGCACGCGCACATGCAGATCCGCGTCATCGCCGATCCGCCCGACCGATACCAGGCCTGGCTCGCCGCCCAACGCGAACCCGCCGCCGGCGCCACCGACCCGACCACCGCCGATGGACTGCGCGTGTTCATGACGTCCGGCTGCGCCAACTGCCACAGCATTCGCGGCACGCGCGCCGGCGGAGGCGTCGGTCCGGACCTCACGCACATTGCGTCGCGCACGACCATCGCCGCGGGCACGCTGCCTAACACAAAGGGCAACCTGATGGCGTGGATCGTCGACGCCCAGGCGATCAAACCCGGCAGCGACATGCCGACGATGGCCGTGCCGTCACGCGACCTGCTGGCGCTCGCCGCGTACCTCGAGACCCTCAAATAAACGAATGGCCGTGGCCACACTCGCTCCGATCGCGACCGCGCCCGTCGAACGGCTCACCCGGACGTGGGAAACGCCGCCGGGCCTCTACGGCGTGCTTTCCACCGTCGACCACAAGACGATCGGCAAACGCTACCTCGTGACCGCCATGATCTTCCTCATCATCGGCGGACTCGAAGCGCTCGTCATGCGCGTGCAGCTCACGCACTCCGACACGCACCTGCTGTCGCCCGAAGCGTACAACCAGCTCTTCACGATGCACGGCATCACGATGATATTCTGGTACGCGTCGCCGATTCTCTCGGGATTCAGCAATTACATCTGGCCCCTGATGCTCGGCTCGCGCGACATGGCGTACCCGCGCGTCAACGCGCTCAGCTACTGGACGTTCCTGGCGTCGGGCATCTTCATTTACACGGCGCTCGCGATCGGCCAGGCGCCTAACGACGGGTGGTTCGGCTACGCGCCGGTGTCGCTGCAGCAGTTCAATCCGGGGCTCAACATGGACTTCTACGCCCTCGGCTTGATCTTCCTCACCGTGTCGACCACCATCGGCGCCATCAATTTCATCGGCACCGTGATGAAGATGCGCGCGCCCGGGATGTCGCTCAACCGGCTGCCCATCTTCGTGTACGGCACCATGACGGCGTCGTTCGCCGCCGTCTTCTCGTTGCCGGCGCTCACCGCGGGATGCGTGTTCCTGTTCTTCGAGCGCCAGTTCCACATGCACTTCTTCGACGCGGCGCAGGGCGGCAGCCCGCTCCTCTGGCAGCACTTGTTCTGGATCCTCGGCCACCCGTGGGTTTACATCATCGTGCTGCCGGCCATGGGTATGGTGTCGGAAATGATTCCGACGTTCTGCCGGCGTCCGTTAGTCGGATATCCGTACGTCGCGCTGTCCACGATCGCCACCGGGCTCATCGGGTTCGGCGTGTGGGTCCACCACATGTTCGCCACCGGCCTGCCCGCCATCTCGATGTCGTTCTTCAGCGGCGCCAGCTACCTCATCACGATTCCGAGCGCCATCGCCGTGTTCGCGTGGATCGCGACCATCTGGACCGGCAAGCCGGTGTTCAAGACGCCGATGCTCTTCGCCGCCGGATTCATCGTGCTGTTCGTGATCGGGGGCGTGTCGGGCGTCGTCACGGCCGCCGTGCCGTTCGACTGGCAAGTGACCGACACCTACTTCATCGTCGCCCACATCCACTATGTGCTCATCGGCATCAATGTGTTCCCGGTGATCGGCGCTTTCTACTACTGGATGCCGAAGATGACGGGCCGGATGATGGACGAGACGTTAGGCAAGTGGAACTTCTGGACGATGTTCATCGGCTTCAACCTCGGCTTCTTCCCGATGCACATTGCCGGACTCCTCGGTATGCCGCGCCGGGTCTATACCTATCCGGCGGCTTCAGGATGGGACACCGTCAATCTCATCACCACGATCGGGTCGTTCGTGTTCGCGATCGGCGTGCTGCTGTTCGTGATCAACCTGTTGGTGAGCCGCAAGCGCGGTACACTCGCCGGATCCAATCCGTGGAATGCCGGCACGCTCGAGTGGGCGATGGAGTCGCCGCCGCCGGTCTACAACTTCGCGGTCATCCCGATCATCCGGAGCCGCCTACCGTTGTGGGAAGATCAGTTAGGCGACGCCACGCCCGGTATCATTCCCGGCGAAGGGCATAGCCACATCAGCGAGGGCGCCGTGCTCGCCCAAGGACGCGAGACCTTCGGCACATCGCCACTGGAGGCGGAGCCCCTACACGTGCTGCAGATGCCGTCGGATTCGCTGTGGCCGTTCCTGCTGTCGGCGGCGATGCTCGCCGGTTTCTACGGACTCGTGTTCTCGCAATGGTGGCTCGCGATTCTGGGCGCCGTTGGCGTATTCGTGTGCGTCGCCGGCTGGTTGTGGCCCAAAAACGCGCCGCGCGCGGAGGCCGTATGACATCCTGCACCTACGACACCGGCATTCCGTTAGGCACGGGCGAGAGCCGCAGCCCCGGCTGGTGGGCGATGGTGTGGACCATCGCCACCGAAGCGGCGTTGTTCGCGTTCCTCCTCTTCAGCTTCTTCTACCTCGGATCGCAGTCTCGGTCGCCATGGCCGCCTGCGGGCCCACTGTCGCTCAAGCTCGCGCTGCCCAACACCATCATCCTGATTCTCTCGAGCGTCGCGTACGTATGGGGCGAACGCGGCATCCGCGCCGGCAACCGCACGCGCCTTCGCGCCGGACTCAGGATCGCGTTTTTCCTCGGCTTGATCTTCGTGATCATACAGGCGATCGAGTGGAAGCACCTGCCGTTCGGTCCGCGGGGCCAGGCGTTCGGCTCGCTCTTCTACACCATCACCGGATTCCACGGCGCGCACGTGATCCTTGGCCTGCTCATGAACCTGCTCGTCCAGATCTGGGCCGAGCGCGGGGTATTCACGAGGGAGTCGCACCTGGCCGTGACGAACGCCGGGATGTACTGGCACTTCGTCGACATCGTGTGGCTGTTCGTGTTCGCGTCGCTCTACATCTCGCCGCGCCTTGGTTAGGCAATTGGGAGGGCTCAGGCCATGACCGTCGTGCCCGCCGCTCGAACGCACTCGCGCCCGCGCGCGGTCAGCTACGGTGCGGCGTGGTTCGCATTCCTCGGTGCGCCGGCCGCGTGGACGGTGTACGAGCTCAGCGCGTACGCCCTCACCGCGCACGCGTGCTACCCGATGGACCATCTGCTCGACACGCAGTCCGCCGGCGGCGCGTGGACGGGGTCGCTGGTCATCACGATCATCACGCTCATCGTCGCGCTGATCGCGCTCGGCACCGCGGTGCGCATCTGGAGCGAGACGGAGCCCGGCGCGGCGCCTGATCGCCCGCGCGGCGATCCGGAGCGCACGGCCGTATTCCGCTACATGGCATTCATCGGGATCCCATTCGGCGTGCTCTTCGGCGCAATCATCGTATTGGGGATCATCGCACTGTTTGCCGTCCCGGCATGCCGGTGATCGGGAGCGCGCCGGCTGTGGTTGGGCCGGCGGCAGTCTGGAGCGCGTGGCAGTGGACGCCATCGGTGGTCATCCCGCTCGTCGCGTGCGCGGGGTGGTATGCGATCGGCGTGCGCGCGCTATGGCGTAGCGCGGGACGGGGGCATGGCGTCACGCGGCTGCAGGCCGCGTGTTTCGCCGGCGGCATCGTCACCCTCGCGGTGGCGCTCCTCTCTCCGATTGACGCGCTCTCGGAGACGCTCTTCTCCGTGCACATGGTGCAGCACCTCTTGCTCATCCTGGCGGCGGCGCCGCTGCTTGCGTTAGGCGAGCCGCTCCTGCCCATGATATGGGCGCTGCCGCAGCGCCGGCGGCTCGCCGCCGGCCGGTGGTGGCTCGCGTCGCCGCGCGTTCGCGGCGCGGCGTGGGCCGCGCTCGATCCGTTAGGCGTATGGCTCTCGAACCTGGCGGTGCTGTGGTTCTGGCACCTGCCCGGTCCGTATCTGGCCGCGTTGGGCGACGAGCGCATCCATGCACTGGAGCACCTGAGCTTCCTCGGCACGGCGTTCCTGTTCTGGTGGGTCGTGTTCCAACCCTTGGGTCGCCGGCGCTTGGCGCGTGCCGGCGCCGTGGTCTACCTGGGCCTCACGCTCATGCAGAGCGGGGCGTTGGGCGCCATCCTCGCGTTCGCGCGCACGCCGTGGTATCCGGCGCACGCGGCCGGGGCCGCCGCGTGGCACCTCACGTTGCTGCAGGACCAGCAGCTTGCCGGACTCATCATGTCGGTCCCGGCGTCGCTCGTGTACATCGGCATCGCGCTGGCGCTCGCCGCGCGGTGGTTCGTGTTCGATACGGCTCCGGCGGCGACGCCGCTGGCGCGCCGCCGGCTGTCCCCCGGCTAGTGTCCCACGGTTAGGCGAAGCTACTTCCGCTTGCGCGGCACCTTCGCGCCCTTCTTCCGCGCTTCCGAGAGTCCGATCGCGATCGCCTGCTTCCGGCTCTTCACCTTGCCGCCGTGACCGGCCTTGCCCCGCCGCAGGGTGCCGCTCTTCCGTCGCTTCATCGCGCTCTTCACGCTCTTGGATGCGGCGCGTCCGTATTTTCGCGTGCTGCGCTTTTTCCCCGAGTGCTTTTTGCGCGTGGCCATGTCTCACGCTCCTCGTTCAGAGTTCGAAACGTGCTTGCCTGCAGGCACGACCGCGCAAGCACCGGGCCACGCTTCGCCAATACGGACATCGCACCCGGCGATAACGGTGAAATAGCGGCTGGATAACGCCGCCCGACTTACGTCTCGTGGGTGACGACGTTAGCCGCAGGCAAGGTGGTACTCCTGCGTTCGATGTCGCCGAAACCCCGCTGTTCGATCACCGTCAGCGCGACGAGGCGTCCCATGCTCTCCCGATTCTCCGCGGTACCTGCAGTCCTCATGCTGTTTGCTCTCGCACCAGCGGCGCCGCTCGTCGCGCAAACTGGAGCGGTTCCGCCGCAGACACGCACGTACTACATCGCCGCCGATCCCGTGTCGTGGGACTACGTACCCGGCGGTCGCGACGAAATAGTCGGACAACCGTATCACGACACGGCATTCTTCGCCAAAGGGAAGCCGCGTCCCGTGAGCACCGTCTACAAGAAAGTGCTCTATCGCGAGTACACCGACAGCACCTTCCGCACGCTCAAGCCGAGGCCGGTCGAGTGGCAGCATCTCGGATTTTTAGGCCCGCTCATCCGCGCGGTGGTCGGCGACACGATCCGGGTCGTGTTCCGCAACAATGCCCAACGGCCGTACAGCATCCATCCGCACGGCGTGTTCTACCTCAAGAACGCGGAAGGCGTGCCCTACAACGACGGCACGAGCGGCGGTGACAAGGCCGACGACGGCGTGCCGCCCGGCACGACGTTCACATATCTGTGGCAGGTTCCCGAGCGCGCGGGCCCCGGGCCCATGGACGGCAGCTCGGTGATGTGGATGTACCACTCGCACGTCGACGAAGTGCGCGACATCAACACCGGCCTCTTCGGCCCGATGATCATCACCGCGCGCGCCAAGGCGCGCCCCGACGGTTCGCCTAACGACGTCGACCGCGAAATCGTCGCGTCATTCATGCAAGTGGAAGAAGAGAACAGCTGGATCAAGAACGATCCATTCGGACCCAAATTCACCGACGATTCGCTCGCCGCGCTCGGGCCCATCCCGAACCCGCACCTTTCGTCCGACGCCTACCCGTGGTTCGTGAAGTTCACCATCAACGGATTCGTGCACGGGAGCATGCCGCTCGAGGATCTCACCATCAAGAAAGGCGAGCGCGTCCGCTGGTACCTCATGGCGTCGACTAACGACTTCGACTTTCACGCGCCGCACTGGCACGGCAATACCGTCATCATGAATGGGATGCGAACCGACGTCACCCAACTCGCGATGATGCAGATGGAGAACGCCGACATGATTCCCGACGACGTCGGCACGTGGCTCTTCCACTGCCACGTGTCCTTCCACAACGAGGAGGGAATGGCGGTACGATACCGCGTCGCACCGTGAGAGCGGGGAAGCGGCGGCTAGCGTTTCCCCAAGGCGGCGCCAGCCGCCGCTTCCCCGTCTTCACGCTCGGTGAGCGCCGCGCTCGCGTCCCACAGCCGGCGCCGAGCGGCCACATCGTACGAGCGGCGCGACGAGCGCACTGGCCGGCATCGCTCGAAGTACGCGCCGGTCACGTGCTCCACCTCGCGCGCCGACGCAAGGTAAATCGTCGTGCGCGCGCCGCGCCCTGCGTTAGGCAAGAACGGATGCCACAATGCGCGCATCCAGGCCGGCGTTTCGCGCATCAGCGCCGTATTCACGTAGCCGGGGTGTAGACAGTTCGCGGTGACGCCGGTTCCGGCGAGACGCGCCGCCAGCTCGTACGTGAAGAGGATGTTGGCGAGCTTGGACTGCGCGTACGCGCGCACCGCGGTGTAGCCGTGTTCGAGCTGCAGGTCGTCGAAGTGGATGCGGCCTAACCGCTCGACGCGCGATGCCACCGTCACCACGCGCGCCGGCGCGCTCGCGCGCAGAAGCGGCGCCAGCATCGATGTGAGCAGAAACGGCGCCAGGTGATTCACCGCCAGCGTCGATTCGAATCCATCTATCGTAAGGCGGCGCTGGCGCGCATTGATGCCCGCATTGTTGACCACCACATGGAGCGATGCGTGGTCTCGCGTGACATCCGCTGCCGCCCGGCGAACCTGGTCGAGTGACGCGAGATCGGCAATCACCAGCGATACGTTGGAGTTTCCCGTTTCGCGCACGATACGGTCGCACGCCGCGCTGCCGCGATCGATATTGCGGCAGAGCATGATCACGGTCGCGCCCAACCGCGCGAGCTCGGCGGCCGTTGCGAGCCCAAGTCCCGAGTTCGCGCCAGTCACGAGACAGACGCGGCCGAGCATGTCGGTCGGAGCGGTGGGGCTGGCGGAAACCGTCACGTCGTGAAGAATACGTGTATGTCCATGGTGCGCGCGATTACCAATGACTGAATCGGTCATGCCGACCCGCTTGCTCGCGGCGTTCCTGCTCGTGGGTACCGCGCTCCTTGGAGCCGGCGCCGTGATGCACCCCGCGTTCCCGGGCACCGGTGTGGGCGCCGACGATCTACGCGTCATCGCCGCGACTCACGGCTGGCGCCTCATGCATCTCTCGATGCTCACAGGCTCGGCGCTGGTGATGACCGGCATCTGGGTTCGGTTGGGCGGCGCGGACGAGGCCGTGCGCGGCGCGCTCGTGGGCGCGCTGGCCATCATCTGCATCGGGATGACGCTCAACGCGTTCGACATTTTGCTCATGGCGCGGGGCGGGGACCACATGGCCCGCATGTTCGTTGCCGGGCGCGCGGACATGGCGCCCATTTTTTACGCTCTGCACGCGTTCGGGCTCATGGCCGCGCGCTTCGGCAACGGGCTCATTGCGTTAGGCGCACTACTGTTGGGCATCGTGGAGTGGCGGGATGCCGGCCAACCCAAGTGGTTGGCGTGGCTGGCGTGGATCGCGGCCGCGGGCGGTTTGGTGGGGGTGCTGTGCTTCGGTGATGAGAGCCGGCTCAACGTGGGTGCCGTCGCGTTGTTGTGCGCGTGGGAAGTCGCCACCGCGTTGCGCGCGCTGCTCGGCGCGCGCTAGGCAGCGTCCTCCGCGTTTCGCGACTCGACTTCCATGCCCGAGCTTCCCGACATCGCCATCTACATAGAGGCGCTCGAAGCGCGGGTGTTGGGCCAACCGCTCCAGCACCTCGTGGTGAAGACGCCGTTCGTCTTGCGCACCGTCGCGCCGCCCCTCTCCGCCGTAGAGGGGCGGCCGGTCACCGGCTTGCGCCGGTTAGGCAAGCGCATCGTGTTCGACATGGGCGACGCCGTGTTCATCGTCATCCATCTCATGATCGCCGGCCGGCCCCGGTGGCGCGCCACCGGGGCCAAGATGCCTGCCGGCAACGTGCTCGCCAGATTCGAGTTTCCGGCCGGCGTCCTGGTCCTAACGGAGGCCGGTAGCACGCGGCGTGCCTCGTTGCACATCGTCGAGGGCGAGGCCGCGCTCGCCGCCCTGGACAAGGGCGGTATCGAGCCGCTCGACGCGACCAGGCAGGCGTTCGCGGCGCAGCTCGCGCGCGAGAATCACACGCTCAAGCGCTCGCTCACCGATCCGCGGATTTTCAGCGGCATCGGGAACGCGTACTCGGACGAGATTCTGCACCGGGCCAAGCTGTCGCCGTTGGCGATGAGCACCAGGCTGAGCGCCGAGGAGGTGTCGCGGTTGTACGACGCCGTGCAGGCGGTGTTGCGGGAATGGACGGACCGCCTGCGCGCTCAGTTAGGCGGCGAGTTCCCCGACAAGGTGACTGCCTTTCGCGAGGAGATGAGCGTGCACGGCCGGTTCGGGAAGCCCTGTCCTGTGTGCGGCGCGCCGGTACAGCGGATCCGGTATGCGTCCAACGAGACCAATTATTGCGCGCGGTGTCAGACGGGCGGCCGTTTGCTCGCCGACCGCGCGATGTCGCGCCTGTTGCGCGAAGACTGGCCGCCGTCGATCGACGATGTGGAATAGGCCACTACACCGAAGGAGAGTGTTCGTATGGCGCGATCGAGTGTGAGCGAGGCTCGGGTGGAACGGACCATGACGCCCGCGGCGCCGCTCTTGTTGCGGGTGTTGCGCGAGAACTATCGCGGCGGCGGGTGGCACGGCCCCTCGGTGCGTGCGGCGCTCGACGGATTGGACATCGACGGCGCCGGGTGGCGGCCGGCCGACGGTCGTCACAACATCTGGGAGCTCACGATGCATCTGTCGTACACGCGGCACATCATGCTGCACCGGATGGGGCTCACCGCGGGCCCGTTTCCGCACCGCCTAACGAAACCGTGGTGGCCCGCCTTGCCGGCGCGGCGCGACCGGGCCGCCTGGCTCGACGAGCTGCTCCTGCTCGAGGCGCTCCACGAAGAGCTCGTGGCCGCTGTCTCCGGCGCGAGCGTCGCATTGCTGGCGACGGTGCGGCGCGGGCGTGCGTTGACGATCGGGATGGAAGTGTTAGGCGTGGCGACGCACGATGCATATCACGCCGGGCAGATGAACATGGTTCGCCGAATGTGGGAGTCCGGGCCTCGCCGGTCTGGCGCTTGACGGGCGCGCGCTTTAAGTTAGGCGAATGGTTCGCCGAACGTTAGCCATCCTTGCCGCCCTGGTGTGGCTTGCTGCGTGCGCGCGCTATGGCGGCGTAGCGCATGTGAAAGCGGGCTCGACGGCCAGTGATCTCGTGCTGCAATTCGCCGCCGATGACACCGGAACACCGCTGCCGCCCGTCGACGCCATCATGATCAGTGGTGGCCCGGTGAACGGGTCGCACCGCGGTAACCCGCCGGCGACGTTCACATGGTTCATTGCCGCCATTGATACGACCCCGTTGGCATCTCGTGTGCTTCGTGAAGTCCGGTACGGCACCGTGCCACCTGGCTTCGCGGAGGCAGCAAGGCCGTTGCCGCTGGTTGCGGGTCGTTATCGGGAAGAGATTCGCGCCGGGCATTTGCGTCTACGGACCTGGTTCGTGGTAGACAGCGATCTAACGGCGCACAATTAGGCGCATTCAGTCACCGTGTGCCTCACGTCGCCGACCATTTCGGGCAAGGGTGTACTCGAGTCCGATGAAGTAGATAGAGCACTCGGCCCAGCAGATGGCACATGGTTCGCTCGCGTAAGATACGCTCTTCGCCTCACTGTGAAGCGGACCGTCGTTGCGTTTTGGCGAGCGGGATGCGTGCGCGTGGAATTGGGCGGGCTCACGGCATACGTAAACGACACAAGCGATGAGACGGTTAGGCGATCAACGGCGAACCTTAGGACAGCTGTTGCTCTGTTAGACAAGTACGATCCGTGTCGCTTTCGGCGAATATGCCGCGTTCTCAAGAACGGTATCATCGTCTTTCCTACAGGGAGCGCTGCGCGCGCTGAGTATCATCGGGACATCGATATGTTTCCTGCGAGCGGACTACGTTCTATCGGGGCATCCGGGATTTATCGCGATGCTGATCGTGCACTGATCGTGCACGAGGCAACGCACGCACGCATGCGGCGGCTCTCGCACGCCACGCCCGAGCGACGGTGGAGGATGGAGCGAATCTGTATCGGGGCCGAAATCGCGTTCGCAATGCGCGTCCCCGGTGTGGAGAAGACGGTCGACATGCTGCGCGCCAAACAATCGCGGCTCGTCGTCAGTGACTTCGAGGCGTCATAGTACGCTGCACGCCTTCGGTGTGACAAA
>Ga0134125_10009651_pt1 | contig 10854 bp, 4 predicted proteins | sample KB31751_FD_96464 | JGI IMG/M metagenome (GOLD analysis project Ga0134125, IMG submission 96464) | Terrestrial soil microbial communities with excess Nitrogen fertilizer from Kellogg Biological Station, Michigan, USA - KB3-175-1 | ecosystem: Environmental > Terrestrial > Soil > Unclassified ...
TGAAGGGCTCCGGCCGCCTGGTCGGCGCCGGCGTGCTGGGCGAGTTCGCGTGGAAGGTGGAGGACATGCTCAACCGCGTCCTCGACCATACGATCGAGCCGGATCAGAACGTGCAGAACCTGGTGCACCATGCCGTCGAGGCATTGTCGCCGTTGCTGGCCGCACTCAAGGGCGAGGGGGCGCCCCGGGCGCCGCTCAGCGCGATCATGCAAGCGGCCGAGCGGCTGGCAGCGGGTCAACCGGCGAGCGTGGAGGATCACGCGCCGCGCGGTACGGAAACCGTCACGCGCAAGGTGATCCGCCGCGTGCCGCGCTTCACCGTCGACGAATCCGAAGTGCCGCGGGCCAGCCTGACCGACGCCGATGCGGCACGGGCGTCCGAACCGGCCGCGGTCGCGACCGGGCCGGCGATGGCGATGCCGGAGATGCCGCCGGTCGACCCGGTGCTGCTGGAGATCCTGCGCAGCGAAGTGGCGCAATACCTGCAGACGATCCGTACCGCGATCCAGCGCAGCGACGACAGCCTGCCGGTCAGCGAGGAGTTGCTGCGGGCCGTGCATACCTTGCATGGCGCGATCGCCATGGTCGACATCCCGTTGCTGACCCAGTTGCTGTCGCCGCTGGAGGGGTTGTTCAAGCGGCTGCGCGCCGTCGGCCAGCCGCTTTCGGCGACAGGCGTGCGCCTGCTTGGCCAGGCGGCCGACGTGGTCGACCAGGTGATGAGCCAGTTCGACGCGTCGGCTCCGCAATTGCCGGATGTCGATGTGCTTACCGCGCAGATCATCGAGATGCGCGACAACTATCCGGAATCCCAGGTCGCCCACGTGGTGTACGAGCCGCAAGGCAGCGACGACGCGTCGGGCGGGTTTGCACCGGACGAGGAATACGCTGCCGACGAGGCGGTCGCAGATTCCGTGCCGCCAGCCGAATCGGGCCAGCTCGACGCGCCGGCCGAAGCCGAGCATGAGGATCATCTGGACGCCGCCGCCGAGATGACGGCGGCGCTGCGTGCGTTCGAACCCGAGGCGGCTGCCGCCGAGATGGCCGCCGCGGACAAGGCCGCTGCCGAACAAGCCGCCGCGGAACGGGCTGCGATGGAACGGGCTGCGGCGGAGCAAGCCGCGGCGGAACAGGCCGCCGCCGAACGGGCTGCGGCAAAGCGAGCAGCAGAACAGGCCGCGGCAGAACAGGCTGCCGCCGAGAAGGCCGCGGCCGAAGCGGCCGCACAGCAGGCTGCCGCCGAACGGGCCGCTGCCGAGCAAGCGGCGGTCAAGGCCGCCGCGGTACCCGCGTTCGTACTGCCAGGCGGTGGCAGCATCGATGCGGATCTGTTGGAGGTTTTCATCGACGAGGCGCGCGAGATTCTCGACAGCGCCGACGGTGTGCTGGCGAAATGGCATGCCGACCCCGGCGAGCTCTCCTTCGTCGGCGAGTTGCAGCGCGATCTGCATACGCTCAAGGGCGGTGCCCGGATCGCCGGCCTGGTGGCCGTGGGCGATCTGGCCCACGCGATCGAGACCGTGCTCGAAAAGCCGATCCGCGACGCCGGCAAGACCGCGGCGCTGATCGGCGCGCTCGAGGCGAGCTTCGACCAGCTCAACACGATGGTGCAGCGGGTGTCGCAAGGCCAGATGCCCGAGTATCCGCAGGCGGCGATCGACCACCTGCTGGAGATGGCCGGCGCCACCGCGCTGGTCGACCAGGCAGAGCCCGCGGCCGGCCCGGCGGCGGTCGAGGAAGCGCCGCACCCGATGGCGCACCGGGAGGAGTACGAGGGCGACCTGCCCGAGCTGTTGCCTGAAGCGGCGCACGAGGTGCGCTCCCCGCAGGAACAGATCCGCGTTCGCGCCGACCTGCTCGACAGCCTGGTCAACCATGCCGGCGAAGTGGCGATCTACCGCTCGCGGCTGGAACAGCAGGTGGCCGGCTACCGCTTCAACCTGGTCGAACTGGAGCAGACCGTGGCGCGCCTGCGCAGCCAGCTGCGCATGCTGGAGATCGAGACCGAGGCGCAGATCATCGCGCGCTTCCAGCGCGAGCATCGCGAGGCGGGCCTGACCGCGTTCGATCCGCTCGAACTCGACCGCTACTCGCAGTTGCAGCAGTACTCGCGTGCGCTGGCCGAGTCGGTATCCGATCTGGTGTCGATCCAGAACATGCTGGACGAGCTGACCCGCCAGGCCGAAACCCTGCTGATCCAGCAGTCGCGGGTCAGCACCGAGCTGCAGGACGGCCTGCTGCGCACGCGCATGCTGCCGTTCGACACGATGGTGCCGAACCTGCGCCGCACCCTGCGCCAGGCGGCGCAGGAGCAGGGCAAGCATGCCCAGCTCTACGTCGATGGCGCCCACGGCGAAATGGATCGCAACCTGCTCGACCGCATCAAGGCGCCGTTCGAGCACATGCTGCGCAATGCGATCGCCCATGGTATCGAGAGCCCGGCCGAGCGGCGCAAGCTCGGCAAGCCGGCCGAGGGCGCGGTGCGCATCAAGGTGGCGCGCGAGGCCACCGAGGTGGTCGTCCGGGTCAGCGACGACGGCCAGGGCCTGAATCGCGCGGCGATCCGCAAGCGCGGCATCGAGCGCGGCATGCTGCGCGCCGAGACCAGGCCGACCGACAACCAGTTGCTGTCGCTGATTACCCAGCCGGGCTTCTCCACCGCCAGCCAGGTGACCCAGCTGGCCGGTCGCGGCGTCGGCATGGACGTGGTGGCGAACGAGATCAAGCAGCTTGGCGGCTCGCTGTCGATCGAGTCGGAGGAAGGCCAGGGCACCACATTCGTGTTGCGCCTGCCCTTCACCCTCGCCGTGACCCAGGCGATCCTGGTGCGCATCGGCGAAGCCACCTTCGCGATTCCGATGACCTCGGTGCAGGGCGTGGCGCGGGTCGACCCGGAGGATCTGGCCGCGCTGCTGGCCACCGACGAGCCCTCGTTCCAGTACGGCAACGAGGCCTACGGCGTCCACGACCTGGCCGAACTGCTCGGCCTGCCGCCCGGCCTGCCCGCCGAGGACGAGCAGCAGCCGCTGCTGCTGACCCGCGCGGGCGATTTGCGCGCGGCGATCCGCATCGATGCCGTACTCGGCTCGCGCGAGATCGTGGTCAAGTCGGTCGGCCCGCAGATCAGCTCGGTGCCGGGCCTGCTGGGCGCCACCATCATGGGCGACGGTTCGGTGCTGATCATTCTGGATCTGGCGCCGCTGGTGCGCCACGGCATGATCCGCCGCGAACAGCGCCTGGCCGAAGGCCTCAGTGCGGTGGAAGCGCCGATCGTCGAGGAGGCGCTGGTACGCCCGATGGTGATGGTGGTCGACGACTCGATCACCATGCGCAAGGTCACCGGCCGCGTGCTGGAACGCCACGAATACGAGGTCAGCACGGCCAAGGATGGTGTCGATGCGCTGGAGAAGCTGCACGAGCGCGTGCCGGATCTGATGCTGCTGGACATCGAGATGCCGCGCATGGACGGCTACGAGCTGGCGACCCTGATGAAGGCCGATCCGCGGTTGCGCGACGTGCCGATCATCATGATCACCTCGCGCAGCGGCGACAAGCATCGCCAGCGTGCCTTCGACATCGGCGTGGATCGCTACCTCGGCAAGCCGTACCAGGAAGCCGACCTGTTGCTGCAGATCGCCGAGGTGCTCGAGCAACGTGCCACGGAGCCGGTTCATGACTGACACGCCACCGGCGGTTGCGTTGCTGTTCGACGACACCGAACTTGGCGGACAACTGCGCGACGCGCTGCACGAGCGTGGCGCGCGGATCGTCCACGAGGGCGGGGTAGCCGGCCTGAGCCGCGAGCTGCTGCAGCGGGTGGGTGCGGACGTGCTGGTGGTCAATCTTGACGATGGCGCCGACGATGCGCTCGACCAGCTGTACGACGTGATCGATGGCGATCGGCCGCGCGTGGTGTTCAACGATGCCCAGGCCAGCCGCGCCCTGGCCGGCTGGGATCGGGCGCGCTGGGCGCGTCACCTGGCGGTGAAGGTGTTGGCGATGGGCGATATCGACCCGCCCCGCCCCGACGATGCCCGCGAAATCCAGGTGGCCCCGGCGGCCACCGTGGCTTCGGATCCGCTGCCCGCGGCAATGGTCGACAGCGAGGCAACGGCCGACCAGGATGCGCCAGGCGTCGCCGTGGAGCCGCCGGCGATGTCGGCGATGGCCGACGAGCCGGTCGCGGCGGCCGAAGTCGAGTTGCCGCCCGATGCCCCGGTGGCGGTGGATGAGGCCGAAGCGGCGTTCGCGCCCGAAGGCAGTTTCGACCTGGATCTCGACGCTGCCGCATTTTCCGCCGGCGACGGCATCGATGCGTCGACGGGTGGGGATCCGGCCGCGGAGTCGGAGGATCTGGCCGCTGAACTCGAGGCGCTGTTGGCCTCCGGCGAGCTGCCGGACGAGGATGGCGACGAGGGTGCCGGGCCGGGCCTGCGGTTCACTGGCGGCGAGGAGCCGCCGCCCCTGCACGATGGCGACTTCGGCGTCGCGGAAATGCGCGAAGGCGAGCGAGATGCCGACGCCGGCTTCGCGGATGTGCCCGCGCCTGAAACGCCGGCGGCGACGTTCCCTGCCGATCGCCTGCAGCTCTCGGCGCTGACCGACCCCGCGCTGGCCACCGAGCCCGCCGACGCCGCCGAGCCGGTTCCGCCCGTTGCGGCGACACCGGTGAGCGCGCCGGACAGCTGGGCGCTGCTCGATGACGAGGCGGCGGCGGCCCCGGAGGACAAGCCCGATCCCGCGGCGTTCGGCATCGAGAAGCTCAGTGCCGCGGAGTTTCTTGCGCCGGATGTCGAGGCGGTTTCGCCCGAGCTGGAGCCGACGATGAGCCTGGAACTGGTGTCGATGGAAGAAGCCGTCGCGCCGCAGGCCTTCGTCCCGGATCACGAGATGGTGCTCGACGAACTGGGTTCGGCGCTGAGCCGGATCGTGCTGATGGGTGCCGCGGTCGATGGTGCCGATTCCGTCTGCAAGTTCCTGGAGGCGCTGCCGCAAGGCACCCGGCTGACCCTTCTGCTCACCCAGCATCTGGGCGGGCAGTCCGACGGCGAACTGCTCGAACGGTTCGCCGGGCATGGCCCGCTGCCGGTGCGCCTGGCCGACGCCGGGCGTCGCGCGGGGGCGGGCGAAGTGCTGATGGTGCCCGCCGGCCAGCAGGTTCGCCTGCGCCGCGACGGCAGCGTGGAGCTGCTGGTCAGCGATGCGCCGGAACCGTCGATCGACGCCAGCCTGACCATGGCGGCGAACGCGTTTGGCCGCGACGCCCTGGCGATCGTCTTCGCCGGGCAGGGCAACGATGCGATCGCCGGGTCGCAGGCGATCCACGATCGCGGTGGCCAGGTCTGGGTCGAATCGTCGTCCGGGGAGCATTTCGCCGACATGGTCAGCGGGATCTTCGCCGAACGGCTGGTCAGTTTCTCCGGCACGCCGACCGAACTGGCGGCGCGCCTGATCGAGGTGTTTCCATGAGTGATCCGTTGCCGCGTGAAATCCGTTGCGTGCTGGTGCCGGTGGGCGACCTGCGCATGTTGCTGCCCAATGCCACGATCGCCGAGGTGGTCACGTACAGCGCACCCGAGCCGATCGAGGGGGCGCCGCACTGGCTGCTGGGCCGCATCGCCTGGCGCGGCTGGCGCGTGCCGCTGGTGTCGTTCAACCGCCTGGCCGGCACGCCCGAGGGCGACAGCGACCTGATCGTGCGCGTGGCCGTGCTCAAGGCGCTGGGCGGCGATCCTCGGCTGCCGTTCATCGCGGTGCTGACCCAGGGCTTCCCGCGGCTGACCACGCTGAACGCCGAGCTGATCATCCCCACCCACGACGGCAAGGGCCTGCCGCCCGGCGTGCGTGCGCACGTGCTGGTGCGCGACGACGTGGCGATGATTCCCGATCTGGAGTGGATCGAGGCGAACCTGCTCGATCTGCTCGAAGCGGACGAGGCTGCGACCGGCCCGGCGCAGAGCCCCCTCGCTGCGCAAGACGGCGAGTACTGATCCCTGAGTGTCGATGGCGGCACAACGCCGCCAGCCCCTCGTACCGTCGTCGGGCATGCCATCCGCGGGCACGCCGGCGTGCGCCGGCTCGTCGGCTTGAAACGGCGACCGAACCCTGAACGGCGCCTGTATCCACGCGGCGGCCCGGTGCCATGCGCTGCCCGTGTTCAGGTGAGTCCCGTGCCGAACTGCGGCCGCGGCCGCGCGTACCGATCCCGATACCGCTCCGGCTGCGGCGGAACACGTTGACGGAATGTGCACCTGCGCGGCGCCATCGTGCGCGCGGGTAAACCCCTTGCTGCCGCTGCGCCTGCCTTGGGTAAGGACGAGACGTTTGCCCCGATGGATCCAGCCACGAGGAGCGAGCGCCATGTCCCGTCGATTCCTTTCCGCGTATCCCACGCTGCCGTTGTCCGCCTGCCGCCTGCGCCCGCTTGGCGTGGCGCTGGCGGGCTTGCTGTGGGCCGCCGCCGTTCCGTTGCAGGCCACCGGGGCAGCGCCGCCAGAGGGTTCCGCCGCGCCGTCGTCGTCCCCCGCCACGGTACCGGCGGGCGCTCCCCAGGTCGACGGACAGGAGGCCGACGAGCAGGAAAAGAAGGCGCAGAAGCCTGCCGACACGTCGCCAGCCAAGGGCAAGACGGTGCGCAACCTGCAGCCCGTGTTCGTCACCGGCATCCGCGGCAGCATCGAGAAATCGCTGCAGGTCAAGCGGCAATCCAACGACATCGTGGAGGTCATTTCCGCCGAGGAAATCGGCAAGCTGCCCGACCCGAGCATTGCCGACAGCCTGTCGCGGTTGTCCGGCCTGGCCACCCAGCGCGGTGTGGACGGGCAGGCCAACCAGATCTCGATTCGCGGCCTGTCGCCGGATTTCACCGCCACGCTGCTGAACGGCCACGAGCAGGCCTCCACCGGCGAGAATCGCGGCGTCGAATTCAACCAGTATCCGGCGGAGCTGATCAACCAGGTGGTGGTCTACAAAACGCCGGACGCCAGCCTGGTGGGGTCGGGCCTGGCCGGCACCGTCGACATGCACACGATCAAGCCACTGGATTTCGACGGAGCGAAGCTGGCGGCCAACCTGCGCGGGCAGCGAACCAGCAATGGTTCGCTCAACCATGGCACCGGCGTGGATGATTTCGGCAATCGCTTCAGCCTGTCCTACATCAACCAGTTTTTTGATCACACGCTGGGCATCGCGGTCGGCGCCGCGCGCGAGGACGCGCCGATCCAGCAGAAGCAGTACCAGGCGTGGTGGTGGAGCGTGGACAACGGCCCGGCCGGCATCGAGCAGAACTGGGGCGGCCCCCACACGCCGGGCATGCCCGACGACGTGATCTCGCAGGAAGGCATGCAACTGCGCGCGCTGTCGCAAAACCAGGTGCGCAACGGCGTGATGGGCGTGCTCGAATGGGCGCCGAACGACGCCTACTACTCGACGCTCAACCTGTTCTACTCCAAGTTCGACAAGCGCTCGTACAAGAACGGCGTGCAATGGTCCAGCAGCCCCTACGACAATGTGTCCTACGCCGACATCGGCACCTCGCCCTATCAACCCTATCCGCTGGTGACCTCGGGCAACCTGCTGGACATCGCGCCGATCCTGCAGAACGAGTACACCAAGGAGCGCGACTACCTGTTCTCCGCCGACTGGAACAACGAGATCCACTTCGGCGATGCCTGGACGATCAGGGGCGGCCTGGCGTACTCCTCCGCTCGCGTCAGCCTGCTCGACGCCTACACCTTCACCGGCCTTGCCGATGGTTCGCTTGCCAGCGCGCGGTTTTCCACGCCGCGGGATTTCGGCTTTCCCGACTTCAGCCCATCGGTCGATCTCGGCAATCCCGCCAACCTGGCGTTCACCGATCCGGACAACTACAGCTACAACGGCCGGCAGGAGTCCGATCGCCAGAAGGATCGCATCAAGTCCGCGCGCTTCGCGATATCCCATCCGCTGGGGTGGATTTTCGACAGCGTGGATGTGGGGATCAACTACTCCGACCGCGAAAAGGCCAAGCACGCCGACGTGTTCTTCGCCTATCTCGATGGCAACGGCTCGGACGCGGACACGTACGACCATGCCTTCGTTGCGCCGATCCATCCCGACCTGCTGCGCGGCCCCACCTCGCTGGGCTACGGCGGCATCGGCGACATCGTCAACTACGACGTGCTCGGTGCGCTGGCCAGCCAGTTCTATCTCACCCAGCGCAACGGCGCCGGGGACTACAACCGCAACTACTCGGTGCGCGAGAAAGTGCCGGTGGGCTATGTGAAGTTCAACATCGACACGATGCTCGGCGGGGTGCGTCTGCGCGGCAACGCGGGCGTGCAGGCGGTGCATACCGATCAATCCTCGCAGGCGTTCCAGACCACCGGAAACGACGTGGCCGGCATGCTCACCGGCGACGCGTCCTACACCAAGGTGCTGCCCAGCCTGAATCTGGTGGCGGAGCTGGGCGACAAGCAAGACCTGCGCTTCGGTTTTGCCAAGACGCTCACCCGCGGGCGCATCGATGACGAGAAAGTCGCATCCTCCGCCGAGGTGTCCAGGATCACCAGCGGGCCGGGCGCCGGTCAGGTGCTCTGGTCGGGCAGCGGCGGCAACCCCAAGTTGCGGCCCTACATCGCGGTCGGCACCGACCTTACCTGGGAGGCATACTTCGACGACGCCACCTATCTCAGCGCCGGCGTTTTCAACAAGAACATACTCAACTACATCTACACCCAGACCGTGATCGACTACGACTTCAGCGGCTACACCAACAACAACCCGCTGCTGACACCCACCAGCAACATCGGCTCGTTCTCGACCCCGCAAAATGGCACCGGCGGACGCATGCAAGGCGTGGAACTGGCCGGCGCGCTGGCCGGCGACAGGATCTCGCCAGCGCTGACCGGCTTCGGTCTGCAGGCCAATTTCTCGCTGATCAACAGCACGATTCCCAAGAGCACGATCTCGGCCATCCCGGGCGGGCCGAAGTCGTTGCCGGGGCTGTCGCGCAAGGCCGCCAACCTGCAGATCTACTACGAGCGTAACGGCTTCTCGCTGCGGGTGGCCGAACGCTACCGCTCCAGCTTCACCGGCGAGGCCGTGGCGCTGTTCGACCAGATCGGCTACACCAAGATCCTGGCCAACAAGGAGACCGATCTGCAGGCGGGCTACGAGTTTCGCCATGGGCGCCTGAAGGGCCTGTCGCTCCTGCTGCAGGTCACCAACCTCACCAACGAGCCGTTCAAGTCCGAGCAGGTCGCGGGCCTGCCCAACTCGGTCTCGGTCGCCAGGCCGCTCGAGTACGACACCTGGGGCCGCACGGTGCTGTTCGGCGTGAACTACGCCTTGTAGCGGGGCGTTCTCATGGCCACGGCGTCGCTAGCGCAGGTCGCCGTGGCAGGCCTGCAGGGCGCTGATCGCCGCCAGGCCGGCAGTTTCGGTGCGCAGGATGCGCGGGCCCAGGCGCAAGCCGCGAAATCCGTACCGCTCCAGCGCCCGGGTGTCCGTTTCGCCCAGGCCGCCTTCGGGGCCGACCACCAGCAGGCCGCCCGCATCGGCAAAATGCAGCCCGCCGACATGCTCCTCGCCACGCGGCAGCAGGGCGAGTCGAAGCGCAGCGTCGTCGGGCAATGCATCGAGCCTGGCGGGCAGGGACTGCATGGGGCGGATCTCGGGGATGCGTGCGCGCCCGCTCTGCTCGCAGGCGCTGATCGCCACGGCCTGCCAGTGCGCCAGGCGCTTCTGCGCCCGCGCCGGATCGAGCTTCACTTCGGAACGCTCGGTCAGCAGCGGCACGATGCCGGCGACGCCGAGTTCGGTGGCCTTCTGCACGATCAGATCCATCTTGTCGCCGCGGGCGATGCCCTGGGCGAGTACCAGCGGCAGCGGCGACTCGTTGCCGAGCGCGTGGCTCGACGTCACCCGCACGATCACCTCGCGCTTGCCGATCGCGCGGATGCTGGCGCCGTAGTCGCAGCCGTCGCCGTTGAACAGCACCAGCGGATCGCCTTCGGACAGCCGCAACACGCGGGCGGCGTGCTCGGCGGCCGCTGGCGGCAGCGCCAGTTCGGCGTCCACGATCAGCGGCAGGTCGGCATGGAGTCGGATGGTGCGCATGCGATCAGTTCGCCACGGCCAGTTCGATGCCGCGTATTGCCGTATCCACCAGCAGGTCGATCTCCTGCTCGGTGACCACATATGGCGGCATGAAATACACCACGTTGCCCAGCGGGCGCAGCAGCACGCCGTGCTGCAGCCCGTGCAGATAGACGCGCAGGCCGCGCCGCTCCGCCGCGGGATACGGTCGGCGGCTGGCCTTGTCGGCGACCAGCTCGATCGCCGCGATCATGCCGGTCTGGCGCACGTCGGCGACGTGCGGGTGCGCACGCAGCGGCTCCAGTCGGCGCGCCAGGTGGGCGGCCAGTTGGCGATTGCGTTCCAGCACCGGTTCGTCGCGGAAGATCGCCAGCGTCTCCAGCGCCACCCGGCAGGCCAGCGGGTTACCGGTATAGCTGTGCGAATGCAGGAACGCCTTGCCGGCGTTGTACTCCGCGTAGAACGCCGCGTAGACATCCTCGGTGGTGAGCACCGCCGACAACGGCAGGAAGCCGCCGGTGAGGCCTTTCGAGAGGCACATGAAATCCGGCGAAACGTTTGCCTGTTCGCAGGCGAACAGCGTGCCGGTGCGGCCGAAGCCCACCGCGATTTCGTCGGCGATGAAGTGCACGGCGAACTCGTCGCACAGCGCGCGCAGGCCGGTCAGGTAACTGGGGTGGTACATGCGCATGCCGCCGGCGCATTGCACCAGCGGCTCCACGATCACCGCGCAGGTCTCGTGGGCGTGGCGCTCCAGCAGCGCGCGCAGTTCGACCA
>Ga0134125_10009652_pt1 | contig 10854 bp, 13 predicted proteins | sample KB31751_FD_96464 | JGI IMG/M metagenome (GOLD analysis project Ga0134125, IMG submission 96464) | Terrestrial soil microbial communities with excess Nitrogen fertilizer from Kellogg Biological Station, Michigan, USA - KB3-175-1 | ecosystem: Environmental > Terrestrial > Soil > Unclassified ...
ATTAGCAGAAATGACGCTGCAATTGAAGCGTTGTTAATCGCGGGCGGAAGAGACCGTTGTCCCCCTGGCCGCGCCGTTGCCCAATATGGCATGCTATGAGTATATAACCGACAGCTCTCAATTTATGCTATGAGCCTGTTGGTTCGCTATGAAGTGCTTGGGTGGGTGACCAATGGGTTAGATTTTCCTCTGGGGGGATTTTAGGGCAATAGGAAAAGAAAGAGCGAGAGCACAATACCATTATAGCGGAAAAGCCGGATACAGTTTTTCCATATTACTATATTGCCGGAATACCGTTGTGCTCTGGCGATCGGCGGCATTTGAACCGATAGGGGACGAGATGGGACGTTGCCTAACCGGAAAGAGATGCCACTAAATGTTATCGGGATAAACCACGCAGAGAAGCCTGAACATATTTTGCCCTGACTCCAGAAACGGAAAGTCGCACTGCGCGGATTTTACCCAAAATTTGCTCTAATTATGGACTCCACCTACAGGCCACCCATTTTATCTGATCCAAGTAAAACTGCTAAACGTTCCTTACCATAGCAGATGACACTGCCCTACCTCCATTTTCATGTCTGAATCTTGCACGCCACCTTCTTTCCCTACTGCCTGCCCCCTTTGCATCTCGCTTATCCCGGCGATGCAAGCCGGTAGCGCGAGCGCGTCAATAACGCATTTTCCCCTGGCTTGGCAGCCATTCCTCGTGGCCAAAAATGCTATGACCCGCATCGCTCAGGCTACCGGCATTTCCGCCCGCCGCAAGCGAGGCCGCATAGGGGCAGCCTCCGATAACGAGAAGGAGAAGTTTATGGGTACACGTTCAAATATCGGCATACAGAACTTAGATGGCTGCTATGACGTTATCTACTGCCACTGGGATGGCTATCCAGCGCACAACGGCAAGATACTGTATGAACACTACCAGGACATAAAGAAAATAAAGAAACTGATCGCGCTAGGCGATTTATCCAGCCTCGGGGCAAGCATCGGTAAAAAACACGATTTTGATAAGCGTGTAGAAGGTTGGTGTACTGCTTATGCCCGTGACCGTGGAGAAACTGGCGTAGAAGCACAACATTACAAAAACTATGACGAGTTGTGTGCTATGCTCGCAGAAGCATGGACGGAATGGGTGTACTTGTACCGCATAGAGGATGGTAAATGGTATTACACTAATAATCCCAGCCCTACATGGTTTAAATGCTGCGGTACTGAGCAAATGCAGACTTCCCGGCTCACGCCAGAAGCATGGCAAAGCTAGATTGTCTAATTATTGGTACGCGTCCGGCGGTAATCGCCGGACGCGTAGTGTTAAACAGCAAGCTTATGTTATTGTCGATATCCTATGGCACAAAATATTTTTGTAGGGTACAGATTAGGCAATAATACTATTCTAGCAGAAAAGCCGGATACAGTTTTTTCCTATTGCCCTTTTACCTTTATACACTGATAATCTACAACATTTAAACCGCCAGAGGCACGAGCTGGCGCGTTGCCCAACTCGCGAGGAGAGGAAGTTGCTACGTTGCATGCTATTGAAACTGGAAAGACAAGGCGCAATTGGGGAGATTGATGTTCTGCATTGAGTATGTTTGAACCCCGACTGTTCCATTATTATCATAACAATTTGTATTGGCATAGTTCGTGGCCGTTGTAGTTGGGATGCAGCCCGCTCCGCCGCTGGCTCCCTGTAGGTTATTTCCTGCCGCCCATACCCCCTGGTAGGTTGCAACATGATAATTTATATAACATGCTGTTATGCTGCCTGATTGCGGGAGACTGTCGTCAATCTTTTTATCTATGTTATAGGCTTGCTGGACGGTTAAGCCAGGAGCTGATGAACTACCCAACAGCCAAGAAATCTGGGTGACAGAGGAAACACCAAAATAGTTTCTATCATTAATACTAAAGACATAAACGAAATTACCGTTTCCCAGTTTGGCGGCGGGCAGCCATGCATTTAGATTAGGGGTTGTCGTTGAGGTAGTAGTGCTATTTGCCGTAGGACTGGGATAACCCACTCCTTTATAAGTTATGCTGCTATCAAGCAGATTGGCAGTGCTCAGATCCACCCAGAACACAGCCAGTTCCCCGCATCCCTGATTAAAGCCATTCCTCATGCCTACGCTATTGTAGCAGTTTCCTTCTATCACCCCATTACCATCTCCTTGTCCATCATAGGGACCCCTGGCCTGAAATCCATAATTGCTTGCGGAAGGATCAGGGATGTCCCCAGGCAAAAAATCATATTTTGTTTCAAATATATGAAGCGCCGTATTATATTTTTCAATCTGGGAGAGCTGAGCGTGTACGGAGGCAGCTTCGAACAGTTCGCGACCAGCTATAATCACGCCAGTTATTAGCCCGATGACAACCAGTACCGTACTTATCTCAATAAGTGTAAAACCTGATTTGGAGGAAGGGGAAGTATTATAGCTTCTGAACATAATTAATTATATTGAATTTATCCGCCGGATTATTTAAGGAGGGGTAGTTATAATTAGCTATCCTCAGGTAGAGCGTCAACATGGCATTTCGTATGCTGCACATATCGTAAGTTCGTAGCCCTTCCACGCTTTTCTTTCCCACTGCCGATTCATCCCCACACCTCCATAGCCAAATGCAAGAGATATATATCTAAGGTATGAGCTGGGACGTTGTCCAACCGAGCATCTGGCCGCGACGTTGCCCAACATCACTATGTCATGAGCATAATACAGTTATCACCGGAAAGCCGGATACAGTTTTCACCTATCGCCTTATTACCGGAATACCGTTGTGTTTGGTTAAGAAGGAAAGCAGCAAAGATTAACGTTTTCGCGGTGATGAAATAAAAAAAGAACACTTACATGAATTTGCTGGTAATAAATACTCCAGTTAATATTCAGATTATTAGCCCATTCTAAGGGGCCGCGCTTTAACTCCAAAAGATAATTATCTTTTGGGGCCATCTTTATTGGGATGAGATTTACTCCATAATCTCTGTAGAACTTCGAGATTATGATTTTTTAATTCTGTTTCTTTAATTGTCTCAATTGGGGGCTACTCCACCTTTTCTTAACTTTTTATCCAGTAATGCATGACATCATCGGCTATGCTTCCCGCCATTTGCGATCTGGCAGACCGCATCAGCAAGTTTCCAGGCGTGCAGCAGGTGATCCTCATTTTCAGCTCTGGAAAATTTTAATTCGCATTATAAATTAGTTGGTTACAGAGCTTAGCGCAGGTTTTTGAACAGATTCAAAAATGACCCCTTATATGTTCAAAACGCTGATCTTTAAGAAATCTAAGACTGTTTGTGCCAGTCCTCGTGCTGCAAGATAAGGAACGCCGTTTCCCACTGCTTTAAACATATTGCTGAGAGTCATGGTAGGAGGCAGTTCAAAAGATTTTGGCAGGGATTGTATAGCTAATGCTTCGGCTACAGAAATTCTACGGGGTAAGTAAGGGTGTATATGAACCTCATTATTTCCATACGCAGCCGTTGGAGAATAGCGCCAGCGGTGTAATCTTTTATATGATTTTTTACTATCATCACCTTCGTGAACGGTTTCAAATTTTGCTAATCCAGCTCTGGGTTTGAACTGATGCGTTGAGTTGGGGTGATTTTCAACATCATTTTGGTCAAACCAGTATTGTATAGTAAGTTCTGGCAAAATATTGTTTGGTTTGTTCCTGCTCATGCTTGGGGAATCAGTGGCTGGCCAAGAATAATCAGTGATGTCGTCCATGCTATAAACTGCATAAGAAGACCAGTTGAACTTAGTCATGTCCGGTTTATTAGAAGCTTTGATGCCGAATAATATAATTCGTTCCCTGTCTTGAGGAGCGCCATATTCAACTGCGTTTATTAAACGCTCTACACATTGGTAACCTGCCTCATGTAGCTGCTGTTTGAGTTCTTCAAAAAAATGGCGGTGCCTGGTGGTACGCCATAGTCCTTTTACATTCTCAAATATAAAGAAATCTGGCTTCTGCTCACATATCAAATCGACGTATGTTTTAGAAAGTTTGCCATTTTCTCCATTTCTGCCACGGTTTTTACCGCCTACTGAAAAATCAGGACAAGGCGGCCCTCCTATAAAGCCAACTAGCCGTCCTCCTTTTTTTGTGCAGGCTACTAAGTTCGTTAAGTTCTCGGCTTCTTCGCCTTTCAGTAAGGATTGTATATCTGTATTAAAATATCCATATTTAGGGGCTTCTATGCCCATTTTTTGACGTGCATATTTATATGCTTCAAGAAAAGGTTTGTGTATTTCATTGACATACACAATTTCATAGCCGCAGGTTTCAAACCCTAGATCTAGAAACCCAGCTCCTGAAAAAAAGGAAAATATTGTAGGTATTTCTTTATGCAGAAAATGGGTTGCAGCATGTAATTGCTTTCTCTGGCAGAATTGCAAGTGTTTAGATGGCCCAGGAGTCCTGTCTCCCTCTTCCAAGTTTTGGTTCCAAGTGTGGGCAAAGGCCAGTCTCCAGTACATGGGATTAAATAGTATTCTAACTATTGTGCTCAATGACAGATTCAAATATACTCTGGTGGAGGAGAAAGGATGAAAATCGTTTAGTTGCGGTATATCTTTGGGCTAATGGTTTGCTCCTCAACATTCTAATGTTAGACATGGTTCAATCCAGCAAGATGTACCTGATAAGCTTAAACAGTTAAATTTAAATCTAAAATGTATCTTAGGAGCTGCCAAGCTCTTTTGAGCCATACCGCGATAAATTCACATAGGAGCCTTAGTATTGAGGGAAAAGTTATGAGTAGGATACCCCCACAAGACCCTTTGTCTAGCCGTCTTCTTACTACCATGTTGCTTCTGCTAGTCGTCATTGTTGTCCCTTCTACATTTGTTTTAGCTAACTCAAAAGGGATTATGCAGAATCATTGGCTAGCAGCAAGCTTTGTTCTCATTTGGGAAATGGGTGTTTTGGTCATGGCGATCGTTAGTCGTGTCTGGCAAAAGCTGGAACGCGATTGGATTGACGCAATAGCTGATATAATAGCTTTGCGTGTCTCTGGTTTCTTCTACAACAGATATTACTATCAACAGCTTTTTTACCAATATCGATATATTGATGTAAAAGGATTGAGCACACAAAACATTTATGCCCTTGCTGTGGAACAAGTCCTTGTGGAGTTGGGTCTTGATCCTAAACCAGTTCATCAAATATCTTCGGACCCGCTTCAGGTACCTGAAGGATTTCAACTTAAAGGGCGCTTTATTTGGGATTATCTTAACTCGGGGTTACTAAGTAATCAGCATCTGGTAATAATTGGGGCACCTGGTAGTTGTTGTTTGTCGCATAAAACGGTTCTTACGCAACTCTGCTGATCACAAATGTGATATACTATGGAGTTGAACATTTTTTCTTTCTTTCTTTTTCCTTTTCGAGGAACGAACACGCATCCTATGATCATTTTTCCAGACCTTCCTGAGGTCGAAGTGGAGAGGGTAGAAGAAGCTGAGGAGATCATCCTCACCCTACGTACCACGTCTCCAATCGCCTCGTGTCCCTCCTGTGGGGCCGCCTCGTCACGTATTCAAAGTCGCTACACACGCGTGCTGCGTGATCTCCCATCCGTCGGGCGTTCAATCCGTCTCATCATGCACGTGCGCCGTTTCTTTTGTAAAAAGCGCATCTGTCCGCAAAAGATCTTCACCGAACGGCTCCCAGATCTCTGCCGTCCTCACGCGCAGCGCACCAAACGGCTGCAAGAAGCACTGTGTCAACTCGGACTCCAAATAGGAGGCCAGGCCGGAGCCGACGTTGGAAGCGAACTCGGCATCAGCGGGAGCCGTGATACCATTTTGCGTCTGGTTCGCCAATCGCACCCATCCGCTCGATCAGAACCACGTATCATTGGTCTCGACGACTGGGCACGCAAGCGCCGACTTCGCTATGGAACCCTCATCTGTGATCTGGAGTTGGGTTTGCCTATTGACCTCCTCCCTGATCGCTCTGTCGAAACCGTCTCCGCTTGGCTGTTGAAGCATCCCTCTATCGATGTGGTCAGCCGCGATGGTTCCTCGCAATATGCATCCGCCATTAGAAAAGGAGCTCCCCAAGCTCGACAGGTGAGCGATCGTTGGCATCTCGTGAAGAGCCTGACCGAATGTGTCTCAGTTCAACTTGCTCAGAGCCTTACAGAGATTCGTCGCGCCGAACAGACGACAGCCCGATCAGGAAAGCAAAAAACGAGACAAGCATCAGGAGAACGGCGTCCAGCCCGAACACGAGCCGTGCAATACGCACAACAGACTCGTCGAGCCGAGCGAACAGCTCGGTATGAGCAGATCATGGCATGACAAAAAGAAGGCGTGAAGATTGCTGAGATTGCTCTCCAACTGGGTGTGACCCAGCGAACCATTCAACGATGGATCGCGACTGGAACCATTCCCTACTCTGGTCCTCGCAAGCAACGGCCTCGTCTCATTGATCCCTACAAGATGTATCTCTTGAAGCGCTGGCACCAGGGATGCCACAAGGGAGCACAACTGGAAAGGGAAGTGAGAGCAAAAGGCTACAAAGGCTCTGGGCGTGCGCTCTATCGCTATCTGGAGACGTTGGAGCCGACGCAGTCGCGTGGTGCTCCATCAACGAAGCACCAGCCCAACCCCTTGTTAGCCCTCTCTGCGCAACAAGCCACATGGCTCTTTTTCCGCAAAGAAGAAGAGTTGAAAGCCGAAGAGCAGGAGACGCTCCGGCAGTTGAGACAAGCAAGTTCGCATCTGGAAACCGCGTATCAGCTGGTCAAAGCGTTTCTGCATATGGTACGTTCTCGAACGGGAGAACAGCTTGATGCTTGGCTGCAAGCCGTGCAAGCCAGCCATCTTGAAGCTTTTCAAACCTTTGTCGCAGGGGTGCAAAAAGACAAAGATGCAGTGCTTGCGGGGCTAACGCTTCCTTGGAGTAATGGGCCTCTGGAGGGGCATGTGAATCGGCTCAAGCTGATTAAAAGGAGTATGTATGGTCGCGCCGAGTTTGATCTGCTCAAGCGTCGAGTGCTCCATCAGGACAAGAAAAATCAGGACAGAAAGAACAAGTACAAGCAACATCAAGGACAACAGATGAGTTATCTTTCGAAAAACAATACAAACTCTCAGCATACCATAACTGGCATCAGCAGAGTTGCGTAAGATCCATATCTTGGCAGTAAATCAGGTGCGAAAAACCCATTCATGAAGTCGAGTAACGCCAACTCTGGTTGGTTTCAGAAAGCTGGCGAGGGTGACGAAGTTTTTGCGTGAATGCCCCTCTCAAGCCAATCCAAAGAGTGAGAGATCTCCCATTTCGACTCAATCTCCCTTTGTGAAGCATATCGTGCCGCACTCCTTGTGAAGTGTATTGTGCTCAATTTTTTTTGACCATTCATGGGAAAGGTGATCTCAAAGCGTTCTTCACCTGATTTTGTGATATGGAATGGTAGTACATATTATCGCCTTAACAGCATATGTGCCTCGTAAGCAACAGCGGCTTGAGAATTCCTCTCTTCTCCAAACAAGCTGAACATTTAGCGAGCAGAATGAGAGCGGTGTGTAATCTCCTGAAGTAATGCATGTCCTCTGGTGATGTAGCGCTCGCTTGTTGTTTGATCATGATAGCGTAGCGACCAGTCTACCTGGCGAAGGATCAGATGAGCGAGATAGAGGCTCACAAGCTTGAATGAGGCTCGCTTCAAAGCGTAATCCCAAAGCTGTTCGCGCATTTCAACGGTATCGTAGGAGTAAAATAACAAGGTGGCAATATCAAAGATGCAATCTCCACTACCAAAGCCATCCCAATCGACAATTCCACTCATCTGCTCATCCTGTATGAGGATGTTCGCGTGTTGGAAGTCCCCATGAACGATATCATCAGTGCGGTGAGGCTCATCTTGATGAGCCATTACCAAGGCTTGCAGCGTTTGCAGAAGGTCAGCCGTGTCTCGTGAATGCTGCTGCAAGGATGCGTGAAAACAGTATCCCTCTCCTCCCAAGAGTACGGTGTTGATCACCTCCTGATGCCAGTCTTTCCGACCGGGAATGGCTTGCCCAATTTGGAGTCGATTGAGTTCAAACAAGCGAGGCAAAAGCGTTGGCGTAAACTGGCGTACGGGAGAACCGGGAAGAACGCTCTGAATGCTGTAGATGCCTTCGGGGATTTTTCCAATGAGCAGATAGAGCGGTGCTGGATACCCCAGACTTCTCAACAGGTCCGTGACCGTTTTTGCTCCCTGCATCCACTGCAAGTCAAGGGCTCCTGGTGCCCATTTGAGCACCCAGCACCTGCTGAGATGATCCGTCACGACAAATGCTCCCTGCTCGCCGTCCGGATGGACGGGATATCACCGCAGGGTCGATACTGATCTGCTGCGTGAAGTGGCCTGGTCGCCTGATCAACATGCTCTGGCGTTCGTCAGTGGCCCCACCCCGTTTGTCGAAACTGTAGCAGCGAGTCTGGTGACCCTGGGAGATGAACCAGCATGCGTCAAGACCGAACGCTTCGGGCCGACAGGAGAAACATGATGGAGAACAAATTGGATGGCAACGCTGCCGGGGGCATTCTGCAAGCGATCTTTCCCTTTGATATGACGCTCGCCCAGGCAACATGCGCGGGCTGTGGCACAACCAATGCCATGGGTGCGCTCGCTGTCTACATGCACGGGATGGGGACGGTCATCCGTTGCCCCTCCTGCGATACCGTGCTCATTCGCGTGGCACAGATACATGGAGACTACTGGCTGGATATGCGAGGCGTGCGTATCCTTCAAATCAGTGCGGGAGCATAGCGCTTCTCCTCCGTCGCAATAGAGGATATGATCGCATCGATGGAAGGTTTTTGAGGGATTCGTTCTACGATGATAGTTTGTCCATCTACGATTCACTCGGTTCAGTTCTTTGATGAGCTTGGCCGAGGAAGCATACTGGTTCCTTTTGATGACCTCTCTCATGCCTGTAACGTGAGGTTCTCTGCCCACAGAGGGGACAGCATGCTTCTAACTGTGATGAAGTCAGAATGAGCATCAGTTCGTCAGACGTTACGATAAGCTCACATATCATCAAAAGCTTAGAAGAGCTATGAGGAAAATTATACACGTGCATCTGACCCACAGTTGTCTCTCATGAGCACGAGTCGAAACGGCAAAATAGTGTTGCGCAGTGGCTATTTGCTGCTTCCGTGGATCGCCGTTCATAGCAATGAAGTAACAGGCCAATCTTGAAAGGTAATAATCCCTGGTCTTCTGGATCGCACCCTTGCCACCAACGATCGGTTTAATGGTGTCATTAAAGTGATCGGCAATCAGGTTGCCCGTCGCTTCGCAGGACACCATCGCCTTTTTGATCACCTTTTCGAAATTCTGCCAGCTACTTTGATAGCCAAGCAGCGGCTGCAGTTCGCGTGCTTCCCAATATTCGACATGTAGGGATTGAGATGCTTGATCGCGTCAAAATCAGGATTGGACATACAAGCTCCTTATGACAGCTCGGTTTAGCCCACATCGTACATGTCGACAAAACAAGCAAGCATGCATATTTTCCCTGTGTCGTGCCCAGTTGACTCTATTCTCAACGAAAATGGAAACGGAAACGAAGAGGAAGGTTTTGTTGATGAGAGTCATGCCTTCGTTTCTGGCATGAAGGGATATTATGAGATTGAATCCGTTGTCATGCACTTGTGACAACGTAGTGTTTACATTGTGAGAGCAATAGTGATGAAAGGAAGTGAACACATGATAAACATGTATAATAAGGTGTGAAGACGATGTCACTGCCTGTAGTATGTTGGTTATATGGAGGGGTTGCCTATGTTGCCTGATGCTGTGTGGAAACGCTTCTCGCCTTAACACACTTGGTCAAGTATGGGGTGGGTAGCTGCTATGCTGGTGGTTCAGTACTACTGAATACGTCCTTGTGAGTATGTTTGATCTTCCTGCTTGCCAGGAAGAGAGGAATATGGTAAAGTGAACAAGGAATGTATGATGATGTGTCTGTGGTTCGCCTTTGTGTTTTTGTGTAGCAGATGAACAGAAACATCGAGGGTGAGCAGTTCGAGGAAGGAAAATGGCATGGCGAAGATGCTGGGCTGGGTGAATGAGCGGTGGCAGAGGGAATTAGAGCCAGTGTTGCGAACGACGACAGTGGAGCAGGAGGCTCAACTGCGAGAGGTGTGGGAGAGAGAGTTGCAGTGGTGGAAGAACCAGCGAGGTCTATCAGGGGATTCGCTGCGCAATCCAATCACGCAGGTGCGGCATTTGATAGGGGAGCTGGAACTGAGGGAGGAGAACAGCTGGGAGAATCCGCGCAATGGGAAGCGGGAGCACATCGGGCTACGGGTCATCAATTTGGCGGAGGGGGAGTGGGTGCAGATGAACGATCGGAGCCGGGCGATCACACAGGAGCGGTTGAATCAGACACAGTTGGTGCATGGAGCGGTATGAGATACCGACCCTGGTGCGCTCCTATGTGGTGGTGGAGGCAGTGGCGAAGGTGCGGCGTCTGGCAGATTGCAGGGAACTGGAAGTGGAGCAGGTGAGTCAGAAATATGGTAAGGCGGTCAATGAGACAGTGCAACGTGTGTATGGTGAGGTGATCCCGGCGAGAAGTGATCGTGAACGCTTGAGCGTGCATAATCTGCGCAATCTCTACGCGTCCATTGCGGTGCTCTGGTATGCGCCGGATGTAGTCTCGGAGGTGAACTATAAGGCCTATATTCAGGGGCACCGCTTTGTCATGAATCCGGATGTGGAGGCAGCAACGTCGGAGGACGAGGTGGAGCAGGTGCGGTTGCACTATGGTAGCCATGCCAATTACGATGATTATAAGATCGCCACGGCTGACGGCAAACTGGATGGTCGCCATGGAA
>Ga0134125_10009653_pt1 | contig 10852 bp, 8 predicted proteins | sample KB31751_FD_96464 | JGI IMG/M metagenome (GOLD analysis project Ga0134125, IMG submission 96464) | Terrestrial soil microbial communities with excess Nitrogen fertilizer from Kellogg Biological Station, Michigan, USA - KB3-175-1 | ecosystem: Environmental > Terrestrial > Soil > Unclassified ...
ACCTGCGAGACGCCGCCCACCACCGCGTAACTGCCCGCGAAGCAGCCGCCGTCACGGGCGCAATCGCCGACAGCGACGACCCATTTCGGATTTGGCGCGGCGTTATAGGTCCGCTCCAGCGCCACGCGCATGTTCTTCGTCACCGGGCCGGTCACCAGCAGCACGTCGGCATGGCGCGGCGAGGCGACAAAACGCAGACCAAAGCGCTCGAGATCGTAATAGGCGTTGTTGAGCGCGTGGATCTCCAATTCGCATCCGTTGCAGGAGCCGGCGTCGACCTCGCGGATCGACAGCGACCTGCCGAGACGCCGCCGCGCCGCCCGTGTCAGCGCCGCGCCGATCTCAGCAAGCGCCTTGTCGTCGGCCGACGGCGCCGCCTCGGTCAGCGGCATCTGCATCAGGCTCTGGAGCAAGAGCTTTCTCATATCAGAGATCGTGTCCCGAGTAAGAGCAGTTGAACGACTTGTTGCAGAGCGGGAAGTCGGCAACGATGTTGTCTTCGATCGCAGCCTCGACGAGCGGCCACTGAAACTGCGAGGGATCGCGAAAGTGACAATGCGCGATGCTGTTGTCGTCATTCAGCCTCAGCCAGACCAGGACGTCGCCGCGAAAACCTTCCACCAGGGCCATGCCCTCGCGTGTCTCTCCCGCAACCGGCAGATCGATCCGCACCTCGCCCCGCGGCATCCGCTCCAGCAACTGGGTGACGAGCGAGAGACTCTGCTCGATCTCGCGGATCCGGATCCACACCCGTGCATTGACGTCGCCGGCATCGAGCACGGGGACTTCAAAGTCGAGCCTGTCGTACGGGGGATAGGCGAGGTTCCTGCGCGCGTCGAAGCTGCGGCCGCTGGCGCGGCCGATAAAGCCGCCGGCCGCGTATTGGCGCGCGAGGTCCGGCTTCACGGTGCCGGTGGTGACGGTCCGATCCTGCAGCGAGGCGGTGTTGTCGTAGAGTTCGACGAGCGCGGGAAAGCGCGCCCTTGTCTCGCTCACCAGCGACCGGATGGCCCCACACCCCTCATCGTCGATGTCCATCGTCACGCCGCCGGGTACGATCCGGTCACGCATCAGGCGGTGGCCGAAGGTTTTGTGCGCGGCCCGCAGGACTTTCTCGCGCAGGACGCCGCAATGGGCCAGCATCAGCGCGAAGGAGGCGTCGTTGCAGATCGCGCCGAAGTCTCCGAGATGATTGGCAAGACGTTCGATCTCGGCCATCAGGGCCCGCAGCCAGTGCGCCCGCGGCGGAGCTTCCACGTCGAGCGCAGCCTCGACCGCCCTCGCGAACGCGAGGCCATAGGAAACCGTGCTGTCGCCCGAACATCGGGCTGCAAGCCTTGCGGCCTCAGCCGCATCGGCGCCGGCCATCAGTCCCTCGATGCCCTTGTGAACATAGCCAAGCCGGGTTTCAAGCCGCACGACGGTCTCGCCGTTGGCAGTCAGGCGGAAATGGCCGGGCTCGATGATGCCGGCATGGACGGGGCCGACGGGAATCTGGTGCACGCCGGCTCCATCGACGGGAAGGAACGTATAGCTTTTCCCGATCGTGGGCGGCTCCGGTCTTGCGGCCAGCGGATGGCGTACGTCCCAGTTGCCATGGTCAAGCCAGGGCCGGGGGTCGAGCGGAGCTTCGGCTTCGAGGCCGTAGAGATCGCAGATGGCGCGTTCGAGGCGCAGCGCGGGGGCGTGATGCATCCCGACCGAGGGGTAGCGACGCTCCGGACAATCGAGCGTGATCACGCCGATAGTGCCCTTCGCCTCGTCGAGCAGCGCCATGTGGATGCAGGCGGCTTCTCCCCAGAGCCCGAGCAATTGCCACGAGCCTTCGACAAGTCCGGCAATCGCCTCGTTCCAGATCGAGGTGGTGACGATCGCGCGTGGCCAGGGGCGCTGGCGCGGTGCGGCGGTGCCGTAGTGAAGAAACTCGTCGAGGTCCATCACCGTCATCCCAGAATCTGCGCCACATGGTGGAACCACGCGACCAGCACGGACGGCAGGAATATTCCGGCAACAAGCACGAGACCGAAATGCACGATCATCGGCGTGTAGGAGGCGTCCGACGGCGCATCGTTTCCGGTCGGCTCGCCGAAGGCGAGGCCGCCCAGATGGTAGAACAGCGCACCGAGCGCGACGAGGATGCCGAGCACAAGGGGCACTGCGAGCAGCGGCTCGCGCGCAAAGGTCGAACTGACGACCAGGAACTCGCTCATGAAAACCCCGAAGGGCGGAAGTCCGGCAATCGCAACGACGCCGATCACGAGGCTCCAGCCGAGCCATGGATGGGTTACGGTGAGGCCCCGGATCTCGGCGACCCTCTGCGTGCCCTTGATCTGCGCGACGTGGCCGACGGCGAAGAAGATTCCCGATTTGGTCAGGCTGTGCATCGCCATATGCAGCAGACCCCCGAAATTTGCGACCGGGCCACCCATCCCGAAGGCGAATGTGATGATGCCCATATGCTCGATCGAGGAATACGCGAACAGGCGTTTGATGTCGCGCCGCCGATAGAGCATGAAGGCGGCGAACACCAGCGATACCAGACCGAGCGTCACCATCAGCGGACCGGGAGCCACCGCACCCGGGTTTGCCGCCAGCACGATCTTGAAGCGGAGCACCGCGTAAAGAGCAACGTTGAGCAGGAGGCCGGACAGCACCGCGGAGATCGGCGTCGGGCCTTCCGCATGCGCATCCGGCAGCCAGGCATGAAGCGGCGCTAGCCCGACCTTGGTGCCGTAGCCGAGCAGAAGAAAGATGAAGGCGACGTTGATCATCGCCGGATCGAAATGCTTGGCCTGCGCGACCAGCACCGTCCACACCATGCCGTTGACGCCTTCGCCGACGATGGGAACCGCCGCCATGTAGACCAGGATGGTGCCGAACAGCGCAAGCCCGATGCCGACGCTGCCGAGGATGAAATATTTCCAGGCAGCTTCCAGCGCCTCATGCGTGCGGTAGATACCGACCATCAGGATGGTGGTGAGCGTCGCAAGCTCGATGCCGACCCACATCAGGCCGATATTGTTGGCGGTCAGCGCCAGATTCATCCCGCCCATCATGACCTGGTACATGGCGTGGTAGAAGCGCAAGTAAGTCGGCGTCAGCCGGCCGGTCTCGAGCTCATGGGCGATATAGCTCGCCGAAAACACGCTGGTGGTGAAGCCGACGAAAGTGTTGAGCACGATGAACGCGACATTGAGGTCGTCGACGAACAGATAACGTCCCGCCTCGCTGTGATCGGCGAAGAACAGCGAAAGCGACGCCACGAAGGTCAATCCGGACGCCAGCATGTTGAGCCGCGCGGAAGCCCGATAGCCGGGCAGCAGCGCCAGCGCCGCGGCCGCGACGACCGGGATGACGAGAACGAGGACGACGCCGTCGCTGGCGGAGAAACTCATCGGCGCTCTCCGCGGAAACGATCGAGTGCCTGCACGTCCACGGTGTCGAAACGTTCCCGGATCCGGAACAGGAACACGCCGATCACGAAAAAGGCGATCAGGATCGAGAAGGCGACGCTGATCTCGACCACCAGCGGCATACCGCGCGCGCCGGTGCCGGCGAGCACCAGCCCGTTCTCCAGCGACATGAAGCCGACCACCTGGCTGACGGCGTTGCGCCGGCTCACCATCATCAAGAGGCCAAGCAGGACCACCGAAAGCGCGAACGCGAGATCCTCGCGCGCGAGCGGGTCGGCTGTCGGGGTGACTTTCAGCATCACCGTCATCGACAGCGCGACAAGTCCCATGCCGGCCAGCATGGTCGTTCCGGAACCGATCACGGTTTCGATCTCGCGATGAATGCCGAGCCGCTGGATGATGCGATGCAGGCCGACGGGCACGATGACCGCCTTGAACAGCAGCGCGATCAGCGCGGTGACATAGAGATGCGGCGCGTGCTGGAGGTTGGCCTGCCAGGCGACCGACAGGGCCAGCAGCACCGCCTGCAGCGCGAAAGCGTTGAGCAGGGCGTAGAGCCGGTGCTGCGTGATCATCAGGAAGCTGACCAGCACCAGGCCGCCGGCCAACAAGTGCGCGACGTCGAATGTCAGTCCGTGCGTCATCGCCTTAGAGGCTCCTCGATGCGAACAGGAGCAGCGTGCCGAGCAGGCCCAGCATCAAGGCGCCGCCGACGAAATCCGGCAGGCGGAACACCCGCATCTTGGCGATGGCGGTTTCGAACACGGCAAGCAGGAAGCCGAACAGCGCGAGCTTGGCAATATAGGCGCCGAAGCCCGCCAGATGGCTCGCGGTCGAGCCGCCCGGCGCGGCAAGGGTCCAGGGCACGAAGATGCAGCCGATCAGCGAGACGTAGAGCAGGAGCTTGACGGCGGCGGCGAGCTCGATCATCGCCAGATGGCGGCCGGAATACTCCAGCACCATCGCTTCATGCACCATGGTGAGTTCGAGATGTGTTGCCGGATTGTCGACCGGAATGCGCCCGTTTTCCGCGATGGCGACGATGATCAGCCCGACCATCGCAAGCCCGAGCGAGACGCGGAGCCCGACGCCTGATGAGGCGAGCAGATCAGCCACGGCCGAAAGCTGCGTCGAGCGCGCGACCAGCGCCATCGTGAAGACGACCAGAAGCATCGCAGGCTCGGCGAGCGAGGCGATCATCATCTCCCGGCTCGAGCCGATGCCGCCGAAGGCGGTGCCGATGTCCATGCCGGCCAGCGCAAGAAAGAACCGGGCGCTGGCGAGCAGCGCGATGATGGCGATGAGATCGGCGGACCAGCTGAACAGCAATCCCTTCGCGAAGGTCGGCACCAGCGCGGCGGCGACCCAGGTCGCCGCGAAGATCAAATAGGGCGCGACACGGAAGATCCACGACGCATTGTTTGCGACCACGACCTCCTTCTTCAGAAGCCGCAGGATATCGCGATAGGGCTGCAGGATCGGAGGACCTTGCCTGCGCTGCAGGCGTGCCTTGACCTTGCGCACGAAGCCGGTCAGGAGCGGCGCGGCCCAAAGCACCAGCATCATCTGCATGAGCTGGACCAGCAGAGCGGAAATCAGCTCCATATCGCAAGCACCAGCAAGAGCGAGACGAGGGAGAGGAAGACGAGGCTGAGATAGCGGCGGATGGTCAGGAACTGGAGCTTGTTGAGCTGCAGCGCGGCGATTTCGACGGCGCTCACGAACGGCTGGTACAGCCAGTCCCACAACGGATCCGCGATTGTCAAGGTGAAGCGGGCGGCCCGCATGTCGCCGGGAGCGGGCATCGAGAGCTGCTCGCGCGTGGCCGGCGTGCGCGTCAGGAACACCCGGCGGATCGGCTGGGCAAAGCCGCTGCCGGAATATTGCGTGGCCGGACTTGGATCGGGGAAGCCGCAGTCCCAGGCCGGCGCCCGGCGGATCGCATGCGAGGCGAAGCGGTGGATTGCCCACACCGCCAGCAGCGAAGAAAAGGCGATGAAAAGAAAAATCAGGAGGCCATTATAGGAGCTGCCGCTTTCGAACGAAGGCACGATCGTCAGCCATGGCAGCTTCGACTGCAGCGGCAGCGCAGCGCCGGCGAGATTGCGTGTGATCGGCGCGACTGCGTCCATGATGAAGCCCGGGACGATCCCCGCGATCAGGCAGAGCAGGGCGAGCAGGGTCATCGCCGAAAGCGAAAAGCGGTCCACTTCCTTGGCATTGGCCGCCTCGGTGCTGCGCGGGCGGCCGAGGAAGGTGATGCCGAAGGTCTTGACGAAGGCAGCACCCGCCAGCGCCGCTGCGAGCGCAAGCAGGCCGCCCGCCGCCGGCACCATGACCTTCAACGCCCATTGCGGCAGGTCGGGACTCTGCAGCACGGCCTGAAAGGTGAGCCATTCCGACACGAACCCGTTGAGCGGCGGCAGCGCCGAGATCGCCATGCATCCGGCCAGGAACAGGAAGCTGGTGACCGGCATGCGGTGGATCAATCCGCCCAGCCGATCCATGTTGCGATCGCCGGTCGCGGTCAGCACCGCGCCGGCGCCGAAGAACAGCAGGCTCTTGAAGAATGAATGGTTGAGCACGTGCAAAAGGGCCGCCGTCATCGCCAGCGCCGCTGCAGCAGCCACGCCGTCGGCGCGAAAGGCCAGCGCAAGGCCGAGGCCGATGAAGATGATGCCGATATTCTCGATGGTCGAGCAGGCGAGCAGCCGCTTGGTGTCGTCCTGCATCAGGGCCTGCAACACGCCGAGAACCGCGCTCAGGCTGCCGACTGCGAGCAACAACGCGCCCGACCACCAGGGAAGGGCGCCTGCAAGGTCGAATACGATACGGATGAAAGCGTAGATCGCAACCTTGGTCATGACGCCGCTCATCAGCGCCGAGACGTGACTTGGCGCCGCCGGATGCGCCAGCGGCAGCCAGGCATGCAAGGGCACCAATCCGGCCTTGGACCCCGCGCCGATCAGGACCAGCACGAGCACGAGAGCCGATGTCAGCGGTGCTCGCGCGCCGAGCCTGATCGCCTCGAAATCGTAGTGGCCGTCCGGCCCGGCGAGCAGGCCGAAGGCGAGCAGGAGCGCGAGCGTGCCCACGGACGCCATGATCAGATACACGAAGCCGGCGCGTCTGTTTTCAGCATCGCGGTGATGCGCGATCACCAGCGCCCAGGAGGCCAGCGACATGAACTCCCATGACAGAAGATAGCTGAAGGCATCATCCGCCAGCACGACCAGATTCATTCCGGCGAGGAAAGCCGGAAAGAACGGCAGGACGCGATGCGGCTCGTCTTCATGGGTGCCGTAGCCGAGTCCATAAAGACTGGCCGCGGCGCCACCGATATTGACGACCGCGAGAAAGAAGGCCGAAAGCGAGTCGATCGCAAAATGCGCGCCGATCCAGGGCACTCCGAGCGGCAGGATCAGACGGGTCGCGGCTCCCGCGCGGCCCGTCAGTGCGGCGATCGAGAGGGCCGTCCCTACGATGCAGATTGCAAGTGAGGCGCCGTAGACGAGCGCCGTGGCCGCGCGCGCATGCGAGGCCGCCATGGCCAGCAGCGCGACCCCCAACAACGCTGCGGCGCAGAGCATGAGGAATGCAACGACACTCATCGAAAGCGTCCTACGGTCGTTCCCTGCGTTTGTGTCTACGTTTTTGTCTACGTTTTCCTGGCCGTGCCCCCGGTTTTGGGACCATCGGTCTTGAGGCGGACGCCGCGTCCCCCGGTGTGGCTGGGCGCGTCCTCGCCGATCAGCTCGATGCCGCTGCGGTTGAGCGCTTCGATCAGCTTCATCAGCGATTCGACATTGCCGCGCACCACGCCTTCGCTTGCTTCCATCCGCTGGATGGTAGGCACCGAAAGACCGGACAACTCCGCCAGCTCGCGTTGATCGATGCCAAGGAGCGCTCTGGCAGCGCGTAGCTGTCCCGCTGTGATCATCGGTCGAAAAGCAACCCTGATTTCCAGAACATGATTCGTGTGGGCTGTATGATATGAATCGATGTAAATAAGTCAATAAAGGACTGTCTGAAAATCTATATTGATATATAAAATATCTTTGCGCGACCCGACGGGCAACGCAAGCCCGGCAATCGGGATTGCAGGGGGGGGGGTCGAGTTTGCCGCCGTAGATTTTCGCGGCCCCGGTCCCGCTCTCCGAGACTCAATCCATGCGGCTGTGCCGGCAGGCGGCGAGAAAGAATGCAGCGGTGCGCTCGACGTGCGGGCCGATCTCCACGTCCAACGTTATCCGGACCTTAGTAGCGCCGCCGGATCCAACCGCGCAGCCCGTTCGGCGGGCAGAAGTCCGAACACAATGCCAATGAGACCGGAGGAGGCGATCGCGATCAGCGCCATCCGCTCGTTGAACTCGATTGGCCAACCCAGCGCGGAGGGGACGACGCGGGCGCATGCATAGCCAACAATAAGTCCCAACAAGCCGCCGATCGTGCACAGGAGCACCGCTTCCAACAGAAACTGCCTGCGGATGTCTTGCGGGCGCGCGCCGAACGCCAGTCTGATCCCTATCTCATTGATCCGTTCGGTCACCGATACGAGCATGATGTTCATCACGCCAATGCCGCCGACCAGCAGCGAGATTCCCGCAAGCGTGGACACCAGCAACGTGAACTGGCGATAGGCTCGGTCGTGGGTCTGAGCGACCTGGATCAGATTTTGAATGCGAAAATCGTCGGCCTTGCCCCCCGCGATCTTGTGACGCCGCCGCAGGACGCGAGCAATCGCCGATTCTGCTGCTTGCATCGACTGCGCAGATTCGGTCTTCACGAGGATTGTATGCACGGCATCCGGGTTGACCTGGCTGCGTCCAATCGTGAAGATTCTCGCGGACGACAACGGAATGAACATGACATCGTCCTGGTTCCGACCGGTGAAATCCTGGCCCTTCTCGGCAAGCACTCCGATCACGAGATAGGACGAGCGTTCAATGCGGAGGAAACGGCCAAGCGGGTCGCTGCCCTTGAACAGTTCACGTGCCACGGCGCGGCCGATAACCGCGACTTTTGCAGCCGATGCAACATGATCGTCATTAAGAAGTTGGCCTTCCGCGATTCTCCAACCTCGCGCTTCAAAGAAGTCCGGCGTCACGCCGGCGACAAGGGTCGACCAGTTCAAGTCGCCCGCTATTGTCGTCTTTTGCTCGCCGACGAACGGTGCGGCGATGACGATGTCGGGGACCTCGCGGACGATCGCCCGCGCGTCGGCTGTCGTGAGCGAGAGGACGGTGCCCGCCTGTTGTCGCACGCCCTGCGCGAGCTGCGCGCCCGGTTGGACAAGCAACAGATTTGATCCCAGCGAATTTATCTGCCTCGAGATCTCGGCACGCGCGCCTTCCGCCAGCGCAACCACGATCACGACCGCAGCGATGCCGATGACAATGCCCGTCACGGCGAGAATCGAGCGCAATATGTGCGCCCGTATCGACCGAAACGCGAGATGAACATAGCTGAACGATCGCATCAAAGCCCTACGCCGGTCAAAGTTCATGCGGTGCCGCAACGTCCCGAGTCGCCCACGACGGCGCCGTCCCGAAGCCTGATCGTGCGCCAAGCGCAGTTTGCGACCTCGGCGTCGTGGGTCACAAGCACGACGGTGAGTGAGGCGCGCTGCAGCTCGCCGAGCAGCGCGAGAATTGCATTGCGCGTGCTCGTGTCCAGAGCCCCGGTCGGCTCATCGGCCAGGAGAAGGTCGGGACCGTTGACGATCGCTCGCGCGATCGCAACACGCTGCTGCTCACCCCCCGAGAGCTGGGCAGGCATATGATGCATTCGGGCGCCAAGACCGACCTCTTCGAGAACAGCGCGCGCCCTCGCGACTGGATTCCCGAGCGGCTCGCGTCGATAGAACAGTGGCAATGCGACATTCTCGAGTGCGGTCAGGCGCGGCAACAAATTGAAGTTTTGAAAGACGATGCCGATGCGCCGATTGCGCAGCTCGCTCAGGCGGCTCTTCGACTGCGCAAATACGTCTTCGCCGTTTAGATGGTAACGCCCGCATGAGGGCTGGTCGAGGCAACCCAGGATCGAAAGCAAGGTCGATTTTCCCGATCCCGACGGGCCCACAACCGCGACGAATTCCCCGCGATCGATCTCCACACAGACATCCGAAAGTGCGTGAACGGTTTGGTCACCGAGCCGGTGTTGCTTGTGGATATGATCGACGGTGACGAGCGAGCTCATGTGCTAACCGGCCGGACGGGCTCCAATGCTCAAGGTTTTCTTCGGTAACCGATGGCGACCCGTTCGCCTGTTTGGAGATCTGGCGACAGGATCTGGGTCAGGGAATCACCGGTAGCGCCCAGTGACACGGTGGCGGGCTCCAGGTGGCCCGATTTGGTGCGGACCCAGATCACCCCCTTTCCAGGGGCGGGATTGTCTGCGCGGTCGCGGGTCGGCCGAAAACTCAGTGCGGCGTTGGGAACGACCATGACGTCTTGTCGCTCCTCAACCACAATGCGCACGTCAGCAGTCATCCCCGGAAGCAGCAAGCCATCGGGATTGGGCGCCGAAATCATCACTGTATAGGTCACCACGTTTTGCAGCATCCGCGCCGCCTTTCGAATCTCAAGCACGCGACCTTCGAACGTACGACGCGGATAGGAATCGACACTGAACAAGGCGCGCTGCCCGGTTCGAACCGCGCCGATATCGGCCTCGCTGACAGACGCGCCAACGCGCATGTCCGAAAGATCGCGCGCTATCGTGAAGAGTGTTGGCGCCTGCAAGCTCGCTGCCACCGTCTGGCCAAGCTCGACGCTGCGCCGGATGACAACGCCGTCGATCGGCGACTTGATGGTGCTTCGTTCGAGATCGAGTCGGGCCCGCTCCAGGGAAGCTCGCGCGGCCATCACTCCGGCCGCACGTATCCGCTCGCCTGCCTTGGCCGCTGACAATTCCGCTGCCTGCGACCGGGCAGCCATCTGTGCTCGTTCGGCGTCGCGTTGGGAAACGCTGCCGTTCTTGCTGAGCGTGCTCTTGACCTGAAGGTCGCGTAGCGCGTCGTCGTGGCGCGCCTGTGCACCCTCGACGGCGGCCCTGGCCTCCTCGTGTTGAGCCAGCGCGACGGCGAGTGCGGCTTCCGCTTCCTTGACCTGAACTTCAAACGTCGCGGCGTCGAGCGCGGCCAGCGGCTCGCCGGCCCGGACGCTGGAATTGTGGTCGGCCATCAGCTTGGCGACCTGACCTGACAGCTGCGAGCTGACCTCGACCGTGTCAACCGCTTCGAGCGTTCCGGAGGCGGTGACATTCTGAACGACGTTGTCGCGGGCGATGCTGACATAGCGCAGATCATCATGTTCGTCTCCGATTGCGGAGGCCGGATTATCCGGAGCCCATGACGGATAGGCGACCGCAATCGCAAGAACTCCCAGCGCTGCACGCACCAGAACGGTTCGAGGGGAATTCGGCTGATTGTCCGTACG
>Ga0134125_10009654_pt1 | contig 10852 bp, 5 predicted proteins | sample KB31751_FD_96464 | JGI IMG/M metagenome (GOLD analysis project Ga0134125, IMG submission 96464) | Terrestrial soil microbial communities with excess Nitrogen fertilizer from Kellogg Biological Station, Michigan, USA - KB3-175-1 | ecosystem: Environmental > Terrestrial > Soil > Unclassified ...
CCGTGACGCTGCTGCGTATGCTCGCGAGTTCCGCCGCTGCATAGCGCTCCCCACCAATACGTTTGAGGATGCCAGCGGCCCTTTCTTCGCGCCCGTGTGCAAAGAGCCATCGAGGGCTTTCCGGAAGGAAATAGGAAGCGATCAAAAAGACGATCGATGGCACGATGAGCACAGTGAACATCCATCGCCAGCCGTACTGAACATTCCAGGTGGCGTAGAGAGCCTGCGGCACCATTACACCTGGCATGGGACGTGCAATCGCCCAATTGACCACTTGTGCGAGCAGGATGCCGATCACAATCGTGAATTGGTTGAGGCTGACCAGTCGGCCGCGCAACGGGGCGGGGCTGATCTCTGCGATGTACAGAGGAGCGACATTGGAGCTTATTCCGATGGCGATGCCACCTGTGATTCTCCAGAAGATGAATGCCGGAAACGAAGTGGCCCATCCAGTGGCTGCAGACGAGATGGCAAAAAGCAGGGCCGCGGTGATGAGAAGTTTGCGTCTGCCAAAATGGTCAGCACCATAGCCGGAACCGAGTGATCCAACCAGGCAGCCGAGGAGAGCGCAACTGTTTGCCCATCCGATGAGCTGAGCTGACGTGAGATTAAAGTAGATTTCGTAGAACTGTCGCGCGCCGCCAATCACCACCCAGTCGTACCCAAAGAGCAGGCCTCCAAGCGCCGCGGCAACAGCCAAGCCCAACACATACAACGATTGGACCGCTTCAGGTGCAGCGTCCGACGATGGAACGGAAGGCGCGACGACTTGCATGATTACCCCTTCACGACGCGAAGCAAATCGATTGCTCCCGTGTGGCTGCTGTCACGTTCCAGCACGTTGTGTAGGAGCGCAATCCCTGAGGCAAGATGTTGAGGGTCGCGGCCGATAAGCGCTTGCGCTTTGAGAAACTCGCTGGTTATCTGTTGACGCTCGTGAAGGTCCTCCTCGAAAAGCAGCATCGTCGGAAGAGAGGTGGCGAAGTAGTCGATAGTGGGTGCTCGATCTTTCAGGTCTTCGGCGTATTGCGTGATGGAATCGAATAGCTGTTGCGCCTCTTCGTGGCGTCCGAGGCGATCTAACGCCATGCCTGACCAGAAAGTAGCTTCTGAAATGGACTGTAGTTGCATCTGCTGAAAGTCCGCCCGAGAGCGTGCCGCCCTTTCCCAGGCCTCTCGTGCGGTGTCTTGCTGGCCCAGGCCTGTATAAGCGAAACCCAGCCAGTAATCGATGTTGTTTACGTTCATCAATGGATGCTTAACTTCACTCAGATTGGCCGGCGGCGTGCCCGCCGCGAGCAGATGATCGAGCGCTCTGCGATGGTCGCCTTCTTTCAACGCGACCTGTGCGAGTTGCAGATGGGCCCGGACATACTGCTCGAGCACGAGTCCTTCGCCTCCCTCCCAGGGCTGAAATTGCCGGGAGAGAAGCAGTTCAAGAGCGGCGGTGGGATCGCCAGTGCTCGTCAGCAGGGAGGCTAGTTCGACGGAAAGGTCGTCTCGCAACAACACCTGCGGCTCGCACTCACGCAGCATCGCAAGCCGTTCTTTGAGAGGCGTTCCGGTTCGCTTAAGAAGCTGATGATACTCATAGAGAATGCGTGGATCGTGCGGCGAAAGCTTGAAAGCCTTTTGAAAAACATCGCGTGCGCGTTGCGTCTCGTGCAGCACATTGAAGTAGCCGAATCCGAGATTGCGCCAGACGGTGGGAAATTGCGGATCCAATTCACTGGAACGTTCCCAGTAAGTGATGGCTTCCTGATGCCGGCGGCGGTCGTAAAGTAAGTTGCCTAGGTAATACAACGCTCGCGCGTCCGCTGGATTCGCAAGCACCGCATTCTGCAGGAGAACCAGTTCTTCCAGGCGATGCGGGAATACATAGTCAGGACTCGCATTCGCAGCTTTCTCATAGGCCGACAGGCTGAGCGACTGCTCTCCCATCAGGCCAAGGATGGCCGCCTTAACATAAAGCAGAATCGTCGCCGAACCATCCGGGGTGCGTAGCAGGTCAACGGAAGCAACTCGAATCGCTTGCTCGTAGAATCCGCTGCGCATGAGATCGAAGGCGAGGTCCAGGCACTGTTGTCCGTCGGATGGAGTTTGTTGACCATCAAGAAAACGCGAGAAGGTGTCGAGTGGATCGAGCGCAGTGATCTGCTGTAGCAGTACTGCTGCATCCGCTTCACGGCACAGCGCTCTCAAGACCAACACTTTGAGGTTGAGCGCATTCAGGTTCTCTGCGTCCGCGAGCAGAGAACGGTTGACGTGATCGAGCGCGTTCTTCCAATCCTTCCTTGTGCAGTCGATCTCGGCGAGCCGAAGATATCCGGGTCCCCGCCACGCAGCATTCCACGTTGCCTTATAAAAGGCATCGTAGGCGTCAGGCAGCTTGCCCTGAAATTGCAGGGTCAAACCCAGTTGATAGAGCGGCTCCCCATCATAGGGATTGGGATTGCGCACAAGCAGCCGCTTCAATGCAGAGTGTAGATGTTTTTCCGCCTCGTCAAACTCTCCGCGACGCAGATGCCATCGCCCCATCGCCAGATTCATGCGGCTATCTTCGGGATCGCGACGGAGACCTTCCCGCCAATAAAGCTCGGGATACCGCGTGGGGTGACGATACTGCTCCAAATGAAGTCCCGTAAGAAACAACTCGTCGCTTGTCCTGGTATCTTCCGGCAAGGCCGGCTCGGTTGCCACCTGAGGAGGATCGGCTGCAACAACCTCATGCGGTGCATAGCGTAGAAGCAGAAGACTATCTTGCTCCACGCGAACTTCAGACCGCGACACAACGCCTTCAGTGCGGAACGTGTGGTGCAGCGGCTTCGTCGAATAGAGATCGCCCTTCCAGCGACCTGTTTCCTTGCCGTCGGAAAGCAGCTTGATGACGGAGTTTGGTCTGTCTGACGTTACCTGCAGGTGGATTTCTAACTCGTCAGAGCGAGTCTCCAGTCGCAGAGCAGCGTCAGTGTTCGCGACGTCAGGAATCCCGATCGCACGAAGCGGATACCAGAATTGGCTGAACGTCTTTGTCTCGCCGGGCGCGATGAAAGAAAAGTCAGGTTGGTTATCCGTGTAGGCCCCCACCATCAACTCGACATACGGGCCGTCCGTCTCCGTCAGATTACGGTCCCACGAGTAACCAAACTCGTGATTGCCCCATGTCCACTGCTTCTTCCCTGGCGCAATGTGATGATTGGCTATGGCTACGAGCCCCGCCTGACGCTTGAAGTCGTAGCCGCCGGAGAAGTCTCCGCGAGATCCGCAGATCATATAGCTCGTCGGAACAGGAATATTGGCATAGCAGCTGAGATCGTTGGGAGCGAACGTTCCATCCGGCTGAAAATGAGTGGGCCTCTCCGCGGGTTCGACGCCGTGTTGTGGCCTCCTGCCATAGTCGACACCGTAGTAGCTGCCCATGCTCAAAGGAAATTCTGTGATCGCACGCTTTGCATGGTCGGCAACAAAGTGCGCATCATCCGGGAAGAACGATTGATATTGCTCGTGCACGCTGACCGCAACGTTCGCCCACCAGAGAAACGTCTTCATATCGGTTGTGCGGTTGTAAAGCCGGACGCGAAGTTCCAGATAGGCCTTGTCAGGACGCAGGCAGATCCCGTGCATTCCCTTCATGCGCTCCATCGGATCGTAGTCACTGCACCAGACTGTGATGGAGCCGTCTTCACCACGCTCAATGCTTGTTTCCACGGGCATGTATGTCGCCGGCCGGTGATGTTGCGGCCAATTGAACTCGACTCCGCCCGAAGCCCACGGTCCTGCCAACCCAACCAGTGCAGGCTTGATCACGTTCTGGCGATAAAAGAAGTCGTAGCCATTCGATTTGTCGAGTCCAACATGAATGCGGCCGCCGATCTCCGGCAGGACCATGACGCGAATCTGTTCGTTTTCGATGTGGACTGCTTGCCACGGCCGATCATGCGCTTCCGTCTCGATCCGATCGATGACGGGCAGGGGATACACGCGGCCGCTGCTGCCCTGATACACCCGCTTTTCCAGAAATATCGGGTTCTTGTCCGGCGTCGCAGGATCGTACGTGCGCAGAACCACCGGCTCATACCAGGCTTTTACAGGACCATCTTCGCTCTTAGGAGCAGGTGGCAGCACTAACCTTGCGGCTTCCTCAGCCGGCGCACTCGATTGTGTGTCGACAACGCGTGATTCCATCTGAAGCATCGAGCCCTCTGTGGGTAGACGAAACGTGCCAGTGAGCACGAAGTGTTAGAGAGGCCGGCGCTGACCGACCGTGAACGTTACCGATGCTCAATCTAGTGCGCTTTGCGGGAAGCTGTCAACTATGGCTTTTGAGACACGTTCTAAACATCGTCTTCATCTTCTTCGTCGAGCGTTTCGTCTGTTCGAAGGATTTGTTCAAAGAACAAGGAGATGTTGCTGCGAAAAATGACATGCGGTGCAAGCCGGACTGTCTGTTGGGTCGTGCCTTTTTTCAGTAGGTGCGCGAGCAGATTCTCAAACGCAGTTTTGCCTTGCCTGTACGGCCGCTGATACAGCGATGCCAGCACCTTACCCGATTGAATCAACGGGACGAGTTCCTGGAACAGGTCGGTCGTAACAACCTGCACCTTGCCGAGAAGGCCCCGCTCTTCCAACGCCTTCATGACGGGAATACTGTTTGCAGTGCTGATGTATAGCCCCTCGGGGTACGACTTTCCCTTCATCAGCGCCAGGGCCTGGCGGTACGCTTCTTTTGGCCGCTCATGGCTTTCAAGCACAGGCATCAGGGTAAGGTGGGAAGCCTGCATCGCAAGTGTTGCGGCAAATCCACGCAGCTTCTCCGCATGGTCCATCGTGGAAAGCGCGCCACTGAACACCGCGACATTTGCCTTCTGACTGAGCTTGAGCGACAGCAACTCCGCAGCGAGCGCGCCGCTGACAGATGCGTCCGCGGTGACTGAACCGATGCGCTCGGTATTGGGAGCATCGCTGCCGACACACATCATCGCTGTTCCGCGGCGTGACAGCTTCCTGATCAACGGATCAAACTCACGAGCGTCGCCGGGCAGAAAAATGATGCCGTCGAAGTGACGGTCCATGATGGGCGCAAAAGCCTCCACATCGCCCATCCCCAGGCGGGGATACTCGAAATACTCCATCGCGATGTGCGTGCCAACCGTTGCGGCTGCCGCGGCTCGGATGCCCTTGCGCAGAGGATCGAAGAAGTGGGAAATGTGCTTCGGCAATACGACGGCGATGGAAAGCTGACGGTTGATTTTGAGCGCCTGCGCGGCAAGGTTGGGCGTGTAACCCAGCTCGGCAGCCATTTGCAGCACGCGGGCTTTCGTCTTTTCGCTGACGCCGGAGCGCCCATGCATCGCCCGGTCTACCGTGCCGATCGACACGTTAAGGGCTTTCGAGATGTCCTTGATCCCGGCAGGTTTTGTTCCGTCAGTCATAAGTGCTGTCCTTGATTGTACAAACAGCTTCTGCAGCCAAGAGCCGCCTGCTTCAAGCCCCGCCGCAGTTGCCCACCAGTATCGGTAGCCTCTCGTGAGAATCAACAACCCACAACCGGCCTCGCAAGTTGCACCTAATTTACAGTGTTGTCCAATCCTCTGGACAAGAGTTTGAGGGAGGGGTGGTGGAGTTCCCGGGGAACTCTCGCAATCGAAGCGTGAACGTCAACGATTGAATTTTTCCCGAAAATACTGCCGTTATATGGGAAATTGACCACCAATCGTGCGTGATCCGGCGGCTGATACCGCGACACGGAGAGGATGGGTTGCGCAGTTCATCGCATAACGATAAGAGTGGAGAATACACAAAATATCCATATAAATCGCTACTTTTGATAGAAACGATCTCTTGAGAAGAGAGCGTTGACAAACCGCAATTCATCATGCGAGCATCCATTCCGGTAACGTACCCGTAAAATTCAGAGATTGCATCTTGACGGCCGCGTTGCGAACGACCTTTGGAGCCAGGAGAGCCCATGAGAACACGGTTACGCCTATACGTATTGATGACGCTGATGTTGACTGCCTTTCTTGCAGTCCAACCAAAACTGTTCGCTCAGGGAACGGCTTCAATAAGCGGGACAACCGCTGACGCGACACGCGCAGGAGTCCCCAACGCCAGCGTCGTGCTGACAAACTCGGAAACCAATCAAGCGCGACAGACCGTCAGTTCCGCCGAGGGTTTCTTTGAGTTCACGGACCTGACGCCAGGTCACTACGCGCTCAAGGTTGAAAGGGATGGGTTCAAAGTCTGGCTGCAGACCTCGATCACTCTCGAAGTCGCGCAGCATATTACCGTCTATCCCCAACTGGCAGTGGGATCGGTCTCGGAACATGTGGAAGTTACGACCGAGCCGGCCGCCATCACGACGTCGAACAGCGACATCTCGCAGGTGGTCTCTTCCGAGCAGATCGAACAACTTCCACTCAATGGCAGAAACGCGCTGCAGCTTGTGTCGCTGGTTCCGGGAGTCGTTCCGACAGGGACCCAAGGGCAGTTCGGCGCCACGCAGATCACCTTTTCGTCATCCGGCGGAAGGGACATCGACACGAACTACAGCCTCGATGGCGGCTTCAACGAAGACACGTTCTATGCGATTGCAAATCCATATCCAAACCCGGATGCCATGCAGGAGTTCGCCGTAGTCACCCGCAACTACAGCGCCATGTTCGGCAAAGGCTCAACCGATGTGTCCGCGGTCACTCGCTCCGGCACCAATGCCTTTCACGGATCGGCGTTTGAATTCTTTCGCGACACAAGCCTCAACGCCACTCCCTACTTCACAACCATCAAGCCGAACTTCCGGCGCAATCAGTTTGGGGGAGCATTCGGCGGCCCCATTGTTCACAACAAGCTGTTCTTCTTCCTCAGTTATCAGGGCACGCAGCAAAGCGGCGGCCCCGGCACGCAAACGTACACCACGGCTCCCCTGCCCCAACGCACCGGTGACTTTTCCGGGATCAGCACTCCCGTCATCGATCCACTGACAGGCAAGCAGTTCCCGGGAAACATCATTCCTACAAGCCGCATCACCTCGCAGGCCGCCGCGTTCTTCGCAACCAACCTGCCTGCACCCAACCAGGGAGCGAATACATTTGCTTATCCAAACGTCGCGACTCTCGCGGAGCACCAGGGCATTGCGAAGGTGGACTATCAACTGTCGCAGAAGGACCTCGTCTTCGCTCGCTACTTCATGGATGATGTTCCGCAGGTCAACTACGCAGGAACAGCCCTCGATCCAACGTGGATAGCTGACGAGCCCACGCGCTACCAAAACACGACGCTGGGCGAAGTCCACACCTTCTCCTCGCATCTTCTCAACAACTTCCATTTCAGCTATGTGCGCAGTGCGTTTGGCGTGTTGCCGCGGTTCAACTTCTCTCTGGCGGCGCTTGGCTACGGAATCAATCAGAGTGCGAACACCAAGTACGGCCTCACACCAGACGCTGCCCTTGCCGTTACGGGCAGCTTCAGTGCGAGCACTGGCTCTCCCACACGAGACATTGCTCCAACCACACACATCACTGACAATCTTTCTTTCCAGAAAGGCGCCCACACAATCAATGTTGGCGGCACCCTTTACCGCAACCGCATCAACGAAACGCAAAACTATCTCTCCGGCGGTTACCTCACCTTCAACGGTCAAACCACCGGCGTCGGCGTGGCTGACTTCCTGCTTGGAAAGTACAGCAGCTACATTCAGGTCGGATCTCTGTCGGCCCGTTTGCATCAGTCGCTGCCATCGTTCTATGCGCAGGATGATTTCAAAGTTTCGCCTCGTGTTACTTTCAACGCCGGTATACGTTGGGACATTGCGAGCGGTTACAGCTCCGAAGACGGTCAACTGCTGAGCCTTCAGCCCGGGAAACAATCGACCGTGTTCCCCCTGGCAACACCCGGCCTCCTCTTCCCGGGCGACGCTGGCATACCGAACAACGTCGTCGGCAAACGGTGGAACAACATTGCACCTCGTGTTGGTCTGGCATGGGACGTTTTCGGCAACGGAAGGACGTCGCTCCGGACTGGTTTCGGCTCATACTATGTGCCGCTCACTCGGGGCATCACACTCAACCGCCTGACACTTCTTCAGCCATACGTTCTGCAGGTCAACATCTCCGGCGGAGACGCGCAGAACATCTTCGCAGCGGCGCCCTTCAACGGGGTCAACCCTTATCCGCGCGCCACCGCCAGCGATTATGCGGGGCTCAAAAAGCTTGCTTTCGTGCCTACCGCGGGTGAGAGCTCGTTGCCGACAACATTCAAGACGGAGGTCAACTACGAATGGAGCTTGTCTCTGCAGCAGGCGTTATGGCGCAAGGCCACAGTGGAGATCGATTACGTTGGATCGTCTGCCTCTCACCTGACGACCTCAGCAGAAAGCAATCCCGCCGTGTATACGCCCGGGTCTTCGACGACGGCCAATACGCAGGCCCGCCGGCTCTATCCGCAGATCGGATCGGTCAACTCGATCCTCAATGTGCTGAGCGCCAACTACCATGCCTTTCAGCTCGACTATAACCAGCGAGTTTCCGCAGGAGTCTTCATCAAGAGCGCCTACACATGGTCCAAAGCGTTAGGTGTTTCCGGAGCTCAAAGCGAAGGCAGCGCCGGCCCTCGCGACCCATTCCACTACCGGATTGACTACAGCCCGCTATCGATCGACGTCACCAACAACTGGGTAACGTCGGCCATATGGAAGCCGTTCGCCACCCACCATTTCAGACCCGGCGTAAATGCGCTGGTTGGTGGGTGGCAACTGGGTGGGATATCCATACTGCGTTCCGGCGCCCCCATCAACCTGACCTCGGGACGCGACAACTCCCTCACTGGAATTGGCGCCGATACTCCCGACGTTATTGGAAGCTATGCTGTCAGCAATCATTCCAAAGCGGACAAGACGGCCCACTGGTTCAACCCCGCCGCCTTCACTCAAAATGCAATCGGGACATTCGGCACGCTGGGGAAGAATGCACTCAGGGGGCCTGGGTACATGAATGTGGATCTCAATATCCAGAAGAACCTGAAGTTTGCTGAGAAGTACGGCGTCGAGTTGAAGTCGTCGATGTATAACGCATTCAATCATGCGAACCTCAGCAATCCTACGACTACGTTGACGTCGGCGAATTTTGGCAAGATCACCACCGCCACAAGCCCCCGCGTCGTCGAGTTCGGCATCAGGATGACGTTCTGAAAACAGAATGCGCCGACACCCAGGTGATTTGGATGTCGGCGCATTTTCGTTCCGTTGAAGACCTGCCGATACTGTTCTATCGAGGTGTCAATGGCGCCACTCAAGACACGCACCGTTCCCGCCATATCGAAGGCGTTTGGCATTTTGGAGCGGATCGCCGAGTCCAGCGCGGGACTAACGTTGCCGGAGTTAATCCACTGGTCGGGGCTGCCCAAGAGCTCCGTCCACTACCTGCTAGTAACCTTGGTGCGATGCGGCTACGTACAGCGAGATAGTGGCACGGGCCGCTACGTTATCGGTCAGAAGATATTGAAGATGGGAAGACCATCATAAGAAAAGATGACAGGACCATATTAAAAGACGCCTAAATGAAAGGGAAATACATGTTTCGGATATTGGGCCGCCCCGCAGTTATCCTCTATGTCACTTTGATTGCCTTTGCAGGCGCAGCTCTATCCCTCTCAGGGCAAGGGTTGACCGACATACGAACACCGAAAGCATCGGAAGCTCCACACCTCAATGGCCCGGCCGTCTACGGCGCCAGGACCGGACATCCATTTCTTTACCGCATCCCCTGTACCGGTGCCAGGCCGATGCAGTTTTCCGTCAAGGGACTGCCGAAGTCGATGGTGCTGGACCGCAGCACCGGTATCATTTCGGGCACGACTCCGGAAGCACAAGGTAGCTATCCGTTGATGATCGAAGCGAGTAATCCGCACGGGAGAACACGGCGCGAGCTCAAGATTGTCGTCGGTGAAAAGCTTGGCCTGACACCGCAGATGGGTTGGAATGATTGGTACACGCACTACACAAGCATCACCGATAAGCACATTCGAGAAGCGGCGGATGCGATGATCGCATCCGGAATGGCGGATTATGGATATCAATTCGTTGACATCGATGACGCCTGGGAGAAAAAGCCAGGCTCCGACATCGCAGAATTGAAGGGACCGGCTCGCGACGACAGCGGAAATATTCTCCCAAACGGCCGCTTCCCTGACATGAAGTCCCTCACCGACTACATCCACGCCCGCGGCCTGAAGGCCGGTATCTACTCTTCCCCCGGTCCCCTGACCTGCGGTGGATTTACGGCCTCCTACGGGCATGAGGCCGCGGACGCTGCTCAGATATCCAGTTGGGGATTCGATCTTTTGAAATACGACTTGTGCAGCTATCGCAAGCTGATGAAAGACATGAAAAGCGTGCCGGAGCTTCAAGAGCCTTACACCAAAATGGGCACCCTCATCAGGAACCAGAATCGTGACATCGTTTTCAATCTTTGTCAGTATGGGTGGGGAGATGTGTGGAAGTGGGGCAAAGACGTCAATGCCTCCTCCTGGCGCACGACCGGCGATGTCGGCGCAATGAAGGGAGATGCTCTTCCAGGATTCTACAAAGCCGGCTTTGCCAATGCGAGCCTGGATGCTTTTGCCGGTCCCGGAGGCTGGAACGATCCTGACTACCTCATCATTGGAGCCGCTGGCGATCCACACAACTTAGCTGCGGGGCCTCAGCTAACGCGTCTGACGGCCGGAGAGCAATACAGCTATAGGTCCATGTGGGTGCTTATGTGGTCGCCGCGTTTGTTTTCCGGCGAGATGGCCGGCGTGGATGCTTTTACATGGGAGAGCCTGTAAAACGCCGAGGGCATGGATGTCGATCAGGGCG